>Ga0315901_10004524_pt1 | contig 17310 bp, 10 predicted proteins | sample LakEriMetagenome_10_FD_203761 | JGI IMG/M metagenome (GOLD analysis project Ga0315901, IMG submission 203761) | Freshwater fungal communities from buoy surface, Lake Erie, Ohio, United States - Buoy 2 MA116 | ecosystem: Environmental > Aquatic > Freshwater > Lake | place: USA: Lake Erie, Ohio...
TACCCACCTCATTCAGTTCAGCCAGCTTGCACACCTCTTTGATATACTCATTGAATTTCTGATTGCTGATCGTCCTTGGAAGCATATTGGTGTTGTGCTTATACTTCTCAAATATTTCAATGATCACTGGATTGCAGGGAATGATTACCAGCTCCTTTGTTTTCTGTGTAATTACTTTGATAAAGTAATCTTCATCAATCTTGACAATGTTTTCTGGTTTGATATTGCTGAAATCTGAAAACCTCAATCCCACCCATGCACCAAAAATGAACAGATCTCTTACCTGGTCTAATTTTTTATTATCGATTTGCACGCTGTAGATTTTATGCAGTTCCTGCTCCGTGAGGTAAACATGCTCAGTCTCTTCCTCCTGGTAAAAGAATTTCTTATGACGAAACTGCATATTATCAGTATAGCCAAGGTCAATTGCCTCTCCCATAAAAACTTTTAGGATGGATATATCCTTGGCAATTGAATTGGTGGAAAGCTTTTTTATCTTCTTGAGGTAAGATACATAAGCGTAAAAGAAATCGAGGTTGATGGTTTCGAAATCAACTTTAGATTTACTGTATACTGCATAATCTTTGAGATGCTTCAAAACTGCATGATAGTTTTTTAAACTGCTCTTGCTTTTGTCCCTACCACGGAATTTAATCTCGCCATCCACAAATCTTTGTCCCAACGAAAAAAGGGTTGGCTTACTTGACTTTTCTTTTTCTGGGTGATGATTCTTATCTACAAACTGAAGCATCGCCTCTTTCAACACCTCTGGTTCAGGAATACCATCTTTTAAAGATTCACTGTACGTCTTGTAACAAATCCTTTCGAGGTTATCCAATAGGTCATTCAAGGCAAACTTGCCATCCTCTGTGGTGGTTTGCTTGTTTTTTACACGCTGCTTTTTCTCATTCCAATCAGATGGCTTAATGGCCTGACCGAAGGAAAAGAACAATCTCCTACCCTGGTAAACAAATTGGAGATAGATCAACGAATAACCTGTGGCGTCTTCTGGTTTCAGTCTAAAATGAACAACTGGCTTGCGTGGCATGGTTGGTGTAGGATTTGTACACCAAGTTACGAGGTTTCACTAAAAGTTTCACTACGTCTGTTATTCTTTGATATCGAAAATAACAGTTAAATTCATTTATAATTGATTTTCAATTATTTATAATTTTTTCTGATATTCAAAATTACAGCTAAAATCAAAAGGTTCGTGTTCTCCCCCTACAGCAACAAAAAGCCCATAATCAACTGGATAACAGTTTTTATGGGCTTTGTTATTTTAGTAAGATCCCAACACATAACTTGTATTCTTTCCTAGTCCATCTTCCTTTTTCAATACTCCCTTGTCCATCAGATCTGTAACATCCCTTAATGCCGTATCCCTGGAACACTTGGTGATTTTGGCATATTTGGTGGTTGTTAGCTTACCCTCAAAACCATCCAGCAATTTATTGATGATGGCATGCTGACGATTATTCAAATGAACAGTAGCATTTCTCTTCCAAAATTCTGCCTTCTGTAAAATCTTGGATAGGGATAGCTCCGTAGATGCATATGCTCGCTCCAAACAACCGAAAAACCATTGTATCCAGATGGTAATGTCCATGGATCCTCTTTGCGTTTGCTCAAGAATGAAATAATAATCATTGCGCTCCTTCCTTATTTGAGAACTCATGCTGTAAAAACGGTACGGGGTTTCATCAGCCCTAGCCAATTGCATGTCTGTTATAGCCCTTGCTATTCTGCCATTACCATCCTCAAATGGATGAATGGTAACAAACCACAGGTGTGCAATGGCGGATTTCATGAGCGCATCCATTTCCTGCCCGTTGAACCAACCCGTGAATATGTCCATTTCTTTTTCAATACGCACTGAAGAAGGAGCCTCAAAATGAACCTTTTCTTTACCCATCACACCCGAAACTACCTGCATGGGATCATCATCCCTGTTGGTTCTCCATTGGGCCAGTCGTGCAGTTGATGTATGAATATGCCCATTTTGAATAAAATAAGGCGGATATACCCATTTTTTGCCTTATTCATTAGTATTCGCCTTATAATATAAGGCGAATTGAAGCATTTTCGCCGTATTATCTATAAAACTATTCAGTTTCAGCATGGGTTATGTTTTAACCCTGCTCAACTACTTTGTTGAACGCTGCCTTTCTTCAACCCTCCTGATCTTTTCAATCAAACCTTTATCAGAGATCTGAATGAGGGGTTGCAGACTGTCGGCATCCATAATTTGGAAATAACCGACATTCGATTTTACATAAATACAACTGAAATTATTCGGGTTCGTAGAAATGATCTTGTCAATCGGCATGGGTTGAAATAAATTCAAGACCAATATGCCATTTTTATCGCTGTAGAAATAAGTGTTCCTGAGGGAGCCCAGAGAGTCGATCTGATGCCTGACCCTTCGATACTGCTGACTTCCGGCACTATCGATATCCTGTTCTTCAATGACAGCAAGATTCCTGAGCCTGTTGAGCTGAGGTTCCAGAATATTCAAGTTCAGTGTTATGGACCTTTTTGAAACGATTCCACCACCAGAACCAGAAGGCTGCGTGATGTACAGAATATCCTTTCGATAACTGCTGCTGTCCGGCATATTTCCAAGCTCACCATTAAAGACATTGGATGGGTTCTTCACTGCAGCATCAGCAACAACAAGAGATTCTTCAGGATCAGGAACCTCATTGAAAAAGCGCAGATAAAGACCTCCTATTACAATGCCAACCACTGCTGCAGCCATAGCATACCTTACAGTTAATTTGAGATAGCTCCCTCCTTGATCAGATCTGTCAACTTCAGTGAACTGATCCTTCAACGCACTCCTCCCGACATTGACAACAGCCACCTTCATTTCATCATCTGTGATCTCAAACAGATCTTCCTCGTCAATAGATTGAAAAACCTTTTTTAATTCAGCCCGCTGATGGAGGCGAATGGCTTTCTGAAGATCTTTTTCAAAAGAAAGATCTTCAGACATTTCGTTCAGATCTTCATTTTTATGGTTCGACACTATTCAATCTTTTGTATACAGCTGACTTGAACTCCTTCTGACATTTTGCTTTTTGACTTTTGGCACTATCCGCGTGAGCGAACTTCATGCGATCGGCAATTGTATCCATGGTCTGATTCTGATACCAGAACCTGATCAGTATCTCATGGCATTTCTGTGAGGTTTGCTTCCACTCTTTTAGAACTGTCTCCATAGTCCGGATACGCAGGCTGTTCACATCATCATACTCTTCCAGCGTATCCTGAACCGTATCCAAAAAATCTTGATTTCCATCATTGCTTCCAGCATCAAATTTTTTGGAATGATGGTACCTCTTTAATATTTGATTTCGACAAACGGAATTTAAATAGGTCTGAACACGGCAAGTCAAAACAAATCCTTGCGTATTTATTTTTTCATAAAAGGTCATCACCGCATCATGATAAATATCGTTCAGTGTATCATGATCATTGTACATGCTCTTCATGAAATTGATACAATAATTTTTGTGCCTTTTGTATAAAAGACTCAAAGCACCTTCATTCAGGCTTTCCTCTTTCAGCCTTTCAATCAGCTCCTGATCTGAATAATCAACATCAGTATGGTCTGCGACTGGTCTCATGGATACCGAATTTACTTAATAAAAATAATACCATGCAATTGTATTGGTAATTAAAAAGAGGGAAGCAGAAAAATTTCTGCTTCCCTCATATGCAACAACAGAGTATTAAAATAGGGTACGTATGACTTAGTATAATGGATTGTAGTAATTAGATCTTCTTGTATTTATATAATAATAAGGAGTGGTATAATAATCTCCTCTCTTGGTGCCTGCTGCTCCGGTAAATGGGTTTATATTGCCAATAGTGCTCCAGTTATCATCACGGGTATAGTTCGGAGTAGTACGATAATGACCCTGTACAAATGTGCCGTTACTTTTGATGTAACTATCTACATAAATGTAGCTTTGAGCAAAGGAAAAGGCAGTAGCAAAAAGAAACGCAAGAGAGAATAATAACTTTTTCATGTGCAATTATTTTATAATTAAGAATGTTTACAGATATACATAAAATACTAGGCTTCAGGTAACCAGATTTTGATACTTTTTTTAAAAAAAATTGAAAGCGCCTGAGCAAAGTCTCCCGTTTACTTGAATTTGTTCATTCCCATACATTTTTAACTTTCAGGGGTGACAAAGATTCCAGCACCCTGCGGCCAACTTTTTCCCCTTGCATTAAGCCATTCTCAATGGCATTCCGGTAATGAATACCTCCATAGAACCTGCTGATGGCTGCTTCCTCAGCCGCATGCCTGAACGATGAAAACTGCCTTGAGGGTAGCCCGTATGGCATCTCCGTAACATCATTGAACCGGTACTGATCACCAAACAAGGCGGTAAGGACCACCGCAGCTGAGGAACTGATCACGCTGTGCCCGCTGGTATATTCCGGGAAAGGCGGGGTTTGCAACAAAGGCCGCCACGATTGATCAATATAAGCATTGATATATGACTCAGGACGAATGACATTGCTCCTGTACTTCTCATCCCAGCAACTGATAAAGGCATCAAACAAGGCCACTGCTGTAAAAAAATAGGCCTTCACAGATAACGCAAAATCTGCACCTGATGCAGAAGAAGCAATCCCCGCAATACTCATCCAATGACCGCCGGGAGATAACTTCTTCGTGGCAAAATTGACATGCCCCTGCACCGTTAGATGAAAAGGATTGCAGTCCCAGAACAGAGCAATCGCCGAATCTTCCCTGGAAAGCGCTTTGGTCTTGTTGTACACCTCTTTGGCCAATTGATAAAATGCAGATTCCTTTCCACTACCAAAACCAATGGCAGGTAAAGGCTTATAATGATGCAAAGAATCAAGCGCAACCGTTCTGATCTTGCCCCAATGCGGTTCAACCGCCTGGAAATAACCGGGAGGAGTGGGTATCCATGACGATTTATCCTTTATGAGTGAATATCGCCTTAGCTTTCTTGTCTCTGCATATTGATCCGACTTCGACCATTGGATGACCGCTTCAGCAACTTTTTTTCCCCATGCTACCGAAGCCTGATAGACATCCGGCTGAACAGCAGAAAACCCTTTCATGATGACTTGCATGGAATCCAACAGCATAGAATCAGAAAAGACCAGCTTCGAAGCGGTTGTCAGCATTGCATACACGGCACTGACCTCAACATTCACTTTCCCTGCAAAGGGTGAAGGATCAGGTGCCATGAAATCATTTCTCACCGCCTGAAAAGAAATGTTCTTCTTTTCGGCAGCCAGCGCTTCATAGGCACTCAAACTGGAATACAGATAGATCCTACTGGCTACAGGCGGTGAAAAAATATCATGAACGATAACCTGGGTGATCGCTTGCTGTGCCCTGTGTAAAATGCGTGTGGAGCTTTGTGCTGCAACTCCTTCATACCTGAACAGGAAAACACTAATCAATGCGATGAGCTTAAGCCTGTTCATTTTATGGAAAGTTTTAATACCTGTACCGCTTCGTTATTCTTCACAACAATAATGAGTTTTTCCTGATCCGAGTTTTTGATCATCGCCATCCCCCTCACATCTCCATCAATGAACAGACCTGCCTTTCTGTTCTCAGCCACGATCATTTGATCTCCTGAAAAACTTAGCAGACTGCCCAACCCGGAATCATTTTGCCCCCACTGCGTTCGCCAGGGAAAGAAATTACCTGCCAGTAAATACTCTTGTCCTGCAGAATTTATACTCGCTTTGAGCATAGAAAAGATGCGAGAGGATTGTGTGATCTGCGGTAATTTTTTGCTGATGTATTTTCCCTTGCCATCACTGAGATAAACAAGATGATTCATTTCAGTGATCATCCATTTCTTCGCAGCTTTCAACCTCGATTCATCAACAAGATCTTTGATCTCAACCGATGCATACTGGTGATACTTCACATATTTTTTTCTCAGCGGTACTACCTGATCCAGCAACTCATCCCTCGAAGCTGCGGGATACAATTTTCCCTGTATATAATAACTGAACAATACCTCATTGGCACCATTATCATCCAGATCCGTTACAATCAATGAAACCGGCGCTTCACGGGATGCCTTGAATTGCAGATTGTTTCCGGCATTACCGGCAAGAATATCTGCATAACCATCCCCATTCAAATCATCCACAAGCAAGGAAGTCCACATACCACTATCTTCAAAACCAAAATCACCAGATATATCCTGAAAGCCAGATCCATTATTCCTGAAAGCTTTCAAAGGCATCCACTCTCCGGCCAGCAGGAGATCCGGATCACCATCAGTATCAAGATCCCTGAATACGACATCATGGATGATACCGGGGGCAACCAAAGCATCGGACCATAAACGGGTAATATCAGTGAATAAAATTTTCTTGCCTTTCGAATCATTCCTCAACAGATAACTTCTTGTGGGCTCTGGAAATGAACCGGGAACACAGGCCCCACCAATAAAAAGATCAAGGTCACCATCCTTATCAATATCGGCTGCCGCAACAGCATTTTTACTTTCATTCATCTCTTTTGGCAGAGCATCCGGAGCAAATGAAAAATTACCTTCCCCATCATTGACATAGACACGATCCCTGTATTCTGAGGCACCACTTTCATATTCATTACCACCGGAAACAACATAGAGATCCTTGAAACCATCCCCATTCAGATCAAGGAACATGGCCTTCACATCCTCAGATGTCTTGTCGGCCTCCCAAGGTTGCACCGTTGCCCTGATGAATTTCGATTGGGGCAGTTGAATGAAAAGTGTACCAGATTGACCGATCGCTCCTCCTACAAAAACATCTTCCAGTTCATCGCCATTTACATCACCGGTAGCCAATGCAGGTCCCATTCTGGAAAGCTGATAAGGCAAAAGCACTTCTACCTTGAAGTCAACAAATTCATTTTCCTCATGCTGAAAATGCAAATTGGACGGAGCAGTGATGTCTTCGAAAATATATTTTCTTTCAGCCGACGCTGATGAAACAACAGCTGATCCATGCTGTTGCACCTGTAATCTTGTATTGACCTTTGGAACACTGATCAAGGTATCACCTCCACCCACCCATTCGATTCTGATGGAATCTACTTTGCTACTGCCATCCAAGCCAAAGTGGAGTATCGTTGATACCGAGGACTGATATCCTCTTACCGGATATACCTCCTGCAACTGTACCGGGTTTGCAGGATCATTGGTATAGAGATATACTTTTGATCCAATGGCATCAGGATTATTTTTCAACCCCTTCAATTGGACCTGAAGATAATTGCCACGTCCGATCTCACGATTGCGGTTCTCAAATAGCTGCACCGGTTCATTGTTATTCCCAATCACCAGATCCATGTCTCCATCGTTGTCAAGATCTGCATAGACGGCACAATTGGAAACAGTCTTCTTGTTCAATCCCCATTCAGTACTCACATTTTCAAAACTGAGATCATGCTTATTCCTGAATAGATAATTCTGCAATTTGTTGGAAGGCATTTGCTTCACCAGATCATAGGTCCTGAAGTTGAGATTTCCTTTGGCAGCCTCTTTGAGCTGGGCATCGGCAACGGTGTATTTCAGGAAATCATTGTCGGTATAATCCCTCAGATAACCATTCGTCACCAACAGATCTTTCCAACCGTCATTGTCAAGATCAACAAACAAAGAAGACCAGCTCCAGTCGGTATTGCTGACACCCGCCAATTGCCCGATCTCACTGAACCTGATGATGCCATTGGGATCTGTTCCACGATTCAGATGGAGCATGTTTCGCATCTGCTGATGATAATACCCACTATCCAGCAACAAATGATAGGCGTCATACTCATCCGGACCCTTCAATAATTTCTGCCGGTAGTTGTCCTCCGGCATCATGTCAAGCGTAAATACATCAGGCCAGCCATCGTTGTTGAAATCTGCAATATCAGCACCCATGGAGAACTTGCTGATGTGCGTGAAGGATTGCTGCAGGGTTTGACGAAACGTGCCGTTCTTTTGATTGATATAACAATAATCCTGCTCGGTATAATCACTGGAGGTATAAAGATCCGGCCAGCCGTCTTTGTTCAGATCACTTACCACCACTGAGAGTCCGAAGTTGAGTGCATTGTTGACAATTCCTGCAGCTTGGGTAACATCACCGAATTTCATTACACCCTTTTCGGAGCGGTCGTTGCGGAAAAGCCTGTTCCCAAATGCGGGACTGGGTACGGAACGAATGACAGAAGTATTGAGATAAGGATTGAATGTATGATTGGAATGATTGACGAGAAAAAGATCCAGGTCGCCATCCAGATCATAATCAAAAAATGCAGCTTGTGTGGAAAGGGTACCCGGCGCATCTACTCCATATTCTTTTGCCATTTCCCGAAAAACAGGAATACCGTTTTTCAGCCCCTGATGCACATACAATTCATTGCTCAAGCCTGCACCTGCTTTGGGTCCGGAGTGACAAATATAAATATCAGACCATCCATCTCCATTCACATCAGCAATGCTCACACCTGTCCTCCATGCCCCATTTCCTTCCACACCTGCCTTGCGTGTAATATCGTCAAAGCGGAGTTTCCCTTTGTTCAGAAACAATTTGTTGGCCACTACATTGCCGGATATAAAAATATCTTCCAGTCCGTTGTGATCAAAATCAGCAACCCCGATTCCATGTCCGTTGTAGAGATATTCATATTTGAAAATGTGCAAGGAGTCATTCTCGCTGATTTGGTTCACAAAATCAAGACCGGATACCTTGGGTGAGATCTCAACCAGCAGCGGTGACTTTGGCTGTGCAATGGAAACCGAAACAGAAAGGATTCCAATGAAAAATGATATCAGTGATGACAATTGCATATCAGACTTTACTGCTTCGGGACATCAATCATCAATTCTTCATCACCTTTCCGATAGGGAAGAAATACCATCATCATGGTCATCATTTCATTGGTGGTTTCCATGTTTCCGGATGAAAAGATCATTTGCGGTGGTTTGAATGGATTGAAAGGATTGTTCTCGGTATTGTCATACGTCCCTTTTATATAGAGCCGGCTTCCCTGTGGGATCCTTACCAGCTGTTTGAAGCGATAGATCTCCTGCCATCTGAAATCCCATTCGGGGATATGAACCAATCGGATCGTATCACCCTTCGGACTCACAGCATAGGCCTTGAATTCTTTTCCCAATAAATGCATATGCGGCCAAACATATAGCACAGAGAAATCTTCACCAGGATTGGCCAGTGTCAAGGAGAAGGTTTGTACCCTGTTGGGCAAAAGCCTGAGCGATGGCAAGATCAGGTTTTCACCAATACCGCCTGAGCCAAAACTGATCACCTTTACTTTTCGGTCTATCTTTTCCTTCGTGAAAAATAAATTGACACCGGCAATGATCTCTTCTTTTTTTGCCAATGGAGCAGTGTGCAAAGTCAGAAAGATAACTCCGCGTTTGGGCAAGACCCAACCCATTCCTTTGGGATAACTTTCATGCGTAGCTCCCGGTATCCATCCACCATAATAACTGATGGAATTTTTTAATGGTTTCCATTGATCGCTTTTAACAGGATCATCTACGGTGAGATCAAGATAGGCCGGGCCGGATGTAAGCGGAACATTGGCAGGAACTTCATGTATGCTGTAATTGACATGATGCACCACCCGCTTGTTGTTGGTATAAAACTCAATTGCTTCAACATTCAGAGAATCCTTGAGCTCGAACGGAATCTTATAGATGATGAATCTTTCGGCATTGTCATCCGGTAAAGGAAAGGCAGCTGGCATTTTCAGCGTTGTGTCAGGCTTTCTGTGATACGAAGTGATTCCTCTTACTGCTGTGAGCTTTTCAATATTCCTGATCTCCCCTGTACCCCTGGGATAATTATTATCAACCCATTTGATGATCGTGGATTTCTCATTGTCAGAAAGCGACCTGTCGTTACCATATTTCACATAATCATGATGCGGTCTCCATGGTGGCATATACCCCGATGAAACAACTTTTTTAATGAACCCCGCCCGTTTGGAAACGTCTTCGTACGTGATCAGAGAAAAGGGTGCAGCCTCATTGGGCCTGTGACAAGGTGTACATTTTGTATGGATGATGGGTGCAACATCGTTGATGAAGGTTGGGACCTGTGACATGACCGGGCCCCAAAACAAACAGATGGTGATAAGTATCAAACAAACATGCTTCATGTTCAGTATTCATTTAAGAGACATCCCTGTGGCTTGATGTAAGATAATGCAACCGGATTGCCCTTCATCATTTGTTCAATGGCATCCAAAAGATAATGCTGATCAGCACGGGTTCGTTTTTTACCCAATGCTGTAAGCCAGTTGTCGATGGCACCATGGTAAACCAGCTTTCCTTTTTTGTCGAACAGATAAGACTCTGGTGTTACCTCTGCTTTCAGGTATTTGCAAAGCTGCATATTACTATCAATGTACAAAGGGAAATTCATTTCGTAATTCCTGGAAAAATTCAGCACAGTTGAATCATCATATGTCTTGCCTGGGATTAATCCTGCGATCTGAATATCATCTCCATATTCTTTTCTCAGTTTTTTGAGAAGAGGGATATAATTGACACACATGGGACATTCAGGTGACAGCAATACCAGCAGACTCGGTTTATGATGGTTATCCAGATAAACTCTTGATTTTTGGTCGGGCGACCAGAGCGAATAAGTAGCTGCTGTTCGCAATTCAGGAGATGATAGATTTTGTGCATACAGATCAGAAAAGATCATCATGATCATCAAAACCATAAGCATCTGAAATCTTCTCCACTGCCTCATGTTGGCAAATTAAATCAATCCTTTCTTAGTTTTTCAACAGGCTAGAAAAAAGGCCGGACTGATGAACAGTCCGGCCGGAAGTATTGTACAATGAAAGCAGGATCTTATTGCTTGTCCCACCAAACCCTTCCATAAGGAAGCAGCTGATCGCCAAACTCAGAATCCTTTTTCATATCATCGATAGCCGCCTGTCTGTTGACCCTGTTGAGGTCAGATGGAGAGGGGTTGCCGATTACCGCTCTTCTGGCAATGGCGAATACTGATCCGTTGATCATGATATCCTCATTGGCCAACGCAGTGTTCTTGTTAGGCATGCCGGTTCTCTTCCAGAGAGCCCAAGCTTCGTTGGGTTGCTTGTAGAAGTTGATATAGGACTGGATAGCAATCTGCTCCAATGCCTTAGCGCTGCTAAACTTCACCGTTGGGTGATTGATATAAGCAGTTATCTGTGCATCAGTAGCTGCCGCAAAGCCTGTAACAGCTGCTGCACCTGCTCTTGCACTGAAATACTGAATGGAAGCCCTGATGCCATCATTGTAGAGGCCTTCAGCATTCTCAGAAGTAATGCCTCTTACGGCAAGCTCTGCTCTCATGAATTGCTGATCAGCATAGGTAATGAGAGGGAAGAAAGCTTGTCCGGTTCCACCACCAAATGAAGGCTGGAACATGCGCTCCTGTAAATAGGAAATGGTATCCATTACAAGGCTGGCGTTTACCCTTCTTCCGGTATACCATACAGTATAGGCGGGGCTGCCGGCTTTATCAGGACTAATGGGGGCACCAACATATCTGCGGGCAGGTTGAGTTGTTCCTGCAGGAAGCACCCTTGCGGCAATGGCAGCATCGATGTTGGCCTGGGTATAATTGTTCATCTGATAGAAGAATCCGATACGGGGATCAGAAGTCTCCCACATGTAATTTACAGTTGGCTCCGGAGCCCTGAAACCCTGAGGATTCCAGTTTCCACCGGCTGTAAAGCTCTGGTGTGCTATATAGGTCCAGCTGTCATCATTGTTAGACATCAGATTGGTTGCGTCTGCAACACACTCCTTAAGAATAGTGGTAGCTTTTGCAGCATCCCTCTTCAGCATCCTCATGGCAATGCGCATGCGCAGTGCGTTGGCAGCCTTTGCCCATCTGGTGGAATTACCGGCATAATACTGGTCAAAATTGGTAAGAGAAACCTGACTGCTTGCACCTGCCTTGAGTGTGGCAGAAAGTACTTTCAATCTTGCTTCCCAGGCATTGAACAGGGATTGCTGGCTCTCCCACTTGGGGGTGAAAGTACCACCATAACGAGAGTCGAATGCCTCAGTATAAGCAATGGAGCCATTGATGTCTGAAACATAGAAGGCATAGTAGATCTTCAGTACCTCAGCCATGGCAACCAGCATCTGGCGAGCTGCCTTATCTTCTGGAGACATTTTGTCGGCCAACTTAGCAACGTCATTGGTTACACTTCCAACGCCGGGGAAAAATACAGAGTAACGTGCGTTAAAATTGCCAAACTCGGTGAATGAAGTTGCGTTGTTACCGCCCTGTGCTGTGCTCATTTGCATCCAGTACATGATCCTGCGATAGTTATCATAGAACTGCTCGAAATCCTGTCCATGAGCAATTCTGCCGGCATTGAAAAACTGTTCTTCCGGCTTTACGGAATACAGTACATCCGGATTGGTATTGAGCTTGACGAAGGCATCCTTTTGGCAACCGGCGAAAAGCAATGCACTCAAAACCAGTGTGATCGGGAATAATTTATTTTTTGTCTGCATCTTATTGATCTTTTCTTTTGAATAATTGAGTTGAATGTGATTTACATTATTAGAAACCTGCATTCAGTGAAATGGCGAGCTGTCTTACCCATGGCATACCACCATACTCTGCGAATGCACCTGCTCTGCTGGCAAATACACTTTCAGGGTTGATATGATCAGGGGTAGTATTGTACAGGTAGAAAAGATTACGACCTGTCAGATTCAGACGGAGACGCTGCATAGCCACCTTCTTGGCAAAAGATTTTGGCAACTCATATCCTACAGAAACCTCACGCACAGCAACCCATGAATTTTCAAATATTGAATACTCACGGATACCGGTACCCCAGCTGGCCAGACCATCATAGTATTGCCATGCAGGGATTGGAGTTTTCAAACCTTTGGTGACGGCTTCAGCATATGACATTCCCTCAACATTTTGTCCGTTGATAACAACACCCTTGCCGAAAACACCATCAGGAATCACACCGTCTTCACGCTTTACACCAGTAGGATCGGTCCATTCAACACCACCGTTTGCTTTGGTCCTGCCGTACAGAGTGCTCTTGAAGCTACCATACTGAGAACCATACTGATGAGTTGCAGAGGCCATCTTACCTCCAATCTTGGCATCAAACTGAGCAAAGAATGTGAAGTCTTTCCAACGTATTTCGTGAATATTGCTGGCAAGGAAATTTTCCATCATGGTACCCACTTCCTTGAATCCTTGTCCGTAAGAGCCACTGCGGATGAACTGACCGGCAGCATTCAATACACGCTGACCGTTGTCGTTGGTAGCATACGCATAGTTGGTGATGATGGTTCCATAATCTTTTCCAACGCGGGCAACGGAACGAACGTCAGCACCGAAGGCAAGATCAAGCTCAACCTGATCTACACCAGGATAAAGATCGACAACCTTGTTGCGGTTGCGGGTGAAGTTAATGGTTGTGCTGTACTCAAAATCTTTTTTACGGGCAACAACGGCTGAGATAACTGCCTCTATACCTTGGTTCTGGATATTACCGGCGTTGATCTGCCTGCTGGGGGTTCCGCTTTCTGCAGGTGCACCCAGGTTGAGGATTTGGTTGAAAGTATTCTTTTTGTAGTAGGCTACATCAAGACGGATCCTGTTGTTGAACATCCTGGCATCCAAACCAAATTCAAATTCCCTTGCGCGCATGGGTCTGAGATTCAGGTTACCCAATCCATATCCACCCCATCCATATTGTGGGAAAGCGGTACCATTGGGCAACAAAGGAGTACCCAAGAGGCTGTAGTTACCGGAGGTCGTTGCAAAAATACCTGTACCGGCACCAGTATAACCCAAGCTACCACGAAGTTTGGCGAAGTTCAACCAATCAAACTTCTTGTTCTTTTGGAGGAGTTCAGTGAATACCCATGAAGCACCTACTGAAGGATAGAGATATGAATAGTCACCTGTTCCGTCAGGGTAAGTAAGAGTACTGTTCCAGTCGTTACGGATGCTGGCGTTCAAAGTAACCATGTCCTTCCAGGTTGCATCACCATAAGCATACAATGCGTCCAGCCTGCTCTGTGGGAATATGCCTGCAGAAGTTGTTGCGGCATTCAATGAGTTGGCAATGGAGAATATTCTGGGGATGCGCAGACCACCACTGGTGGAAGAGGATTGCTGGCGACCACCCAAACCACGCTGGGTTTCACCACCCACAGTAACATTATAATCAATGTTCTCACCTGCCTTGCGAGAAGCGGTCAACAAAGCCTGGATACGGGCATTTTTAGAGTTGCTCTGGAACAAAGAATAAGATCCTGAGAAGTTGGGACCAATACCGAAATTGGGACCATCACCGGGAGTTTTGTTTTCCCTTTGAACATTCAAGGAATTGATGTTGCTGCGCACCAATGCGGTAAGCCAGGGGAGGATCTTGGCGTTCAGATCAAGATTGGCAAGAATTTGGTCTTCCCTGTTGTCGATACGCACCTGATAAAGCTGCCAAAGTGGCTGAAGAACAGAACCCCTGATATAAGGAGCCACAATGTTGGAGCCACCTGCAGTAGGATTCAGATAATTGTTCAGCACATAATCAAGGGGCAGGTTTCTTGAATTGGAGAAAGCAAACCTGAAGAGGGGGTTTGAGTTACCACCCTGCAATAGTGGATTGGTGGTATTGGAAACAGCATAAGCCATGGATGCATCCATGGTCACATACTTACCAATCTTTTGTGTTGCCCTGAGGTTGAAGTTATTTCTGGCGAACTTATTGGTAGGCTGAATAGCCTCGTTGGAAGTATTGGTATAGGAGAACCTGAATGTAGTCTGTGCATTTCCGCCTTCAACTGCAACGTTGGTATTATTGATCTTACCGGTACGGAACAGAGAAGAAAGATCATTGGCAACATAAGGACGCTTTACACCATCTGCATCGGTAATTGTTCTGCCGTCGAGTTTAGGACCGAAATTATAATAAGGTGAAAAGCTGTTGTTGGCAATCGCATCGCTGCCATCTGGGGCTTTGTCGAAGTAAGGATTGATACCACCTCCAAATTCATTCTGGAAGGCGGGCAATCTCCAAACCTGCTCAATTGTGCTGGTCTGCGCCACACTCACACCAATTCCGGGACGCTCGCGACCTTTCTTGGTGGTGATCAGGAGCACACCATTCAGCGCCTGTGAACCATAAAGGGCACTCGCAGCTGAACCTTTCAGTACAGTTACACTCTCATAGTCATCAGGATTGAGGTTCTTCATCTGGTTACCGAAATCACGGGCATCACCCCAGCTATCGGCACCTGAAGTACCAGGCTGAATCAGCACACCATCAATAACGATAAGTGGCATGGTATTACCGCTCAGAGAAGCGTTACCGCGAATACGTATACGGGAGCTGGATGAAGGACCACCTGCACCCTGATTCACCATCACACCGGCTACTTTACCCTGAAGTGAATTGATGATATTAACTTGTCCTGCACGGGCAACATCACCACCCTTGACCTCTTGGATCGCATAGGCAAGTTTCCGTGTAGATTTTCTGTCACCGAAACCAGTGATCACAACTTCGTCGAGTTGGTTGCCGGCTCTCTTCATTGATACAGACATAGCCTGTGAAGCAGCCATTTCTACGGTGCCCAATCCGATACCGGTAAATACCAGCACTGGAGAAGCATTTGTAGTACTGATGCTAAAGTTTCCTGTAGCATCTGTAAGGGCAAAAGTTTGGGTTCCTTTCACCTGTACAGAAACACCCTGCAATGGGCTTCCTGCCTCATCCTTTACATTTCCGGAGAAAGTCTTTTTCTGCTGTGCAATGGCTGTGGCCATGATGGCAGAAAAGCAAAGGAACAGCAAAATCCTAATCCTTGTTTTCATCATTTCATTCTTTTGGTTAATGTTGATTTGTTCGAAAAACGTTGCATATTAAGAAATTGTTAACAAGAAAAAAATCTTGTTAAATAATTCAAACTCTTATTTAAACAAAAACAGAATTACATCCCAAACTGATCCATTTTTTACTAAATGAAGTAAGTACTAATGAAATGGATCAACAAGGATGTATTGATGTAAAATGTGTCGATATTACCTTTTCTTATTATGAATTTTTCATATGCCTACAGTAATTTGCAGCAAATATGAATCTGATGCGTGTTCTCATTGGTACAGCAACTATTATCGTAATATTCTCTTCCTGCTCCTTCATAAACAAAATCCAGGACAAACTCTTCCCCTACAGAAACAAATCGGTTGATGATATTGCTGTGCAACAACCCGCTTCGCCGAAGCAAACACATGCAACTGCTCCGGCGCCGATAGTCCCTAAAGCAGAACCTGTAAAAACAAATGAACCACTGCCCGTAAAAATTGAAACGCCAGTTCCACAAACACTACTCAACAACAATACTGTAAAACCCATCGCCGAACCAGCCCGCGAATTCCGCGCCGCATGGATAGCCACAGTAGCCAATATCAACTGGCCCAGCAAACCCGGATTATCCGCAGATGAACAAAAAGCAGAAGCCATCAGTCTGCTCGACTATCTACAGAACAACAATTTCAATGCCGTTATTTTCCAGGTTCGTCCACAAGCCGATGCCCTCTACAAAAGCGATATCGAACCCTGGTCTTATTACCTCACCGGTCAGCAAGACAAAGCCCCTGAACCTTTTTATGATCCACTTGAATTCTGGATCGAAGAATCGCACAAACGCGGCATGGAACTGCACGCTTGGCTCAACCCCTACCGTGCCCATCACGCATCTGGCAAGGAGATCAGCAACCGCTCTGTTGTGCGCACCAATCCCGAACTGGTCTACCTTCTCAAAGAAGGATACTGGTGGATGGATCCATCACTCAAAGCCACGCAAGACAGAACCACAAAAGTAGTGATGGATATCGTGAAGCGATACGATGTGGATGGTATTCACTTCGACGATTATTTTTATCCTTACCCTTCCTACAATGGCGACAAAGATTTTCCGGATGACAATAGCTGGAATGAATATCTGCGCAATGGTGGTAAACTTTCGCGTGGCGACTGGAGAAGAGAATCCGTGAACAAACTGATCCAAAGACTCTATCAGGAGATCAAAACCGAAAAACAACATGTGAAATTCGGATTGAGTCCCTTTGGTATCTGGCGCCCGGGATTCCCTGCTTCGGTGGAGGGCTTTGATCAGTACGATAAACTTTATGCAGATGCCAAACTATGGCTGAACAAAGGATGGATCGATTATTTCACGCCACAGCTTTACTGGCCCACCAACCGGATTCCTCAAAGCTTTC
>Ga0315901_10004530_pt1 | contig 17303 bp, 15 predicted proteins | sample LakEriMetagenome_10_FD_203761 | JGI IMG/M metagenome (GOLD analysis project Ga0315901, IMG submission 203761) | Freshwater fungal communities from buoy surface, Lake Erie, Ohio, United States - Buoy 2 MA116 | ecosystem: Environmental > Aquatic > Freshwater > Lake | place: USA: Lake Erie, Ohio...
ATGGCCTCGATCAAGGCCTGTTCCCATGGCTCTAAAGGCCGGGCTTGCTTGGTTCTTGGTGTCTTGGGCTTCATGCTCGTTGCTCAAAGTTAGATGACTACTTTGACACAGTTCAGAGAGCACCCTCTAATGCTTTGCCAAAAAGCCAATCAACAATTTAACTGGCACGGTGATTTTATTTTTGAATCGGCAGATGAAAATGATTTTGATGAGTTCATTTTTGATGTAAACAAAGTTGAAGAAAAATACTACTTATCTGACAAGGTTCGAGATTACGTCTTAGCAGGTGGAACAAAGAATTTTAAGACAAGCACTAAAACTGATTTAGAAATTGCTCGACCACTTTTACAATCAATGCACAAAATGCATCGTGCTGGAGTCGACAATTATGTAACTCATAATAAGGGCAAAATTCGTAAATTAACTCCAAGAGAATGTTTAAGATTAATGGGCTTTAGAGATGATTTTAAAATTGCAGTCAGCGACACTCAAATGTATCGTCAAGCAGGAAATAGTATAGTTGTGGATGTTTTAATCGCTTTACTAAAACAAATGGATATTACTCAATTCGGAAAATAGAAATTATGGCAGACCCAATATGTAGATGGAGAAATCCATATGTTAATACAGTTATAGAATTAATAAACATTCTTCCAAAAGAAGAGCTAACACAGGTAAGAGCGAGAGAAATTGTTATTAATTGCTCCCCTTACGATTTTTATAGGACCCCTTATCAATTAGCCTGTCAACTTGGTCTCTACCACGAAACAGGTGGGAGATATTTCCCCAAATTCACATATACACCAACAGAAACCGAAGTAATCCATTATTTAACAAACTGGATAATTCATTACGCAGTTCCAAATCCATATACAAGGGGTTTCGATAACTTACAACCTTTCTCAATTCACGCTGAAATTTGCAGATTACTTATTGCTGCTCAGGCAGAAATACAATGGAATGACACACGAGACCAAATATTTCAGCAAGCAATAGGAAATAATGACATTATGGTTAATTCAATCAACTCTTATTCTCCTATAATTTCAATAACAGCTGGAGTTATCCATTTAAGAGAGAATAAAACTTATGCTGACTTAAAGCCATATATTGACGTTGATATGAGTGGAGACAGAAATAATAAGGAGTACTTCTTTGATTTATTTACAATCCCAAGCCGAAATGAACAGGTTGAACAGTTACAAAACACTGACTTGGTTACAAACTTAACTATGCAAGATATTGAAGCAATTAATCAAGTTCAAAACATTCCAAATCTCACCCAAACAGAAAAGAACCAAATTGTAGCAGCAAGAATTGGGCAAGGTCTTTTTAGAAGAAACCTTTTGTTTGACTGTGGTATTTGCCCATTAACTGGAGTTAATGATAGTCGCTTCTTAATTGCAAGTCATATTAAACCTTGGCGACATAGTAATAATCAAGAAAGACTAGACATACGAAATGGTTTAATGTTTACACCGACATATGATAAACTATTTGACAATGGATTTATTTCCTTCACTAACGACAAACGACTGATTATTTCACCTCTGATTTCAGATGAAAATAAAAACCGTCTTTCAATAGATAATAATACTGAGTATCCACTTCTTTCTTTGGATGGCAGAGTAGATTATTTAACCTATCATAGAGATTCAATTTTGAAACACGGTTAACTATGACAAACAGCCACACACATTGCCAAGCCCCGCAAACCAACGCTCAAACCCAAGCTTGGCAAAGAGGGTGTATGTGGAACCGCACGACCAAAACTACCGTCAAACCAATGGACGAAAAGGAAGAACGATTGCAGAACAGCGTGTATGTGGCAATAGCGGGTGCAGTCGCAAATCGAAAGTCTATGCTTTTAAAGAACATTTTGCTAAACGGACAGGGAAGAACTTCTGTTCCGCTAGTGCACATGCACGGAAACCGTTAGGAACGACTATTTATTATGAAACAGAAAATCAATCAAGAACAAAGGGCGTTTCATACCTGGGAGATTTTAGTTAAATATGCTTCAAAACGAGGAAGAATAACATATGGAGAACTTGCTGAAAAGCTAGGAGTGCATCATAGAGCAATCAGGCATGTTCTTGGACCGATACTGGAATACTGTTTGTTGAATGAATTACCACCACTGACTATATTAATTGTAAACAAATGGACCAATGAACCTGGACAAGGATTTTTCTTAGCTTGGGATATTGAAAACTCTTCAGATGGCTTTGACAAAGTGTTCAAATTCAATTGGAAATCAATCTCAAACCCTTTTAAATATAGTGAGAGTGGTGAGACTCAGGAGCAATTAATAAAAGAAATCATTAAACATCCAGAAGAGTCCGAGGATGTTTACTCACGTGTGAAAGTTAGAGGTATAGCTCAAAGAATATTCAGATTAGCTCTACTCAGAATTTATGAGAATCAATGCACTTTTTGTGGTTTTTCATTCACAGAATCTCTTGAAGGTGCACACATAATTCCTTACGCCCTATCTTCTCGGAAGGAGCGATTAGATTTAAGGAATGGATTACTTCTTTGTTCAACACATCACAAAATGTTTGATAAAGGACTTCTATTCGTTACTTCGGAATATCGAATAGATTATGCTTTGAAAAATGATGATTTGACAGAATACAGTGAATATGATATCCTTATGTCTACTGCATTACAAGACAAGAAAATCAATCTGCCGAAGAGCAGAACTCATTATCCCAAGAAAGCGAATCTTGAGAAACACAAAAAAGGGTTCAAATAGTTATTATTAACAGGGTATTACAAAAATTACCGGTCTTGTTGTCTGTTAAAGTTTGTCATCGCCCCGTAGACGGTTGGAGTGAAATTCTGTATCCTAGATTTTGTGATGAGATTAGGCGGTGCATGCGGAGAAATCCTTTGGGTTAGAAGGTGGCAAACCATCTAACTTAGAACCCCGATCATGAAGAACCGCATAAAGGTGTGTATTCCGGCGATATTGACCCCCTGTTCCGGGAATCTGACCCCTGATATTGGGTTCACAGTAGCTGTATGCCAGGCCCCGGCCTTTGCAATCGGCAGGCAAAGCAAGTGAAATGGGCAAAGAGTTGTACGAAGACGTGTTAAGTGGCATTTACAAGACAGAGACGTTCTTAATCCGTTTTCTTGCGAACTTGTTGCTGCAAGGGAGTTTTTCGCTCAGAAACCGGGATATGCATATCCTCGCTGACACGGTAAATGACACTGTAAAACCACAAAATGACACGGTAAATGACACTGTATTTTCTTGCATGAAGCAGAACCCCAACTCAACAGCTAAGGAAATCAGTGAACACTTACACATCAGTTTAAGCACGGTAAGGCGCAGAATCAAAGAGCTCAGAAGCAACGGAAGAGTAGAACGAATTGGAAGTGATAAAACCGGATATTGGAGAGTCATCGAATAAAGCAACCCTTAAGCGGCCTTGGAAGACAGCGCGATGCGGAGAATTCCAGCGGTATATTCCGGAAAGCTGACCCCAGGTACTGGATTCACAGTAGCTGTAAGCCAGGCCCCAGCCATCGCAATTGGAAGGGTAAGCAGGTGAAACGGGCAATGAGTTGCACAAACAAGCCCCTTAAAGCGGTTCAGGCAGCAACACCAGACACCATCCGGTATATACTCACATTGAAAATTGGTTCAACAATGACTACATTAGCAGTGACTAAGAACATGAATAGCCATGAGAAGGGAGATCTTCACGTGCGATTCCCATTCGTCGACTTCGTTCTGGACAAGCGGTGGAAGGCATAGATTAGAATCCACTGCATGACACGGAATTGATCATTGCATAAAGAAGAGCAACTTATAATGATAGTTAAAGAAAATGGAGTTAACCAAAGAACAAAAAGATATTATAAACTCGACTGGAAACATCAAAATAAATGCTGTTGCCGGTTCCGGGAAAACAACCACCGTAATTGAGTATGCCAGGACAAGGCCATCTACAAGCAAAATTCTTTATCTGGCTTTCAACAAATCTGTGAAGCTTGAAGCAGCCAAAAAATTTGCCGACAAGGGACTCAATAATGTGAAAGTTGAAACAGCACATTCATTGGCTTATCGGCACATTGTGTTTGGCAATCGTTATAAAGTAAGACTGCAAGGTTATAAAGCAAGTGAAATTGCTGAACTTCTGAATCTGGAAGGAAACGGAGAAAAACATACGGAATATGTTATTGCCAATCACATTAACAAGGTTATAGCCTACTTCTGTAATAGCGATAAGCAGAAAGTTCAGGACTTAAACTATCTGGATACAATAACTGACCCGAAAGCAATAGCTTTTGTTGCTTCTTTTTATGACTACATCGTTTCACAAGCACGCCGGTTATTGAGTAAAATGGATAAAGGAGAAATCGAAATCACCCATGATTTCTACCTCAAAAAATTCCAACTTTTGAACCCAAAACTGGAATACGACTATATACTTTTTGACGAAGGACAAGACGCTTCGCCAGCAATGCTTGATGTGTTCTTGAAGCAAAGAGCAACCAAGGTAATAGTTGGTGACACACACCAACAAATTTACGGTTGGCGATTTGCTGTTAACTCGCTGGAAAAAGCAGACTTTAAAACGTATCATCTTTCGACAAGTTTTCGGTTCAGTCAAGATATTGCAAATCTTGCAATGGAAGTTTTAAAACTCAAAAATCACCTTTACGTGCCCGAGACCATACCAATCACAGGAAAAGGCAGCTGTAAAGAAATTAGAACCAAAGCTGTTCTTGCAAGAACGAATCTCGGACTTTTACTTAAGGCTATTGAATATGTAACCGAAAAGAAAACCGTGAAACAGATTTATTTCGAAGGCAACATTAACTCATATACATACGCTGATGAAGGAGCTTCCTTGTATGATGTTCTAAATCTGTATAACAAGAAGCGTCATTTGATTAAGGACAAATTGGTTAGAGCAATGAAGGACCTTGATGAGTTGGAAGATTATATTGATAAAACAGAAGATGTTCAGCTTGCAATGATGGTTGAAATAGTTAAAGAGTACGGAAATAAAATTCCCGGTATTATAAAGTCCATTAAGGAAAAACATGTAGAAAATGACGACAAGGAACGGGCAGAGATGATTTTCTCAACAGTTCATCGGTGTAAAGGAATGGAGTATGATGCCATTCAACTTGTTAACGACTTTATTACTGAAGAAAAATTGTCTGGCTTGGCCGAAGACAATAAAGCCAGGGAAATCAACGCTACAAAACTGAATGAAGAAATAAATTTGCTCTATGTTGCGGTCACTCGTACAAGAAACAGTATTTACATTCCCGAAACATTAATGCCTGCTGAGTTTCCTAAATCGTCACAAATACATGTTCTGAAAGTTTTGAGAGAAGAAGAAAAAAGACATGAACAAGGAGCATACAAGACCGAAAACAATGCGGAAAAAGCTTATTCGGTTGAAGAAGTGAGAACGAAATACAGCGACGCATACAAACCTTGGACGCCTGAACTGGATGGGGAACTAACAGTAATGTATTGTGAGGGAGTAAATGTAAAAGATATGGTTAAGCATTTTGGACGGACCAGGGGTGCAATACTATCAAGGATTAAGAAATTGGAGCTTGGTGAACTTTATGGGTAAACAAAACACAGGAGGCGCAGGCTATTTTCTTTATCTCGTAAGTACCAGGTGTGAAAATTGAAGAAAATATAAACCTCATGATGTATTTTAAATGAAATGAGAACCAGAAGAAAGGCAAGTGATGACAGCAAGTAACAACCTCATTGGATTAAACGACCGGCAGCGGGAAGCGGTAATTAGTGAAGACAAGCGCTTGCTGGTACTCGCGGGCGCAGGTTCGGGTAAGACAAAGACACTGCTGCAGAAAATCAAGTATCTCATTGAGGAAAAAGGGGTAAGCCCGGCCAGTATACTCGCTATCACGTTTACCAAGAATGCAGCCAATGAGATGCTGGATAGGCTCATTGTGTCTGCTGATCACAGTGGGGAGTATGAAAGGCAACTGCACGATAAAAGCAGAACCATAGCAGAAAAAGAACAGGAACGTTTTGCCTGGCAGAGACAGTTTCGCTGGATTGACGGGCTGACGGTGAAAACCTTCCATTCTTTCTGCTTCAGTGTGCTGCGCAACTACGGGGTGAATGAGTTTGACAACAAGTTCAGGATCATCGGCGATGAAAAGCGCAGCGAAGATGACGAGTTGTGGCGTTTTGTGGCTCAGGAAACCATATTTGAGGTAATACACAAGCTGCTCATAGATGCCTGTGAAGACAGTACATACCTACTACAAGTCAAACGCTATTTGCTGGATTATGTAATTGATAAGATACACATACGTCCGGCAGATCCAAAATACGCTCCGAAGGATGGGAAATTCTATACGACCCTAGACGGAACCAAGGTACGTTCGAAGTCGGAGCAGTTCATAGCTGATTGGTTCTACCGGCATAGCATCCGCTACGAATACGAGCCCGTCTTACAAGTCGCGGATTTTCCATTCAAACCAGACTTTTACATTCCGGATGCCAATATGTATCTGGAGCATGTGAGCGACAAAAGCTATCCGGTCCGAAACAAAGAAGAGCAGTTTGCCAAGGGCAATTTGTTGTTGGTCAAGACCTTCGAGGGCATGACGTCCGATTCTGCGTTGTTCAATCATACCCTTGACAGTCTGGTTAGAAACCGTCTCCCGGCCAATTACCACAAGCTCAGGGAACTAAACTTCAAAGAGGAGTTCAATGGGTATCACGAGCATGTAAAAGACCTTGTGTTGCAGATCATGCGGATAACCGATATGATTAAAGTAGAAAACCTGGAACCTGACAAGGTTTTGGAGAATGCGCGCAAGGATCAGCACGAAAGGGTTCGTAGCTTTTATGAGCTTGCCATCCCAATTGTTAAAACCTACATTGACTATTGCACGGATAAGTCTTATCTGGATTTCAACGACCTGATTATCAAGGCAGCTTCCCTTTTTAAGCACCATCCGGATATTGCGAATAAATTCCGATCGAGATACCAGTATATTCTGGTCGATGAGTTTCAGGATGTCAACAATCTGCAGGTCGATTTGCTGAAGTTGTTGCTCACGGAACAGACGCAGCTGTTCTGCGTGGGCGATGACTGGCAGAGCATTTATGGATTCAGAGGATCCAATGTCAGTTATATTGTCGGGTTTGAGCAGCATTTTGAACAGGCGCGCACCATCAAGCTGAATCTCAATTACCGGAGCGCACAGAACATCGTCAGTGCGAGTAATGAGGTAATCAAGCATAATAAATTCAAGATCGACAAAGAGGTGTTCTCTTCGAAGCGCTCCGAGCATAAAATAGTCGTTTATGCCGGAAACAGGGAAGAAGACAATATATTCTATTGTGTAAACAAGGTACGCGAATTGATGGAGGAAGGAGTAAGTGGTGAGGATATTTTATTTCTTTACCGAAGGTCGAAAATGTATGCTCCATATTATGCACAATTTAAAAAGGAAGGCATCAGGGTTCAGGGAAAGACCATTCATGCCTCCAAAGGCCTTGAAGCCAAGGTGGTATTTATTTTAGGACTTACAGAAGGGCAGGGCGGTTTCCCGGATATTTGGCTTGAAGACCGCATCTTTCAGGTTATAAAACGGGCGAACCACGACCTGTTGATGGAGGAGGAGCGGCGTCTGTTTTACGTCGCTATCACCCGGGCCAAAGAGAAATTGTTTTTGATAACAGAGAAGGGTTTTGAGTCAGGCTTTTTGAAGGAAATACCCGAAGCGTTCACTGTGCGCACAAGTTTACCTGTTCCGTTACAGGAAGCGCGCGTTATTATCTGCAGCGGTTGTTACAGTCAGTTGGAACGCATGCATAAGTATTGTCCATATTGTGGGAAAGAGGTTGAGGGAAGTGTATGAAAAGTGGCAAACGAGCATATACCAGGTAACCTAAAAAGTCAAACAACATGGAAGAATTGAGACCAAACGAACAAAGAGCGAGGAACGCCATTACACTTATCAGGATTGTATTGGTGTTAGAAATTATAGCATTCATTTCCGGATACTTCCAATACAACCTGCTTAAAGGTGTTGCCGATGGTGGTGAAGTATCCACAGAAACGGCAAATGCAAATGATACGAGGGAGCAAATCGTTGCTATATTGTACATGGTAGCGATGATTGTTTCAGCAGTAACATTTATTCAATGGTTCAGGAGGGCGTATTACAATTTGCACCTGAAGGTGAGTTATCTGAATTATTCTGAAGGTTGGGCTGCCGGTTCCTGGTTTGTCCCAATTCTCTCTTTGTTCAGACCGTTTCAGATTATGAAGGAATTGTATCAGGAAACTCAGGTTTTATTGGCAAGAAAGGGGCTCGAATACAATCATCAGCTATCAACAAACACATTGGGTATATGGTGGGCGCTCTGGGTAGTAAACAATATATTAAGTCAATTTGCATTTCGTACCAACATGAAGGCAGATACAATAGATGATTATATTACGGGTACCCTCGCGGGTATGGCAGGTAATCTGATAGGCATCCCGCTTGCATTTCTCGCTATAAAAGTGATAAGCGACTATGCTGGTGTCGAGCCTTTGCTTAAGGAAGTTCAGAATGAAGAAACGATGGCAACGATTTAAGTGTTCTGGCGCCAAAAACAGCGAAATCAATCCAACATCATAATTGGGTCCTGTTGATGCACCAAGGTAAAGACGTGCAGCAGGGCGACTGTGGAAATAGCATCATTTCGTTTCCCTTCCTACCTTCACGCTAGCAAACGAATCCGCATGTTCACCCTCATCCCCAAGCTCCCCATGCGCGACAAGGCGCGGACTGCAGCCTATTACCGGCTGCTCGGCTTTGATGTCCTGGCCGATTACGGCGATTACCTGCTCATGCAGCGCGAAGGCAGTGCCTTGCATTTCTTCGCGCATCCGGACCTGGTGCCGGAAGCGAATTACGGACAAGTCTATATCCAAACCGATGCCGTTGAAAGCCTGTACCGCGGGTTTCGGGAACGCGGCGTGGCCATCCATCCGAATGCCCCGCTCGAACAGAAACCCTGGGGCATGCTGGAGTTCGCGCTGCTCGACCCGGATATGAACCTGCTCACCTTCGGTCAGGAAACAACAAGCTGAAATCCAACCCAACCATCCCCATGCGCAACGCCATATTGATTCTCTTTTTCCTGCACGGAAGCATCCACCTCCTGGGCTTTGTGAAAGGCCTCGGTCTGGGCAACTGGAAGGGTGCCGATTTCGATGTATCGCGCTGGATGGGCTGGACCTGGTTGCTGGCCGCCCTGTTTTGCTGGCTTTTTACCGGCCTGGCAGCGGCTAAGCTCCCGCAGGCCTGGTGGATCGGTTTGCTGGCGCTATTGCTCTCGCAAATCCTGATCGTCTGCTATTGGAAGGCGGCGCGGTTCGGCACCCTGCCCAATGTCCTGCTCCTGGCGTTTTGTGTATCGGGCCTGGCGCGGCAGCGTTTCCAGGAACGCGTGGCTGCGGCAGAAGCTGTGATCCAGGGCGCCGTTGCAACCCGCGATGCCGGCTTACGCCGCACGGATGCCCTTGCGCAGCTGCCGGCTCCGGTAAGCCGTTGGTTGCGGCAAACGGGCGTTCTCGACAAGCCGCCCTTGCTCGGTGGCCGATTGGAGCAACACGCGTTTATGCAGATGAAGCCAGGGCAGGCGTCGTGGCTGGAAGCCAGTGCTGTGCAACATACCCGCACGGACGAGCCGGCATTCCTCTGGGCGGTCGATGTGCCGGTGAAAGGGCTGTTCCACCTGCTCGGCATGGACCGTTACAAGGCCGGGAAAGGCGCGATGCATATCAGTGTGCACGGACTTTTTCCTATCGTGAATGCGCAGGGCCCGAAGCTCGACGAAGGCACCTTGCAGCGGTTTCTGGGCGAAATGGTCTGGTTTCCAGACATGGCGCTGGCGCCGTATATCCGCTGGGAGGCGGTGGACGACAGCACGGCCCGGGCCCACATGGCCTATGGCGCTGCCAGCGCAGCCGGCACCTTCCATTTTGGTCCGGCCGGCGAGGTAAAGCGTTTCAGTGCCTTGCGTTTTCAGGGGAATGAGCCCGACGCGCGGCGTTTTCCCTGGATCATGGAAATCCAGGAGCACCGTGTTTTTGATGGCATCCGCATACCATCGCGGATGACTTCGACCTGGAAACTCGACAGCGGCGACTGGACCTGGCTGAAGCTGGAGCTGACGCGGATGGACTACCGTTACGCCACGGCCGGGTCTGAAAACAACAAAAATTGAACGACGTTAGGCCATTTGGCCTGGTGCCGGCAGTAGTTTCGCGAGAATCGTATGAAAATGGAACTCCAACATATCCGCATCCTGGAGACCGGTATCATCCTGGTGTTGTATCTGCTGGCTTTGCTGATTTCGCGTAAGCTCATCAACAACACGCTCAAAAAAGCGCACCTCGAACGCACCCGGCGCAAGATCATCATCAAGGCCATCAACCTCTTCCTGGCTATCGGCGTGTTGGTGCTGACGGCCAGTGTCTGGGGTCTGGAGCAGCGCCGCGTGGCGGTTTTTGCGGGTACGATTTTCACGGCCCTGGGCATCGCTTTCTTCGCCCAGTGGTCATTGTTGTCGAATATCACAGCCAGCATCATCCTCTTCTTCAACCATCCGCTGAAGCTCGGCGATACGATCCGCGTGCTAGACAAGGATTATCCTTTTGAAGGGGAAGTGACGGAGCTCGCGTATTTCTTCGTGCACCTGCGCACGGAGAACGGCGAGATCATCACCGTACCCAATTCGATGGTATTGCAGAAGGCGGTGGCGGTGATAGGCAGGAAGCAGGGTCATTGAGCGCGCGAAGTGCAACGGAGCGCAGTCGAAATGCACCCGGCACATTTCCCCAACGCTTCGCTACAGTCGGGGCCTCCACTTCGTTCCGGCTACTCAATGACCGGGCGGCGGTGGTTGAGTCCTGCCTGCACTGACTTTTTCTTTCGGGGAAACCAGAGAGATGAATTGGTACTGAATTCAGTTCCACTGGTTACGGTGGATAGAGAGGTGAATGGTAGATTAACGTTGTATACAACTAAAAACTTGCACAGTTGTGCATTGGATATCCGTTGCGATGGTCAATAGCCCCTTGTAATAGCCATCCGAATTCCAATTTACGTCAGAAACTTCAGGGCTTTTGCGCCGGAATAGATATTTCAATGCATGTTTGGGGTTAAATTACACCATTACAAACAGGTAACGATGGAAGAACAACCCCAAACACCCGGTGTGTATATTGAGGAAATCCGGCCTTTACCGTTGAGCATAGCACAAGTGGAAACCGCTGTACCGGCTTTTATCGGGTATACGGAAAAAGCCGGAAAGGGAGGAGCAGAAACGCTGTTATACAAACCCGTCAGGATCGGCTCCATAAAGGAATATGGCGATTTATTCGGAGCTGCACCTTCGCATGACATTGCCGCTGTGCATTTGAACCCGGCGAATCAAGTTTCGTCTGTCGCTTTCCATCGCCGATATTACCTGTACGAGAGCCTGCGGATGTTTTATGCCAATGGGGGAGGGGATTGTTATATTGTTTCGGTTGGTGATTATACCCAGGCGATTGCATGGGCAGACTTTCAACGCGGTCTGGAAGCGATTGCACAGCAAGATGAGACAACCTTGCTGCTGGCACCGGATGCGGCAGGCATGACGCAAAACGACATGCATGCGCTTTATCAGGCAATGCTAATGCAGTGTGAAAAGCAACAAGACCGATTCTGCCTATTGGATTTGCGGGAAGACGGAAATGTCGATTGGCGGGATGCTGTTTCAGACTTCAGAAAGGGTATCGGAAAGCGTGCACTCGGGTATGGCGCCGCCTATACACCGTGGATACAAGCCAATTTGCGGCAAGCGGTTGCTTACGCCGTTTATCACGATAAAATATACGTTTCGGGTACCCGGACTGCCTTGTCGGCCTTGATTCCTTCGACAAACCGCACAGCCATTGCGTTGGCAAACCGACTTACCAATTTGAGTGCCGACATTCAGAAGATAGCAGCTGAATTAAACACATTGAAAGCCGGTGCAGCCAGTATTTCTGAAAAGTTGGAATCCTTATTCACCGCGCTGAAAGCAGCAAAAACGGATACGCAAAACAACAGTGCATTAAACGCGCTATTCTTGTTTAGTGTTAAGTGTATTGATTTTTTACGTGACATTGCCGAACATGAAACGCCTTCGGGCAATGGCGCCATCCGTTTGAATGATCATGCTGGTCCCGGTTCATTGCAACATGAACTTCAGACGCTGCTGGGCAACACGCTGAATTCACTGGCTGGCAGGTTGTCGACCATGGTTGGCGACAGATATCCGTCCCTAAAAGGGAGGGTTATAACCATAGGGTCAGATACCGGCATTAAAATCCCCGAAAACAGTCATACATATTATACCACAGGTACGGATAACAAGTCGAGAATAGCTCCCCATCTAACGGACATATCCCTGCTCTTATTCGCCTTGAGCGGGGCTATTGAATCTGCAGTGCAGCTGTCCAGGTCTATCTATGAATCGGTTGAAGCATCCGCGAACAACATGATTCCGGAATTAAAGTCAATCATGGATGCTGTGGAGAAAGCCTGTTATACAATCCCTCCGGGTGGTGCTGTAGCCGGCGTGTATGCGCAGGTTGATGCCAGTCGCGGGGTCTGGAAGTCGCCTGCGAACGTGGCGTTGAACAATGTAGTTGCTTTAAAGACGGCCATAGATGACAACATGCAGAGCGATTTGAACGTCCATATTGATACTGGTATATCCATCAACGCCATCCGCCGGTTCCCCGGTAAAGGCATATTGATTTGGGGCGCGCGAACCTTGGCGGGCAACGACAATGAATGGCGCTATGTTTCAGTACGTCGTTTCATGAATATGGTCAAAGAGTCAATTGCAAAGGGCATTGAATCTTTTGTTTTTGAGCCGAACGACGCTAACACCTGGGTTAAAGTGCGCGGTGTGGTTGAAGACTTCCTGACTTCACAATGGCGTGCCGGCGCATTGGTTGGCGCAAAACCCGCCGAGGCATTTGTTGTACGCGTAGGGTTGGGGCAAACCATGACGGCCCGGGATATATTGGAAGGCATCATGCATATTGAAATTGGCTTGGCAGTGCTGCACCCGGCTGAATTTATCGTTGTAAGGATATCTCAGAAAGTTCTAATTCCGGAATGACAGTCCGGAATGCATTTTTGGGGATGATCAAGGAATAGAAACACCTGATTCTGTTGGTTATTGGGAGTAGGCTTTTTGGCTCTTACAACGAATTCCAGGTGCGGGACTCAGATGGAACTTAATCTGGCATACCCGGAAAAGCCAGTCCATCTTTACAAAAAGCGGACTGTAGCACGGCGGCCGAGTCTCGCAGGAAAGCTGTTGGTATGCAGTAGTTTCGCGCAAATCGTATGGAATTTGAACTCCAACATATCCGCATCCTGGAGACCGGCATTATTTTGGTTTTGTATGTGGTGTCTTTGCTGGTTTCGCGTAAGCTCATCAACAACACGCTCAAAAAAGCGCACCTCGAACGCACCCGGCGCAAGATCATCATCAAGGCCATCAACCTCTTCCTGGCCATCGGCGTGTTGGTGCTGACGGCCAGTGTCTGGGGGCTGGAGCAGCGCCGCGTGGCGGTTTTTGCGGGTACGATTTTCACGGCCCTGGGCATCGCTTTCTTCGCCCAGTGGTCATTGTTGTCGAATATCACAGCCAGCATCATCCTCTTCTTCAACCATCCGCTGAAGCTCGGCGATACGATCCGCGTGCTGGACAAGGATTATCCTTTTGAAGGGGAAGTGACGGAGCTCGCGTATTTCTTCGTGCACCTGCGCACGGAGAACGGCGAGATCATCACGGTACCCAATTCGATGGTGTTGCAGAAGGCGGTGGCGGTGATAGGCAGGAAGCAGGGTCATTGAGCGCGCGAAGTGCAACGGAGCGCAGTCGAAATGCACCCGGCACATTTCCCCAACGCTTCGCTACAGTCGGGGCCTTCACTTCGTTCCAGCTACTCAATGACCGGGCGGCGGTGGTTGAGCCCTGCCTGCCCCGACTTTTTCAGTCGGGGAAACCTACCCGGTACATTTCCCCAACGCTTCGCTACAGTCAGGGCACGGCGATACGCCTTCACTTCGTTGCGGCTACTCAATGACCGGGCGGCAGCGGTGGCGGAAGCTTGAAGATTATGAAATGCAGTGTGTGGAGTTTCCGGGATTGAACTGGTATCAAAAAAACAAAAAACGCATATCAATGTAACCATAATTGTTCGTAATATTTAAACAAAACGAACACCTTCTCGCGATGCTTAGTGGGTAAAACCGAAGCCGATAGGCATCGAAAAGGAACGCATATTGGTTGGGAAAACGGAGCGGGTTAGTGAAAAAAGAAACGCTCCTTTCGGAGCGTCGGGCCGGAGATGCTATCCCCGGCGATGTTATGTACACAAAATTAGGAAATAGTATGGACTTGTCAATGGCAAAAGAGAGAAACGAACGAGTTATGGTCTATGTCGATGGTTTCAACATCTACTTTGGCATGCTTGAAGCTGGGTATAGTCAATGCAAGTGGTTGAATTTGAAAAGTTTGGCTGAATCACTTTTGAAATCCGGTCAGGACTTGATGGGCGTCAAGTATTTCACCAGCAGGGTCAGCAACAATCCGGAAAAGCAGAAAAGGCAAACCTCGTACATCGAGGCGTTGGAAACGGTTGGGGTTCAGGTGTTTTATGGCCACTACCAGCGAGATACGCTTGAATGTAAACGTTGCGCACACATTTGGCCGAACTACAACGAGAAAATGACGGATGTGAACATTGCCACCCAAATGATTATCGATGCCTATCAGGACAAGTACGATATGGCAATGCTCATTTCTGGGGATAGTGACTTGGTTCCACCCATCCGGGCCATTCACGAAAACTTCAAGCAAAAGAGAGTCTTTGTGGCTTTTCCGCCCAAGCGGTTTAATAATTCAGTGGCGCTTGTTTCCAAGGGAAGCCTGACAATTGGCAGAAAGAAGCTATTGGATAACCAGTTTCCCGATGAACTTGCAAAGCGCGATGGCTATTTATTAAGAAGACCGGTAGAATGGCGGTAAGGCCGGCGGGTGGTTGAGCCCCGTCGAAACCTACCCGGTGTGTTTCCGAATGAAATAGTCGGGACTGCTGCGTTGCACTTCGCAGCGAAGGGATAGGTGAATCCCGTGTCCCGATTTTCCCGACAGAAATAGTCGGGACTGCTGCGTTGCCCCTACCTACGATAGGGGCACGGCACTTCGCTGCGGTTGAGTGAGTGCTCCGCCACCCGGTACATTTCCCCAACGCTTCGCTACAGTCGGGGCCTCCACTTCGTTCCGGCTACTCAATCACCGGGCGGCGCGGAACCATGATTAAAAAATCCGCACTTTTGCAAGATGCAAGTACAGCGCCTGGCATGGATTGGAATGATGCTCCTCAGCCTGTTCATGCATCTTCCCCATCTGAAGAAAGACCTTATCAGCATCCACGTGTGGCGGCAGACGCAGACGCAGGCTACCGTGCGTGCGTTCTATGAGGAAGACATGAATATCCTCCATCCGCGGCGCGATGAACGCGGCGACGGCGATGGCATCTTCCGCATGGAATTCCCGCTGATGCAGTGGACGGTTGCTGCCATCTGGAAAGCTACCGGTCCGCAGCTCTGGGTGAGCCGCTTCTTCATGTTCTTCGCGTCCTGCCTGGCCGCCCTGGCCCTTGGCAGTATGATTCGCAAGCTCGGCGGATCTTCCTGGGCGGGTTTGGCGGCCGGCTTCGGCTTGCTCTTTTCCCCGGCATTGTATTACCACGGCTTCAATCCGATGCCTGATAACCTGGCGCTCAGCCTTTCGCTTGGCGGCATGGCACTGTTTGTTCATGCCGCTGAAGATGGAAACCGGCTCCGGTACTTCTTCGCCGGCCTGGCCCTGGCCGCCGGTGTGGCCTGCAAGCTGCCTTTCGTGGTTTGGTATGCCGCTCCGGCCTGGTTTTTCCTGCAACAGTTGTGGCGGAAAGAACCGGCAGTGCGCGTCTGGACCAACGGATTGCTTTTCCTGATGCCGATCGCCTGGCCGGCAGCCTGGTATGCCTGGGTGATGCCGCACTGGAATTCGCATGTCATTACCCAGGGCATCATCGGCAATTGGGAAAGCCTGCAGAACACCTTCGGGTATATCGTTCACAACCTCGTTTCGACCCTGCCCGAACTGCTCGTCGGCTATGCGCTGATGCCCCTGTTTCTGGCCGGGCTGGTGTTTTTCATCCGCGGGAAATACTACCGCCACCGGCACTTTCCGATGCTGGCGGCCTGGTTCCTGGCCTTGTCTGCGTATTATGTGTACGAGGCGAATGCCATCGGCAAAGACCACGACTACTATCTCTATCCTTTTTACCCTTTCATATTCCTCCCGGTGGCGCTGGCGGTGCACAAGCTGGCGCATCTGCCGCGTTGGTACGGGCGTGTGGCTGTGGGGTTGATCCTGCTGGCGCCGCTCACCACGCATTTGCGCATGCGGGCCCGCTGGAATCCGGAAGATCCGGGGTTCAACGTGAACATCCTGCGCAGCAAAAAGGTCTTACAGGCAGCGGTTCCGGAAAAGGCCCTGGTGGTGGCCGGCAACGATGTATCGCATTTCATCTGGCTTTACCACCTGGACAGGAAGGGCTGGTGTTTTGACACTGACCGGCTGGAAGCAGATTCTCTCCAGTCCTGGCGGAAACGCGGTGCGCAGTATTTCCTTTCCGACAGCCGCAAACTGGAGACCCGGCCCGATATCGCCCCGCAATTGGATCGCCTGGTCGATTCGTTTGGCAATGTGCGGGTGTATGGGTTGAAGGCGGATTGACGCGGGGGAAAACAACCAGCCTTTCTGCAACGCAGCCCAAAAAATTGTTGCAGAAACATATTTATAGTAACGTATTGCCTCTTTTTATCTCCATTAAATCCATGTTGAATATATAAAGTGTAGATTTGGGTGAGTCCAGAAGCCTGCGTAAAATGGTCGTAAACTATGTTTGAGCCATGAATAGACTGAGAGCCTTTGCTTACTGCGGGTTGATCTTTTTAGGGTTTGGCAAAAGCCTGATGGCCCAGCAAACGTGTAAGGAGGTGATTGGATATTATGCCGGCTGGCAATGGTACGACCGCAACAAGCTGATGAATCCGCAAAGCGTTCCGTACCAGAAATACAGTATTTTGACCTATGCGTTTTTTCAACCCCAGGCCGACGGGACACTTCGGATATCTGATCCCTGGGGTTGAAAAAACGCATAGGTCAAAATACT
>Ga0315901_10004535_pt1 | contig 17289 bp, 15 predicted proteins | sample LakEriMetagenome_10_FD_203761 | JGI IMG/M metagenome (GOLD analysis project Ga0315901, IMG submission 203761) | Freshwater fungal communities from buoy surface, Lake Erie, Ohio, United States - Buoy 2 MA116 | ecosystem: Environmental > Aquatic > Freshwater > Lake | place: USA: Lake Erie, Ohio...
CCATTGATATTTACAAAAGACCGTCAGAAGCTCTCTAAGCGGAAGCACGGCGATATTGCTGGTGTCGAAAAATATATCAAGGAAGGCTACTTACCATCTGCGCTTAATAATTATTTGGTGGCGACTAGTTATTCATGTCCTTCTGGGCAAGAGATTTTTGATTTAGCACATGGTGCTAGTTTTTTTGATATCTCTTGTGTCAGTAAGAGCCCTGCTGTTTATGATATCGATAAACTAAACTGGTATAACCGAGAATATATGTCTAGGATCCCTTATCCACAGCTTTTGATCGAACTAAAAAAATACACTAAGTTTGATTTTGATAAATTTTCTACTGCTGATCTTCAAGAATTAATTGAAGCTATTCGCGGTAACTTAAATAAATTTATAGATATTGATGATAATATCGACTATTTTTATTCTCTACCTGAGTTGGGCGGGGATTTAGTGAGCTTGATTGGCGAAGCTAAGGATTTACTTTCTGAGCTTGCTAAAAGAATTAAAGCCGGCGATTTTGATTTTTCTTCCGCTGAGCAAATGAAATCCCAAATCAATAAACTCGGTGAAGATCTTAATCTCAAGGGCAAAAAATTATTTATGCCAATTCGCGCGGTTCTTTCAGCTAGACAACACGGACCTGATCTCGGCTTAATTATGAAGCTTCTGGGTAAAGAAACTGTTTTAGCGAGGATGGCTGATTTTGGATAACCCTATAGTGCTACTATAGGGTTTATTGAGTAAAATTACTTAGTAGTTTTAACCTAAATTTTTTAAAAAAAATTCTTTACGTCAAATCTTTATCTAGTAATTATTTGTATTTTTAGTGTACCAGCCTCTTCATTTTGCAAATATAAATAGAAATGATTTAACCTCTCTTGTTACGAGTATAAACAGGCCTTCATGGTCTGAAGAAAATAAAAGTAGATTTTTAAGTTTTATTGATCAAGTTATTCGATATGATCCAACTCAAGATATAAATCCTTCTGTAAATTCAAAAAATATTTTTGATGCTCTTACATTATTAAAAAAAACAGACCCGCTTATGAAATTCAAAATGATGATTAATTCATTAAATGAAGGATATAAAAGTCAATTTCCTAATTACTATGATGATGATTTTATTAACCAATTTGTAAATGATGAGATGAAAAGACTTGCTGTTAAACACGGAGTACCTTTTGAAGTGCTTCCTAACATTCAACTATTTGCTCCACTACATAATAATAATTCACCCAAAGATTGTTTTGTAGCAGGATATCAGATGAATATTAATGTTATTTTTTTAGATTCAGATACTTTACAATCTCCAGAAAGACTCATATCGAGCTTAAATCATGAATTTAAGCATTTTTTAGATTCCTTAGAAGTTAAGAAATTAAAGTTACATAATCCAGATATTTTTATGGCTACTGTTGATGAATTTATTCTTGAACATAGTCAGGGATTAGATTTAGCCCTTTATTCTTTTAAAAATCAAATCCATCCAAATGCTCTTCTCAGATTAATTGGCTTTGGTTCTCAATCTATGCTCCAGTTAGATTCTCATCTTGACAAAACTATTTTAGATTTAATTTTTAAAAAACTGAGATCAATAGACTCTAAAGATTTTAAGTCTTTTAGTTTTACTTCAAAAGATATACAAGAAATTACCCATTCTACTCACTCTAGTTTAGAACAATCTCAGCAACACTTTTATACTCTTGCTGAAACAAGAGAAAGAGTAGAACAGCTTACTAATAGATTCAGTAATTCATCAAATCTAGATAGATATTTATACTTCCAAAACATGGATGAAAATCAGATAAATAAATCCAAAAAACTTCTAAAAGCAACATTACAAAATTTATTTTCAAATACAATTAAGAGTAATTCTCTTTCCTCTTATGATTTAAATGAAGATGAGGCATCGGCTAGAATTTATCAAGCAAGTATGAATTTAAGAAGACTGATTGCTGATCATAAAGAGTTAAAAGATGTTTTTAAAACTAGACCTTATCCTAATTTAGCTCTAGATTTACAGCCATTAGATTGGCTTGAAGAAATATCTCAAACTGTAATTGGCGAAAGAGCTATTGAACAAGTAACTTCAATTAGAGCTAATTCTAAGCTTTTACAATTATCACGGTCTTTAAGGTCGCAAGCTCCTATTCAGGTTAATTTACATAGCTTTTTAGAAAGTTTAAAATCTCTTGATTTGCATTATGAAGCTTTGATACAGGATGGTAAGCCTATTGATTTTATACAGTTATTAAAAAATTTTTCGCAGAATAAAATTAAATTTTTATCTGATAATTCTGGTTTAACTTATGATCATAAAAGATTGATTGATTCTATTCCTGTTAGTCATTGGGATTTTGGTTTTTCAGAAATAGATGCTATTGCTATTGCGCAAAATCCTATTCAGATTGATATTCAATATGACAACCCCTCTGTTATTCATCCTAATACTTCTATGTCATTAGTTTCATATGTTGTTTTTAGAGCCAGGGAGAATTTATCAAAATCTAATATCGATGTTAGTCCAATTAATGAATTTATTAGAGAGGGTAATTATCAATCAGCTCTCATTTATGCTTGGAATCAAGGACAAAGAGAAGATGAGATTAATAGTTTTATTAATGAATGGAATAAAGCAAGAATAGTTTCGCACTAAACTCTATTAAGGCTATGTTTATTGGATTTCTTTCTTTTTTGGATAACACTATAGTGCTACTATAGGGTTAAGGTTTTTGTAGATTTAATAAAGATTTTCAAAATAATACTTGAAAATTTTGTATTAATGTATTATTGTTTTGTTTTATGAAATATAGTAAACCGTATCGTTTAACTATTGGGGGTAAAACCTTTGAAGCTTATGGTTCAAATCAAAATTTTAGATACTGGAATCCTACTTCACGTCCGCTTAAACCTTCTGATTATCAAACTCCAGAGGAACGAAGAAATCCAATTAGAAGTTTTTTAAAAAGACTATCTGCAAAATCTAGAAATCATCCAAGGTCAGAAAAACCAAAAAGGTCATTTGTGGATAAAGCCCACATTATTTGGAAAAGATTTGCCCGACGAAGAAATTCTGGTAAAGCAAAGAATTAGCCTTATAATCTTCTCTATGCTCACTCAAGCAAAACAGGATTTGCGTCTTCAAGCAAAAGAAAAAATTCACGATCTAATTGCTGATCGTGATGATTTTTACAATCGTCAAACTCAGCTAATCGAAAAAATCGAACTTTCTAGTCTATTTAAAAAATCTCATACTATTCTTAGTTATTTTCCTCTTGATGATGAATTTGATCTTAGTTCGATGATCATCTCAAACCCACATAAACGCTGGGTTTTACCTCGTCCTATCGGTAAAGGAATAATGCTTTTGTTTGAGGTGTTTGAATTGCATGAGCTTAAAGAAGCAAAATTCTCTTTAAAAGTACCGCCTGCTACTAACCCGCTGGTTCAGCCAAGTGAGATAGATTTAGTTGTTATTCCAGCTCTTGGATTTGATACTGATGGTTATAGACTGGGACGCGGCGGTGGTTATTACGATAGATTATTAGCTAAGCTGCCGAGTAAAACCCGTACTCTTGGAGTAATCCCAAAAGAGCTTATGCTTAGTTCTTTACCAAGACAGGAACATGATAGACCTGTGGAAAAAATTATAACGATTTAACTTAAGCCTTAAAAAACCCTTGTTTCATAGCTTCTATTAAACCCTCATCAATATTACATTTGGTCCATATCGAAAGTGATTGTACACCTTGTAGTATGAGCATATCAGAGCCGTCAATCGCTCTAAGACCTCGATCCTGAGAGGCTTTTAAGAGTTTGGTTTTTTCGTAGATTAAATCATAGACTATTGTATCTGGTTTGAGTTCGTTTATTTGATTCATGCTCAGTGGTAATCCCTCTGATAGCCTACCTTGTCCGACAGGAGTGCAGTTAACTATCAGTTTTGAGTCGCTAAGATTTTCTTGTTCGGTAAAAAGTTTTATATTTATTGAGCGGCGAGCTAGATTAGGAAGGCTTTCTGAGGCTTTTTTTAGGTTACGCACATAGACATTAATTGTGCTTACCCCGATGTCTTCAAGCGCGGCTATGATTGCTTTTGAAGCTCCGCCAGAACCTAAAATACTTACTTGAGAGTTTTTTAGATCATAATTCTCAAGTGATTTTTTGAAACCATAATAATCAGTATTAAACCCGTAAATCTTACCGTCCCTGACTTCTATGGTGTTAGCCGCTCCGATCCGCTCTACAAGCGGATCTACTATGTTGAGATATTTAATAATCATCTCTTTATAGGGAATAGTTATGTTCAAGCCATCTAGACTTCGTATCAGTCCAGTTATTTCAAACTCAAAATTTTCTTGATCGATTTCAAATTTTTCATAACTACCATCAATACCCAGATACTTTAGTCCAGCCAACTGCATTTGCGGGGATTTGCTATGAGTGAGTGTACTTCCGATTATGCCAAATTTTTTCATATCAGACCTTTAGTTCTGTTTTTTTTAGATTTAAATATTCTTGAATTGATTTTACAGAAAGCTCTTCGTGTTTTAGTGAAGCTAGTGCTTTTACTGTCGCTGAAGATCCAGTCACTGTCGTTATTACAGGAATGTTTTTAGCTTGAGCAATTTTGGTTATGATTTGACTATCTTCGTAAGCTTCCTTACCAGAAGGTACATTAAGAATTAATTGGATCTCATCATTTTTCATCAAGTCAGTAATATTAGGTCTGCCTTCGTTTACTTTTAGTGTCTCTTCTAAGTCAATCCCTGACTGCTTTAGGAACTGTGCTGTTCCACTAGTCGCTACGATAGTGAAGCCTTGCTCGATGAGATCTTGAGCAATTTTTACTGCTGATTTTTTATCTCTGTCATTAAAGCTTATAAATATTTTTCCTTTTTTAGGGAGGTTGTGAGACGCACCTATCTGAGCTTTTGCAAAAGCCATAGCAAAATTAGAGCTTATCCCCATCACTTCTCCAGTGCTTTTCATCTCAGGACCTAAAAATATACTGGAGCCATCAAACTTATTAAAAGAAAAAACTGCTTCCTTAACTGATACTTGATCGCTGGGGATTTTTTCAAGTAGAGCTTTTACATTTAACTCTTTTATTGTTTTACCTGCCATGATTAGACTTGCTAATTTAGCCCAGGATATACCAGTAGCTTTTGAGATAAAAGGTACGCTACGGCTGGCTCTAGGATTGACTTCTAGGATATAAAGCTCTTCGTCTTTTACTGCAAACTGAATATTCATTAACCCTACTACACTAAGAGCAGATGCTAAATCTTTAGTGGCTTGGGTGATTTTATTTATAATATTGCTCGATAAATTTTGGGGAGGGAATACGCAAGCTGAATCCCCACTATGAATTCCAGCATATTCAATGTGTTCCATAATTCCGGCTATGACGCAATCCTGTCCATCAGCTATTGCATCTACGTCTATTTCAGTAGCTTCATCTAAAAATTTATCAATCAAAACAGGGAACTGCTCTGATTCAAGCATGGTTCTTTGGAGCCAAGAATTTACTTCTTTATCGTTATAAACTATATCCATGCCTCTACCACCAAGTACATAACTAGGTCTCAAAACCACTGGATATCCTATTTCATGACAAAGTTTTTGGGTTTCTTCGTAAGTTTTAGCAATAGCGTTGCTAGTTTGTTTAAGACCGAGTTCATTAAGAAGTTTACCGAAGCTATCTCTATCTTCAGCTAGATCTATGGATTTGGGCTGAGTGCCAATAATTGTAACTCCCTCAGCTTCAAGTGAATCACAGATGTTGAGCGGGGTCTGACCGCCTAAGTGCACGATCACGCCTTTTAGCTTAGAGCCGAGTGCTTTTTCCTTATTCCAGATTTCAAGTACATCTTCGACTGTAATTGGTTCAAAATATAATCTATCGCTAATATCATAATCAGTAGAAACTGTTTCAGGATTATTATTAATCATAACGGTCTCAAAACCCGCTTCACGAAGGGCTTGTGAAGCTTGTACGCAACAATAATCAAACTCAATTCCTTGACCAATTCTATTAGGACCGCCTCCTAATATAAAAACTTTTTCTTTTGAGCTTGGAATAATTTCATCTTCTTGCTCGTAAGTAGAATAGTAATAAGGTGTGTAAGATTCAAACTCACCAGCGCAAGTATCAATAGTCTTATAAACCGGTCTAATTCTATATTTTGTGCGTAAATTTCTTATTTGTTTTTTATTGGTTTTAATGCAGGTACTAATCAAAAGAGAAATTTGTTTATCAGAAAACCCTGCTTTTTTATATTCTAAGAGTTTTTCTGGGCTAAGTACTATTTCAAGAAATCTTTCGGTGGTGATTTTATCAAGTGAGCCGCTTGCTTGCAATAAGGCAAACTCGCTTATAACCAGCTCTTGAAGCTTTTTTGACATTTCTACAATTTTTTCTAAGTGTGTTAAAAACCATTTGTCAATTTTAGTTAGATCGTGAATTTCATTAACGCTAAGTCCTAAATAAAAAGCTGTAAACAAGTGATAAACTCTTTGAGAGCTTGGATTAGCTATTTCTCTTTTGGTTTTTTCTCTTATGCTTACTAAATCTTCTGTGTTTAATCTTTTGTTTTGGAGCAAGTTCATAAACTCTTTATTGTAAAAACCAATTGGGCCCTTGCTTTCAAGTCCTCTTAACGCTTTTTGGAAGCTCTCTTGGAAGGTCCTACCTATCGCCATAGTCTCTCCCACTGATTTCATTTGTGTGCCCAAAGTATCTTTTGTCTCTGGAAATTTCTCGAAGGCGAATCTTGGGATTTTTGTGACGACATAGTCGATACTAGGTTCAAAACTTGCCATGGTTTTTTTTGTTATGTCGTTAGGAATCTCATCAAGAGTGTATCCTACGGCTAATTTGGCAGCGATTTTAGCGATGGGAAACCCTGTCGCCTTGCTGGCTAGCGCACTTGATCTTGATACCCTAGGGTTCATCTCGATAACCAAAATTTCCCCGTTATGAGGATTTAAAGCAAATTGAATATTACTTCCACCTGTTTCTACTCCGACGGCTCGGATAATTTTTTTGGAGGCGTCTCTAAGCGCTTGAAATTCTTTATCAGTGAGGGTTTGAGTAGGAGCTACAGTTATACTATCTCCCGTATGTACTCCCATTGGATCGAAGTTTTCGATAGTGCAAATAATCACGACATTATCGTTTAGATCGCGCATCACCTCAAACTCAATTTCCTTCCAGCCAATTACAGACTGCTCTACAAGAACCTGCCTGACTGGGCTTGCGTTTAGTCCTTTTACTAAAATGCCATCTAGTTCTTCGATGTTATAAGCGATTCCACCGCCGTAACCACCGAGAGTAAAAGCCGGTCTTACAATAATTGGATAACCAATTTCTTCGGCGATTTGGTGACCTTCATGAAGCGTAGTAGCTATGCGGGATTTAGGAGTTTGAAGTCCGATCTTTTCCATCAAGTGCTTGAACTTCTCTCTATCTTCAGCGACCTCGATAGCTTCAAGTTTTGCTCCGATGAGCTCGACATTAAATTTATCAAGTGTGCCGTCTTTTGCAAGCGCAACTGCTGTATTCAAGCTGGTTTGCCCGCCCATGGTCGGCAAGATGGCATCAGGTCTTTCTTTTTCGATGATTTTTCTAACACACTCGACGGTAATAGGCTCGATATAGGTTCTATCAGCAAACTCTGGATCGGTCATTATAGTCGCAGGATTACTATTAATTAAAATTACTTCAAAACCTTCTTCTTTAAGAGCTTTGCAGGCTTGAGTACCAGAATAATCAAACTCACAAGCTTGCCCAATAATTATTGGTCCAGCACCGATTATCAATATTTTTCTAAGGTCTTTTCTTTTGGGCACTGAATTAAAATTTTATCAGTGTTTACAAGAGCATATATTTTTTTAAGCTTTACGAGACGTGGACAATATATCCGATAAGGGGTTTGTAGGTTTTTCTTGCATAAGCGATCCTGTCCGATATGCATATTGTAAGAATTGGATCAGGGGTGACGTCGAAGCTGATAAGTAAATTATAGAGATTTAGGAGAAAAGTTCAAAAGAGGTAAAAATGTTTTAAACACGCACTAGAACCATAAAACAGCCACCTCCGCACCTAGAAGCCCTTCTGAGCCTCTAAAACCAAGAATAGCTAATCTTACTCATCTAAGTTAAATCCAAGAGCTGTCCCGATAAGTAATTTATAGCTTATTTACTTCGGTTAATTTGGAGGGTTTACCATTAATAAATACAAAAAGCTAACAACACCAAGCTTGGGGTTCGATAACTTGTTTTTTAGTATTTGATTAAGTGAAAACCCAAAAAATGCTAAGGGCAAGGTTATCGCTAAAAGAAATATTTGAAGATCACTCATACTTATATAATATCATACAAAGATAAGGATTTCAAGCTTTTTATGATTAAATTTATTTAATCGAAAAACTAGGTGCAAGTCAATATAATTCTAAATTATCTTGAATTCAAACCCTTGTTTTACGCCATTTTATTTTTTCAAAAATTTTTTTCTCATATTATTTTATTCTCGTATGATAATTTGATTCGTTATAACAGTTTTTTTAGACTTTGTGTCAGTACTTATTCTATAATTTTAAAACGAAAATACCTTTTAAAATAAATTTTTGTTTTAAAAATATTTTTTGGATTCGATTATTACCAAATTTAAAGTCGATTCCGCTTGACATAAAAAGATGAACCCAGTGACTCTAGCGCCACCAGCTCATGATAGGGCTTTGGCTTCAAAAAATCTTTCTTTGCCTGATTCCAGGGATATTAGCTCTGCTCAAGTTTTTAATTCTAATAAATTTCATGAAGTTAAAGAGCCAATAAATCATGCCGATAAGAGCATTGTAAAAACTGAAAATAAAAATTCTTCAAGCGCTGATCTTTCTTTTTCTCAACGCTTAAATAAGTTATTACCTTTTATTGATAAATACGCAAATTACTCAACAATTTTTGCTAACGTTGTAAATTTTTTCTTACAGACTTTAGATCTTAATGATAGTACCAGAAATAAAATTACCAATACTGTCGATTTTATTACTAATCTAAGTTTTATTCCTTACGGGCTTGATGGTATGTGGAAAGGTATCAAAAAGCGAAACCCTTTTCAAACTTTTGGTTTTTTTATGGAGACAATTAGCGTCTGGTTCTCTAATCTTAAGACCAAATACCTAACTAGAGGTTTGGCTACAGGTACAGACCAAATCTGGGTTGCTACAGACTATAAGCTTGCCGGTAAGTATAAAGACGGAAATATGCTGAATTGGCAAAACGGTTTTGTTGATGTGCCTAAGGCCTCCTGGCAACTCCTAAAAGAAATTTTTAAAGATCCTATTGGAACGCTTATTACCACCAAATCCAAAGGTCATCATGCTATTTTGAGCACTCTTGGTGATATTGTCGCCACTCTTGGCTTTGCTATTACAGGTAATGAGAGCTTTTTTGGTCCTTTACGTGATATTTCTGGGGTTTTGTTTGATTTTGAATTATTGCTTCGTGATAAATTAATGCAAAAATTCTCGGGTGTTTTCTTTATTCTTGAGAGTGCTTTTGATTTTCTTGCTCGAATCATGGGTTCAAACTCAATGCGTATAGCGGTAAACAGTTTATCCCACGCCTCTGGAAGATTAGCTCTTTCTTTATATAAGAACAGTGATCCTAATTAATTTATAAAACACTTATCGGATTAATAATCATGAAATTATAAAATGCTTATCGGGTTTATTTTTTGGTGGTGTATTGTACCAAGTTTAATGGAGATACTAAATTATCATCTATTAACTTTGCTTCAGTATTTGAAAAAGTTTCAAACCTGTTTGAACTAGATTGTCTAACAGCACTTTTAAGACTTGAAAACACACCAGGAGTACCTTTGCTTATGAATTTTGAACTCTTAACAGAAATGTCGTGTGTTTTTTCTATCCTGTCGTCTAAATTTTTATTAGATCTTATATCCACTTTTTTCATATCGTCTTCGGAATTTATAAAATCAATTAATTTTGATAAGTCAGAATCATTGATTTCGTTGCGAGAAGATTTTTCTTCCTGTATTTGTTTATCGAGATTTTTATACTGAGCTAAATACTCTCCTAGGGTTATATTTTTGTCTTTAATGGGATTTTTACTTAGATTAAGTAGAAAATCAGCATTTAATTTAGTATTAGGACTAACTAAGGGCTTGGTGTCAAACTCTTCTATTTCTTTTTTGAATTTTAAATTATTTAGTTTGTTTAAAATATCGTCAAACTCTGGATCCTGCATAAGTATTTTATATGTAAACGCAAGCAAAAGAATCTAATTCAAAAAAACTATTTATTTTAAAACTATCAACTAAATAGCCTAGGAAACAGCAAGATCAAAATTTAGAACTTCACTAATAAAGGTTTTCATCTTGGTATAAGACTTTTGACCAGGACGAGACTCTACGCCGCTAGATACATCTACCATAAAGGGCTCCGTGACAGCCAGGGCTTCTGTAATGTTCTCAGAATTAAGACCACCAGAAAGAGCTAAATTATAGCCAAGATTTTTTTTGGCTTGAACAAAAATTTGATGATCAAACACTTCACCAGAACCACCAAGAAGCTCAGGATCATTAGTTTTAGTATCCAGGATAATAAGATCAGAACAATTTTTATATTCTTGAATATCTTCAAGATCATCGACTGAATTAACTCTAAAAGGTTTGAAAATTTTATAGCCAAGTAATCTTAACTTAGATAAATCATTCATGCTCAAATTAGCATAAGGCTGAATTATTCTAAAACCCAGTCTAGAACAGGTACTGATGATGCTATCTACCGAAGAATCTTTACACAAAAAAACAGACCTCTGACGTTCAGCTTCGCTTAGAGATTTAAAAACTTCTTCAATGTCAGTGATAGTTATATATCTAGGAGACATTTCAATATTTATAAAACCAATATAATCAGCACCAAGATTTAAAGCATTTTTTGCGTCAATTAAATTAGTAATTCCACAAATTTTAATTTTAGGTTTTACAGACATAACTCCAATAATTCCTCTGTTAGATTAATCTGTAATTTTTTTTCATTAGGGCTTACAGATATAATATATTCTTCCACAAAGGGCACCAGAAGTTCACCCTTAGCATTAAATTTATCAAAAAGCCTTATAAATAAAAGCTTTTGACCGACTTTAGAATAGTTTGAAACCATTCCAATTTCATTATTGTTTTGGTCAAAAACCTTAATTCCGATCAAATCAGAGATATAAAACTCATTATCTAATAGCTCCTCATCTAGATCAGCGGACACGTATCCGCTAAGCTTTTGGGCCTGATCTAGTGACACTATATCTTTTAAACATACTAGTACAAAATCCTTGTGAAATCTTATAGAAACAGGTGTATAAGACTTAGAATCAATATTTAGAGTTTTAAATTTTTTAAAAAGTTCTGGATCATCAACGAGAGGATAAATTTTTATTTCGCCGCGAACACCATGATAGCCAGAAATATTACCTACGATTCTTTGCATTAAATTATCTCCATATTGTCATCATTGAGATTTATATCATTATTATTGATACCACGAAGAATAGAATTACAAATCTTAAGCATAACTGGATTAAGCTTACCTTTAAAATTACTTTTTAGAACTTTTTGTTCGCTTATTCTTAGAATGCTATCTTTCCAGGTACTAACATCATAATTTATAGAATCTACTCTATCAAACAAAATATCTTCTATCTCAGACTCTATGGGAATAACTAATTCACTAGCACTAGAATCACCTTTAATAAGGACTTTAACACAGTTCGTTTTGGTATTTTGTTTTATATAGAAATGAATTTTATTATAATTTTTAGTTTTTACCGAGAGCGAGCAAACGCAATCAGGATGCTGGACGTCATCATCATCATCTTCTTCAGCATCTTCATTACCATCATCTGGATTATGATCTTTTTCTTTGAACTCTTTTTTTAGTTCTTCTTCGTCACCTAAAAACTCTTCATCTATATCAGCAAAAACAAAAGGAAAAGGTATCGGTAAAAACATTTGTAGGAGATATGGCAGTATATTTGGATCCTGCCGTCCTTCAAGAGATTGAAGAATAGAAACAATAATAATTTTTGAATCAGAGTTATTAGGTAAGTCCTCAAGTAAATCTTTTAATTGCCTAATTAAATCTTTTTTTGATAGTTCAATTAAATCTTCATCAAGATTTAAAAGTTCAGATACGCTTATTGACTGGTTTAGAGCGTCATCATTTAAAAGTTTTTTTGCATAAATATTAGCTAGATTTAAATCATAGGGTTCATCTTCATCAAGAGCGTGAATTAATTTATCAAGTGGTTTTTGAGCATCATCAACAAAAGATTGTAAACGACCTGGAATGGATGGTTTTACTTTTCGAGGATTTATCGCGATACCTTTACGAGGATTGTATTGTACTTGTAAAGAGGGTTCTGGAGGTGCTTTTTTTTGTTTTTGTTTATTAGGTAATTTAGATTTAGGGTTTTGTAATTGAGCAGCTAAAACTGGATTTTTTGCTTTTATTTCGTAATCCTTGGGGAGATCTGTTTTTTTTTCAAGAGAGTTTGATTTTGTAAGATTATTTTTTTTAATGGGAACAGGTAATTGATTAGCTAATCGCTCTTGAGCTTCATAGCCTAGTTGATCTTGAGATATGCTTGGATTTTTATAAACACTTTTATTTTCTATGATTATTTGACTATTTGATGGACTGTTTACTGGGTTATTAACTGAGTCAACATCAATTTTTTTTGCCGGATTAATACCTGAGCTCTTAGCCGCTCCAAAACTAGGGTTTATATCTAAATTTTTACCAAGATCCGACACAGTTTTATTATAGATTATTCCACTTATAAGCTAGTTAACCCCATAAATATAATTATTTATGGGATCCTTAATCCTCTCTTAACTCTCATATGTAAAAAAAGATATATGTATAGTCCGTCATTAGGATTTAGTAACTATAACTACAGTGGTTCTGGTAATTATCTACCTTATCAGCATAATTACGGGTTTATGGGTGGATATAACGCTTACACGTCATCAGCATTAACAGGAAATCGATTTGGAATAGGCGGCTTTGGAGGAATAGGAGGATATCCAGGATTTGGATTTGGAGGGATGAATAATGGAGCTATAATCGGCGCCACGATTGCATCTGCTGTCGCTGGAATAGTAACTGCCATAGCGTCTATTTGTCAGAGTAAACGTGAAAACGTCTGCTCAAATGATAGATCGGATAATTCTAGAGAGTTTAGTAACAAACCACTAAACAACGCAGATTTTCGTAATTATAGTGACGATAGTTTTGATGTAGATTTTACTTAAAATAGAGGTATTAAATAATGTGTTCCCTTCAAAGAACTTCAATTCCAATAACAGCACAAGCTATAAAGTCAGCAACAAGTAGTGGAACTGGTGCGGCTAGAGATAAAGCTGGAAATATAGATTTAATGGGAAGACCTATTAAATATGAAGGCTCAAAAAAAAAAGATGGGAGCTTAAATAATGATGGTGAAATCCCAACATCAAGTAATCCAAATCCTCAAAACACAACTACAAGCACTCCTACTGTTGAAAAGGAAATGCTTTCAGATAGATTAACTAATGCACAAAAAGCCATGGATGAAAAAATCGATGCAATTAAATCAATGGGTCCAAGTGCTGCAGATCAATTAGCAAGTCAGATGGCAAATCAGCCCCCGATGACACCTCCGTCATCATCTGGATCTAGTCCGAGTCCATCAAGTCCATCTTCATCAAGACCATCATCATCAAGTTCACCGGAATTAAAAAATACCATAACAAGTTTAAAAGGTGCTTTAAAAAAGCAAGATGAACAAATTGCAAGCCTTCAAAAAGCACTATTAAATCGAGATAGAGATAAAATTGATCCTTTAAGACCACCGAAATTTGGTGATGAAAAAACCCAAAAAGATACTAAAGAGAATCCGACTACTGTTGCTGAGACTAAATCAGAAGATAAAACTGAAGTAGCTGAAAAGGATAAAAGCGAAAATCAATATGCTATTGGTGAAATAAATTTTGAGAATGACGAGGAACAAGTAGAGTTAGAAACTAATACAAAAGAGGAAATCGCTTAATTATGAGAAGTCCAATTTCAATTACTACAAATGCAAACATACCAAGTATGAAGCCAGTTACTGGCAATAATGCCACTCAGGGAAATAATCAAACTAACTCTAATACTAGTACTGAAGAAGAAGAAGCAGAACAAACGACCGTAGTTAATACTGAAGTAGAAAAAATCAAAAGTCTGGAGAGAATAGCAAAAATAAATGCTGATGCTCAAAAAGAGACCGCTAAAGCAATGGCTGGGGCACAAGCGATGCAAGCTATAACAGGAGCACTTGGTCAAGGAATTTCAGCTTTTGCCAGTAAAGGCGGTGGTGGAGGCGGCTCTTCAGGAGGAGCTAGTAGTGGCTCAAGATCTAATTTTGGTAGTCCAGAAGCAATGGAAAAAAGCCGTGAAAAGGGAAACAATTTTATATCTAGTTTAGATCAAGGAAAAATTCAAAATATCCAAAACAATCTAATCAAGCTTCCTCAGGATTTAGCTCAAGATGTTAAATCATTTCTAACTAATAAAGACTCCAGTTCATACAATCAAATTAATCACCAACTTGGACAGTATAAAGACGAAGATGGCGAAAAATTAAGTCTTGAAAACCTTGCATCTAAAGATATTGAACAGGTTCATGAAACTCAAGAACCAGAAAAAAATGAAGTAAATTTTGATGAAACTTAACCAAGCCTTAATATAGATTTGTGATTATAAATTATGGCTTTAATTGGCAATAGTGGATTTAATAACCTACCTAAATCAGGAACAGCTCAAAGAGGTTCCTCAAGCAAACCAGCCATAAAATCATCTACTCAAAATTCATCACAAGCACAAGCTTCTAATTCGACTGATACACCAAAAGAAGACTCATCAAAAACACAAGAATCTAAAAATCAATATGCTTTTAGTACTTGGGCTACTACGCTTAATCCGAATCAAATTGCAGAAAAATTCAATCAATTTAGTGGAGCAGAATGGCAAAGAATGACAAGAGAAAGCCAAGCTGGATTTATGCAGGCTCAAGGCTTAATGGAGTCATGGAAAATTGCTAGTGCGGGCATACAATCAATTGTTTCTGGTGTTGGTAAAATTGCTACAGCAATGGAAAAAGCTAAACAACAAGGCGGCGGCGGTGGCGGCGGTGATGGAGAGCGTGGAGTTAATCCGGGACAATCAAGTAATGAAACGAGGTTGGTAGATAACAGAAGAAATCTAGATTTATTTAATAGAAATTCGTAATTATCCAAAAGGTGTTTATAAATGAGTATAGAAGGACCAGCGATTAAAACTACTATAAGTTCAGTTTCCTCACCAGGAGCTTTGAATGGTGGTGGATTAACGAATCAAGCAGGATCTGGAGATTTAGGATTATTAGGACAAGGAGGATCAAATTTACTTGGAGAGGGTTCTGGACTTCATAACGAAGCTTCAATTGTTTTGATACAAGATCCAGCAAGATCAGGATCATTGGGAAGATATGGTCCCGATTGGAAAGCCATATATTTTACTGATAACCCAGATCCATCAAGAACTGTAAGCAGAGGAAATCCTACACCTATAAGTCTCCCAGAATTTTCTGAAAGATATACGAATAGATATCTTACTGGTTTACAAAATCTTCTAATAAGCCCGAATCGACCTACTACTAGATTTCTCGGTTCTGCTGTTGGACCTGTAGCGCCAGGTGCGGGCGGAATGACTCCACCAAGTAATGTCAGTAGCGTTCCAGCAAAAGCTCAACAAGTAGCACCTCAAAAAACTACAGCACCTACACCTAACACTATTCAAGCAGCCAAAAGCGCTCTTGCTACAGCAATGGCTAATGACATGAGAGAATCACCTCAAAAAGCCATAGATAAAGGTGCTGTGGCAAAAGACGGTAGAGTCACTCCTAATAAACTTGAGCCAGCCGTCCAAAAAGAATTACAAGGTTTAATAAAAGAATTTCGTGAACATAGTAAAGAATTTTCTAATAAAATAAATAGTTTATCAGAAAAAATAAATGACGATCAAGAATTCAAAAGAGCATACGATCAATTCAAGGATCTATACCAAAAGAACTTTGGTGAAGGAAAGGATCTTTTTAAAGATGGTTTTAACGCAAAAGAAGTAATTGATAGTTTTGATCGGATTTATAGTGTAACACCTGAAAAGTACAAGAGTGAAATGGATGAGATTAAAAATAACATAATTGATAAATACATTAAACCCATGGACAGCCTTGCTCGCGGAGACCAAGGTCCCTCACTTGTCGCGCGAGATAAAATGAAAGAATCGCTTACTGGTCCTAATGGAGCTATTGATAAGCTTAAACAAGCAGGTAAAAATGATAAAGGCTTAGACACAGCACTTGATAATCTATCCAAAAAATTACAAGAACCAGGTCACGGTAAAACAGATCTAAAAGAGCAGAGAGAAGCTGTTAAAACTGAAATAGCAAGATTGAAAAACGATTCAAGTTTATCAGCAAGCGAAAAAGAAAATCTTGATAAATTATCTAAGCAGGTAGATAAGGCTAGTGAATTATACGAGCGCATGGATAAGGTCGCTTATGCAGGCGTGACAGAAAAAGATGGTAAAGCAGTTCTAGATGAGAGTAATTTAGGATTTAAGCCAGAAGAAGCCTCAAAAGACTATTTCCAGTACATGCATGAAAATCATAGAGAGGACATAAAATCTAATCTTGAAGATATGAATGAACAATCAAAAGATTTAACTCCACAAGAAAAAGAAAAAGCCGGTACTAATATTCCTTATAAAGATGAGGATATCAAAGCACTTGAAACAAAAGATGAAGATGTAAGAGAAGATACTAAACCAACTAATCAACAAACCAAATTAGCTGATGCCGAAACTTTGTTTCCGGATGATGATGAAGATTTAGTAGCACAAGCAGAGCCTGAAATACCAGAACCAGAACCAGAAATTGATGATGAAATATAAATAGCCTAAAGAGCTCTTCCGCATGTATCTCCGTCAGGAGTTTTTTGTAAAAAAACTTTATGCTGACGATCAGTAGTAAGATAGCCTTCAAAAACAGCCTCGACATTTTTACCGTTTAGAGATTTATATGTCACGAGTAAATTTCGTTTCATCGCAGGATCTATTTCCACGCCAGTCTTTATAGAGTAAGTAAGCCAAGGTTTTGCATCTTGACGAAGTTGAAAAATATAATTATCAAAACTCATATCAAGACCTT
>Ga0315901_10004537_pt1 | contig 17287 bp, 45 predicted proteins | sample LakEriMetagenome_10_FD_203761 | JGI IMG/M metagenome (GOLD analysis project Ga0315901, IMG submission 203761) | Freshwater fungal communities from buoy surface, Lake Erie, Ohio, United States - Buoy 2 MA116 | ecosystem: Environmental > Aquatic > Freshwater > Lake | place: USA: Lake Erie, Ohio...
TGGTTCTCTTATTGGTTTTTATCCACACGAACGCACAGGTTTTAAATTCAAATCCCCACGCCTTGATTGTATCTAAACCCTCTTGAAGTTTTGGAAATGTTGCCCACATAAAAAGGATGCAGTTTTTATCAGTTATTTCATTTATGGGTAAAGCCTTAATATCATCGATGGACATAGTTTCGTAATGCCTCAAAGCACCACCACGGTTCAACGATTTATCATCGTAACTCCATGCAGGGTCAGCATAAACTATTTGGTATCTCTTGCCCTCGCTCCGCATTAAAAAAAATATTTTGTGTGTTTCATCGTCAAATTTGTGTTAGCCACTTTTACGCTTTATATACTTGATACATTGTGGGTCATGCCGCCAGACAGCCCGACAGGGTTGCCCCTGCTCGCGGACGAGCGCAAACCCAACGCGCCACGGGGCAAGCCGACCCGCAAGTGAGGCGTGGCACATTGCCTTGCCGCTCGACCCTTCCCACATCCAAAGCAAGTCAATAAGCCACGAATGACGAGCAACTGACACATAGCAAACCTATGTGCAATTATTCTTTTATATTTGATTATGGATAAAAAAGTAAAAATTACCGGCATAAGACTTGACTTACTTAAATACTTTAAAGAGTGCAAAGAAGACGACACTGACCAATTTTTTTTAGGCCAATACACTTCAGACAAAATAAGTGAAGAAATGCAATTGATGATGCAATTAGGGTACTTTGAAAATTGTGAAAGCCAAAAATTTAAACTGAGTAAAAAGGGACTGGATCTACTAAATAGCGCTGAACAAAAAGTTGCAGAGCAAAAAGGCCAAGTAGTTAAAATTGAAAATTCAAGATATTGGGACAGGTTCATCGACAATGGATATAAAATTATTGGAATACCTATTTTAATCTGGACTGCAATCCTTCAGTATAACCAAGTTGATAATAATGCTGACATAAAGAAATTACAAGAAAAATTAAAAGAAGACAGCATACAATTTTCGACCACCTTAACCGACCTTCGGAATCAGTTAACTCGACAAAATATACAGCTTCAAAGTAATCGCGAAACAATTGAACGATTGGATTCGGTAATTTATAGTTCTTCATTAAAAAGTAGTTTAAAGGTTGACAAATCGACAACAAGGGGTTTATTTCAGTTTTTGGCTTCAACATTCAGTCCTTCGATTTACGTTTTGTAGAAGGTTTTTTGTTTTTAAAGCCCCCACGCGCAGGGTGAGTTAATAGCAAGTGTTCAACATAATTAGAAAGATTTCTGTTTTCTGTTTTGCTTTCATTATCAAGTTGATTTAACAAGTCATAATCAAGGCGAAAGGATTTTATTTGCTTCATGGTATTAAATTAAAAATGACTGTCTTTCCAGCCTGTCACTATTTTTTACTTCCTCCTGGCTAATTGTTTTAGCCGCGTTCATAGCGTGAAGTTTACCTCGGAGCATTATCATAGTGACCTTAGCATCCGAACGGGTCTAATTACGCATATTCGTTTTATGGCTCGCTTTCGCTGCTATGGGGTCGGATTTACGTTCACCCCGAATATGTTTCAGTCACAGCACCGTTGCGTGGAGGAAGTTGGACTCGAACCAACTTAAAGGGATTGCCCCTTTCTTACATTAGCATTCCGTAATTACTCGGTCAACTTTTGCAAGGGTCTGGATTCGTTGCGCACCTACTACCAGATTAAATTTATGCCGTTTCATTTCCCCCATTTATTATACATCAAAAGTAATACAATGTAATACAATTGTCAAGTAAATTGAAAGATTTATTTTCAAATGCCTGCCCGCGCTTTAAAGACAAAAAACCCGTTTTTCATAGCAAATTGAGGGTTAGCCAAAAACCGCAATAAACCCCAAATATGTTGTATGCCAGTTGCAGCCCGCTAAAGAGGCCACGCCAGCGGAGCTACACACATCCTCCCCGCGTGTGGCCTCCCTCCATCCCTTCGCTGCAACCGTAAGCTACCCCACGCTAAAGGCCGACACTCCACAGCCATACAACAAGGGGTTTATTTCAGTTTTTGGCTTCAACGTTCAGTGTTTCAATTTACGTTTAGTGGAAGGTTTTTTGGCTTTAAAGCCCCCACGCGCATGGAGTACTAAAACAGATTGGATATAATTTTTACGGTCAGTGTCGGAGTCTATTGCCATCTTAGACAATTGTTTTACAACTTCTTCATCCAGGTCTATGTTTACTCTCATGTGTTAGTATTTAGGCGTGTTTAGCATTTCCTCATTCGCATCAATGAATAGCTTTATTTTTGTTAAAGTCGTTTTCATTTTAACATATCCTTGTGGATTACTTTCTGACGAAATAAAATAATCATAATTACCGCGACCATCGGCAGACTGATAAATTTCTTTAATTGTAAATACTTTGTAGGTGTAGGTTTCCATGGTTTTTTTGTATTAAAATTCGTAAACTATACCAGCGTCATAAATAGTGTTTTCTTCTTTAGTTTGGTTAACTAAATCACCATTCCCGATATTATCTTCTGGGTAACCTTTAATAATTACGATAGTTCCCATTTCATTTTTAATGATTTCGATTTGATTTTTTGTGTTTGTCATTTGGCGTTTGTTTTAATTGTTACGTAAATATACACCGTGTATATTAGACACACAAGTAAAACGACAAATTTTTTTAAAATATTTTTCCCGCCCGCGCTTTAAAGACAAAAAACCCGTTTTTTATAGCAAATTGAGGGTTAGCCAAAAACCGCAAATAAACCCCAAATACGTTGGTGGCAATGCCGCCCCACTCCAATGGTGCTTCGGGCATGGAAGCTGATCCTCGCACCGCCCACGCTTCGGGGCGGCACTGTTCGCGCCAACCCGCAAAGGCCGACCCAAGCCCACCAACAAAGGCTATATGCAAAACAGGCCAATTAAGTGAGTAGTTATCAATATGGTTCAGTGAGGAAAACATTTTAATTTTTTTCTCCCCCGCGCAAATACAGAGTGAGTTCATACATCTGTTGACCATTTTTAACGACTGGTTCATTTGACACCGTGAACAATTGATAGTCTATAACTTTTGAGTTAAAAGCCTTTTCAAAAAATGTTATCAAATGTTTAGCGCAAAATCTAAATATCCGCTCATGTGATTTGCATTTGACTATGAAGGCTTCGGGGTCTTCATCTTTGAAAATATAACCTTTGCCTTCTTTGTTATTAAACGCAAACATTACACCGTCACCATGCTTTACTCTAAGAATTTCGACAACACTGTTTGAGAAATGATGCCGACCATCATCTGAAATTTTTAGTAATGGTTTGTGACTCATAAACTGATTGTTGTTTCGAGTCCTTTTTACAATTATCAATTCATCCATCGCGCAAAAAAATTAAAATGTTTAGTGTGTAGTTATCTATTTAGTTCATCTCGTTTGGCCTGTTCAGCATATAGCCGTTTTTCGTTAGCGGCAAGTTTTTTGCCCGAATCAAAAGCTGCCCGCGGAACGAGCGCAAACCCATCGCGCCACGCTTTTGGCCAACGCTCACAAAAACCAGCCGCTAACAAAGTGTTTGCGCTATTGAAAACGGCTACGAAGTTTTGTGTTCCAATCATAGTTCAGTGTAAGTTTTTGAATTTAAAAATAAAATCCACCCCGCTGACGAGTTTCAAAGCAATAGCCAAGTTTTCAAATGAATGTTCGTGACATGGTATCTCCTCAAAACATTTCGGATACCATTCTCCAAAATGGAAACTACAACTCCTTTCAGAGTTAAAATCTTTACCATAAATCCACTCAGTAAATCTTACGGTGAAATCATTATCACCATCCACGTTATGTAATACATAATCTATTTGGATGGTTCGAGAGCCGCCATCTTCTGGAGGTAACTGGTAATCTGCACCATTTCCACACCAAGAAGTTACAGCCATTTGTTTAAAGCCATTATCAATTAAAAGGTTTTCAGTAATTTCCATCGCTTTTTGTTTTTAAAAGTTAAAATTCAGTTCGTGTTTCAATCTTAGTTTAGTGCTTTAATAGTCGGCACTGGTTATATTCTTGTTCGTTAGCAGCCATTAGGCGGCACCAATGCAAAGGCCGCGCAAGTCCACGCTAATCCTAAGCCTTACCAATAGCCTTGAGTACATCCGGTACTTTCGATTTCGGTATTCGCATAGTAACGGTTTCCTCTTTCTTCAATTCAGGGGGTAGCTTTGGGCGGCCTGCTCCTATTCGTTTTCCTCCGTGTTTTGGTTTCTTCATACTTTAATGAATCAGTTAAAATTCTTACCCATCCTCCATTTCTTGCAAGGAGTACATGCAACCCATCAGGCATTTCTTTTTGAATTATTGAGGCACTTACAACTTTATTACCGTTGCAAGTAACCCCTGAGAATGAAATAAAAGCCTCCATTATTTTAGAAGGCTTTTGTAGTATTCAATTTGACTTTTGCAGTTTGCCACATATCCTTTATTCCAGATATTCATTGCAATTGTGTTTTCTAATCTTTGGATGTTGGTTTTGATTTCTTGAGTTGTCATGGCGTTGTTTTGTTTTGTTGATACAAATATACACCCATTTTGAATACTTGCAACGCTTATTCAAGATTATTTTTGATTTATTTTTATACCCCTCAAAACAGCTTAAAAAGCGGGTTTCACCGCAATATAGGCTTATGCTGCCACCGGCCAATATTTGAATCGTTAGTGGCAAGTGCTAAATCCAATGCTTTAACTCACTTATCATTAACGGTATAAAAGCAAAATAAAAAGAAATGCACAATAGCATTGCACCTCTTATTCCTTGCGACCAAACAAATGGATTTAATTCTGCTTTTAAGAAAGCTAAGGCAATATAGATACCACAAATCCAAATTAGTAATCCTAAAAAAACTAATGCTGATGCTTTTAATATTTTATTCATCTTTCGTTTAATTTACCGCACCAGCCACTAACAGCGGTTTGGTGCTATTATTTTGCCTATTAAATTTATCTAAGGCTTGAAGTATCTGCAAGGCAAAATAACAGACACCAAGCCGCAAAACGTTGTATGCAACCGCCCTCCGCGAACACGGGCCGCGCAGGAGCTTCTCCGGCCCGTGGCCCAACCCTCCGCTTGGCGAGGCGATAACAACAGGTTTATGCAATGCCAAAGCCCTTGCATCCGTGCCGAGTATTTACCGCTAATAATCAAGCTTGTCATTCCAACAAATTATTTGACCATCGAAATTAGAAGGGTACTTAAACCAGATTTTAAAATCATCAACTGTAAGACCATCATTTTTAGCTAATTCCTCAAGGGCATCAAAATGAGTTTGGAAAGTCATATTCTCCTCAAATAATGGCCAGTCATCAATTGTGATAAGAACATAATCATCATCAACGTTTATCTTAAAATCCCAAACCTTACTAATCTCAATATCCGGTGCAATGGTTATTTGCTTTGATTGGTAAGGCTTGCCAGACCATACACGTGGAGAAAATTTATCACCTACTTTCCATCGGTGGCCAGCTCGGATAGTATGGTGTTTGGGTTCAAATTTTTGATCCAACCAATCGGAAGGCCAAATGAATTGACTTATAATTTCATGGTCATTCATCCCTATTGAAGACCATATTTTTTCCATGAAGAATGTCGGCTCGCCTTTTTTAGGATGGTGTGAAGGATAAACCCGTGAGAATGTAATTACTTTTGACATAAGTTTTAATTTATTAAGTTTTCGTTTTCACCGCTCACACCGCCAAGCTGCGCAAGGCCGTGTGGCTCATTAGTTTTATCAAGGGGCTAAATTTGTTGCCAATAAGACCCCTCACGCTTCCCGTAAGATTAGCGCACCCGGAGGGGTTTTCGTTTTTTATGCATTGTTTTGTCTTTCATAGTTTTGCTTTTCATCCCGAAGATTCCATAATGGAGATTTGGCCGTTGCGGTGTTGACGAATAACTACCCACTTTAAACCCATCGACACAGCCTGCTTTTTCAGATTGTCCTTTGTATGCCAGTCATAAACTTCATTACCAATTTGTCCTTCCCAAAATTTTCGGTCGGCAGGCTGCCCACCCCACGAATGGCAGTGTCTAATTACCATTGTGTTCTTCAAATCGGCCAAATCAATTTCGTCAAATCTTCTTTTCATAGTTTAGTTCGTGTTCGCTACCTAACCGAGAATATATTTGCCACTGAAAAAGTAACAATCAAAAACACAAAAATTCAAACACCGTTAAGCGGCCCGCGCTGCTTCGTAAGGTGTTGTTTTTAAAAGGTCAACTACTTCAAAAATAGTATCCTTACTATCTCCGCGCTCAATCATGTTTAATACATGAACAAGTATCTGTGAGTTTCTAAAACAACTTTCGTGAATCTTATCAATCGAAGTTGGCATTTTTTGAATTTCGTGTAATTCCATAATCTTTGCGGTGTAGTTATCAAATTTGTTTTCCATCAATAAAGCCTGCGCACGAATTTCATTTTCAGTAGGCAAGTGCTTGAACTGGTCTGCATATTCCTCAATTGCTTCAATAACTTTATTGAATGTATAATCTGGGTTATTGAGTATCGCAACGGAGGGGTTCAGTTTACTTTTTAAAATTTCTTCCGCTGTTTTCATACCTGCATTTACATTTGTATCAAAATATTCAGTCATATTTACTCCTTTTCATTGGCTGACAATTCATAAATTATCTGTCCATTTAATGATCTACTTTCCCGTTCAGCAGTTTTTGACACCCTATCGGCAAGTTTAGGAGGTAGCCGCAAAAGTATGTTTTTGGTGTTTTTCTTAGGTTTTTTCATATCTTTTAGAATAGTATTACAAAGATAGTATAAAAATATTACAATCAAAAGCTTGGATATTAAAATGATATTATTTACCTTTGACAAACGAAAACAATATGAAAATAATCAAAGGCACTCGCAGGTTTTACCCACAGTTAAAGGCTAACTTTTGCGAAACTTCATTCGGAAGATATACATTACACGGCAACAGGTTTTATCCTTATATTGTGCTTACCACTTTAGATCAGGTTATAGGCTGCGAATCATTAGGCCAGATCAAAAAAAAGTTCCCTATTTCAAACATTAAAGCAATTGTAACAATATGCTAGCCGAACAAAACGACCTAGCCCTAATTGATCCTGACGATGTAACTTTAAACCCCTTATTAATATGGAAAACGTAACGATTGAATTAGTGAAAAAAGTAGGTTCATTACCTTACTTTGTGGTAACTTCTGACGACCCAAAGGTCACGGAAGTATTTACATTTTATCCAGAGCGCGAAGAGGAAATAAAGGCGAAGGCGATTAAATACGCTCAAGACCTGCGGGATGCAACGGAGTACGAAACCAGAACAAAAATCGAATTTTAATGAAGCTACCTATCCAAGAGTGGAACTACCAGAGGGCGGTAGAAATCGCACAAAAAGAGTCTATGTTTTCGGACTACTTTATTTTTCTATTCCGAAACAACGCTGGGTATTATGTAATAGATAACAGCGGACTGGTCAACTCCGATGAAAAGCTATTGATGAAACTTTACAAGGGGCTGGCGCAATGAGAATGACAGACAGATATAAATATTCATCATCCAGGTGGGTGATGACTACAATCGGAAAAATAACTTTAAATTATAACTAATGGAAACGCCTCCACAAAACGACCTAGCCCTAATTGATCCTGACGATCTTAGTTTAGTTGAACAGAATAGTTTAAATGCTAGTCAGTTAGCTTTGATCCTAAAGAAAACCCCCTCACAATATGTAAAGCAAAGGCCAGCAAAGGGAGGGGGTAACTGGGATTATGTTAGCGGTGGCTATGTAAAGAAATGCCTAAATCTTATGTTTGGTTGGGATTGGGATTTTGAAATACTTGACGAAAAAATATTGCATGGTGAGGCAATTGTCAAAGGTCGGTTAACTTGCAGAACTAACGGGCATACAATCATTAAAACTCAATACGGAAATAAGGGCATTGTTTTTAAGAAGCAAAGCCCAGAGGATACTGCAAAAGGATTGGATCGTATTCCCCTTTCAATTGGTAATGATTTAAAGTCAGCCGCTACGGATTGTTTAAAAAAGTGTGCTTCTGAAATTGGCATAGCATCCGACATCTATAACAAAGATGAATTTAGGGAGGTAAAAGTTAACACGGTATCAATCAAATCAAATAAAGAAAAACTCAATGGTAAAGGTAATTGAAAGGTTTATTCTTGACACTAAGCAAGAATGGGCAGCGGTTCGCAAAGGATTGTTTACCGCCTCAAGGATTAATGAGATACTAGCCAACGGCAAAGTATTGATGAATGAATCGGAACTAGCCGAATACAAAAAGGCTAATCCGAAAAGTACGGCTAAGTACAAAGAAGATGAAACCGTTTTAGGTGACGGGGCTATCACTTACATTCTTGAGATCGTTCAGGATTTAGAAGGTGCGCCTAAAGAAGTGTTTTATAATTCCGCGATGGATTGGGGAAATGTTACCGAACCAGAAGCGGCTATAAGATACTGCGAAATGTTTGGTTATGACCTAGAGGCAGACGATGTAATTTACACAAGCGAGGGCGGAACTGTTTTCTTTGTAGGTGATAACTTGGTAGGGTGTACGCCTGACTTAATCTTAAGAGACAGAATAGTTCAAATGAAATGCCCCGAAAGTTCAACTCATTTGTATTACAAACTACATGTTAACGAGGCAAACTTTCAAAAAGAGTTACCAGATTATTACGCTCAAGTTCAACTTGAAATGATGCTAACTGAAAGAGATGTTTGCGACTTCTTTTCTTTCGATCCTCGTTACCCAAGAACAGAATTGCAGACTCATAAGATTGAAGTCAAAGCGGATAAAGATTTTCAGAATAAAATATATCGGAAAGCACTCCTTTGCGAAGCAAAAAAACAGTCTTACATTCAATTAATAAACAACCTAAAAAACTAACATGGAAAAGAAATTCATTGGCAAAACAAAGCTAGGCAAGTACCCTGACCAGGTAGAGATCGGCATCCAACAAAAGGACATTGACCTATTGCAGAAAGAGCTAGACGCGAAAGGTACTGGATGGACAAACATCCGAGTCAACAAGGGAAAGGAATCTGGCAAACTTTATTCCGAGGTAATATGAAAGCCAACCGAACCACAAAGACGGGAATGATGCAGCCGTATTTAAAGGTAAGTTTCTTCGATGATAAAAGTAATCATTGGTGGGAGCGTGACATTTACCCGACAAGTGTACGTGATAGGATGCAAGCGATATGGCAAAGCATGGTTTCAAGTGAACGTAATAACTCTAAACTTTAATTTATGACAATCTACACAGACAGTTTTGAAACCGTGGCGCGCAACGTGCGCATGGGCGGTGTAAAGTCCCTGGACTATAAATTTGTATTGCGTTTTTTCAGGTTCATGTATGTATTTGAACTATGAAGCAGCGCACCAAGAAGATAATGGAAGGCAAAGAATGCTTTCTGAAAGACCTCAAAGAAGGTGACACTTTCCGAATGAGGCACACGGGCGGAACGGTTTACACGTTTTACCAAAAAGGCGATTACAACTACATAGTCACAACGGAAAGCGGTTCTTTCTTTGCCTCACCTACAACACCAGTTAAACCTTTAAAACAATTTTGACATGAAAAACACAAAACTAAAAGACCTCAAGTACGAGATACCCGGAACGGAGACCAACCGTCCCGCGCTGGAACTGTTAAAGGGATTGTTGATAGCTTTCCTTTTATCGATCGGTGTTTTTCTCGCCATCGCTTGGGTATTGGCAAACACTAACGCAATAGATAACTTATGAAAACAAAAATTAGGGACACCAGCCTGGACGCACACAGATCGATCAGGCGCGAATTACAGGGTAAAGAGAAGTTGGTACTGGGTGCGCTGATTGCGCTCAAGGGCAAGGCCACAAACAAGGAACTGGCCAACTATCTGCAATGGGAAATCAACAGAATCACGGGGCGCACCAATAGCCTGTTTGAGCAGGGCATCATAAAGGCAGGGGAAAAAGTGGTGGACCCACAGACCAACCGCAAGGCCGTCAAGTGGGTTTTTACATCTTTACAATTGAAATTGTTATGAAAAAAGCAATCGAACTTAAACAGGGCGACCTGGTGTGGATGGCCGGGATGATAATGGGGTTCAACGGATTTGTAAATGAAACGATATGATCGAGGCCAGCGAGTTAAACATAGCCCAGATCATCGAGGCCAACAAGCTTCACATTCAAGGCCGCTCGGAGTTTATCTTTTCCAACGTCAGGCATCTTGAGGATCGCTACACGATCAGGATTAACAAGGTCAGCAAAAAGAGTAAATCCAGTACGATAAAAGAGTACGTTAACGGAAAAATAGTTTATAAGAAGCGTTGAATTGTGTAAGGTTTTGAGTATGTTTGTACTCACTTTAAGATACTAAAATTTATGCCTGTTGCAGAGGCGTTTACAACCAAAACTAAAGACCCTTGTGGGGAAGAGCTGCAACCTCGACTCCGCAAGGGTTTTCTATTGTATGGCGTATTTTAGTAACGGTTCAGAAGGTCACGTATTCGATGACCAATGCGGACGCTGCAAATTTGGAAAGTCACCTTGCCCGATTGCACTCATCCAAATATCTTACAATTACGATCAGTTGAAAGATACTACCGGAACAGCTCGAAAGATAATGGACACGCTTGTAAATGATAGCGGGGATTGTGCTGTCTACGAAATGGCTAAGACTGATTTTGCCATTGATCCTAACCAATTGGAGGACTTGTTTTAAGATGGCAAAAAGATTCACCGATACCGAGAAGTGGAAAGATGAATGGTGGGGATCATTGCCTAATGATTACCGAATGATTTGGCTATACTTAGTTGATAGTTGTTCAATTGCTGGAATATGGAAGAAAGATTTTCGCGGCTTAAACTTCAACTGCAACACAAATATTTCAGAAAAAGAATTTAAAGAGGTATTTGGATCGCGTCTAATTGACAAGGGTAATTTCTTTTTTATTCCAAAGTTTCTTCGTTTCCAATGCCCAAAAGGCCTAAATTCAAATAAGCCGGCAATCCTTTCAATTGTAAAAGAGATCGAACAAAACAATTTAACAGTAATGGTTCAGGAATCATTAGGTAATGATTTTTTAATCATTAAAGACAAAGGAAAGGGAACAGACAAAGGAAAGGGAGAAGGAAAGGACAAAGGAAAAGACACGCCAGAAGTTTACATTGAGGTTAACGGAGAGGTGATCACCGACCCAATGCGCATGCTGGAATATTACGAAATTCAATTGAATGGTATGCAGTCTGAATTTGATAATCTTGCATGGCGACCATTGGTTAGTGTATGGCTAAAACAGCATGTCGGAGAGGCTTTCAATGACGCTATGCACGTAAAGAACAGCTTTAAAAAGTTCTACATGTTTTATAAACCGGAAAAAGTACAAACCAAAAGAAAACTAGCATTTGATTTATGAAAGAGTTCTTTGAAAACTGCCTCCGAGATTTGGAGGCTTTAACAGGCAAGCGTCAGGTTTACTACTGGCAGACCGAAACTGACACCGACAGCACAGGGAAAGCGAAGGGAATGCGTAAATTTGAAGTGTGCGTCCAAGGCATGGTTATCCAATCTGGGAACTTTTCCTACATCCCAGAAGCCGACCAGAAGCGTATCATTACCCAAATGATGGTAAAAGATCAGGACTACGAGGCCTTGAATAGCTCGGTTATCTACAAGTGGCTATCGATGTACAAAGACAAGTACTTTATGGCAGCCAATGCACCAGAGCCTGACCCGATCAGGAAGCTAACACCTGAGGAAAGTGAACGCGTTGACAAACTTGCCAAAGAGTACCTAGCTCAATTGGCCGGAACATTTCATCCCAGTTTTAAAGGCATCGAAAAGGACATGGAGGCCATCGAACAAGAGGATAAAGCACGCATTGAAAAGCCTCAATCAACCTCAAAGAAGTCAGGCTACGTCCAGCCGAGCGCGGAATACGTGGCCATGAGCGAGGCAAAAAGGCTATGGGCATTGGAGAACACCGACCTGCTTACTGGCAAAAGGTTGCCCGATTCGCTTTCTTTTGAGGAATGGATTTTATTGTGAAACCATGGAAGACTCACCTAAATACAAAATCCGGCACCATGACGAAATCCTTGCCATCGAACTCACCGAAGCGGAAAAGGAAGAGGCACTCTACGAATGGAAGCTGCGCAAGTTCTTCAAAAACAGGGGCATACACGTAACGGGCGTGGGCCACATAAAGGCAAGCGACTATTGGGCTGCCGTGGACAAGGTGCGCGAAACAAGGCAACTCAACGAAACAATCAAACTTAAAGAATAAACACATGGTACCGTTCCTAGTACTTTTGGCCTTCGAACTGTTCCGCAACTGGTTTGCGATCGTAAAGATGAAACAAACGCCCAACCACCCACGCGGATGGGCATTGCGCGCGCTTGTGGTAATATTTATCGCTTTCTTTAAGTTTGACCTAGAGCTTTCAACCGTGGTCATTTTTGGCAGAGAGTTAGTGTTGCCTGTAACCACGGTTGTTTATTGCATCGGATGCGGCCTCGCGTTCTGGTTCCCGTTCGATGTGCTACTAAATGTTTCACGTGGAAAGGTTTGGAACTACACCGGAAAGGATGCGGTACTCGATCGGCTAAGTTCTGACGCTTGGTGGGCTGTAAAGTTCGTTTTGATGTTAGTAGGGATTTGGCTAATTTTGGGGGTGTAATTTGTTTAAACAAAAGAAATCAAAATGCCAAGTGGAGGCGCAAATAGAGGGCAAGGTAGAAAGCCAGTAGCCGAAGAACTTAACACCCGAATACTAAGTCAAACGGCTATTATAGCAAAATACGGCTCATTGGAAGCTGGACTGCAAAAGCTTTTAGAATCAGACCGCGACCCGTTGGTGAAGTTTGTCTTTGAACACGCGCTGGGCAAGCCAGTAGATAAACTTGAGGCCAAAGTTGACGGTGAGGTTATCCACATCCGGTTTAGGGATGCCGAATGACGGAGGTAATAATTGACATAGAAAGGCCAAACCTAACGGGCTACCAAAAGGATATTCTTTATTGCAATGAGCGGTTTACGGTAACGGAAGCCTCCACAAAGGTAGGTAAGACATTCAGTCACCTATATTGGATATTTGAACAGGCAAACGATACGGAGTTGATAAACAAGAACTATTGGTGGGTTGCTCCAGTTTACTCACAGGCCAAGATTGCCTTTACTCGAATGAGGCGAACCATTGCCAGTTATCGGCAATACTACCGAATTAATGAATCTGGTCTTTTTATTCAATGTCCCAACGGAAATACTATCTGGTTTAAGTCAGCAGAAAAACCCGATAACCTTTACGGTGAGGACGTGGTGGCAGCAGTATTTGACGAGTTCACCAGGGCAAGGGAGGAAGCTTGGACGGCTTTACGATCGACATTAACCGCAACACGTGGAAAGTGTAAGTTTATCGGGAACGTTAGGGGTAAGAACAATTGGGGCTATCGGTTAGGCGTTCGGGCTAGGTCGGCTACAAAGGATTACAAATACTTTAAACTGACAGCATGGGACGCGGTTGACGCTGGCATATTGGAACGCGAAGAGGTTGAACAGGCAAAGATCGATCTACCAGATAAAGCATTTAGGCAGTTGTATCTTGGGGAAGCCTTAGACGATAACGCTAACCCGTTTGGCGAAGAGTTTATAAAAAAGTCCATCCGTAAGCTATCAACCCAACCTACCGTAGCTTTTGGCGTTGATCTTGCAAAGTCCCACGATTGGACGGTAATAGTTGGACTAGATCAACACGGCCTAATAAGCCACTTCGACCGCTGGCAGTCAGATTGGGGGCAAACCACTAACCGAGTCATTCAAACCATTGGCCGCGTTCCGGCTTACATCGACAGCACCGGAGTAGGTAATCCGATTGTAGAAAACATTACCCGGGCGTGTAGCGAGGCCGAGGGGTTTACCTTCACGTCAAAGTCTAAACAGGAAATAATGGAAGGGCTTGCAAGTTCGATCCAAAAAGGTGACCTTTACACCATCGAAGAAATGCGCGATGAGTTGGAGTCTTTTGAGTTTGTCTACTCAAGTACGGGGGTAAAGTATAGCGCGCCAGAGGGGATGCACGATGACATTGTTTGCGCGCTGGCATTGGCCAACGCCATGAGATCGAAACCTAAAATAAAACTTAGAGTCCTATGAGCCAGTACGGAAACTACACAAAGGATTTAACCAACCCCAACTATATGAAAAAACTCCTAACAGTAATCGCCACCATCTTGCTGCTCCCTTTTATGCTTTCTGGCTTTCTGATTGCCATTCCGGTAACCGCGTTTGTGAAAGGGTTTGAACTTTGTAAGTCAATGATCGATAGCGGTAGGATATGAGCATAGAAATCACCTTACTATCAATCGCGTCTTACTTTTTTATAGGCGGTGCATTGAACGGTTTTTTGAGAGAGCATGAATACGAGGATGGAGTTCACGTTGTTTTACTTTGGCCTATTGTAATTTGCACTTGGATTGGTAATGAGTTTGGAAAACTAATTGGCAAATTTACTAAATGATTATCCTCGTCACCAACGACAAAGCAAAGGTTAAATGCCCGGCTGGCTGGCACGAAGTCACGACCGACACAGCCCAGAAGATAGCCCAATGGACGGGCGACAAGATAGAACTGTTCAACATCCTAACTGGGACGAATTACGCCAAAGTAAAGGCCGACACGTCACTTGGATCGGCTTTCTTCGATGCGATAAACTTTGCTTACTTTCCGTCCGTTGTGGCTAATGCACCGCTTCCAAAGGTATTACAGATCGACCGAGGACACATTATCGAAATACCTAAAAAGATAGGAGGGCTTTCAATTGGTCAGTCTATCGCGGTACGTGAACGGCTTGAGCAAGTGGAGGCGCGAATAGCCAAGTCAATCGAAACCAGTCCGAACAAGTTTTGTTTCACGGCAAACTTTATGTATGACGAGGCCATTAGTTTTGCCGTTGCCGTTTACCTTCAACCATTTTACGACAAGGCCGAGTTCGATCTTGACAGGGCTAAGAACCTAGAACAGTTTATTTTGCAGATGCCGATAACAGAAATATACCCAGTTGGTTTTTTTTTGTTAACGCAACAATTGAAACCTGGCAACGGATTCATCAGAGCCTTTCAACTGAAAGTGTGGGCTTTGAAGGAGAGATTCGCAGGCAAGCGAGCGAAGGCGCGGAGGTTGAAAAGCTAGACCCTGTAAAGGATTTACTTGTTATAAAAAGATTGGCGAAAATGTTTAACTTAGACCCAGATGTAATTTACTTGAAGTCAGCGGATTGGTGCTTTGCGTGGTTGGTTACGGATAAGTTAGAACGGGAATATCAGGAAAGGTTTAATGAGGAGTATAAAAGACTTAAAGAGAATATAAAATAACCCCCAACTATATGAATGAATTACCCGCTTTCTATTGGATTTTAGTCGGAGTCCTTTTTTCGGCTTTAGGTTTTATTATCTACAAGGTTTCATTTTGGTGCGCAAAGTTAAAGCCTAAAAACATTTATGGGAAAGGAGGTATTTGCGTTGAAAGAGATATTTTAGATGCAAAAAGGCGCATTTTTTTTCTTGAAAACAAAGATAAAAATTGGTGTCATTCATCAAGTTATGGCGCTGCTGCAATAAAATTACATTATGACCCAGTTCATAAAACCACATCTATCGTATTCCAGTCTGAATACTGCGAACAGTTTAGTGCTTTACTATTGAAAGAACAGGCTGAAAGATTGATAGACGATCTTAAAAGAGTTTCAAAAGAACCATTAACACCAACAAAATGAAACAGCTAACTAAGGAACAGCACTTTGAGGTATTTACATGGCTAGTAAAAACGGCTGGTTGTACGCTTGCCAAACAATTTGAGCAAGACTTTCCTCCCTCCTGCTGCGACTCATGCGCGGACGGGGAGCATTGCAAGAGTGAGCCAATAACAATATCTCAAGAAGATTACCAAACAACGGTAAAAAAGGTAAATGGGATTATAAAAGATAGTAGAATATGAAGGTATCAGACCAAGCCAAAACCATAGCCGAGTCGATCGGCTGCATGTTCTTCGAGGGGACGTTGCAAGAATTGAACATAGACATCGAGCGCGGAAACATTGAAAAGGACGCGTGGGTGTTCGGACTTATTACGCCTGACCGCGTGACGGATGAATTGGAAATAGACAATCCAAGTATTTATACTACCTACCCTTTTTCGGGCTTTGTTGCAAAACAATCCAACGAGGCCACAATAGACCATAGGACAAAGGATATGCGGGCTACATACGATGCAGCCTTAAAATTGGCACGGTCATTCGTTCACCAGTTTTCGTCACTTGATGACGTTGACCAGCCTACAAAAATAACATATCCGATAATCGACAGCCATCAATTAAACCAGCAGTTCGGTCTAGACCTACACTTGTTCGGGGTAGGCATTCAATGCGAGTTTGTTATTTCCGAGGGCTTAACGGGGTGCGAGTTGTGAAGCTACCTTGGTACATGAAGCAAACAAAGCGCGATGAGATTACGTTTCATTGGCTTTGGGTTATGTGGCATAAAATTATTTTTCTATTCAGATGACCACCCAAGAAGCCTTAGACATATTTTTCAAGTCTGTAATCGGCCAGATCAGAACCGATCAAGGCGCGAAGGGAATAACCGCAAGCGGTCGCAGTTCGGACTCTTTGGCGTATGTAACGGATGCAACGGGCGGTCAGATGACGGGATCGAATTACTTTTACTGGCAGATAGTTGGACGGAAGCCAGGGAAGGGGACACCTTTTGACCCTGGCTCAACAAAGTACGGGGTAAAAACACGCGGTAAAAACAAAGGGCAAGGCAGGGGTGACTTTCCAAATCTTAGCGAATGGATGGAAAACAAACCAAGTGCGCAAAGTAAATTTGATTGGACATCTAAAAGTGAATCTGGAAAGATAGGGTTGTTATACATTATAAATAGAAAAATTAAGTCTGAAGGTACCGACATCTTTGTAGGTAAGCGTTCTGGTTTGTCATTCAACCAGATTGTAGATAAAAATATCTCGATTCTTTTGGGTAATATTGCACAATTAAAAGTAAAAGAGTTTACCACATTCTTAAAAGCTGAATTGCAGAAATGAGTCTAACGGTAACCCAGCGGCCTAGCACAACGATAAGCGGTAACACCTCACGCTGGAACGCGGCAAAGAATCCGATTGTCTATAAGATGACAAGGAAGGATTTTACCTTTAGCGGAGGATCAATAAACGGATCTAGTCAATTAGTCTTTACTGCACCAACTAACCTTACCACGTTAACAGCCGCTCAAGGTGGCCCCG
>Ga0315901_10004539_pt1 | contig 17284 bp, 27 predicted proteins | sample LakEriMetagenome_10_FD_203761 | JGI IMG/M metagenome (GOLD analysis project Ga0315901, IMG submission 203761) | Freshwater fungal communities from buoy surface, Lake Erie, Ohio, United States - Buoy 2 MA116 | ecosystem: Environmental > Aquatic > Freshwater > Lake | place: USA: Lake Erie, Ohio...
ATGGTAAAATCATAGATTATTGGTTCTCAGATACTGACAAAGACAAAATGTTAGTTCAAAAGATGGATGAGGAAGATGGTGTTTCATTCTCTAATACACAAGATATGAAAGATTCATCTCCTTTACCAAGTAATCCAATTAATGTCGTAGATACCCCTCAGGTAACCCCTCAAGTCGCAATAGAAATTGATGAAGATGGTGATGGTGTTATGGATGGTATAGACACAGACGGTGATGGTGACATCGATGAATATTTTGAACATAGAAACTGTCAACACGTTTGGGGTGACAGTGATAATGATGGTGAATTAGAATGTCTAATTTGCGGAAAAATTAAAGACCCAGAATAATCATGAAAAATGAAACTAAAGAACAAATTAAAACAATCGCAATTGTTATTCTATTTTTTGCTTTGATATTTGGAATTAGTTTATCTGTGACAGCTCAAACTGTAGGAACGGTTAAGACTGAACAATACAAAGCAAAGTTCGAAAAAGATGCATCAATCGACACATTACCTGAATATCATGGAAAACCAATTCCGATTCAATTATTAAACATTGGAGTGACTCCTGAATTATACGAATCATTCCCTGAATTGAAAGATAAAAGAGTTGGTCTTGGTCTTACAAACATTGTTGTTGAATATTTGGAATTTACTGAGCGTTTTACATTTACAGAAGACAAAACTGAAATCAAAAACAGAATGGTAAAACAATTCCAAGCGTCTCAAGCAGGTATTTCTGAAGATAAACTTGACGGTAGAGGTAAAATCAGATTGGCACATTATTTTGTTTATGTTGAAGTTTATGACTTTAGTGTAAGTGAAGACGAAACAATTAAATTAAAAGATGGGGTTAAAAATACTTTAACAACTCGTCTTGGTTTACAGGTAAAATTCGTAAATGCTGAGACTGGTGAATATTTCACTGCGTCAGGTTTAGGTGATGCATCAACAGTAAGAGAGATGACATTACTCAACGATGAAAACTTATCAGAAGTTAAATTTAATCAATCAACTATTGGTATTACAACCAAAAAAGCATTAGAAACTGCTTGTTCTCGTATCGTGAGCAGAATGATAAGAAAGAAAATTTTTGACCATTAATGTGGAGAAGATTAAAAATTTTTTTAAGTATATTCTTTATCTTATTTCTCAGCTGGAAAGCTGAGAGCCAAAGCTTGGTCTATTCCTTCATAGACCCATGCACCAAAACTGTAACAAACTTTAATATACCAATACAAGGAGGAACCACAATATTTTTTTTGGGACAACAAAGGTCATTTACCGCAAACGATATCAGTAGTGGTGTTTTCGGCACGTGGGTTAATCAAGTGTATTCTGACTACAGGAAAATTTCACCTTGTTCTGTTCAATCAACAACAGTAGTTAGAAACCAAATAACCTCTCAAATAATCGGAAGCACCATATCGAGTGTTGTAGGAAGTATTATGGGTCAGGCTCAATCCATCGCATCAGGTAACCTTGTAAATGATGATGGTGGTAAGGATAATTCAGGAAACGGAAAGACCAAATCAGAAAAAAAACAGAAAAAAAATGAAACTACTAATAGCAATAATAGCTCTTCCACTTCTAATGGTGGTAATACTGGGAATTCTACAAATGGTGGGACAAATCAACAAAGCTCTTCATCAGATAACGGAGGTGCTAAGGGAACCAATACAGAAAATTCTACAGGCAATTCAGGTAATGGTGGTGTTGTCGGTGGGGGCAACAATAGCAATCCTACAACTACTTCGTCACAAAGTAAGGGTAATTCTGACCAAAAAGGAGAAGAAGTAGTTGGAACAACTACAATGAATGTAGATGCAAGACAAGAAAATGGTTCAGGTGGGGGTGGTAAAGGAGGTGGTAAATCAAGTGCGAGAAGTAACCCTGTTATTGTTTCTTCAGATTTAACGAGTGCACAAAATCTTGATAGGTCTTTTACAGGAATTATAAATGTTGGAATGTCTCAGTCATCTTTAACAGGAACATCAAGTTGGGGTGTAACATCTATGATTTGGTTTAATTTCAAACAATTTGCATTGTCGGGTCGTTATTCCAAAATACAATTTAGTAAAAACGGTAAATTAAAATTAATACATAACCTAAATCTCACAGGTGTATACTCTTATGGTAATTACTTAGGGTTTTTAGGTTATAGTGCAATTTTAAATGCTGGTAAATGGGGTGTTACAGGTGCAAATATAAGTGCAGCGGCAACGAAGATACCTGAAGATGGAAATGTTTTCATAAGCCCATCTGTTACAGCGTTTTATACAAAACCATTCCAAGCAAATAAAAGATTGATAATATCACCTGAAATTTATATAATTTCAACACCATTGATTTATTCTTCGGTAGATAAAGTTACAGTTACAGACAGAACTTTCAGTGCATTTGTTGGTTCAGGTTTTGATTATCAGTTATCTAAAAGATTCAAATTTAATTTCAATTACAAGTTGAATATGAGCACGAATCCTGAATTCCCGATTCTCTCATTCTTCTTGATTGGTAGTAAAGTTAACCTATGAGAAACTACTTAATCATATTATTTTTACTAATATCCTCATTTGTGATGGGTCAGTCAATAACATCTGCCCCGTCGAGAATATTCCAATATAATACAAGTTCTCAAGATGCAAGTGGATTCGTTTTGAACGGATTTAATAGTTCAGATGTTCTGTTAGCTTCTATCGGTTTGGTTAATCCACCCGCAGGAACAACATTTTCAATCACAACAACTACAGGTTTAAGTTTTGCGACAGGATATAACACTTGGTCAAATATTATAAGAATTAGTTTTACAGGAACGATGTCTAATATCAACAATGCACTTAATTCATTGAAGATAAATACAGGTGGCACTTTAGGTAACGTTCAAATATCAGTGTCCGCGACAGTAAATCCTGTGGGATATTATTACAACGCCATCAACGGTCACTTTTATAGACCAATTTCTACGGGTGCAACATATGATAACGCTAAAACCTTATCTACACAACAAAGCTTCAAAGGACAAACAGGTTACTTAGTTACAATAACCTCCCAAGATGAACAAAATTTTATTATTGCAAACGTCCCTCAGAATAACATTTGGTTTGCACTAACGGACAGACTACAAGAAGGTTATTGGAGAGTTGATGCGGGTCCTGAAAACGGAACCCTTATTAACATCGGGAACTATAATGGAAATCCACAACCAGGAACTTATCAAAATTGGTGTGGTGGTGAACCAAACGATGCTGGTGGTGAAGATTATGCCGTTACAAAGTGGGGTGGAGGGGGATGTTGGAATGACTTACCAAGTAGTTATAATTGCGCGTATGTTATTGAGTTTGGAACATGGTCCAATCCTCAAGACCAAACTTTTACAGGATTTTACGCAGCCAATACCACTAATCAAGTTTCTCTTGGTTCAATTTCAGGAACGATTTCAGTCCCAACTTTAACAACCTATCCAACAATATCTTTATATAGGGTGGTGAGTAATTCAGATGTGTTTATCGAAACAAAAACAGTCACTTCGAATGGATATTACACTTTCAGTATACCTTTTCAAAATTCAACATACAAATTAGTCCCATCATTTTCTGTTTATGGTGTAACATCAGCCGATTTCAACCTTGTTTATGATGAATGCAGAAATATAAATACCCCACTAAATACAACGTCAGGTTTAGTTATGACAGGTAATAGACAATGGAAAGCCGCAGATGTTAATAAGAACGGAAAATTGGATTTAGGTGACGCATATTTGGTTGCATCACATATTACAAATTTCAGACCATTAACTGAAGTTTTATGGTTTAACGCTACGGATTACAATAACATAACGAGATTTAATTTTGGAACTATTAACCCTGTTTCATCTTTCACTATCAACATTGCAACATCAAGTGTCGTTCAAAATATAAAATATTGTATTTTAGGTGACGTAAACCTATCTCATTCTTCTCAATAAAATAGTATTTATAGTAAAGTAAATTACTATGCTATTAAAAGTAGGGTCTAAAGGAGAGGACGTAAAAAAACTCCAAGCAAAATTAGGTGTGGGGGCTGACGGTGTTTTTGGGAAAGGCACTGAAGATGCTGTAAAATCATTTCAAACTAAAAATGGTTTGACTCCCGACGGATTAGTTGGTGAAGGAACTTGGAATAAATTATTCGGTATGCAACAATTAATCACCGAACCTTCATCACCCGTTGTTGCTCAACCTGTCACTTCTGTTGCAGGATTAAAATTAGAAAACCTTAGAGGTCATATACCTGAAGCAGTTATCAATCAAATACCTGATACCGCTGCGAGATTCGAATTAAACACACCTTTGAGATTAGCACATTTCTTAGCACAATGTGGTCATGAAAGTGGTGGATTTAAAGCAACTCAAGAAAACCTAAACTATTCTGCGAGTGGTTTGAAAGGAATTTTCGGAAAGTATTTCAAAGAAGCAGGATTGGCAGAACAATATCAAAGAAATCCCCAAAAAATTGCAAGTAGAGTTTACGGTGGTAGAATGGGTAATGGTCCTGAATCTACAGGTGACGGATACAAGTTTAGAGGCAGAGGATATATTCAATTGACAGGAAAAGACAATTATACTGCTTTCGGTAGAGCGATAAATGAAGATTTAACAGTCAATCCCGACAAGGTTGCAACACAATACGCATTATTATCTGCAGCTTGGTTTTTCACTAAGAATGGTTTACACAAATTAGCAGATGGAGGTGCGACTGACGCTGTTGTAACTCAAATAACTAAAAGAGTTAATGGGGGAACAATAGGATTACCTGATAGAATAAAACATTTCAAAGAATATTATAATTTACTGAAATAATTTTTTATTTCGAGTTTATTCAGTATCTTCGATAAAATTTTAAAATATGTATTCAGTAATGACGTTTAAAAAAGTTATCGGGGATTTTGAGTGGGTTATGAAAATCCTCGAATCGGCAGAAAATAAAAATCAAATGGATGTTGTAGAAAGATGTTTTAGACTTTGGGAGTTAAAACACATTACAAAAAATGTATCTGTAATTGATATGGCATCAATTAACAATCTCAGAAGAAATTTTTGGGTTGTTTTCAAAAACAAAAACACCAAAATTGGACAACATTTCGTATAAAAGTGAGTTTTTACCTGATGTAAGTATTGCTGTTGTTTTTAGTGAACATCCTCAATACGAAAATCTCCGTCCACTCTTTAATGAGTTTGGATATGGTTTCATGGTCCCGAATAAAAATATGGTTATTGTTGACGGTGAGATTTTTGACGAGAAATTCTCCACCGATGTTTTGAAGTTCATAGAGGCTCATGAAATTTCCCATATTGTTCTTGGTCATAATGGTCCAAGAAACGAAGATGAAGAATTAGACGCTGATTTGGGTGCATACTTACTTTTAAAGTCAATTAATCGTAATGACTCAATCAAAGTTCTTCTTAAGAATTTCAAAGATAGACATGGTTTGAAATTTGATGAAAATTTACTAAAAAGAGTAGAAAATTCGTTCTCAGACTATCAATAATTGATACTTTTTATTATTTAACTATATTTATCCATACATCACTCCTCGGGAGTGTTCTCATATATCCCTTTCCAAAAGACCCGCGAAATTTATTTTGTCGGGTCTTATTTTTTTTATATATTTGCATTATGAAAGTAGAATTCGCGGATAGTTTTTGGAAGTCATTAAAAAAATTATCAAGACAACAAACTTGGTGGTATAAAACCTATGAATTTTTTCGTAGAGATTTACCATATTTTATTGAAAACATTTGGTTTTTCAGAAAAGAATTATGGGCATTTCGTTCTTGGGATTATTCATATAATCTTGATTTATTTCGTCGTTCTTTAGAAAAAACTGTGAATACAATCGAATTTTACGGTCATGAAGTGGATGAATCAAGATTGAAGAAGGTTGAAAAAATGAAACGAGCAATCCAATTACTTAAGAATGTTCGTAGTGATGAGTATGTTAGGGTGGCGGAAAAAGAATTGGGTGAATTAAAAAATAATGATTGGTTATGGAATGATAGAGATGACACCGAGGAAGAAAGGATTCATAACAAAAATGTTTTTGAAAGAGCAAGAGAAATTGAAGATTCTGAATGGAAAGAATTATGGTCAATTATTCACGGACAAGATGTAAAAGAATATAGCAAAATTTACAATAGCAAAACCGATGAAGAAAAAGAAGATGGTGGTGTTTGGAATAATTGGTTTGATGGTTCAGGAATAAAAGGTTGGTGGGATTAAAAAAAATTAAAAATATGTGGAAAGTTTATTTATTAATGTTTGCAGTTATTACGTTAATCTCTTATCTTTGGGTTAGAGGAATTGATTATATGAAAAAAAATCATCCTGATTATAAAGGTGAGGATTGGTTAACTTGGGACGAAGACGATAAAAATACTATTTTATGAAAATAACATTCATAAGCGATACACACAACAAACACAATCACTTAACAAGTAATGCCTATGGTAATATCTTAGGTAGTGGTGATGTTTTGGTTCATGCTGGTGATTGCACAAGTATGGGTAAAAGTCATGAAATCACTAATTTCTTGAATTGGTTTGGTATGACAGATTTCAAATACAAAATTTTCATCGCTGGTAACCACGATTTTGGTTTTGAGACTCACACTGACATCGCAGAACAGTTCAAAGAAAGAGGTATTATCTATCTTTTTGATAAAGAAGTTACAATTGATGGTGTAAAGTTTTATGGTAGTCCTTGGCAACCTGAATTTTATGATTGGGCATTCAACTTACCAAGAGGAGAAAAACTTGCTGAAAAATGGGCAAAAATACCTGGTGATACAGACATCTTAATCACTCATGGACCTGCCCATGGAATGTTAGATTGGACTCCAAGTGGACAATTAGTTGGTTGTGAAGACTTATTTCACAGAATTATGGAAGTTCAACCAAAAATCCATGTTTGTGGACATATTCATTGTGCTTATGGTCAAAAAAACTTTAATGGTGTAGAATTTTTAAATGCATCTGTTCTAAACGAAAGATATGAATATGAAAACAAACCAATTGTTATAGACTTTGACATTGAAACAAAACAAATTGATTATCCATGAAAAATAAAGAAACTGTTAGCGAACTAAAAAAACTTAATCCTGAAGACAGTGCAAAAGTCACCATCATCTGTGGTAAGAAAGGTTTAGATGAAATAAACTATGTTAATGGAACTTGGGAGGGTAAAAATTATTCATGTGAAGCGTCCACAAATTGGAGAAGTGGAGAACTTTATACTGAAGAAATGACGGTTGAAGAATTGATAGATGTTCTTAAAAAGAAAGACCTTTCTGATATAGATGCTGGTGATTTTGTTGGTCTTCAAATGGGGGAGGCTTCTGATGGTTCTACTGACGTTTACAACATCGAATGGAGTGAACCCCTAACTGAAGAAGAAGAAGAGATTGCTCCGTCAGGAATGGATATGTATTGGGACGGTGATATCGATGATGTAGATTATGAAATTGCACTTGGCGGAATATATGAATTAAGAATCGAGGTAGGTGATTATTCAACATCAATAACAAAATAATTTATGAAAATTAAAATAAACGATGGTCATTATTCAGAATTAATGGATAGATTACATGTCCAAACATGTATTATAGACGAACATTTAGTCAATCATCCCTTAACCAAGAAAATAAAAAAGGTAAAAAAACACATTGATGATGCAATTATGTCCTTGGCTGAGGCATATCATGTTGTGGGAAATGAGTCTTTGACAAAACAGAAAAAGAAATGAAAAAATTGTATTTAGACGATGTAAGATGTCCGAAAACGGAGGGTTGGGAAGTTGTTAGAACTTACGAAGATTTTGTTGATTGGATAACAAAAAATGGTTTGCCTGATGAAGTTTCTTTTGACCATGATTTAGCCGAAATAAGTTATAACCCATCAACTTTTTCTGAGAATTTCAAATACCATGAAAAAACAGGATATGACGCCGCAAAATGGATGTGTAGTTATTGTATGGAAAACGGATTACCTATTCCAGAATTTAATTGCCATTCTGCAAATCCTGTGGGTAGGGAAAACATATTGGCAATATTAAACAGTCATAAAGAAAGACTGAATTATTAAAAGGTGAGATAAATCTCACCTTTTTTATATTTATGAATATGGCAGCGGAACAAAGTCAATTTTCTAAACTACCGAAAAAACATTTAGTGTTTATATCAGAGAAGTTAATCAATGAGGATTTTCCCATCGGAAATCCATATGATTATGATTTTGACAAATCTTTCAGGACTTTAGAATCTGTTTCCAGATATTTTGGTATTACAACAACTCATGAGGATGTTGAATTTTTCTCAAAGTTTTTAGAAATTAATGAAGATGCAATTGCAGAACTTTTTGCAAATAATCGTGAAAACATGGAAAATAAGGAATTGATTGAACAATTAATTATTCCTGTTGCAAAAACATACAATCTAGAATACGAAATAAGAGGGTCTTGTAATTATACTGAAGAACTTTCACAAGAATTCGATTCATATGATGAAGACTGGGTTAGAGATTCTGCGTCACAACAAAGAAATGATGGTAACTGGAACACTTGGGAAGGAGTAGAAAGAAGTCCGATTGAATATGAAAATTATGAGGAACAAGATTATGAATTTGGTGACGTATACGAAGTTAACAACAACGAAACCCAAAATGAATCTATCTTAGGTAAACTTGTGATTGAAAATACTTCAGATGTTATCAATTCTTTAGATAAAAAAACACTTCTTGAATTAAGAAGGGTAATTGATTCCAAGTTGAGACTTCTCTAGTCTCTGTCTTTTCTTTTCTTCTTTTGCAAGGTCTCCCAACGTCTTTTTCTTTTGTCCCCAAGGGTTGAAGTGTTTCTTCCATTTATATTCCACTTCTACGGGTCCATTGGTCGTTATTTTGGAGTTATATTTCCAAATGGATATGGAATCCTCATCTTCATAAACAACCTCCCATTTGGTCGGTTTTTGGGTTTCTTTTTGATTTACAGATACTGCCATAAAAGACAAAGATACAACAATTTTGATAAATTGAAAAAATAATTTACTTGTCGAACTTTTTGCAAGATTCAGAACTTTCTTTTTTTCTACACATATTGTATTGAAGAAGTTCGTCCAAAGATTTTTCAGTGCCATATTTAACGGTCAAATATCCGTAGTTTCCTGCAATTTCAGGGTTTTTGGTTGGGAATATAGAAATTCCACCGATGTCAAATTTTAGAAGCATACTCTTGTTTGCTGCTGACTTGTCCGACTTGGCTTGAATCGGAACCCAATATTTTTCCGCACCGTGTGAAGGCAAATACATATAAACTAACATGTCAATTCCAAAAACTTGGTCAACTCTGTTTCCATGAGATGAGAAATGTATTATATCGTTATCTGTGATTGCACCTCCTGAAAATAATTTCAATGTTCCTTTGATGTTGATTTCATTCTTATCACCTCTTTCGGTGCTTGACATCAATCTTTTCTTAATATTCAAGAAGTCCTTGTTAAAATCAACTAAAATCTCATAATCAGCATGGCTCAATGTTGGGATTTGACAATTGAACGCAGTTTCAATTTCTTTTACTGCCTCAACTTTATTAGGTGGTAGTATCTGTTCAACAGGAACTTGTTTGAAAAAATTCTCGACTTTTTTTTGAGGTGTGTTTCCGACCAACTTTTTTTTGTAATCAAGTTCCCCCAATATTCTATACCAATTCGAATAATGTGTGTCTAATTTATTCATAATACTCCAATCCCCATTATTTTCAATAAATCCAGGATATGCGTTTGGGTCTCTTTCCAAAGTGTTGATAATTTCCTCAACTTTTGCTCCAATGGTAGTAGTCTCGTTCGGTAATTCAATTACTTTTGACAATATATCATCTGATAATTTTTCTTTGAAATTTGTGAGGTCTTGAATATTTCTTTCAACCCATTCAGGTCCTGGTGTGCTAATTCTCACAGTTATGTCTTCTCTCGATTTGAAAAGATTTTTTTTACAAGATTTAATAATATTAAGATAAGTTTCAATACCCAATCTGGTGACCTCTCTACCCAATTTTTTATTCGGGTCCAATTGTGATTCTATTGTAGTGGATAACCTTTCTCTAACGAAAAAATCTTTTGCGGCGTCTGATTGGGGAACAGTCAACGGTTTGTTTGTTATTACCTTTTTCTTTAGGTCGTTAATGAATTTTACACTTCCTTGGTAATTCCTAATCAAATCAACGACTTCAGTATCAGATATCTCCAACTGCTCATTAATTGATAACTTATATTTTTCAAGCTCCTGCTTAATTAAATCTTTCATCATTAATAAATACCAATGATAAACAAAAATCCCCACCTTGTGAGTGGGGATTTGAATTTGTTTACTCTTCTGTAGAGTCGCCCTTTGTTTTGTTAATCCATTTGTCAACAGAACCAATTCCGAAAGAACCCAAAACTAACCACATGAATGCATTGAAAATGAATTCGTTGATTACAAGGTCTTTTCCCAAAGAACCGGTTACGATGTCCGCGATTGCGAATCCAACCATCATAACAAATGCTAAAAAGCCGACAACACTTTTCTCATTAATTGAGTTGTTGTCATTGAATAAGTCGTGAAAAAATTTTTTCATAGTATTGGTAATTTACTTACCTATAAATATCTGAAAGGTTATCAATTTTAGTTGATGACCGCACTTATATAAACCGGAAGTCCTAGTGTCCATTGTGTTGATGCAGATTGAATCAGCACCGCAGTTCCTGAAGGAGTAGATGGTGGAGGAGGAACACCAATTCCTGCACCAAAGACAAATCCATTATCTGGAGACGAAGTCCAAGTTTTTAATGAATTTGTATCTCCAGAATAAATTGCAGTGCTTCCTGTTTGGCTCATTGTAATGGTTATACTTTGACCTGTAAACCCTGAGAAATAATCTGTTCTATCAATACCGTCTGAGTCAATTGAGTTCCAATATATTCCTCTTGACCCTGTAGCCAATACGTTAGGGTCAGTTGTTCCTGAAGTTGCTCCACCAGCACCATTCATAATTGTGTTACCTGAACTTGGGAAATTATATGGTAAAGCCACTAAATTAAATGAATAACCTGTTACTGGTTGTGGTGTAACACTTGGAGTTGGAGTGTTTGTTGGAGTTTCAGTAAGGGTTGGCGTTAGAGGTAACGGAGTTTCAGTAAGGGTTGGCGTTAGAGGTAACGGAGTTTCAGTAGGAGTAGGTGTTAAAGGTAAAGTAGTTTCAGTAGGCGTTGGTGTTAGAGGTAAAGTAGTTTCAGTAGGAGTAGGTGTTAAAGGTAAAGTAGTTTCAGTAGGAGTAGGTGTTAAAGGTAAAGTAGTTTCAGTAGGCGTTGGTGTTAGAGGTAAAGTAGTTTCAGTAGGAGTAGGTGTTAAAGGTAAAGTAGTTTCAGTAGGAGTAGGTGTTAGAGGTAAAGTAGTTTCAGTAGGAGTAGGTGTTAAAGGTAAAGTAGTTTCAGTAGGAGTAGGTGTTAAAGGTAAAGTAGTTTCAGTAGGAGTAGGTGTTAAAGGTAAAGTAGTTTCAGTAGGAGTAGGTGTTAGAGGTAAAGTAGTTTCAGTAGGAGTAGGTGTCAAAGGTAAAGTAGTTTCAGTAGGAGTAGGTGTCAAAGGTAAAGTTGTTTCAGTGGGCGTTGGAGATGGTATTATGTAATTTGTATAGTATCCATTAGAATTCAACCATGTGTTTGCAGCACTTGCATCTGCAAATGGTGGTTGACCATTTTTAGAACCGACATAATCAGCCAAATTCAAAAAAGTTTCATTTGTTTTAACTCCAATAGGTTTTGAGCCCCAAAATCCAACTCTTGCAGTTCCAAAAACACCAGGAGGGATTGGTTGTCCACTTGGTCTCGCATTTCCAATAATCCATCTTAAATCTTCATCAGGTCCACCCCACCATTTAACACCACCATAGTCGGAGCTATAGTCCACGTCAACATCTCCAACGATTAAATCACCGAATTGTGTTGTTCCCGATATTGGTGCACCTGAATTATATGCAAAAGGTCTTGAAAATGCCATTTATAATAAATATTTGAAAGTTTGGTTTAATGAAAATATTAATTACCAAATTTTAAATCGTAAACGACCCATTGTTTAACATCATTTTCTTTAGAATGATAGACGGTTAGTCCGTTGTTACATTCCACGGAATAAAGGTATAGGTTATCTGACCCTTGTAGGTAATCTACATATGTCTTTGTTGCGTTTTGGGATACGTTGAATGGTATATAATAAGAATATAATCTTTCACTCAAAACGTTCGATTGATAATTTTCGTTATACCATAGTGTTAAATTTATTCCATCTAGTGTGTAATTATAAGATTGGTCTGTATTGACGGTTGAACCATCAGAACCCATATTACCAGCCTCACCAAATCTAAATGGTAAGTCATCCGCAACTCTTATTTCAAACTTGAAAATACCTTGAACAGGATAACCTTGAGTTATTGTAAAAGTTCTTCCGTTAAAATTGAAAACTTGGGTATCAAATACGCCATCAGGTTGGTTAACATTATTGAATTGTAATCCCAAGTAATTGTTTGCAATCGGGTCATAAAGATAAAAATAACCCCATGCATCAAAAATATCTTCACCCCAATCACTCCAATATGATGATGTTAAACTAAAAGAGGTATTATTCGGTGTTCCCAAAGATGTATAATTGAAATTACCAATTTGCATGTCTTTTTCTATCAAACCCCCCACAGTATATCCACCCGTGGTTGTTCTATCAGCAGAAACTATGAACTCAGCATATGATGTCCAATAACCATTCGTATTTAACCAATTTTTAGCATCTGTTCCTCCCGTAAAATTCTGATTGAATAATAAGTTTGTTGTGTCCAAAAAAGATTGTCTAGTTTTTGCAGGACTTTTAAAAAATCCCACTGAAGCTGTAACCCCTGATATGTTGGTCGGTTGTGTATTTCCTGAAACTGGAACTCCGATAACATATCCATCATCCTCTTCGGGTCCCATCCACCAAGTTACACCTCCTGGATTGGAGCTATATTCTTGTGGAGTTATACCAACCGCCAAATTTACAATTTGTTCCGTCCCATCGATTGGTGTTTGAGAGGGGTTATATGATAAAGGAGTTGATGCCATTTTTTCTTTATTGATAAATACTTAAATGGCATAAAAAAAGGGAGACACCGTCGCGTCTCCCACAATCTCCGTCGAGAAAATTTTGGTATTATTTTTTTAGACGTGGGCGAATAACCATCAAACCCGTGGAAGTGGACAACTTCTGTTTTGATATAAAGTCTCAAAACATCAAAAAAGGACATTGGTTGTTAGTTTATTCAGGATAAAACTGGAATGACCTTTCCTCGTAAACCTCCCGTGTTTTCATTAACCTTCGTTTTCTAATTTATAAAGCGGAGAAGAAATTAGGTCGGGTGAGTATGGGGAACCACCACATGAAAAACCATTCCGCTGTCCATTTTTTTATAAAGATAAGAAAGATTTTAATGCCTTCCAAATCTTTTAATGAAAATTCCGAAAATAAAACGTCTTTATCTCGGAGGACTTTCGTGGTTGGGAGTGGAGTCGAACCACTGGCACACGGCTTTCATACCGATGCTCTACCAATGTTAGGTCACCCTAACAACTGAGCTACCACAACCAATTTAAAGAACTTCATCGGGATTCTAAACCATTTGGTGTAGTGAACTAACCACTCTCACTTCAGGTATAATTTTACTTTCCTCCCGATTTCTTCACAAAGATAAAACTTTCTTTTGAAACCGTCAAATCTTTTTTTGAACTTGAATACCGAGTATCTTTCATCGCCTGTAAGTTTCAAATTCATTACAAAGTTAAAAACTTTTTGTGAATCTGTCAAATTTTTTAAAGAGAAATTCCATCAATAAATTTCTTGATGGTTCTTCTAATGACTTTTTCTCCGAGATGAACCCATTCAGTTTCTAACATGGCCGCAAGCTTGTTTACCAAATATTTTTTATTACCATCTAAAAAACGAGTTTTATCGTCAATAACAATGTATTTGTTTGGTTTCTCCATCCATTCAATACTGACTTGACCAACGGAAAAATTCCTTTTCAGATAAGTTAATAATTTTTCTGAAGTATCGTCCTGATATTTCGATAAAATCTCTTTTTTTTCTTCCTCTGAGACAAACATAATGATAAATATAGACATATTTATTCACAAAGACACAAACTATGGCTAAAGGTTCATCATCAGACTCAAGAAAAGTGAGTTTCGGAAAAAGAAAAAGAGGTTCAGCAAAAAAAGCATTTAACAAACATAATCCAAGACCAAAAGCATATAGAGGTCAGGGACGTTAATTAGTGATTTTTTTGAATCAAATTCTATATTCTCATCATGTCAGATAAGAAAAGGAAACTTTATCGCTTAGTCGAACATTATATCAACGATTTCAGAGGTGAAGCGGTGGAAGAAATGTATGGGAAAGGCACTAAAATCAAAATTCACAACATGTATGAGTCGTATTCGACAAATAGTGTTGTTTTTGAGGCGATAATCTATCTCGGTGAGACTATTAATGAACAAGTTATGGATAGAGCCCTTGCGGATGTGTTAATTCAGGACGCTTTGGTCTATTTTTTCCCTGAAAAAAGTGTAAAAACAATCGTAAGATACGATGTATAAAAAACCCCCGATTTCTCGAGGGTTATTACTTAATATTTTCGTCCAAATTCTTTGAAATTTCTTGCTTGTGGTTTTTTCTTGCATTTTTTACAATTTTCACACACCATTGGTTGTCTGAATTTTACTTGGTGAAAATTTCTTTGTCTCATCTGCATTTGTCTTATTTTTTGCATCCGAGAAAATTGTTGTTCACTCATTGTGATGATTACTTTACCATCTTTTTTCTCAATTTTGGGTTTTTCCTCATTTTTTCTAAATTCTACGTAATCTCTGAACTGATTGTGTAAAATTGGTCTTTCTGGTTGTTGTGCCATAAGGGTCATCGAACCAAAAATTGTTGCGATTACTAATAACATTTTTTTCATAAGCATTAATTTAATGATAAATAGACCCAAAATCCACCTAAAAGTTTAATTTTCGATGAATCGACATTTTTTAGTGATGAATGGAGTAAATTATCCCTCTGACTTACTAAGATTCTTGTATAAATCTGAATTTTCTTTCTGAAGATATTCGACTTTAACTGCAAGAGCCGCAACTTGTTCTGTAAGTTTCAAAATTGTTGCTCTCATTTCGTCTTTTTCTCTAGATGAGTTTTCTAATAGAACTTCTAATTTGGCTATTCTGTCTTTACAGTCATGACGGATGAATTCTTCATCTCTTTCCTTTCTCATTGCTCGTTTTTCGTAAAATCTCCAAGCACTTGCTGAACCTAAAACGGTTACAACGGTGATTAAAACTGTCCAAACTGATTCTTGCGGCATTTTTCGTCTATTTTTATGATAAATATAACTTTTTTCGGAAAAATTGGTCGTTTGGTCAGAAGGACAATAATTATTATTCTTATAGAATAATAATATAATATCAAAAAAAAGATTAAAAAATAAAAAAAACTAGTAATACTAGTTCTAGGGATTTCAGACAAAATCCACACAACTCTCGAACCCGAAAAGGGACTCCAAAAAAAACTCCACCTCCCCTGGTTGGTTCAAAACTACGGAACCTTTACGTATCTGAACAAACAGTGAATAAGAATCGGGAATCCACGTGTTTGTTTCCTCGAAAAATTTTTGCGTAGGAAGAACCATCAAACTTACAATTTGAATATCCCCTCCGAAGGAGGTGTCCAACGAAGACTCAACAAGTCGTTTTATCCTGTCAACTTTGTCCATGTCATATCTGAATTTAATTCCACCGAGTAAAGGTGTTTCTTATTCCATTCCGTGGGTCCAATGAGAGACAATGTCTTGGTTCCATCTCCATTGTCGTATAAGTGATATACTTCCCCAATTTTCGGTTCAAATTTATAGTTTGACTCATAGACCTCTTGCTGAAGAAGGATGGAATTTTGAAGGGTTTCTGCCTCTTTAATGAGTTCATCAAATCTTCTCTTCACAACTCGGTCCACTTTGTTTAGACCGTGTTTTTTGAAGGCTGTTAAATCTTGGGGTTCAATCTTAGGTGCACCAACATGGGTTGGGTATGGGATAACCATCGGTTGTAAATTGACCTTATCTATATGAGATTGTGTTGACATAAAAAAAGTCCCATGTTGGGACTTTAAATATAATGATTGAAATTAAGAAATCCAATTATTGACCTTTAATCATTGATAAACCATGTTTCAAAAATTCTTTTGCTCTTGGTGAAACTGCGTTTTGTGCAAAAACTTTTTCGATATCTTTTACTAATTCTTCTCCGTGTTCGTTTTCTTTGTAAAGTTCGATAATTTTATCCATTGAACTTGAACACTCTTTTTTTGTTTCGTCAAAGTAGTTGTAAGGTTTGAAAGATTTGAGGTTATTCATAATCTCGAACGCTAAGTGTTCTCCACCGTCAGAAACGTCAGGGTGTAGTCTCAAAGTTTTAAGTAATTCCAATCTATCAACAATACCATTAAGACCTTTTTTTCTTAATGACACACCTTTGATGTAATCACTAGCCTCGTCGTCACCAACAAGGTCTTCTAATGTCTTAACGTTACCACTGTGACAGAATTTTTTGTCACTAGCTTCAGATTGTTCGAAAAAATAATTTTTTCTAATCTGAGATTTTTCTTCTTCGGATATAATAAATCTTTTACTCATGTCTATAAATATTATGGATTTTGAATAATTTCGTGAAGGAATTTTTTTCTCTGTTGGTCTGTCAAAATTTCTTTGGTGAAAGAGAATGGGTCGTAGTCACAAAGAAAAAAATGTTTTTTGAAGTAGTTGAAAACAATCTGAGCGGATTCGAAAGTATATATCTCATCGAAAGAATAAGGTTTTGTATTCATGAAAGGGTTATCCAATATAAACTCATCAAAAAAATTTGATTTCCACAGAGGACTTTCGGATATGAAGTCCAATTTAGACAAATCTTCTTTTATGTGTTCCATCCTAATAAAATAATCAGGTATCCTTTCATCAAAATCATATTTCGCAACATATTTTTTTAAAACAAAATTTTTTTCAGGGTCTGTATCCACTTTTCTTACTTCAGAATAACTAAGTAGTTGAACCACAAAGTCGGAAAATCTATCAATAAAATTTTGTTTGTCTTTTTTTGTATAAACAATTCTACTTCCAACCGATGTAAAATTTGTAAATAAACTT
>Ga0315901_10004541_pt1 | contig 17283 bp, 13 predicted proteins | sample LakEriMetagenome_10_FD_203761 | JGI IMG/M metagenome (GOLD analysis project Ga0315901, IMG submission 203761) | Freshwater fungal communities from buoy surface, Lake Erie, Ohio, United States - Buoy 2 MA116 | ecosystem: Environmental > Aquatic > Freshwater > Lake | place: USA: Lake Erie, Ohio...
CGCCAAGCACCCATCAAGATTTTCGCGTCGAAGAAAATTGCGAATCAAAAACCATCGCTCGATACAAAACCGCTCGAAATCAACTTTTTGTGAACGGCTCCAATGCTGATACGCCGACCGGAATTCAACAATACCGTCTTGCAATGAAGGATCCGTCACCAAATGATGCTCGCCAATACCCAGATCGGCATTCTGCTCATCACCTAGTAACACGACGCGGTTTGCGGCCTTCATCGCTCGACGCACGCAGATCTCCAAGTAGGGACTGCTGCCAAGATGCGTGATAAGGACAGTGTCGAGCGGCGCTGCAGTCTTTCCCGATGTCCAGCCAACACGGATTTCATTCGTGGAGCCTTGCGACTGCGTTGATCGATTCGGGCTTGCCTGCATTTTTCTTTTCAATTGGGGATAGGCGAATGGCAATCGTTCGACACTTGACGGAGTTGCACGGAGTTCCTTTTTCGGGAACTTGCCGGCCTACCACCACAGCCTTGCCCTCGGGTCTCGCTCATACTGCCGATGCAAAAGCGAGTCTGGTTCGCGACCCAACCCCATCCGAAATGGCAAGGCCATCACCACTCCTGCGATGAAACCGCCGATGTGCGCCATGTAGGCGACGCCCCCTGCGGAAACGCTCGTCGCGGCAATCGAGCCAAAGCCGCTCACCATCTGCGTCGCAATCCACATGCCGAGCACTAAGATGGCTGGTACGGTGACGATGTGATAGAAGATTACAGCGTTGATCTGGTTGCGTGGAAACAAAACCACGTAGGCGCCCATCACGCCAGCAATAGCGCCGGATGCCCCCAAGTTCGGAATCACGCTGTTGGGATCGAGAGCAATCTGTGCGAACGAAGCGACTAACCCAGCAAACAGATAGAATAGAAGAAAAACGACATGCCCAAAACGATGCTCGACATTGTTGCCGAAGATCCACAGGTACAGCATATTCCCGACGATGTGACCGATTCCACCGTGCATGAACATCGATGTGAGCAAAGTCAGGTAGATGATCGGCGGACCTGGCGCTTGTGGGACGTCTACCGTTCCCTCTCCCGGAACTTGAACCGGTTGCGGTTCCACCAGATCGACCCCGGAAGTGATTTCCTTCGGAATCGTACTCCACCCGTAAGTGAACGACTCGTTGGAAAGCTGATAGATGAACACGGCGATGTTGATCGCGAGCAACGTGTACGTCACGAATGAAGGTGAATCGATATCGCGATCATCATCGCTAATAGGGAAGAACATTTTGGCGATTTTTCAAGTTAAGGAGTTCGTCGGGCGCAATCGTCTTGAGACTCCAGCGTACCATAGCATCGCGGTATTCGCACGACCTACGAAGATTCAAAACCAGCGTCTCTGGTCCAACGACGCAAAATCACGCTCCCCAAAAATTGTACGGACAGAAACAAAAGGATTCCAAGACAGGTGCAGGCGAGAATCGTCCCCATGAGTTCCGCGGTCTTCAAATTCGCCTGCTTCGCATTCATCACCATCCCCAATCCTTCGTAGGACCCGCTGCTGGCAACGAACAATTCTCCCACAATAGCCCCGATTACCGCCAACCCACAACTGACCCGCAACCCCAACACCAAGCCGGGAATTGCCGAAGGAATCCGAAGTTTCAGTAGCGTCTGCCAGCGCGTGGCGCCCTGCATGCGAAAGAGATCCAACTGGTTCTGGTCGATGCTAAGAAGACCACTGGTGACGTTCGAGATAATCGGAAAGATGCTGATGATGCACGATACCAAAACCACCGTGCGCAAGCCCGTCCCCGACCAGATGATTAACAACGGAGCGATCGCGACGATTGGCACGGTCTGTAGGAAAATCACATAAGGATAAAATGCGGTTCGGATCCAACGCGACTGACTGAACATCATGGCGACAATGCTTCCTAGCACAGCGCTAGCGACCAAGCCCAGCAAGGATGCTTGGAGGGTCACCCAACTAGCCCGTATCAGTTCGGTCTTCTGGTTCCACATCGCGGTCAACACATCGCCGGGCTTGGGCAAGATGAACTGCGGAACACGCAACGCCACAACCAGCGTATGCCAGATCAACGTAACAAAAAGGAACACAGCGATCGGGGCCGCGATCGTCAGCCATCTTGGACTACGCGAGGACTCATGGCTTCGAAAATCCCGGCCAGCCATCAACGCTCGCTCCTGTACAACGCTTCGGAGACTCTGCCGTAAAACGACGCGAACTCAGAGGTGCTTCGGAGTTCAGCAGATCTCGGATACGAAAACGGAACTTCTACCAACTCGGCGATCCTACCTCGACTCATGATCGCAATCGATTGGCTCAAGTAGACCGCCTCGCCGATATTGTGGGTCACAAACAACATGGTGCGATGGGACTCGGACACAATCTTCAAAAGCAGGTCATTCAATCGCGATCGAAGCATGTCGTCGAGTGCCGCAAAAGGTTCATCCAGCAGGAGAATTTCCGGGTTGGTGATCAGGGCGCGAGCAATCGACGCTCGCATCTTCATGCCACCCGACAACTGAGCCGGCCGTTTGTGCCAGTCCGACGACTGGAATCCGACGACCTCGAGGCAGTGCCGCATGTCCGACTCGAGTTGCGGACCATTCCTGGCGTGGCGGATTTCAAAAGGCAACCGAACGTTTTGCCACACCGTACGCCACGGGAGCAACGCCGCCTCTTGAAAAACAAAGGCCAATTTGCTGCGAGCGCTTTGGACATCCTTTCCGTGGATCGATACCTTGCCATGCTGCGCGGGGGTCAGTCCAGCCACGACACGCAACAAGGTGCTCTTGCCACAACCGCTCGGGCCAAGCAGCGAAACGATCTCGCCTTGGGGGACATCCAAACTCAATCCATCGAGGACGCGTTGCGTGCCTCGGCGCCCATGAAATTCGACTTGAAGATCACGGCACTCAATGGCGAACACTACGGGTGTACTTTCGCACTCGGGAATTGTCTCCCAATCAGTTGGTCGATCTTGGCCGCAACGATGAAATCATTATCGCTCAGGCCACCGATCGCATGCGTCGTCAGTTCGATACCCAGGATGCGATAACCCGTAATATGCAAGTCCGGATGGTGCCCCTCGGCTTCGGCCAAGTCCGCGATCCGATTGAGGCACTGAACCGCTTCCACGAAATTCTTGAACCGAACCTGCCGTCGAATCCAACGCCCGTCGTCGCTCAATGCCCACAGAGGTATCGCCGACAATTGGGCTCGCGCATGATCGAGAGGGCATGGTTCCACTCCCCCTTCGCAGGGCAAACATTTGGCTTCCGATAATTGTTCAACCGTTTTCATCGCCATCGTTGTACCTCGCAATCGCGCTCTACCGCGTCTTCGCGTTTCAGTGCCAAGAATCTCTCTGTGAACCAACCCTTGTACGCATGAGCATTATTCGCTGTGCAGACGCGCAACGCAAGATGGGCCACTCCTTCATCCCGCAAAGGTGCTACAAACTCCCACGTACTAACACAACTCGCCAAAGAGGGATGGGTTAAATAACACCTGATCCGAATTCGTGGCATATCCTTCTCTATTCCTCTTGCCTTCAAAAACTAGGTCAGGTGATGGGGTTGAACGACGCAAACGAAGGAGGTCGAAGGACCGGCCAGGTTCGCAATACGCAGGCTTGGGTCTGGTCGCTACCGGGCATCCTCGCCTTTGCCGTCGCAGCGATCGTTTCTGCATGGATACCTCCTGTTCCAAGCGTGCATGACGACTTTGGGCACCTATTGATCGCAGAAACGTTGCTTCACGGACGGATCAGCAACCCAACGCCGCCTTCTGCGGAATCGCTTCAGACGTTTCATGAACTGGTCTATCCGCGGTACGCAGCCAAGTTTCCGATTGGGACCGGATCCATTCTCGCACTTGGCCACCTGATTTTTGGAACTTACTTCGGAGGAATTTGGCTCTCTGCCGGATTTGCATGCTCTGCGATCACTTGGATGCTTCTGGGGCATTTCAAAAGAAACATTGCATTGCTATTCGGCTTGCTGTCCGCACTTCATCCCTACTGGCAGACCGGTTGGTCGCAAAACATCACCAATGGTTGGTTGGCTGTGGGCGCGATGTCGTTGATTGTTGGGGGATTGCTCCGAATTCGAGGCCGCACAGTGCGGCGAGGCACGGTCGATCCCTCGGCTTGGCGTCCCGCCTTGGTGATTGCAGTCGGAGTAGTGTTGGGGATTTTTACCAGACCGTATGAGACCGTTGTCGTCACCTCGCTCCTTGGTATCCCCCTCCTAGCCAGGATCGTTGCCGCCGGATGGTATCGGATTCCGAAGTGGTGGCAACACGCAGCGCCGGGTTTGACTGTCCTCGCAATCGGAATCGTCTTCCAAGCCTATATCAATCATTCGGTCACCGGGTCCTGGAGGAAATTGCCGTACCAATTGCATGAGGAACAATACGGAGTCGCACCGGTATTCGTTTGGCAGAAGCCGCACGCACCGAGTTTAGGTCATCGTTATCTGGAACAAACCAAGTTTCATTACGGTTGGTCGATGGATGCGTACCGCTCGGGTTCCGACTGGCAAGGTTACGCGAACCTGTTGTGGAAAAGGTCCATGCATGCCTACCATCATTGGGGTTGGTTCTTCGCATGCACTCCCCTCGCCCTCGCAATTTTTCCAGCCGAACGGAGAGCATTTGCCGCGTACTTGCTGGCGGGTCTCGGTGGGCTCTGCCTGATCAATTTCGTACCTTGGGTTGCTACGTATTATGTGGCCTCCCTGCTGCCGATCGCGATTTTACTGACTGCCCTAGCCGTTCGCCGCGCAATGCAGTGGATCCTGCAAAGGGCAAATCTTCGCGGGTCGCATGACCGGATCGGCGCTCTGGTCCTTGGAGCCATGCTCGCCTGCCAGGCTGTCTGGCTCTGCCAGGCTACATCCGCATTAGCAAAAAATCCTTCCTTGCTCGACAATGCGTGGGCGTACCAGAGGCGCGACTTGGCTCGCGAACTGGATTCGATTACCGGCGAGCATCTGGTGATGGTCCGGTACCATCCGGATCACACACCGCTTCATGAATGGGTGTACAATTCGCACGATCCCAGTCGCTCCAAAACCGTTTGGGCAAGGTGGTCTCAGGAACTCTACCCGGAGATAATCCGGGATTATCCGAATCGAAGGGTATGGATTTTAGACGTTCGATCCATCAACTCCGACCAGGACGCGCGCGAGACCAACGTTCCCGTTGGCAAGGATCACATCATCCTCTCCCCATGGACCGAACCGCCTCCAGAACGCGATCTTCGACCTTGACGCACGACGTTTCTACCAGACGCAAGGCTCGAAAGGTTGTCGCAATCCCGAATGAGGCGTGCTAACATAACTCGCGTCGGTTGGTTCACCGAATCCACCCTTTCGCTGGAGCTTTTCATGCTTCGATCCCAAGCATTGCCGATGACCATACTCGTCGTCGCAGTGACTTTTTGGCCGAAGCCAGTCGCTGCCCAGGAAGCTGCGCGAACGACCGGGGGAACGCCCCCCGCATGGACGGCGCGAAACCGTCAATACACCGAGACGATCCAGCCGCTATTGGAACAATCATGTTTTGATTGCCACAGCGGTGCGGAAGCCAAGGCGGGCCTATCCCTCGCCCTCTTCGAAAGCGCACGTGGCGTGTTCAAGGAACGAGCGGTCTGGGAAAAAGTCGCCCAGCGCATCGAAATCGGAGATATGCCACCCCCCGACGCCGAGCCGATGTCCGATGCAAATCGAAAACTTGTGGTCGACTGGATTCGATCGACCTTGAATGAGATCGACTGCGGCAAAACACCCAACCCCGGTAGCGTGACCCTTCGCCGCCTCAACCGCAATGAATATCGAAACACGGTCCAAGATCTCTTCGGGATCGATTACGAACCTGCATCGGTGTTTCCCGGCGATGATGTCGGGTACGGATTCGACAACATCGGCGATGTCCTTACCTTGCCTCCGCTGCTGATGGAGAAATATGTACGAGCCGCGGAAGAGATCACCTCGCAGATCATCCAAGCTCCTGAGCCAGGACCGGTGTTCGAATCGATTCGAAATGGAAGCAAACTGACCGCCGACCAAGGTGGGAATCCCGAAGCACAGCGATTTGCCCTGTACTCGAATGGGACCATCAAATTTGACGAGCAAACGCCGTGGCAAGGAAAGTACACGCTCGATCTCGAGTTGGCTGGCACGGCCGCCGAAGGCCGTTACCCGAACGTCATGATCTCGGTCGATGACAAGAAAGTTCGCGAGTTCACGGTAGTTACCGATTCCGCCGACGCCCCAAAGAGATTTTCGCTCCCTTTGCGATTGCGGGGTGGAAAACGCACCTTTTCCATCGCGCTTGTCAACGATCATTACATCCCACCTCGGGAAGGCCAGCCAGCCCAAGACACAAACCTTTTCGTTTACGAAGTCAAGCTTTTCGGACAGAAGCCTTCGGAACCCGTCAGCGTGGCAAACCTACCGAGATGGCATGCGGAAAACATCAAGGACAACGGACCGTCGAACTCCAGGACGGTCGCCCAGGCTTCCTCGGAAATCCTTCGCAAAGTCGCTAGTCGAGCCTTTCGCCGCCCCGTTACGGACGATGAACTCAAGCGTCTGATCCAAATCGTCGAAGACGCCGTCGAAGATGGAGATTCCTACGAGAGCGGACTGCAGGTGGCGATCTGCGCGATTCTGGTGAGTCCCTCATTCCTTTTCAAGGTCGAGGAACCCGCACCCGTGCACGCGGGAGATTATCCGCTCATCACGGAATTTGAACTCGCGACGCGGTTGAGTTATTTCCTGTGGAGCACGACTCCCGATCGCGAACTGCTCGGCCTCGCATCGAAGAAGCAGTTGAGGCAGCCGACGATCCTCAAGCAACAAATTCAACGCATGGTTCGCGACGATCGAGCCCGCGATTTCGTCCGCAATTTCGCCGGCCAATGGTTGACGTTGCGAAAACTCGACGGCATCACTCCCAATCCAAGCACATTCCCCCAATGGAACGACGAGATCCGGGACTTGGCTCGAACCGAGACCTACCTCTTCTTTCTCCACGCCCTGCGAGAGGACCAGAATGTCATCCGATTGCTCGATGCCGATTACTCGTTCATGAACGAGACGCTCGCTCGTTTCTACGGGATCCCTGGCGTCGACGGAGAGAGTTTCCGGAAGGTCTCTCTCAAAGGTCAGAAACGGATGGGATTGCTGACGCACGCATCGATTCTGGCTGTGACCAGCAATCCGACCCGCACCAGTCCTGTAAAACGTGGCAAATGGATTCTCGACAATATTCTCGGGACCCCTCCGCCTCCGGCCCCGCCTGGGGTTCCGGAACTGGACAAACGAGAATTGTCGGGGACCTTGAGACAACGCATGGTGCAACATCGCAGCGATCCAGCGTGCGCCGCTTGCCACAAACGGATGGATCCTCTCGGCCTTGCGCTCGAAAACTACGATGCAATCGGACGCTGGCGAACCAAGGATGCGGGCCAAGATATCGATACCTCCGGCGAATTTCCGACCGGCGAAGCCATTCGCAATCCAGGCGACCTGATCCGCATCATCCGCGACAACAAATCCGAGCGATTTGTCCGGACGCTCACCGAAAAACTGATGGTGTATGCTTTGGGCCGGGGGCTGGAATACTACGACCGGTGCGCCGTCGACAAAATCATTCAAAGCGCTGCCTCCGAGGATTATCGCATGCAGAGCCTGATCTACTTCATCGTGGCCAGCGACCCGTTTCAACGCAAAGGGATGAGAGAAGAACCATGAACCACCATCGCTTATCGCGTCGCACGGTCTTGCGCGGGGCCGGAGCGGCAATCGCACTTCCACTCCTGGAGGTCATGGCCCCCTGCCGACTGGCATCCGCGTCTGGCACGTCTGAAACGCCGCTCCGCTTGATATTTCTGAATGTCCCCAACGGCATCCACATGCAGACGTGGACTCCCACCGGGGAAGGGAACACGTTCGAATTGGCCCCGACCATGCAGCCGCTCGAAAATCTGAAGCGCTACGTCACGGTCTTCACCGGTTTAACACTCGACGGCGCGCGCGATCACGGAGATGGGGCTGGGGATCATGCCCGAAGCGGCGCGTCGTTCTTGACCGGTGCCCATCCTCGGAAAACCGATGGAGCGGACATCAGGAACGGAATCTCGGTCGATCAAGTTGCAGCAGCGGCCATCGGCCACAAGACGCGGTTTGCGTCCCTGGAACTCGGCCTCGAGGGATCGTCGCAATCGGGCAACTGCGACAGCGGTTACTCCTGCGCTTACTCGAGCAATCTGGCATGGCGAAACGAATCGAGCCCCTTGGCCAAGGAAATGGATCCCTCGGCCGTGTTCGATCGCCTCTTTGGAACGGGCGACAAAGTCTCCAATCGAGCCCAGCGGTCCGCGCAAAGTGCTCGCCGCAAAAGCATCCTCGATTACGCGCTCGAGGATGCCAAGGGACTGAAGCGAAAACTCGGAATAGCCGACCAACGAAAACTCGACGAATACTTGTACGCGGTCCGCGATGTCGAGACTCGCCTGACTCGCACCGACAAACTCGCTATCGGAGAAGACGGCGTTCCCAACTACGCGCGTCCCGCCGGGGTGCCGCGAGTCTGGGAGGAACACTGCAGATTGATGATGGACATGATCGCCCTGGCGATTCGCACCGATTCCTCGCGGATCCTGACCTTCATGCTGGCGAACGAAGGAAGCAATCGCGGCTATCCGGAAATCGGAGCCCCCGAAAGCCATCACGATCTATCCCATCATGGCAAAAGCGAGGAAAAACAAGCCAAGCTTCGAAAGATCAACGAGTTCCACCTCAAGCAGTTCGCCTACCTCGCGGAACAACTCGCCAGCATCGAAGAGGGAGGCGGCAACCTGCTCACCAACTCGATGATCGTTTATGGAAGCGGCATCTCGGACGGCGATCGACACAACCACGACGACCTACCGATCCTGATGGTCGGTGGAGCAGGTGGCCGCATCAAACGACCAGGACACTGGAAACTACCCCCGAATACACCGCTATGCAACCTGTACCTGTGGATGCTTCAACAAGCGGGAGTGCAAGCGGATCGCTTCGGGGACAGCAGCGAGGTTCTGAGCTTCGGATAGGGTGCTCCGCATGCCGAAGGCACCATCGACTTTTGGTCGCCTCGAGGGGCGTATTCGTTCAGCACAACTCTTCGATCGCGGCCAGGGTACGATCGATTTCGGCAGCGGTGTTGTAGTGCATGCATCCCAGGCGGACCATTCCGTCCGGCTCGGTCCCGAGAGCTGTGGTCAACGGGAGCGCATAGTAATTCCCGTGCCAACTGCAAATGCCTCGCTCTCCTAATTTCGCGGCGACGGTGCTCGAGTCATATCCTCGAACCTGAAACGCAACCGTCGGCGCTCGCTGGTCCATGCGATCGACGTCGGTGATTCCGTACAAAGTGATTTTCGGGTTCCGATGCAGCCCGTCGATCAGGCGTAGGATCAATACCGTCTCCGATTGCTGGATCTGTGCAAAGCTGTCGTCCAAACGCAAGCGTCGCGAATCGCGAGCCGAATCGAGCGTCGATAGGGATGCCAGATAGTCGATGGCGGCGGTCACACCGGCGATGCAAGCATGATTTTGAGTGCCGGTCATCCAGCGACCTGGAATCGCATCGGGAGCAGGGCGCAATTTGTAAGGGACCAGCATCTGCATCCGCTCCGGTTTTCCATAAAGGATGCCGATGTGGGGAGCGAAAAACTTGTATCCGGAACAAACCAAGTAATCGCAATCCCATGTTTCGACATCCATGCGGCGATGGGGGGCGTAGTGCACCGCGTCAACAAAAAGTTCCGCACCCACGGCATGCGTCAATCTCGCGATTTCCGGAATATCGGTCAGCGAACCGACAGCATTGGATGCCGCCGTGACGGCGACCAGTTTGGTTTTGGAAGATAACTGCTGCCGCAGTGAATCCATGCACAGGGTGGCGTCTGCACGGCAGAGGTCGATCGTCCGGACCGTTGCTCCCGCATCGCGCGCCGCCAAAATCCAGGGTGTGTAGTTTGCATCGTGATCGAGGCTCGAAACGACCACCTCATCGCCGGGGCCCCATGTTCGGGCTAACGCACGCGAGACCTGGAACGTCAAGGTCGTCATGTTGGGACCGAAGGAGACGGAACTGGGGTCTCGGGCTTGCAAAAAATCCGAGGCCGCGACGTGCGCATCGTGCATGATCTGGTCGACCTCGCGGCTGGTCGGAAAATGGCCAGAACGATTCGCATTGTGGTGGATCATCGTCTCGTAGACGCAACGCGCGACGCATTCCGGAACCTGGCTCCCTGCCGGCCCATCCAAATAAATCATGGGTCGATCGAGATGCACTCGCGACAGCGAGGGAAACTGCGATCGAATCTTATCCAGGTCCAGCATGATCGGTTGCTTTCAAGCTTCGGGTTCCGGGCCTACGCTTACGCGAACGCGAACCCGGTTTGCGAGTTTGTCAAAGGCTTCCTGTACGTCGTCGAGTGTAACCCGTTCATAGTTTGCCGTCGCTTCGCGCACGGTTTCATATTTGCGGCGGGAAAGCCATCCGTTGCCGATGGAGAACAACCGGTTGCTGGGTCGTTCCGACGCGAGGATCATCCCAGCGCGAACTTTGTTCTTCGCCAACTGCAATTCCTTGTCGGTGATTACCTCAGACCTCGCGCCTCGAAGAATATGCTCGACCCGCTCCCAGTTTTCTGATTGCTGTTCCGGGGCGCATGCGAGATAGAGACCGAAGAGTCCGCAGTCCTCAAATTCGTTGGTAAACGCGACTGCTAAATCCGCGAGTCCCTTGTCGGTGAGTTCCCAGAACATTCGGCTCCCGGAATCGTCCCCGAGAATCGAGGCGAGGATCCGATACACATAGCGCCGCGGGTCGGTGCAATTGGGACCTGGCGAGTACTCGAGAGTGTATTGTTGGGTGGCAGGCGGGTGAACCATGGCGACATCGGTCGACACCGGATGGGGAGCAATCCGCTTTCGATCGGTGATCGCCGGTTCCCAGCGATCGGTGCGCCGTTGGGTCTCTCGAACGAGCGCATCGAAATCGACGGCACCGGCGGCAGCGAGGACCACGTTTCCCGGCGCGTACCGTTGGCGATGGTACGCTCGCATCGCTTCCGCCTTCAAATCGGTCACGGTCTCCCGGGTCCCGAGGATACGCGTCGCCAGCGGATGGTCGCGGAAGTATGCTTCCATCGCATGTTCCATCGCACCGTACGGTGGCTGGTCATCGTACATGGCGATCTCCTCCAGGATGACTTGTTTCTCGGTTTCGAAGTCTTCCTGGTTCAACGTCGGACGCATCATGTCGGTCAGCAGATCGAGAGCCGCCAACTGGTGTTCTGGCAGGACGCTCATGTAGTAGACCGTCTGCTCTTCGCTGGTGTACGCGTTGGATTGCGAACCGAGATCGTCCAAGGCGCGATTTACATCGAGGGATGATCGCGTGGGAGTCCCTTTGAACATCATGTGCTCCAGGAAGTGACTCACTCCGGCGATGTCCGGAGTCTCGTCACGGGCCCCCGTTCGGACAAAATATCCGAGAGATTGGCTAAACGCATCCGGATTGACCTCCGCGACGATCTCCAAGCCGTTTTCGAGGACCTCATGTCGAAACTGCATGGGCAAACTCCAAGGCTTCGGGGCCGATCGTCACCAGGGTCCAACCGCGCGGTGGATGCTCCCGGAAATGCTTGAGCAGCGATTCGCACGACAGCGAGTGAATCTCGTCGAGAACCTCCTGTCGGCTAGGGACACGGCCCAGGTACATCCAGTCGTAGGCGATCTGCGAGCTGCGAGAGGAACTGCTTTCCTGTTCCATAACCAGCGATGTTTGAACTCGGGACTTCAGCCGAGACAGTTCGTCCTCATCGATTCCGTTCTGGACCGCCTGGATGGTATCGATGGTGACGTCCAGCGTTTCCTGCGCGCGATTGGCGGTTGTGCCTGCATAGCACAGGACGCTGCCGCAATTTTTGAGGGAATGCGAGGATGCCGAGACAGCGTAGACCAAGCCTCGTTTCTCGCGCACCTCGGTGAACAATCGCGAACTCATGCCATCGCTCAAAATGCCGACGATTCCCCGTCCACGATAGTATTCAGGATGGTTGTAGGGAACCGCGTCGTAGGCCAACGCGATATGGGTTTGCTGACTGTCGTGGGGCAGATGCAGCGATCCGCGACGAGGGACCACCGGCCCCAGTTCCGGTTCGCTCGCACCGGACCACGTTGAAAACAGCGACTCGATGCTGCGAACTACTTCTTCCCAATCGAAATTGCCCGCCAGCGAGAGAACCGCGCTTTGCGGTTTGCAAAACCGCTTGTGGTACCCGACGCAATCCTCGAGTTCGATCGCGTGCAACCCGCTCTCATCCCCCAAACTCGATCGACCGAACACTTCGCCGAACCGAAGTTGCTTGAGTTCCTTGAAACATTTTTGGGCTGGGTCGTCTTCGATCGACGCCAGTTCCAGCAGAGCCGATTGCCTCGCCTCCTCCAACTCGGATTCCGGGAGATGAGGCTCGAGCAGAATCGACGCTGCAATGTCGAGGGTTGGGAGCAAAACGCTCGCCATCGCTGCCATGCTGGTGGTGGTGTAAAACGTAGACACGTGGCTCGACCGTTCCACGCCGAGAAAATCAAGCCGCTCGACCACGTCTCGGCTCGAGAACGGGCCGGCCCCGCGTTGGGATAACTCAAGTGTCAAACCAGCGAGCCCTGCCCGGTCAACGGGTTCGCGACAGGTGCCTCCCGGGAGCATCATGGTAAAAGCGGCCGACTCCAGCCATGGCATGCGCTCGCCGAGGATCACCAAGCCGTTGGCGAGTCGATGTTGGAGTAGTTTCTGTTGCATTACCTCACTATCCCGTACCGGGAGGAGATCACCGCGATCCGATGCCTGGGTCCGCGAAAACAAAGCCTCGCCAATTGTAACAAACCTCCCTCGGTCTTCCATGCGAGGTACGCACCCTGGGCGGACCTACAATCGATAAAATCGAAACGGTTGGCTTCGCAAGAAAGGGAAAAAATATCCGGGATGCCTCGGCCAAGGACTAGTCGCAATCGCGTGAAATGCGAACACTTGGTCTGGAAAGGAGCATTTCCGGCGTCAGCAAAGCCTTCCGTTTCGTGTCCCACAGTGCATGGTATACTACCTTGGCACCATGGATGCTGCGAGGCGACTGTGGCAGGATGGGTTCGACCGAAAGTAGGATGAACCTCGCCGGATGGAATTGATTCTATGAAACAACGACCTCACGCGCCCAAAGTCGACTCGAGAAAGGTCGCCATGAGTTTTTCAAAAGGCCTGGATGAAATCCTTCGGGAGTGGGCATTCGACCCGCATGCACTCTCGGTCCGCCTCGTCAAAGGAGACGATGGTCGGGATGTCATCCAGATGCGCGTCGACCTCGGCATCCTGCAAATGGAAACTCAAGGTCGCCCCGACGGCCAGCAAGTCCAGGGCCACGCTTCCTTCTTGGACTGGATGTTGGATGTCGAGGAACGCGACGAGAATTTCGTCATGGACGAGGACCAATGCTTCGAGGCCGACCGCGAATTCGTCCAGTATTACCACCGACGAATCTCTTGGTTGCGACTGCAACATTACCATCGTGCGGTCGAGGACGCAGACCATACTCTCGCCCTCATGGACGTCTGCCGCGATCACTCGCCGGATGAAGATTGGACCATGAGCCACGAACAGTATCGACCGTTCGTTTTATTCCACCGAACCCAGGCCGCCGCGCTCGCAGCCCTCGAAGAAGCAGACGCCACGCAGGCGATCAACGAAATCGACGTGGGGCTCGAACAAATGCGAGAGGTCTTCGTCGAACACGAAGCGGAAGAAGAATTCGACGAAGATGAAATGGTGCAACAACTTCGTAAACTGAAGGACTCGCTCCGCGAAGAGTACGAAGTCGGCCCGTCCCTCCAAGAACGGTTGGCCGAAGCGGTCCGCAGCGAGCAATACGAACTCGCAGCCATGCTCCGCGATGAACTCGCCCGACGCCAAGAGCACTAGCATCGATCATCCCACTGGCAATCTCGCCTCGGGACCGGGTTTGGAATTTCTCGCGCGACAAACCGAGTCATCCTCTGGTGCGTTACACTAGGGCCGTCGGCTTCGTTGCCGCGCTTAGTTTGTCTACTCCCCAGACGAGGTGGCTTCATGAACCGACCCCTTTCTCGGCGTTGCTTCCAGACAAATCTCGTTGCCGCTGGTCTCGTGGCATCGAGTCTCTCCCCAAGCGTCTTTGCTGCTCCGACCGGGGACGAACCGAAACGCCGCTACCGAGTTGGCATTATCGGCTCGACCGGGCGCGGGGATTATGGACACGCCGTCGATGTCCCCTTCACGAAACTCCCCAACGTGGAATTGATCGCCGTGGCGGATGCTGATTCCCAAGGGCTTGCGAAGGCGACCCAGCGACTGCAACCAAAAACTTCCTACGCCGACTACCATGAAATGCTGGAAAAGGAAGCGCTCGACCTGGTCGCGATTTGCCCGCGTTGGATCGATCAGCATCGCGACATGCTCATCGCCGCGGCCAATGCAAATTGCCACGTTTACATGGAAAAACCCTTCTGCCGAACGATGCTGGAATGCGATGAAGTCCGAAAACGATTCGCAGACAAGGGACTCAAACTCGCGATCGCGCATATCTCTCAATATTCACCCGTCCTCGATACGGCGATGAGCCTGATTCGCGATGGTGCCATCGGACAAGTGCTCGAACTACGCGCTCGGGGAAAAGAAGACCATCGCGGCGGTCCCGAAGATATGTGGGTTCTCGGATCCCACGTGTTCGGGCTGATGCGATTCTTTGCGCAAAGCGACCCCGTGCGCTGTTTCGCAACGATCCGTCAACGCGGCGAACGAATCCGCAAGGAACACATAGTAAATGGGAACGAAGGACTAGGGCCCCTTGCGGGAGACACTGTCCAAGCCCAGTTTCAATTCCCTGATGGGATTGCGGGCTACTTTGGGTCGCGAAGAGAGATGGGGGCCAAGCCGAGTCGCTTCGCACTGCAGGTTTTCGGTTCCCAGGGGATTCTCGAAATGGAAAGCGGCTACCTTGCTCCCGCCGCTATCCTTCGCGATGGCAGTTGGTCCCCCCTGCGCAGCGGAAAGACCTGGGAGAAAGTCACCTCCGCCGGGATCGGCAAGGAAGAGCCTCGAAGCGATGGAACCTACGAAGGCGGACACCTGGCGGCGATCCGCGATTTGATGCTCGCCATCGAAAACGATTCACAGCCCCGCTGCTCCTTGCAGGATGCGATCGGAATCACCGAGATGATTCTCTCCACGTTCGAATCCGAACGCTTGGGACGGGACGTCACCGTGCCGCTCGAGACTCGGGAGCATCCCCTGAGCCTACTGGCGTAGAGATCGCGATTTTAGCCGATGTCACAACCGACAAGGCATGCTCTAAATCGCCGATCAGGTCAGCTTCGTCTTCAATACCGACCGACAATCGGATCAGCCCATCCTCGATACCGATCGATTTCCGTACATCCGCAGGAATCGACGCATGGGTCATGATGGCCGGATGTTCGATCAAGCTTTCGATGCCACCAAGGCTTTCCGCCAGCGTGAAAACACGGCAACGGGTCAGCATGGTTCGGGAAGCTTCCAAACCACCTCGAATAATCGCTGAGATCATTCCCCCAAACCCGCGTTTCATTTGCCGCGAAGCCAAGGCATGCTGTGGATGGCTGGGTAAACCGGGATAGATAACCCGTTCGATTTGAGGGTGTTTTTCTAGCCACGTCGCGACAGCGATGGCATTGCGGCAGTGCCGTTCCATGCGCACGCCAAGCGTCTTCACACCGCGATGCGCGAGGAAACTGTCGAATGGACTGGCGATCGCCCCGACCGAATTTTGCAGGAATGCGAGACGGTCTCGAATCTCAGGGTTGCTTCCCGCGATCGCGACGCCCCCCACCATGTCCGAATGCCCATTGATGTACTTGGTCGCGGAATGCACCACCACATCGAATCCATAATCGAGCGGACGCTGAAGCCAAGGAGTCGCGAAGGTGTTGTCAGCGACGGCGATAAGATTTCGCTTGCGGGCGATGGCGCCGATCGCGGCAAGATCGGCGATCTTGAGAAGCGGGTTGGTGGGTGTTTCCACCCAAATCATACGGGTGTTCGGTCGAACCGATTGCTCGAACAACTCCGGTCGACCCGGATCGACATACGTGATGTCGAGATGAGCCGAATTTCGTCGGACCCGCTCAAACAGTCGGTAGGTTCCGCCATACAAATCGTTGCTGGCAATGATGTGGGAGCCCGCTTCGAGAAGCTCCAGTACTGTCGAGATCGCAGCCAGTCCGGACGCAAAGGCGAATCCTGCTGAACCACCTTCGAGATTGGCGACTGCGCGTTCGTATGCAAATCGCGTGGGATTGTGGCTGCGACCGTAATCGAACCCTTTGTGAACGCCGGGCGACTGCTGCGCGAACGTGGATGTCGCGTAGATCGGTGTGATGACCGCTCCCGTGGTGGGATCCGGTTCCTGCCCCGCGTGAATGGCCTGCGTGTCGAATCTCCAGCCGTTGTCATGTCTCGAATTCATATCTGACCCATACGTTTGCGCAAGTATTGAAGAAGATCGATTGGCGTGATCAAACCGAGAAACTTGTCGTTATCCATGATGATCGCCACCATGCCTCGTTCGAAAATCGGTGGCAAATCCTCGATCGACTGACTCACCTGAAGCGTGACCAAATTCTTCGCCATCGCTTCCGATACACGGATGGAAAACCCGTCTTTGTTTCCGTGCACCGCGAGCAGAAGGTCGGTTTCGCTGACGATCCCTAGCAACTTCCCATTCTCCATGACAGGCAATTGGGAAACGTCGTACATCTTCATCTTGCGATACGCCCCTTTGAGAGTATCGGATGGCAAGACCGTGACCGCGCTTTTGCGAGTGTGCGGATGCGTGATCAAGTCGCGAAGATCATGCGTCTCTTCACGCAGGATAAAGCCGTGGTCGTCCAGCCAGTACTCGTTGTAGATTTTCGAGAGATACTTGTTGCCGGAGTCGCAGACGAACGTGACCACCCGTTCCGGACGAGTTTGTTCGCGACAGTATCGGACAGCAGCGGCGATCAGCGTCCCGGAGGAAGAGCCGCAGATGATTCCTTCGCGTTTGAGCAGCTCCCTAGCGGCAGCGATGCTTTCCGAATCGGTCACCGTGAAGGCTCTCTTCACGAAACTGAGATCGCAGTTCTTCGGAATGAAGTCCTCTCCGATCCCCCCCACCAGCCA
>Ga0315901_10004544_pt1 | contig 17276 bp, 10 predicted proteins | sample LakEriMetagenome_10_FD_203761 | JGI IMG/M metagenome (GOLD analysis project Ga0315901, IMG submission 203761) | Freshwater fungal communities from buoy surface, Lake Erie, Ohio, United States - Buoy 2 MA116 | ecosystem: Environmental > Aquatic > Freshwater > Lake | place: USA: Lake Erie, Ohio...
CGGCGGACCGCGCAAGCGTGGGCGTACTCACCGTCGCGGGGAAATTCTTGTTGCCAATCCAGGAACCATTGAGCGAATAGAACAGGGTGGTGGGATCGAGATCGGCCACCCGCATCGCGGTCGACTTGATTTTTCCCGTGGGAGTGGGGTACCCGCCATCCACCAGGGCCCAGGTGGTGGGGACCACCTTGTCTGGCGAGGTGAAGGTGCCGATGTTCTCGACGTAATCGCTTGTGTAGATCACGTACTGGTTGTCGGCGGTCACTCCGACGAACTGCGCCTGCCGGGACCGGCTGGAGTTGGTGGTGCTTCCCGAAGTCACCAGACGTACGGCACCGGTGGACTTGTCGAAGACGAACAAATCGGTGTAGGGGCCCGACTGCCGTGGGTTGGTATCGGTGAATGGGCTTCCCAGAGGGCCAAAGGCCGTCACATGGTTCGAGCCAAACACCACGTGGGCGCCATCGGGCGAGAGACCGCCATAGGTGGTGGAGACACCCGCGGGAACGCCCACAGCCGTGGTGCCCCGCGTCACCAGGGAGACCGAGCCGTCGGTACCATCCGCCAACACCAGATTGCTCACCAGGGAAATGGGCGTGATCTGGGTGATTCCCGGGCCGGTCCAGCCGACCGAAACGTGGTCTCCGCCGCTGGCCTCCAATTGCTGGGCCTCGATGTAGTAACGCTGGCCGGCCTGCAGGCGGATTGGGATCGAGCGCTGGGAGGCGTACTTGTTCCACTCCTGGAAATTGGTCCAACCGCTGACCGAGGCAATCAGGCTCTTGCCCGCCTCGGTGTCGTTGGAGCTGAGGTACAACCGCCCCTGGTCGTCGGACGCGAGATAAAAGACATAGTCACCGGTGACGGCTGGCGTGATGGTCCCTGTGATCCGGCGGGAATAGTCATTGCCGACATTCTCCGCGGTGGCCAGGGTGGACAGGGTCCCGGTGTAGGTGGGGGTGACGCTGTTCCAGGTGCCGGAATTGAAGACATTGCTGCCGGCCCACCGTTGCTCGACGAACAGCGCATCGGCCAGCACCTGGGTGACCACGGTTCCCTGGTCGGCCCCCGCCAGTCCCGCGATCTGGTCGATGGGCTGGCCGGTGGCGGTGGCCGCGGCGCCGCCCCACGCCTGCGACAGCAACTGGGTGTTGTTGATCACGATTTTCGTTCGGACTTCGAACGCCACATCCGCCGTCCGCGTGATGTTCCCCCAGCCATCCATCACCTCCACCCGGAAGGAATGGAGGCCCTCTTCGAGCACCGGCGTTGTCAGGCTCCAGGTTCCTTCCCGGGTCGCCGTGGTCTTGCCCAGAAACACCAGCCCGTCGTAGAGCCAGACCTCGCCTCCCGCCACGGCGGTGCCGGACAGGCCGAGTGTCGCGTCGCGGGTGACCTGTCCCGCGGTGATTGTGGGAACAATCCCGGTATCGGTGATCGCGGTGCCGGAGAGGGAAGCGGTCGCCACACTTCCGGGGAGCGTTTCGCTGGGAAGGGGAGCGTCCAACACCAGCCGGGGGTGAGTGGGCAGAAACGCCGTGCCCGGGATGACCTGCCGCGCGATGCCCGGCCCCGACCAGGCGACCGAAAGATGATCGCTGTAATTCCAGTCGATCTGGTAGGCACGCAGGATGTAGCGTTGCCCAGCCACGAGGGATTGGGGGGGAGACTGCTGAGTGTAAGAGGTATCCCACGCGAGGTAACTCGCATCGGGAGATGTGGCGATGTCCCGTTCGTTGGTCGGATCTTCCCAAGGGGCAATGGTCAGCCGGCCCTGGTCGCGGGCCGCGATCCAGAAGCTGTAGTCACCCGTGGTGGGAGGGGTGAACACCCCCGTGATCCGGCGGGAGTAATAGTCTCCCACATCGCGCTGCGAGTCGAACGACGTCAGGTAGGAGTGCGACTTCGCCGGCTGATCCCAGTCATTCGTCAGGTACCCTTCGGTCCCGCCCCAGATCTCATCGAGAATCCGCTCGCCGTTGACGACCACTGGGACGGCCGCCAGGGACGACGAACCGGCGTTGTCGGTGGCCCGAATCGTCAACTGCACCTGGTATGATCCCAACGGCAAGGCGGTGGGATTCGCCACCGTGATCCGCCCCTCGCCATCGATGTCGAACGCGGGGGTCGCACTTCCCTCGACTCGCGGATTGCCCGAGAGAATCTCCCAAGACTGCAGCGTCCGGCCCGGGGAGAGGGTGGCCCCAACCTGTGTTACCGCGGCCCCGGTCGCGGCCGTCCGTTCCACAAAACCCGGGCGGGTCGACAGACGGGGGGCTGGGGCATCCAGCACGACCAGTTGCAGGTCGGAGGGGCTGAGGATCTGAGCCCCCTGGGCGTTGGCCAGCCGCAGCCACACACGTTCCACCGATTCGTTCAGACTGTCGGCCAGGGCGGCCACAGAAACCACCTTCGAGACCTCGCCGGGGGCGAAGGTCACGCTCTGTGAGCCCAGCAGGAAATCGGTCCCCGACGTGGCGGTTCCTCCGGCGACCAGTTGCACCTCCACGGTGACCGGGACGGTCAGATTTACGCGGTCGAGACCGATCACGATCTCTCCCGTCCGCCCCTCTTCCAGGGTTGTGGACTCCTGCAGGAAACGGACGTAGCGGTTGTCGACACTGACCAGGGGGCTGGCGGTGCTGATCGGTGTGATCGTGCTGAAGCCGGGACCTGTCCAGCCCACCGACAGATGGTCTCCTCCATAGTCCTCCCGCTGCTGCGCCTCGAGATAGATCGTCTGCCCGGCCTGCAGCGAGAAGGTCGCCGACTGTTGCGATGCGTACTTGTCCCATTGCTGGAAATTGGTCCAGGAATTGAGCGAGGCGATCTGCGTCTTGAGGCTGGACGAACCACTGGTGCTCAGGTACAGGCGCGCAGAATCATCGCCCGCGAGATAAAACCGGTAATTGCCGGTCGTGGGGACCGTCATTGTCCCGGTGATCCGTCGGGAATAGTCGTCGCCCACCCACTGCGCGGTGGTGAGGCCCGAGAGGTAACCGGCGTAGGTGGCGGTTTCAGTGTTCCAGGAGTTGTTGTTGTACGAAGTCCCCCCCGCCCAGCGTTCTTCCCGGAACAGACCGGTCGGGATGACGTCGTAGACGGTGATCGTCTGCTGATTGAGCCCCGATCGCAACGAGGCTCCCACGGGCCGCTCCAGCACCACCTGGAACCGCTCCTGCGACTCGACAATGCGGTCGGAACGGAGCCGGATCGGGAGGTTTTTGACCGTTTCGCCCGGGGCAAACGTCAGCGTGCCGTTCATCACCGGCGTGTTGCCATGCTCGGGATCGAGGAACACCCAGTCGGAATCGAAAGCGAGTGCCGAGCCAGCGGCCGCTCGGTAATCGACCGTCACGGTCTCGGCGGATGCCTGGCTGAGCTGCACCGGCAGCAGGTGGACACCCTCCTCTCCACCGTCCGCTTCACTCCACAACGACAAGATCGAAGTGAAACCGACCAGTACCGTGCCGGGATCCTTGTCCAACAGCCGGCTGGAATCAGAGCCGCGGATCGCAATCGGGTAGAAGGGATTGCTGCCCGAAACCGACTCCAACTGCAGGCCGATGGTCTCGGTCCCTTCGAACATGTTGTCGATGACTGGCACCAACTCGACCAGCACCCCCTTGGCGGTGGCGGGAATCGTGATGGTGTTGCTGGCCGCCGGGGTGAAAGTTCCCAACAGCGCCCGGTCCAACCCCCGCAGCACGCCGGTGTAGTCCGTCCCCGGGGTGGCCGTCCCCGTCAGAGAAAAAGTCACATTCAAAGCCTGGCGGCTGGCCGTCGCGTTGTCGCGATATAGAAAATACCGCAGCGGTACCTGACCATTCTCGGCGGCGTCTTCCAGACCCGCCGTCTGTTTTCCCGGAAAGTCGCGGCTGAGCCAGACACGATCCCCCCCTGTGGCGGTGTCGATCACATCGGCAAGCGCCACCTCGGCGGTTGGCTCCAGCCCGGCCTGATAGGTGCCATTGGGAGTGAGCGTCAGAATCACCGATTCATCGTATTCGGCGACGGTATCAAACAGCGACTGAATGGCCACATCGACCGTGCGATTGGTTCCGCCGGCGGGAACAACCACGGTTCCGGACAGCGTCTGGTAGTCGGTGCCGTTGGTCGCCGTCCCCGAGACCGTGTACTGCAGGGTCAACTCCCGGCCATCGCCGCCGACCACGTTGAAGGTGACCTTCCCCGCCTCCCCCTCGGTGGCCCGCGAGCCGCTGGCCCTCAGCGAAACCACGGGGCGATCGGCATTGTCGCGGATGGTGACCGTCGCATTCCCCTGGGGCCCGACGCTGTAGGCATCGTTGAACGACGCCAACGTCAGATCGACGGTTTCGTCTTCCTCGCCGCGGCCATCGTCGATCGGGTTGACCATGACGGTGGCCGACGACTGACCGGCGGGAATCACCACCTGTCCATTCAGCCGGCCGAAATCCGCTCCATTCGCGGCGGTCCCCGTCACCCCGTAATAGACCGTCAGGGGGTTGGTGGTGGGACCAGTCCGCCGAATCAGGACCAGGCCGGTGTCACGTCCCTCAGCCGTCGGCTCCGACGCCGCGGCATCGACCGCCTCGATCGTCACCACGGGGGTGTCATCGTCGGACAGCGTCAGGCTGGCCGATCCATTTTGGCTGCTGATCGTGTATTCGGTGCTGGCCACGAGCGCCACTGACAGTTTTTCGGTCGGTTCGATGGTGGCGTCGTCGACTGGCGTGAGTGCGAGGGTGACGAAGGAAGCCCCCGCGGGAATGGTCACCGTGGTTGGCAGGCTGGTGAAATCGGCCGCTGTATTGGCCGTTCCGCCGTATTCCAGTTGCACGACAAGTGGCTCGTCGAGCGCGGTTCCGAGGCGTGTGACCGTCAGCGATGCCGCATCTCCCCCTTCACCGCCAATGCCATCGCTGGCCACCAGCGCGACCCGGGGCAGGCTGTACGTGGGGGGACTGTGACTTCCCAGGGTCACAGGGGTCCCCGTGGTGGCGGCACCCGCCGACACCGTCGTCGTGACCTTGGTGACTCCGCCGCGCATGTCACTGACCGTCAGCGTCACCGGGACGTCTTGTGCCGTCGACTGACGGAACATGCGGGTGAAGCTTTTCCCGGAACCGGTGACGCCATCGCCAAAAGTCCAGTCGTAGACCACCTGGTCGCCGTTGACGTCGAGCACGTCGGCCGAGAAGGTCACTTCCCCAAATCGCTGGACCGTCGTGGCCGAGGCGGACAGCACCACGCTGGGGGCGACGTTGTCGGGGAAGGGACCCTGCTGGTAGGCGACATCGAGGTGGTCTGCCTGCTGGGCGAGCACGGTGAAATAACTCTGGCTTCCGGGGATCTGGAACGTCTGCCCGGCCCGGATCCCCCCATCCTGAAAGTCACCGGCGGTTTGGGAGGTCAGATCGATCACCCGGTTGTTGCGGAGCAGCACGGCCGATTGCTGCAGTTGCCCGGGTTGCAACGGACGGAATTCGAGGGTGTAGGTGGGAGAGGTGGTCTCGTTGAGGATCCCCATGAGATCATCCTGGGGAACCACCTGTCGCAGTCCGTAGGTCTGACCGACCACCTGCCGCCCACTGTCGACGCCAAACAGCCGGTAGACTCCCGCCCCGGGATTCTGCAGCAGATCGGTGTCGTCGACCCACTTGAGCGCCACCTGGCTGTTCACGCCAAACACGTCGAACAGGTCGTATCCCGAGCCCATCCAGTCGAGATTGTTGCCGTACTCCGTCTTGGTGCCGCTCCAGGTGATCGAGGTGGCATGCCCCTGGCCCACGGCGTGTCCCGCCTCATGCACCAGCACCTGGTAGCCTCCCCACGAGACCCAGACGCTGTCGCCTCCCCCCCACGAGGCCCCCGACCGCAGGGGCATGTCGACCCGCACGATTCTCACGTTGTAGTCGGCCGGATCGAAGCCCATCTTGGCCGCCTCGTTCAGTGCGGCGTTCTGGATCATCGACAGCCCATCCTGGCCGGGAGCCGTGTCGAACTGGTTCAGCCACGCGTTCGTGAAGGGCAGCGTGATCAACGGGGTGTAGGTGGTCGAGAGCGACGCCACCCCGCGGGAATTGCGGATCCAGGCGAGACTGCTGGTGGTCATATCGGCCTCGGCCTCGCTGAGGCTGTTGGGAGACCGATGCACGTCGGGGTAGGTCACCCGCATGTACAGCGCCCGGTGATCGCCGATGCTCTCCGACGCCGTGCCGGGAAACTGATCCTCCATCGAACTCGGTCCAAAAGTCGCCCCCGTCTCGACATCGGTGCCAAACTGCAAGGTGGAGGTGTCGCTGACACCGGCAAACGGGGTGCCATCGAGACTCGCCACACTGCCCGCATCCATGGTGAGGTAGTAGAGGCTTCCCCCATTCAGGTCCCAGGTGGGATCGATCGTAAGCGTGGATCCGGAGGCGTGCAGAAACGGACTGGCAGTCGCTCCAAACGACTCCACCAGCCGGCCCGATTCGCCATACAGCCGGATCGCCCCGGTCGAACCCAACTGCACCGGTTCGGAGAAGGTCAGGGTGAGGTCGGACGAGACATCGACCAGTCCCTCGGGGCCGGTCCGGACCCCACCCACCAGGGTGAATGACAGCAGGCGGCGACTCTCCAGAACCTCGGCTGCAACCCGTCGGCTACGCCGCGGCTGACTGCCGCGCCGGCTCCGGGCTCGCAAGAACTGGTTCCGGAACAACACCCGCAGCCACGAGGTCAACACCATGAGCAACAATCCCCCCTCAAGTCGGGAACACAGACATGTCCCGTATGCATTCAACAACCGACACGAACTGTGGCACCTGGACACCACAGACGGACACCCCAGGCCGCTCCTGGGCTTTTTCCACAAACAATGATACCGAAACCTTGGTGGACCAACATGCTCGTGTCAACACGCGTGAAGCGCTGGCAGACTGAGGCAGACTCCTCAGTCCGTCCAAGACATGCGGACTGGTGGTGGCTGTTCGATTTTTCATGGCTGCACGTGCAACAGCCGGGGCAATCGGCGGACGATTCCTCAGCCGACGCTCACGACTGGCGGCCGCTGAGGAGCCGAAGTGACAAGAGAACCGTCCTCATGAGGGCTGCCACAGACTTGATAGGATAGGAATGCATTCGTCTCGGTTAACCAGCCACGGAGTTGCCGCCGATCGCCGACTCGGCAAAACAGCGGTGACCCCGGGGAAGTCAACCGCGCCGGCGCCGCTTCAGCAGCTTCCGCGCGTGCTCAATCCCATCGCACAGCAGATCGATCTCACCCGGTGTGTTGTAGAACGCCAGACTGGCGCGGGTGGAGGCGGTGATGCCGAGGCGGTCGTGCAGGGGCATCGTGCAGTGGTGCCCCGCCCGGACGGCGATCCCCCGCGTGTCGAGCACCGCCGCGAGGTCGGTCGCCTGCAGACCATCGACCGTGAAGCTGACAATCGAGCCGCGATGCTCAATTCCCGGCCCCATGATCCGCAAGCCCTCGATCTGCCCCAACCGGGCGTGCGCGTGCGAGGTCAACTGATGCTCCCACGCCCCAATCGCGTCCCACCCCAGAGACTCGATGTATTCCATGGCTGTCCCCAACGCGATCGCCTCGGCAATCGGCGGGGTCCCCGCTTCGAACTTGGCGGGGATCGCACCACACTCGAACCGGTCTGCCCACACCCGGCTGATCATGTTCCCGCCCCCCAGGAAGGGGTCCATCGCCTCCAAGAGAGCCCGGCGGCCCCACAACACGCCAATCCCCGTCGGGCCGTACAGCTTGTGTCCCGAGAATGCCAGAAAGTCGATCCCCAGCCCCTGCACGTCGACCCGTTCATGCGGCACGCTTTGGGCACCGTCGACCAAAACCACCGCGCCGAACGTCTTGGCCCGGGCGGCAATCGTCCCCACGGGATTGATCGTCCCCAGGACGTTCGACATTCCAGTCACCGCCACCATTCGCGTGCGGGGGGAGAGCACGGTGTCGAGCTGGTCGAGATCGAGGCGCCCGTCAGCGGTCTGGGGGATGAACTTGATCACCGCCCCCTTCTCGCGCGCCACCATCTGCCACGGGACCAGGTTGGCATGATGTTCCATCTCAGTCAGCACGATTTCATCGCCCGCCTGCAGGAACTTGCGTCCCCAGCCGTGCGCCACCGTATTGATTGCCAGGGTGCAGCCCCCGGTGAAGATCACCTCTTCGACCTCGGGGGCGTTGAGCATCCGCCGAATCCGCTCGCGCGACGCCTCCATCGCCCCGGTCACACGGTCCCCCAGGGCGTGGACGCCCCGATGCACATTCGAGTTGTACTCGCGGAACACCTCGGACAGTTTGTCGATCACGCAGCTCGGCTTTTGGGCCGTGGCTCCGCTGTCGAGATACACCAGGGGCCGACCAGAGTCGGTGACGTGCGACAGGATGGGAAAATCGCGACGGACCGCCTCGACATCGAGACGCTGGGAAATGACGGCAGGGGCAGACGACATGCGTGGTGGAATCCTGAGAGAGATGACTGATTCTAGGTTTGGCGGGGGGCGAAACCAACTGGGGACGATGGTCCAGGGCCTGTGGCGGAAGAAACAGGCCGATCGGCCTTGGCAAGGTTTCCCCATCCCACTATCAACTTGACCGCGTTCTGTTCTGACACCCACGTCGGCCCCGATCCCGGTTCGCCGGTGGTTGGGGCTCGCGTCCGCTGGCCATCGTACCGGTGGACAGTCAACCGGCGCTCAGGCCCGTGGTGCTTGCCGAACAGAGACGCATTGCCGTCGCCGGGAGAACACTCCGGGCGCAGTGTCACAACCGTCAGGTCCCGGGGAGGGTTGCCGTCATGTCGTGGATGGAATGGTACAACTCATTGCAGAAGCCGGGCTGGACGCCGGCTCCCCAGACCATCGGCACCATCTGGCAGATTTTGTATCCCGTCATCCTGCTGACCTTCGGCTACGTCTTCACCCAGGCGTTCCGGGGGAGGATTCCCGGGTGGGTGGCCGTGCCGTTCGCCATCAACCTGGTGGCCAATGTGCTGTTCACACCGATCCAGTTCGGCCTGCGGAATCTCGATTGGGCGGCTGTCGATATTGTGGTCGTGTGGGGGAGCCTGGTCTGGCTGATCGTGGCGATCTGGCCCCATTTCCGCTGGGTCTCGGTCGCGCAGATTCCCTACCTCATCTGGGTCTCGATTGCGACGGTGCTGCAGTTGTCGATCACGTTGAACAACCGTCCGTAGGGGAAGCCGCCGACAACACGCGGCGTTCGAATTGCCATTCGCGGGGGTCCCCCGATAGACTCGCGGCCGTTGATGCGTTTCTCCTCACCGTGTTCGGAGTGTGCGTGATGCCTCGCCCCGTCAGTCGTCGCCGGTTTCTGCAATCTGCCGCGTTCGCGGCCGCCTCGGCCAGTCTCTCGGCCCGCAGTTGGGGACGGGTGCTGGGGGCGAATGAACGTCTGCGCGTCGCCTCGATTGGCACTGGAGGGAAGGGGTGGTCCGACCTGAATGACACCGCTGCCACTCCCAAAGTGCAGGTGGTGGCTTTGTGCGATATTGATGAGTCGAAGGCCCATCTCGGTCAGGCGGCCGAAAAATGGCCCGACGCCAAAACCTTTACCGACTGGCGGAAACTGCTGGCCGACGCGAAGTCGTTCGATGCGGCGATTGTCTCGACTCCTGACCACATGCATGCCCCCATCTCGCTCCCCGCGATGCAACTGGGGAAGCATGTGCAGTGCCAGAAGCCGTTGACTCACACGGTGTTTGAAGCCCGCCAGATGCGGCTGGCCGCGAAGAAGTACAATGTGGTCACCCAGATGGGGAACCAGATCCAGTCGCACGAAGCCTACCGCACGGCGGTCAAGCTGGTGCACGACGGGGTGATTGGCAAGGTGAAGGAAGTCCATTCCTGGCAAAGCGGGGCGATGGGGTGGATTCTGGTCGACGACCGCCCCGCCGGGATGGAACCGATCCCCCCGCACATCCACTGGGACGAATGGTTGGGGGTGGCCCCCACCCGGCCCTACCTGCCGAAGATCTACCACTCGTTCAACTGGCGGGCCTGGCAGGATTTCTCGAACGGCCAGTTGGGCGACTTCGGCTGCCATATTCTCGACCCGGTCTTCGGGGCACTGAAGCTGACCGCCCCCACCGCCGTACGGGCCGAGGCGACCCCCATGAACAAGGAGATCTGGTACCGCAAGTCGAAGGTGACGTGGACCTTCCCCGGCACCGAACACACGGCCGACAAGAGCGTGCGGGTGACGTGGTACGACGGGGCGAATCACATGCCCGCGAAGGCCGACCTGGGGCTCGAAGCCAATGTGGCCCTGCCTGGCAGTGGTTCGATTTTGCTGGGACAGAAGGGGTCGCTGATTATCCCGCACGTGGCGATGCCGCAGTTGGTGGGTGAGGCGTTCCAGGACTTCAAGATTCCGGTCGTCCCCGCGCGGAACCATTACACCTCGTGGGCCCATGCCTGCCTGGGGGAAGACGTGGCGACGTCGAACTTCGACTACTCGGGCCCCCTGACCGAGACGGTGTTGCTGGGGACCATCGCGAATCGGCTTCCCGAGACAGACTTGGCCTGGGATGCCGCGAACATGAAGCTGACCGGACATGCCAAGGCGCAGGAGCTGCTGAAAAAGCCATACCGCAGCGGCTGGGAACCGAGCTGGATCTGAACGGTCTCCTGCGGGGGGACGAACCTCGCCACCTCTCACAGTGTCTCTCCTCCCCGGACCGGCTGGATTTCTTCCGCCGGGCCGGGGTTTTTGTTGGCACAGTCGACTGACGAAGCCCCACAGCACTGTTTCGAGTTCCCCAACACCGCTCCGGCCCGCCGATCATGGACCCGAATCTGGTCAAACTCAGCAAGTTTCTCAGCCTGGTCCTGAGGCATCGTCCCGAAGTCCTTGGGATGCAGCTGGATCCGGAAGGGTGGCTGGAGATCGACGAACTGATCACCCGGGCCAAGGCGGCTGGTCATCGGCTTGACCTGGCCACACTTCACGAAATTGTGGCCACCAACGAGAAGCAGCGGTTCGCACTGAGTGACGACGGCCTGCGGATCCGGGCGAACCAGGGGCATTCGGTTTCCGGAATCGACCTGAACCTTGAACCGGTCGTTCCACCCGACCTCTTGTTCCACGGCACCGTCCCCGACTTCATCGCCAGCATCCGCCAACAGGGGCTTGTGAAGCGATCGCGCAACCACGTTCACCTCTCCGACAATCACGAGACGGCGCGCAGTGTGGGAGCCCGACGGGGAAAGCCGGTCATTCTCACCATCGCCGCGCGGGAAATGCACCTGCGGGGTCTCTCGTTCTGGCAATCGGCCAATCGAGTCTGGCTGACCGAGCATGTTCCCGTGGAATTCATCATGTTTCCCCGTTGAGATGTCGTCGCTGTCATCTCCGCCGTGCGATGGGAAAGCTGAACGCTCCGGCCCGGGAAGCGACCAATACTGATCCAGTGAATCACCCACTTCACTGCAAATTGGCGAAATCGTGATGAATGCCCTATTCTGCGAAGGTGGTGACCCGGACCAATTCCGGTTGATCAACCCGACAACCCACTGGTTGGGTCCGTCGCCATCGACCACCCCGCAAGTCGTGCCATGGAAACTCCCCTTTCGCCGCTTGATTTCGCCCAGCGGGCCCGCAGGCTGTATTCCCGCCGTGTGGGAGTGATCGAAGGGGACCAACGTCTGACGTATGGCGAATTCTTCGACCGGTGCGACCGCTGGTCGACGGCCCTGCTGCGGTTGGGGGTGCGTCCAGGCGACCGGGTGGCCTCGATCGCCCCCAACGTGCGGGCTCATCTCGAGCAGTTCTACGCGGTGCCGCAAATTGGGGCGATCTGCGTCCCCATCAACTTCCGGCTCGCCCCGGCCGATTTCGCGTACATCCTGCAGCACAGCGGGGCCCAGGTGGTCTGCGTTGCGCCCGAGCATGTCGCGACCATCGACGCCCTGCGGGGTGAGTTGCCGGGAGTGCGGCACTTCGTCACCTTCGGCCCCGCCCCAGCGGGCTGGCTGGCCTACGAGGAACTGATCGCGCAATCGTCCCCCGAGTTCACGCCGCATGTGTATGCCGAGCGCGACGTCATCTCGATCAACTACACCAGCGGCACCACCGCGCGACCGAAGGGGGTAATGGTCACGCACCGCAATACGGCCCTCAATGGTTTGGGACACCTGGTGCATATTCACCTCACGGCCGCCGACCGGTTTTTGTGGGTGGTTCCCATGTTCCACGCCAACGGGTGGACTTTCGTCTGGAATGTCACAGCGGTCGGGGCCATCCATATTTGTCTGCCGCGGACCGACCCACGACTGATTCTGGAAACGATCGAACGCGAGGGAGTGACGATCTTCGCCGCCGCCCCGACGGTGCTGATTGCCCTCGCCAATGCGCCACAGGAGCTGCGTCAGCGGTCTCCGCGCGGAGTGCGGGTGATTACCGCGGGGGCTCCTCCGGCCGCCGCGACAATCGAGCGGCTGGAGGGGGAGCTGGGCTGGACCATTCTGCATGTGTATGGACTGACCGAGGTGTCGCCGGTGGTGACAATCTGCGAGGAGCTGCCCGAACAGGCGGGATTGAGTCTTGCGGAGCGGGCCCTCCACAAATCGCGGCAGGGAGTCGAGTACCTGGCGAATGCGCAGGTGCGGGTGGTCGGCGACCAAGGGAGCGAGGTGCCGCACGACGGAACGACGCTGGGAGAAATTGTGATCCGCGGGAATGCCGTGATGACGGGGTATTACAACGACCCCGAGGCAACCGCCCGGGCAATCCGCGACGGCTGGTTTCACAGCGGCGACGCGGCGGTGGTGCACCCCGATGGCTACATCCAGATCCGCGACCGCTGGAAGGATGTGATCATCAGCGGGGGGGAGAACATCTCGTCGATCGAGGTCGAGGCCCTGCTGCTGCGGCACCCAGCCATCCAGGAGGTGGCGGTGATTGGTGTCCCCGATCCCTACTGGGGAGAGACTCCCGTAGCATGCGTCGTCTTTCGCCCCGGATCGCAGGCGACAGCCGAAGAGCTGCGCGACTTCTGTCGCGAGCACCTCGCCCACTTCAAAGTCCCGAAGCAGTTTCACCCGGTCGCGGAATTGCCGAAGACCGCGACGGGGAAGATCCAGAAGTTCGTGCTGCGCGGGCAGTTGACGCCTTCGAATTGAGTAGGATTTGCCGGCGCAACGGCGGGAGTTCGCGGAATCGACCCGCGGCGTCCCGGTCTACGGGACCTCCAGCCCCCCCGCCACATCGATCAGAATCTTGAGCACCGGGCTCGATTGGGCCCGGGTGATGGCGGCGGGGACCTGATCGAGGGGGATGATCTGCTCGACCAGCGTGGCGAGCTCAATGTCCTGGCGTTCGAGGGCTTGCAGGGCCGGAGAAAACGGGCCGCAGCGGGAACCGATGATGTTCACCTCGTCGATCACCACCGGAGCCAGCGACAACTGATGCGGACTGGCGACGGTGGTCTTGAGGACGACGGTTCCCCGGGGCCGGACCAGCCGCAATGCGGTTTCGAGACCAGTGGCAGAACCGGTGCAGTCGACCACCAGCTCGGCCCCCCGGCAATCGTCGGCCAGAGACAGCAACCGGGTGGCGATGTTGATCCGCTCCAGCAGCGCGAGCTTGTGGTCATGCTTGCCGACGACCGTCACCCGGCAGCCGTGGCGGTGCAGGACCTGGGCACAGAGATTTCCCAGACGACCATCCCCCAGCACGACGGTCTCCAGTCCGGAGGTCAGCGGAATCTGTTCACCAATACGGAAGGCGGCCGCCAGGGGTTCGGTGAAGACCGCCTGCCAGTCCGGAACGGAATCGGGAACGGGATGGAGATTCTGTTCGGGAAGCCAGACCCGTTCGGCAAACGCCCCATCACGATTCAGAATCCCCAGTACGGTCCGGTGCGGGCAGTGATTGGCCTGACCCCGCCGGCAGGTGGGGCAGGTGTAGCAGCTGCAATTGATTTCCCCCGCCACCCGCCGGCCCGACCAAATCCCGGCTTCGGCCACCCCGACAAACTCGTGCCCCAGGACTCCCTGGAAGCCCATGTAGCCCTGGGCCAGCTGCAGGTCGGTCTCGCAGAGACCGGCTGCGAGCACCCGGACGGGAATCTCCCCGGGCCGGGGATCCGCCGGCACATGCTGCGGACGGTACTCAACCTGGGAACCGGTCAGAACGGCAGCACGCATGGGGGAATCGCGAAACGGGGAACGTGGGATGGTGTGGCGGGAAGGACGACAGGAGCAATGGCCGACCCAGACCAAACCGGGTGTGTGTCGGGGTCCAGGAGTTCGAAAAGATGGGGTGGATCCCCCCCTGTCGGCAACGAAAATGCAGTTCGTTCCCGTTCCCCACGCCCTTACTATTGCAGAAAGCGGTCGCGATTGGGACAATCTTGGACTTTCCCGCAGTTCTGGCCGAACCGATCGGCCAGTGAGTTCGTCAGTTTGAGAGGATGCCACGGTTCGATGGGCACCAGTCGCAAGGTTACGGAAACACAGTTGGACAAGGCCAAGGCGGCGCTGGCAGCGCGAGTCGCGGCTTTGAAGGCCAAGGGAGTCGACGCCAAGGGGCTCAAGACCGATCCGAAGTGGCGGCAGTTGGACGGCAAGGTGCGGCAGATTGCTGGCCGGATCCGCAAGATCGCCGAGCTGGAAGCGGTCGAAGCCGACCTGGCCAAGCACAAAATCGAACGCCAGGCGCAATTGGCCGCCAAGAAGGCTGAGAAGAAGGCGGGCGTGAAGAAGGTGAAGGAAGACAAGAAGCCCAAGGCGAAGAAGGCCGACGCCAAGGCTCCCCCCGCCCCCAAGGGTGGCAAGAAGTAATTGCGGTTCGCCGTCCCAGACCGGCTGCCAACCCCCTCGGCCAGGCATCAAGCCTCTTCCCCATTTCCAGGGGAGAGGTGCCTCCGGGAATGGTGTTCGGAACCTGGCATCGTATTGCGGCGAGAGAAGTCCACGGCAGCGTTCTGTGGCAGGTTCCGCGTCCCCTTTCTGGAGACGTCGGTTCCTCAAGGAGAGGTGACAGAGTGGTCGATTGTGCAGCACTGGAAATGCTGTGTGCGGGAAACCGTACCGGGGGTTCGAATCCCCCCCTCTCCGCTTCGTGATTTGGTCTTTGGTTTCGCGTTTTGAGTGACGCCAGAGATTCCCGATGAAACATCACTTCGGCGATTTGCTTGATCGCGACGGTGATGATTGGACGATCGTGCCGAATCGGGAGAGGTATGCCTATTACATTGGCAACGCTCCCGCAGGCTCTCCCGAGATCCGGGTTGCCACAATTGGATCGGAAGACTCGGCGTGGCGGAACATCTTTTCGTTCCCCCATCTGGAGGAATTGACTCTCCATGGTCCCACCTCCGAGCAACTGCTGGCGATCGCCGACCTGTCCCGTCTGAAGAGACTGCGGATCACGCACGCCCGCCCGAAAGATCTCGGCTTTCTCGCTCCCCTGTCGCAGGTGGACGAGCTGGTTCTGGAGTATGTCTCGGGGTTCTCAGACCTGTCGCCTCTGCGCCGTCTGACGAAACTGAAGTCGCTGCATCTGGAGAATCTCCGGCGGGTCAAAGACTTCGGGGGCTTGCACGGGATCACCAGTCTGCGGTACCTCGCCATCGACGGAACCCTGGATTGGAAACAGCCGATTGTCGATTTCGAATTCCTGCGCGGGTTGCCGAATCTGGAAGTTCTGGTTTTCGGTTTCATCATCAGCCAGGCACCGTTTCCCGCTGTGCGGCCGATTTTTTCGCTCCCGAAGCTGAAGCGACTGAAACTTCCCTTCAATCTGTTGGACGTCCGGGAGTATGCGCTACTCGAAGTCGGCTTGAGCGGCATTCCGGGGGCGCATTGGGGGCCGTTCTGGCGTCTGGAATCATCCTCGGGCCGCGACGCCTGGTTTGAATTCACCGGCAAAGGGGCCGGCAGGGTGAAATGTGACTCGGCCAACGCCGACCGGAAATGCGCCGAGTACTCGGCGATGTACGAGCAATGGAAAGCCGAAGTGCAGGGTCTCGCGGCCCAACTGCGTTCCGGTTCATGACAGGCCCTTGGCAGGTTGGGCCGGGTCCTGTTTGGCCAACAGGGGATCACTCACCCAATCAAGATTCCCCGGCAACCTGACAGTTCCTCCTGTGCCTGGAACACCTGCCTGTGGTGGCCGTCTGCGGCTCGATTCCTGCCCCGTCAACTCCCCGGGACTGCGGCGGAGGGCCGACGGTTCGCTGACGATCGCGATCCAGGCGAGCGAGCCGGCGGATCCGGGGCTGAAGGCCAACTGGCTTCCCGTGGGTCCGGGGCCGTTCTACCTGATTCTGCGGAGCTACGAACCCGATCCGCGGATGGCCACCGGCGAGTGGCCCCCCCCGCCAGTGACGACGGTGCCGTGACGGATTGTCGCAGGGGGAATTGGGAATGCGGCGAACATGGTCCGGTCGAGTGAGCTCGTTCAGTCGACGCAGTGCGATCGGAAAAAATCGGCGATCTCCCGCTTCCCCATCTCCCCGATGGTTGTCTTTAAAACAAGATCGACCAGCGCCTCGTCGCTGGCTCTCACAGTGGCGTCATTGATTTCCGAAAAGATCAGCGCCGTTTCCAAACCGACCCGTTAGTTCCCATCGACGAACGGATGATTCATCACAAGATGGTAAAGATAGGCGGCAGCCATCTCGTCAACATCCGCGTGGAGATACTGACCACCGAAGCCTGCTTGGGGCTGAGCAATTGCAGACTCCAGCAAGCCAAGATCACGTACCCCTTTGTGTCAGCGGGCACTTCTTGTCTGCCTCCGTGCGAATCGATCTGGAATTGATGCGATTCGAGAATGTCGTCCCGTGTCGGGAACAACATGGCCACTCACTCCGCAAGTTTTTTGAAAGCTTGGGAGTGAGTCGCATTCACTTTGGCTCGCGCCGCACGCACCTTGGATTTCGGGTCATCGGCAGCGACCGGAGCGATCCGGATGGACGTGCCATCGGTGGTCAGCTCGACCGGCGAGTCCGGAGCGATTTGCAGCAAATCCAATATGGGACGATCGATGACAATCGCCCAACTGTTCCCGTGTTTCACCAGATTCTTGATCACTGCGAGACTCCCGGAGGATGGTCGACCAATGTCATTACATGATTGCCTGCCGCGGGATGAGAGTCAAGCGGATTTCGCGGCTTGAGAAGTACTACTGCAGCCCGTGTTTCACCTGCTTTCTTCGCCGTAATCTTTCGAAGCGGTCTCATTCGCACTCGCCAGTGTTGACATTGACTTCTTCGGCCGGCGGCGAGCGAAGAGCCAATTCCGTCACGATTGCA
>Ga0315901_10004547_pt1 | contig 17269 bp, 10 predicted proteins | sample LakEriMetagenome_10_FD_203761 | JGI IMG/M metagenome (GOLD analysis project Ga0315901, IMG submission 203761) | Freshwater fungal communities from buoy surface, Lake Erie, Ohio, United States - Buoy 2 MA116 | ecosystem: Environmental > Aquatic > Freshwater > Lake | place: USA: Lake Erie, Ohio...
GATGCATCCGCGCGTCTGCCTCGTGTTTCTTGGCCCCATCGTACGATTGGTACCGAACAAAAGGGAATAAGGTGCTTCCGTTGTTTAATTCTGTGCGATACGAAAGGGTGATAAATCCTCCTCTTAAGTCTCGGACCTCGATGGAGTCAGTTGCAGGGTTAAAACCCGGGCTCTTCCCAAGATTGTATTCCGCTAACAACCCAAAGGGCCTCGGATACACATTTATAGTCGCTGCTGCTCGCTGATCCAAATAGGTTTGATTCTGGTTGGTCTTTACTCCTGCACTCAGGTTCTCTTTGGGAATGGTAAATAATCCAGTGTATCCTTGTATGCTGGGCTCAATGACTTGTCCTTTTACAAAAATTGGGTACGTAAGCCGCACAAGGCTGTGCAAATTATCATTCAATTCTGGTCGGTTGGTCGTCTGACCGTTGTAAAGACCCAAGGTGAAGGCTCCGTAATCTCCATTTCCTTTGTGGGTAGCATTCGCCCATTTCTGGTGGTTTTCCCGAATTTTTTGAGGGGTATACATGAAGAATACGCCAAATTCGCGTTCATTAGGGGCCGCCGAATTCAAGGCATCTGCTCGGTCCATTGGAAGGCGATTGGAGCTCGACTGCATGTTCTCATACCCAAAAGGTACTTTACTTTGCCCAAAACGAACCCGGTATTCTTGTTTTTTATCAAAAGAATAATCAAAATAAGCATCCCGAACTTGTAAAAAATTACGACTGCTGGAACTTACGTCAGAGGAATAGTCGTATTGCAAGTACACAAATAGTTTGGGGTGCACCTGTCCACTAAACACCAGTCGGGCCCTTCTAAACCCGAAGCCTTGCCCTTCCCCGATGCTCTTATCGCATTGATCGCATTTTAACTTTGGATTGGTTTCTAGTAATCGGTTGTACCGAAACTGGGAGTACCCCCGCAAGGAAAGCTTTTCATACCATTTGGATAGGCTAGCTTCTTGCTTTTTTTTCTCTAGGCTGTCTTGAACGGTGGATTGGGCAAAGCTGTTGTTCTGGAATACGCACAACAATAGGAGGGCCGCTAGGGCCGACTTGAGAAAATACATAAGTACGAAACAGGTAAAAAATACGAAACAGGAAAAAATGTTGTCTTCTTAAGGCAAAATAGGGCGATCGCTACACCCTTTTGAAGCTAGCTAACTTTTCAAAAGGGTGCAGCGAGGCAAGTCACACTAGAAAATAAACCGGAAAATGTAGAATAAAACGGCACCCAGTAAAATAGTAGCAGGAAGCGTAAGTGCCCAAGCCCATGCAATGGCCGTGATGGTTTTTTTGCGTAAGTTGCTGACCCCTCCAGATGCGACCATAGTTCCCGCAATCCCTGAAGAAAGTACATGCGTCGTACTCACGGGCAAACCAAAGGATGAACTTACTCCAATTGTAGCGGCTGCACAGATTTCTGCACTGGCACCTTGTGCATAGGTAAGGTGCGATTTTCCAATCTTTTCTCCAATGGTTACCACAATCCGCTTCCAACCTACCATAGTTCCACCTCCTAAGCAGATGGAAATAAACAAGACTACCCAAAATGGGGAAAATTCATAAGCGCTTTTATTGAGCTTAATTTCATCTTTAACCATTTTTGCTGCCTCACCGTGTAACAAACCACCTTTTGCACTGCTCTCCAGGTTTTTGTTCAAACTCTGCAAGGAAGTGCGAAGCGCAAAAACACCTGCTTTATTTTGTATGTTGATGGTATCACACATGTTGGCAAAGCTGCTGCACTTTCCAGCCAAAGCTCTTAGGGTTGGGCTATTTTCAGGATAGGCCAAGGTGTCTGCCAAAATGGCCTGTTCCATTTTACGGGTTGAAACCGCCAGATCAGCCGGTTTTACCTCTGGATTGAAACCAAAATACATCGGCAGAAAGCCCATCAAAACAACCAACATTAAACCTACTCCCTTCTGACCGTCGTTGCTTCCGTGGAAGTAACTCACCAATGTACAAGTGCCAATTAAGACGGCCCGTATCCAAGTCGGAGGCGCTTTTTTGGGGTCTGGCTCTTTGAAAATGCTTTTTTTACGAACCGTTATCTGCAACAAAAACATAATTAATATGGCCAAGCTGAATCCAAACAAGGGAGAGATCAACAATGAGAGTCCAATGTCCTTCGCTTTGTCCCAATTGACCGCCGCTCCCTCATGTATGGTTGAAAAGGCATAGCCTGCTCCCAGCAAGGAGCCAATTAGGGTATGAGAACTGGAGTTAGGAAGACCAATATACCAAGTTCCCAAATTCCAAAAAATGGCTGTCAACAAGATGGCAAAAACAAAAGCCATGCTCTCAGCGATATCAACCGTCATCAGTTCATTGAGTGGAACCAATTTAACGATTCCCATGGCAACGGCAATACCGCCTAAAAGCGCTCCTAAAAAATTCCAAATGCCAGACCATACCACCGCGAAAACGGGTGGAAGGGTTTTGGTGTAAATAACGGTGGCAACCGCATTGGCTGTGTCATGAAAACCATTAATGGCTTCAAAAATTCCCACCGCAAGAACAGAGATGATCAAGATGATCGAAATCTCTGTAGAAAGTCCAGCAATAAAACCTAAAAGCATGAAAAATTGAATTTTTTAGTAAAAATCGGCGCAAAAGTCAATATTAATTTAATGTTAAGCAGGGCTTTTAATATTAAGTTAATGTTAAGTTTGGCACATGTCAGTAATTTATCCACAAATATTCCATCATTTTCGATTAATTTTCAAGCATTTCCGCATTAAGATTGGGTTTATTTTTACAATTTTGCACCACAGGTCCTCCGGCCCGTTAATTCAATTTGATCGTTATGCCAATTTTCGCTCTTGCCCCGTTTTTGTTGTTATTCATCTTCCAGTGCGAAGCCCAAACCCCTGTCAACAAGATCGCTCACAGTCCCCAAAAAACAACTTTCCTCTTAGATAGTGCCACCGCTGCGCAGGTTATAACTCAGGACGCATACGATCGTTTTTTCGATCGGGTCACCCCCTGTGAAATGTCCATCCAGATGAAGCAAGCCCTTGGAAAAGGTACTCCAACCGAACGGGCCGCCTATCAAGCATTTCTCCAATCCGACATGGATAACTTTACGGCTTCCGAAAGCCGTTGGGTCGCCAGTATTATGCAGGAGGTCTTCTCTACTTGTCAAAAATTCCATTCGGAAATCATGCCAGATTCCCTCCTTCTAATTAAAACAAAAGGCAATCATTATGGGGATGGAGTCTATTATACCCGGGGTAATTGTATTGTGATCCCAGCTGATGTCCTCCGGAAAGCAGACCGATCCGCTTTTAAATCCACCATGTACCATGAAGTATTCCATGTGTACTCTCGTCTGAATCCGGATAAACGAAATCAGCTTTATCAATTAATTGGATTTGAGCACATTGGCCTCGATCAGCTGGATATTCCCTCGCCACTAAAGGACAGGGTCCTCTACAACCCAGACGGTGTAGATTTTGGAAAAAAAATTAATCTGCGGCTGGAAGATGGGAGCAGCATCAGCGCCGTCCCAATCATTTATTCCAATGCAGATGGGTATCAACAAGGGAAAGGCCCTTTTTTTTCCTACCTAGAGTTCAATTTATTTCAGGTACAGCAAACACCGGCCGGCCGCTGGCAGGTGCTTACCAAACCTGATGGACTTACGAGCTGGCTCTCTATTCCTCAACTCCCTGATTTTTTCCGTCAAATCAGAGACAATACCTCCTATATCATTCATCCCGATGAGGTATTGGCCGACAATTTTTCTTTCTTAATGTTGGACAAAGACGGAAAAAAGATCTCGTCTAAATTTTCACCCGAAGGAAAAGAGCTGCTCGAACAGGTAAAAAAAATAATTACAGCTGATTAAGGTACTTAATTGCAAATGCTCTTAACCTGTTCGGGATGCCAGTTGGGTGCTGAAATAGGCTCCTTGTCCTTTTTTTGCCTTTTATGGGGTATAAATTGGTTGGTGAATCCAGGTTTGAATTTACTTAACAGGTAATTACAGATTCGGTAAGTTCCGCAGGATCCAGGCTGAGCTTGGCTATATGGGTGTTCGTATTGCCCATCCCGTTAAGCTCTTGAAATGAAAGGAAACTCAATCAGCAGTCAAGGTGATTTTTTGATTTTTCTCTGTTTGGATCTCTACAAGGCCATTTTTCATCCGATGTGGCTGGTCGTACTTGATTTTTTCCCATCCAGGAGGCAGTTTTAGTCGAAGTATTCCCCCTTTTTCTGAAGTTACCTCGATTGACTGAACCTGGTTGTCGTTATAATGGGCCGAAACCAGAAAGGCTCCTTCCGCTCGGAGCTGGTGAAAGCGAACCTCCTTCCAGCGATCAGGAATGGCTGGAAAAACCTCCACCCATCCCGCGTGGCTCTGCAACAGCATTTCATGAAGACCTGCTGCGAACGCAAAATTACCCTCCAAGGTAAAGGGCCGATAGGTATAATTGGAAAACCCAAGTCCGGATTGGTCTCCATTCACATGAAAGCTGTTTTTCAGGCAAAAATGCTGCGCAAAAATGCTCAACGCTTGTTCTGCTCTTTTTCCATCTTTATTTCTTGCACAAAGGTTGCCCAGCCAACTGTAGGAATAGCCACACCAGGCCGATGGTCCATGGCGATACAGGTTGTCTAACGTATTTTGAAGCAATCGTTGTTCTGTTTTCCCTTTAGATACATCCAGTACACCCAGTGGATGCCATGCAACCAAATGGGAAAAATGTCGGTGTGAACTCTGATAGGGAGTTTGTGGTGCAAAAGTCAACCCGTTTTCGGCCACATCAAAATCTGGCCACTCAGACAGAACCTGCATCCACTTTTTACTTTCCGCTTTTTTATCCAGCACAAGTGCCAGCTCCGCTGCTTTTGCAAAGGTCCATCGAATCAACCCTAGGTCAAAATTAGTGGTCGATGAAAACCAGGCATCCCGGCTATTGTCTCGTATTTCGGGACTGGAACTCAATGGTAGACTTCTTTTACCCTTCGCATCTTTAATGGAAAGTGCTTCAAGGAAGCGAGCGCTTTCCGAAATCCATGGATATGCTTTTTCCGAAAGGAAAACCGTATCCATGGAGTACCTCCATTGCAGATAGTAATGATGGCCTAACCAGGCGGATACCGCGGGGCCAAAAGCATACTGAATCCAGCCTCCCATGGGTTGACCATCCAGCGTAGAAACCCCTGGAACATTGAGTCCGGGCAATTGATAAAATTGACGCGTGTAGGACTCAAAGGCAGGTTTGTTGGTTTCCAGCCAATCTATAAGTCCCATTGAGCGGTCAAGGTGATTGGCCGAGTAGCTGGGCCAATAACTCATCTGCACGTTCAAATCGTTGTGAAAATCGCCTTTCCAAGGCGGAAGTCGTCCATTGTCAGCGGTCCAGATGGCTTGCAAGGAGATTGGCGGTGCTCCGTTGCCTGTGGCGGCCCCCAGCTTGTACATCTCCAGCTGCCATTGATGCTGCAAGGTGTCGTTTGGAAGGGCCATCCAGGATCGGTTCCAGAAGTCTTTCCAGCTTTCAATGTGGTGCTGCTTTGCTGTTTCAAAAACGGTTGCAAGTGCAGTTGGTTCGGGCAGCGGAACTGGTTCGAGGGTGTGAATACTCCAACAGCCACTTAGCCGATCCGCTTCGCGTTTCCAGACCACTTGAACCTCGTACTGAAAATTGCCCCAACCTTGTTGGCGGAATCGGATAGATTGGGCACCTTTCTCCCAAGTACCCGCGGGGTATCCCAATCGCTGCAGGTCTTGACCTTCCACCGCGTTCACTTCCGCGCTTTGCTTCTCTTTTGAGTAGGGAGGCGCTTTAAAAACGGGTTGCAGATCGATGGAAAGGCCTGTAAACTGAAACCAGCCCATCTGCTGGTTTTGGTCTACAAAACAACTGAAAACAGTGTTGTTTTCCCAGTAGATTCGAGCGGTGGCTTCTTGGAGATCCAGCTGAACCCGCTCCACATTTCCTAACGGACGAATATCAAATTCAAGGGCGCCTGCTGGAAGTTTACTAGGTGCAGGATCCCGTTCGTATGGAAGATCAAAAAGTTCCTGGACGATTCCATACTCATTTTTCTCCCATTGCGCTTTCACCCAATCGAAGCGCCATTCCGGGCGGTCAAGGTTAGCCATTGGCCTCAAATCCCAAAGGTCAGCTCGGTCGAGTGCAAGACGTAGCTGTTGGTCTTTCTGCCAGATTAAGGCCCCGAGCATTCCATTACCCAAGGGGAGTCCCTCATCCCAACTGTCGGGAAGCTTCTCCCATTGCAGCGGAAGAAGGGGAGCTTGAGCGGCAAGGGTAGAGTACTGCTGGTTTTTTCCCAAAAAAAGAAAAAAAACCAGCACAATTCGCCAGAAATAGCCCATTATTAGTGGATTCCTTGTTCCTTGAATATGCGGTTCAGCCATCGTAGCATTGCCAATAAGACGAGGGCTGCTGCCGCTAACAACACAAAGTTGACCCAAAAGAAGTGGCTTTTATCGTCGTAGGTATCCCATAATTTAGCCAGGATCCCGGAAAGTTTGTTGCCCAAAGCGGTTGCCAACTGCCAACCCCCCATCATTAATCCGGCAATACGTGCAGGAGCCATTTTAGAGACCATTGATAATCCCATCGGGCTTAAGCACAACTCACCAAAGGTAATAACGGCATAGGTAGCAATGATCCACCAGGAGGAGGCTTTTTCCATTCCATTGTGGCAGGCATATACGGCACCGATGGTGACCAGGGTAGAAAGTGCAGAAATAACCAAGCCCCAGCCAATTTTTCCTGGGGTAGAGGGTTCTTTTTTCCGTTTGCGCAGCCAACTAAAAAGGTATATTACCAGTGGAGTGAACAGGATAACGAACAGCGGGTTGATGGACTGAAAGATTTCAGTGGAAACCAGCATTTGGGTACTGCCAATCTCCGGCCGCTCAGATACCGGAATGTTGTTGAAATAGGGAGGTAAAGCCGCACTGTCCAAGACCACTTTCCCATTGTCCCCTTTCTGCGTGCGGAACTGTTCATCGTAAATGGGATGGACTCCTGGAACAACTTTGAGCTCCTGGACAGCCCCTAGGGGCCTGGCCACTGCCTCCATGGTAGGAGACATAGAGCGGTCTGTGTAAAACTCGGCCCAAGTGGTCAGCGCTGTGCCATTTTGTTTGAACACTGCCCAGAAGACTATGACCACACCATAAACGGCCAACAATGCCTTGATTCTTGATTTCTCTGCTGCTTCTGCCTTGATTAGAATCCAACCGTAAAAAGCGACCACCGGCAAGGCGCCAAATAAAAAGGCATCGGTGGAATCGGAGCCAAATACATTGCCCGGAATGTACCAAGCTGCTATACCGGTCAGGAAGGCAGGCAACAAAACGGAGGATAACAAAACACCTACGCTTCCTTGACCGGGAGTCGCTGGTTTCCGCTCGTCCGCGCTGGCATAATGCTTGTACCCACTCAAAAAGACGAACACACCGATAAACATACCGATCCCGGCAGCAGCAAAGGCGTATCCCCAGCCAAAATTGTTGCGCAAATAAGCAGCCACGAAGTTGCAGATGAGCGCACCGATGTTAATACCCATGTAGAAGATATTGTACCCATCGTCTTTTTTGTCTTTGTAAGGCTCGACATTGTATAGATTGCCCAAAAGAGTTGAAATATTGGGTTTAAAGAACCCATTTCCCAGAATAATCAAAAACAATGCCCCGTAAAAGGCCGTGAAATTGTGCGGTATGGCCAAAAGCAAATAGCCCAATCCCATCAGGATACCCCCAATTACAATACTTAGTCTAAATCCCAACACTCGGTCAGCCAATAAACCTCCCACAAAAGGGGTTACGTACACCAAAGCGATAAAGGTGCCATATACATCAGAACCCATGGACCGGTCAAAACCGAGCCCTCCAACCGGATCTGTCATATAAAGCAAAAAGATGCCAATCATCAAGTAGTAACCGAAACGTTCCCACATCTCGGTAAAAAATAAAAAGGGAAGTGCCTTAGGATGCTTATTCATAGTTTGTAATTGGTTGAACCTGTGCAAAAGTAGTTCTACAGCTGACTTATCAAAATATCTTCCTTTAAAAAGATGCGATTTCCATGTAAAAAACTAATTTTGCATTCTGTAAATCAACTATCACTCCTTTAGATATGCTTCACATCTGGATTAAAGACATGGTAGAGCGGCATGCCTTTGGGGTTTGTCAGCACTTGGGTGAGCGCATGGAAATCCCACCATCTGAAGTTCGGAAGTATTTTATCTATACTTCCTTTATTGGGATGGGCTCTCCTCTGATTATTTACTTGATTGTTGCCTTTTGGGTGAACTTCAAGCGGTACTTGCGGAAAGGCAAGAATATTCTGTGGGAATAAGGATTGCCTTTTGATCCTATGCCCTTTTAACTAACCTTATACTCCTCTGTTGGCCTGATCTTCTATCGGAGGCGTTAATGCTTCTAAAACTGGTTTGAATGCACTATTTACGGCAGCTGTTCTTTTTTATTAGATCATGGGGGCGATTTTATTGGCGGGCAGTAACCAGCTACCAAGTGCATTCTCCTTTTGTCTTCTCCTTTTTACAGGAAGTACTCGAAGATCAGCGCCACTATTACTCTTTTTCCAAAATAGAGGGTTTGCGGGCGGAAATGAAATCCAGCCAGCTGCCCATTCAGATCACCGATTTTGGTCCTGGTCCGAGAGGAAGGGGAGGTGATCGTCTCAGGACTTCCTCCATTGCACGGGAGACTCGTCGTTCCGCTAGTTCAGCTCGAAAAGGTGCTTTTTTGTTTCGATTGATTCAGTGGTGCCAACCTGTTCACCTACTTGAAATGGGAACTTCCGTTGGAATCAGCACCGCTTATCTTTCTGCTGCCGCTGGGAGGAAAGCCCATTTAACGAGCCTTGAAGGTTGTCCAAGACTAGCAGCTGTCACGCAAAAACACCTTGAAATACTAGAGTTGGGTCCGGTTGAGCTGGTTGTTGGTCCATTTGAATCTACTTTAAAGGGGGCTTTGGAAGGCATTCCACAGCTTGACTTTGCTTACCTAGATGGCAACCATCGGGGTCCTGCGGTTGTTTCCTATTTTGAAGCTTGTTTGCCTAAGTTAAGGGCTCATTCGGTGCTTTTATTGGATGATATTCATTGGTCACCCGGAATGGAGCATGCCTGGGAACAACTAAAAGCGCATCCTGCTGTTCGGCTTTCTATTGATTGTCCCTATGGGGGATTGTTATTTTTTAATCCGGAAATAAGGGTAAAACAACATTTTACCTTGGTTCCGTATTTATGGAAACCTTGGAAGATCTACTAACCAATCCTTGATTTGCAGCTAAAAATCACTTATAAAGAAATCTGGCGAATATCAGCGCCCATTATGTTGGGCTCAGCCGCTCAGAATGTCATCGCCTTGAGCGATGCGGTGCTGCTGTACCACCGGGGGGAGGTGGAATTTGCTGCCATTGGTTTTGTAGGTGTCTTTTATATTACGATCGCTGCGATTGGGTACAGCTTGTCGCGGGGGGGGCAGATTTTGATAGCCAGGCGGATGGGGGAGCGGCGACCTGAATTGGTTGGTCCTATTTTTCAAACGATGTTGTTGTTTGAATTGCTACTCGCGGTGGTGATGTGGGGAATTATGCGGCACGGCTCTGCCTGGATTTTCGCCCAGTTTTTAGATAGGAGTCCGGCAGTGTATCAAAAATGCCTGGAGTATATTCATTACCGGTCTTTTGGTATTTTTTTCAGTTATGCAGGCGTAGCCCTGATTGCCTTGTATTCCGGAATTGCCCGTCCTTGGATAATTCTGGTGGATACGGTCATCTTGGCGATTATCAACCTTGGACTCAATTATGCGCTGATTTTTGGTCGTTTGGGGCTTCCTGAAATGGGTATTGGGGGTTCTGGTTTGGCCAGCAGCATAGCCGAGGGAATTGCTTTTGTAGTTTTTGCAGGCTATATTTTATTTGACAAAAAAAATCGCTCATTACAGCTGTTTTCTGGGTTGCATTGGGACTGGAAACTTGCACAGCAGCAGTTGAAATTATCCATGTCGGTGGTAGCGCAGGCGGCAGTAGGGCAGGGTAGCTGGATCTTTTTCTTTGGAATGGTAGAGAATTTAGGAGAACGCGCCTTAGCCATTTCTAACTTGGCCCGGACCGTGTACTTAATGTTATCCATTCCGTTGTGGGGCTTTGCCTCCGGAGCCAATACGCTCATCAGCAACCTAATTGGCCAAAAAAGGTACCGGGATGTGTTGACAGCTACCTGGAGGGCAGGTTTTCTTTGTTGGGCCGTCACAATGGCGCTCGCAATTCCGATTTTGTTTCGTCCGGATATTTTCTTGTATCCACTTTTAGGTTCCCAGGATTCCAACCTGATGCAGGAGGCCAGGCCTGTCTTTTTGCTTTTATTGGGTCTTCTTTCCCTATCAACCTTCGGAACAGTTGCTTTTAATGGTTTGGCGGGAGCAGGTGCTACCTGGTTCGGTCTGAAAATACAAACCTCTTCGGTCGTTTTATATCTTAGTTATATTTACTTTGTGACAAACTTCTCTCAGCTTGGAGTGTTTTGGGTCTGGGTAGGAGAAATATTCTATTGGATGATGATGTTGTCTTGGATGATTTGGTACCTTCGCTCTTACCGTTGGAGGAGGTTAAAACTTTAATCGGTTGCAGTTCGTTTTAGCGTTAAAAAGTCCTTTCTGTACAATAACAACAGCCCAAACTTAATTTTAGTAAAAAAGTTGATTATGAAAATTAGTACTCGATGGTTTCGCTTATTATTAGTTTTATTCTCTGTCGGGATGCTGGTCCTGGAAGGTTGCAAACTGTTTCGCCCTAAGTGTGATTGTCCCGAGTGGTAAAAGCTACCAGTTGTTGAAGGCGGCGTTGAAAATATCCTCCAGGAGCTGTCTGTTGATTTCGTTGATCAACTCGTCCTGGATAGAAGCCAAATCAGCTTCGCTAGGGAATTCGGAGAAAAAGCTAAATTCTTTTCCATCCACCGGAAAGTCAGTTGTCAGCCCTTCTTTATTAATCAGGTAGTACACTTTTACGGTTATCTTTAGTTGGTTGCGGGCTACCAACTCCCCGGGTTTTGGGGCGAGTGGCACCACCTGAAAGCCTGTGACCGTTCCTGAGAATTCACAGTCGGGGGCTTCATTGTTAAGTGACAGCGGAGTCTCAGTCCTGACTTTGTCCTTTAGTTGTTCTGTGAAGTTAATCGCCAAGGTAGGCGGAGCGTTCCCGGCGGTCGTTTCAAATGTTCGGACGGTAAACGTTTTGATATTAGGATCGATGGAGATTCCTTTGAAAGAGTAACAACCCGAGTTGGTTATTAAACCAATCCAAATCAATAAACATATTGTTGCTCGCATAAAACTTGGGTATAAAAAGGAGTTGAGGCGAGTCGAATGGCCCGCCCAACTCTATTTTTTTAAAATAACTAAGGCTGTGCAGCGTGTATTTTTACCTCGAACCGCACATTAATCCGGTGCTCTTCTTCCGAGCAGTTGGTTCCTGGTTTGCATTGGTTGCGGGGTTCTTGTCCTCCTTTTCCAATTGCTTTGAGTCTTCCCTCCGGGATTCCTCGGTAAACCAGGTAGGCCACTGCATTATTAGCCCGTTCTTTGGAGATATTGAGGTTTCTAGTGGGGTTCCCACGGGTGTCGGTATGGGAAATAATATCTGCTGTAAAATCAGGATACCGCATCAAGAGATCGTAAATAGCATCCAAGTTTCGGATGGCAGCTTGGTTAAGGGTGGTTTGAGTAGGTTCAAACGCAATTTTATCCAATACCACCACAGATCCGTCGCTAATACCACCTGCAATGGGCTGTTCCTCTCCAATTTTGGTGGGTTTAAGGCGAGTTTCATGAAAATCGGGTTGATCGTTGCGGGCATACAGGATAAAGTTGGCTGATTGGAAGCCGCTCCGTTCCACCTGCACCAAGTATTCTCCAGATTCACTTAGGCAAATTTCATAATCCCCATTGAGTCCAGTCCGGGTCGATTGGATCTTATTGGTTGCTTTATGGATAAACCGAAGGTTGGCATTGGCGATCCGGGTTCCTAGTTGGTCGGTAATTACAGTTCCGACCGCTTTATGGCAGGTGGGTGCATCCAATAGGGTTATTTCCACTTGTTGAATGCCTGCTTCGTCTTCCACATTGACAAATTGTTGAGCAATCAGGTAGTCTGGATGGGTGACTAGCACTACATAACTTCGGTACCGCAGGAAGCCGGTCATTGCTGTTCCTTCCAAGTTGGTGTACAGGTCGGGCCTCCTCATTTTTTCGGGTGATTTGGGTCGAAGCTGGAGGCTTACATTGCCTGGTTCTGTACCAGTGGGTTGCAGATCAATTTCGTACACGCTGCTATCGGTATCGACAAAGCCTTCATTAGAGGCCTTAAGAATTCGGACTTCTGCCCCTTTAATTGGATTTCCAGCGACATCTCGGACTACAATCAAGCCTTCTCGTTCGGCGGGTCGAAATTGTTGAATGCCTTTCTCGATGCTAAACATCCAGATATCGTCTTTGCCGATGCTTCCGTTGAGCCCGCGTTCATCGGACTGCCGGTTGCTGGTGAAAAAGCCCCGTTTCAGTTCATCGTCAATGATAAAGCCGAGGTCATCAAAGGGCGTATTGTAGGGAGCATCCATATTCACCACGGATTCATCCCCGTTTTCATCTTGATCGTAATAGTAAATATCGTAGCCACCAAGGTTAAACTCATGCCCTGAGGAGGAAAAGAATAGGGTCCCGCTTGGATGTATGAAGGGGAATAACTCCGTTTTGGGGGTATTTACAATGTTTCCTGCATTAATAGGAGAGCCCCAAGACCCGTCTTCTTGCCGTTCACTGTAGTAAATATCGTAACTACCCAAGCCACCGGGCATATCGGATGCAAAATAAAGGCGTCGCCCATCGGCACTCAGGGAGGGGTGGACACAGGAATACTCATTGCTGTTAAAGGGGAGTTCGCCAAGTGGCTCCCAATCGATGGCGCCTTTTTGGGCTTGGTAAATCTTTAGGCGAACCACCCCTGCCTGGTCAGATTTTTGCACTCCACTTTTTTGGTTGTTTTGGGTGTAAAACATGGTAGTGTATTCCCTGTTGAACGTAACCGGACCCTCGTGCAATTTGGAGTTGATGTTGAGGGAGAAATTTTGACGTCCAGCGGGAGCTCCATTCGGATCGAAGGGCGCAAAGTAGAGTTCGGAAAAGGTTTCTCCTGTTTTTTTATCTTGAGCTCCGTTTCGTTTTCGGCTGGATACGTAAACGATCCCATTTTGGTAAAAAATAGGGCTGTAATCGTTTGACTTGGAATTCAAGATCAGGGCATTTTGCACAGTAACCCGGTTGTCAGGGGTATCCTTTTCCCTAAACCGCTCCTTAGATTTACTTTTGGAGGATTGTTGGGCGCCTGCCAAAAGGCTGGTGAAAACCAAAAACAGTAAGATGGAAACTCGACTGAAATACCTCATATCTTGCAAAGATCACTCTTTTTTTAAATACCTCAAACAGGTTTATCTGCTATAAACGCAAAGTAGCACGGAATAAATATGTAGAGTTGCTTAATTTTGCCACCATGCAACTGAAAACACCTTTGGTTCTGAGCGCGGATTTCAATTATGCCATTGATTTGATTGATAAATCCAAACGAAGTCTTTTTCTTACCGGTAAAGCAGGGACGGGTAAAAGCACCCTGCTCCAGCTGATGCGAAATACGGTCCGAAAAAAAATGGCCTTTCTCGCTCCAACCGGGGTAGCCGCTCTTAATGTCCAAGGGCAAACCATCCACTCTTTTTTTGGTTTTCCGCCAAGGCTGCTTACCCGGCAAGAGGCCGATCAAAAAACCAGCCGAAAAGACCTTCTTCGTTTGTACAAGAGCTTGGAAGTTTTGGTAATAGATGAGATTTCGATGGTACGGGCCGATATTTTAGATGGAATTGATGTTTTTTTGCGGCGAAATCGGGAAAACTACCAACCCTTTGGAGGAGTTCAAGTCGTGTTGGTAGGCGATTTGTTTCAGTTGCCTCCCGTAGTAAAAAATGACCCCGTTGAGCGCTCCTACTTTCAGGATTACTACGAAACGCCCTATTTTTTCTCCGCGAAAGTGTTCCAGGACCCTGAATTCACCTTTGAGCACCTGGAGTTGCGAAAGGTATATCGCCAGGACTCCAGGCACTTTTTACGTTTGTTGGAAGCAGTCCGGCTGAATACAGTGGACCAGGATGATTTGGAGGATCTCAATGAACGTTACCTGCCCAATTTTTCCGAAACGGAGGGTTATATCACCCTTTGTGCCAGAAATGCTACTGCCGATCGCATCAACTTACGCGCTTTGGAGCAATTGAAAGACCCAGCCTTTACCTACGCAGCCGAGGTGAGCGGTCAGTTTGATCCACTGCTGTACCCAACGGACCCAATGCTTAAGCTGAAAAAAGGCGCACAGGTAATGTTCATAAAAAATGATGCTGAACGGGATTTTGTCAACGGTACCATCGGGATTGTAACCCATGTCCAAGCGGATAGCGTCACCGTTAAAATCACCGATGAGAGTGGAAAAAACAAAAAAGTGGATGTTGTCAAATCCGAGTGGGAAATCCTTCGATATAAGGCATCAGGTCTTGGGGTCATTGAAGCAGAGCCTATCGGCTCTTTCCGTCAATATCCCTTGAAGTTAGCGTGGGCAATCACGATCCATAAAAGCCAAGGAAAAACGTTCGATAAGGTATTACTTGATCTGGGAGGAGGCGCTTTTGAGCACGGGCAACTATACGTAGCTTTGAGCAGGTGTAGAACACTGGAGGGGATCGTGCTAAGACAGCCAATCCGCTCCAGCGATGTAATTACGGATGATCGAGTTGTGGATTATTACCAAAATGCATTTCGATAAACTAAAAGAAGGTCCAGTTCTTGCCGAGTGCCTAAGCACTTCAACGTCTTGATGAAACAAATGTATGGAAATATTGTTTGATAAAGTCAATATTTCTGATAAGTTTTTAGAAAAAAATAACTTTTTCTAGTTGCTCCTTCCCTTTGGATCAGACAGTTTGTTGGGTAGAGCTCTTTAAAGCCAAAAAAACATTAAACAGAAAACATTTAATGTATGAATAGATCGATTGCTCTCTTATTATTCGTCTGGGTTTTTTTAGCCTGCGCTCCGACCTCAGAAGGTCTTCCTGGTAATTCAGCGCCCAAGGCGTCCACTCCCCCCGCTGACCTCAGTCAGCTTAGTAGAGCTACCTTCGCAGGTGGGTGTTTTTGGTGTGAAGAAGCGGTTTTTGAAGGGATTCGGGGTGTAGCGGAGGTTATTTCAGGTTATTCAGGCGGATTTACGGAACAACCTACCTATGAATCGACCGGAACTGGAACCACCGGCCATGCAGAAGCCATTGAAGTGTATTACGACAGTGCCCAAATTACGTTTGCAGACTTGCTGAGGGTGTATTTTGCCTCTATTGATCCCACTCAGGTGAACGGACAGGGTCCAGACCGGGGCAGCCAGTACCGTTCCATCGTTTTTTACCGAAACGCAACCGAGGAGGCCTTGGTAAGGAAGATGATTGAAGAGATGAGTGCATCGGGCAGGTACAACCGGCCAATTGCTGTAGAAGTGATGCCTTTTAAGAAGTTTTGGGAGGCAGAAGCGTATCACCAGGATTATGTAAGGCAGCATCCGGAGAATCCTTATGTGCAGCATGAATCCATTCCAAGAAGAAAACGGACCCACGCCAAAGTACAGGATCTTTTAAAATAAGTGGAATGCGACGTTTTTTATACCTGTTGTTGCTGGGTGCTTTGTTAGCTGCCAAGTCATTGCCCGCTCAGCGCACCTATTGTAACCCTATTAACCTCGATTATGGCTTTACGCCCATTCCAAATTTCAGTGAATGGGGTAGGCACCGGGCCACTGCAGACCCTGTAATCGTTTCCTTTAAGGGCGATTATTATTTATTTTCCACCAATCAGTGGGGATACTGGTGGAGTTCTGACTTGCTGGACTGGCATTTCATTTCCAAAACCTTTCTTCTTTCACATCATAAGGTTTACGACGACCTTTGCGCTCCTGCAGTGGGCGTGATCGGTGATACCATGATCGTATTTGGCTCCACCTATGGCCGGGATTTTCCAATTTGGATGAGTACAAATCCTAAGTCCAACACCTGGACGCAATTGGTAGAAGCCTTCGATATCGGAGGATGGGATCCCGCCTTTTTTACAGACGATGATGGCAAACTGTACCTTTACAATGGTAGCAGTAACCGGTATCCCATTTATGGAGTGGAGTTAGATCGAACTACCCTTCAGCCTCAAGGCGCCCGTAAGGAACTGTACCTCCTGGAACCAGACCGATACGGTTGGCAACGATTTGGGGAGTATATGGATAATACGTTCCTCGACCCCTTCATGGAGGGAGCCTGGATGAGCAAGCACAACGGCAATTATTATCTACAATATGGGGCCCCAGGGACCGAATTTAGTGGCTATGCAGATGGGGTATTGGTTGGGAAACACCCATTAGGACCTTTTACTCCCCAGTCAGATCCTTTCTCGTTTAAGCCCGGAGGCTTCGTTCGAGGAGCTGGGCATGGAGCTAGTTTTCAGGATTCTTGGAAAAATTGGTGGCATGTCTCTACTCAAGTCATTTCTGTTAAAAATAATTTTGAACGGAGGTTGGGGCTCTGGCCAGCGGGTTTTGATGCCGATGGTCACTTGTACTGCAATACGGTTTTTGGAGACTACCCACACTATTTGCCGAATGGGCCAGCCGACCACCTAAAAAGCCGATTTACAGGCTGGATGTTGTTAAATTTTCAAAAACCCGTTCAGGTTTCCTCCACGTACGGGGGGTATTCCTCCAATTATCTAGTGGATGAAAACATCAAAACCTATTGGAGCGCCCTTTCTGGCAATCCTGGGGAGTGGATACAGTCGGACCTGGGAAATATCTCTGAAGTTCGGGCAATCCAACTCAATTACGCAGATCAGGATGCAAATTTGTTGGGGAAAATCCCAAATTTATACCACCAATACCGCATCTGGCACTCCCTAGATGGCCAGGATTGGAAGCTTTTGGTGGATAAAAGTAAGAACTTGAAAGATGTTCCGCACGATTATGTGGAGTTGCCTGAGCCTGTCAAGGCCCGTTACCTCAAACTTGAAAACGTCCACATGGCGGCCGGCAAGTTTGCGCTGTCTGGATTCCGGGTATTTGGGAATGGGGGCATGGATATGCCCGAAGAGGTAGCCGATTTTTATGTGTTGCGCACTGAGAAGG
>Ga0315901_10004550_pt1 | contig 17255 bp, 9 predicted proteins | sample LakEriMetagenome_10_FD_203761 | JGI IMG/M metagenome (GOLD analysis project Ga0315901, IMG submission 203761) | Freshwater fungal communities from buoy surface, Lake Erie, Ohio, United States - Buoy 2 MA116 | ecosystem: Environmental > Aquatic > Freshwater > Lake | place: USA: Lake Erie, Ohio...
GCAGGACAGGTGGTATCTCGAAGCGCTCGGCATCGGGGCCGATGCCCAATGGGAAAGCTATTTCGCTGCTTACCTGGCGTTGGTTAAAGATCCGTTGAAGAATGCAGGTGGCAGGGATATCGTGTGACGGGCAAGGACGGATGCGGCGATCCCTTATTTATCGTCACTCGCAACCCAAACTGCCTATCCCCTCAATGACCGGCTCAGGTATTTCCGTGCTTTCGATTTCAATACGGGTGCCGCTGCCAATGCGGCGTTGCTGAAGATCATCGAGGGAAATAAACAGAACGACCTGGCCTTGCACAAACTCGCGTTATACTCGTTGAATAGCCAGTCTGTCAATCAATCTTCTTCGGCTCAAAAAGCTTTGAAGCTGGTGTTGGACGATGTATATGGTACGCAGCAGTACCTGGATCTCGTGGGTCGATTTGAAGTGAGAGAAGAGAACGCAAGATTGCTGGAAATGGCGATCAGCAACAGCAATAATAATCTGGGCACTTCGTCCGGCAGGTTGCTGCTTTCCCTGGGTGGATCTGACATGGTGTGGAAAGAGATCAGGGGTAATGACGCTATGCGCTCACAAGCGGTTCTGCAGGCATTGTCAAAAGTTGGGAATACAGCATCGGTAGATATCCTGCAGAATACTGCGCTGGGTGAAGGCTATTCCGATGAGACCCGCAGATATGCGGCGAACAGGATCGGAAAGAGCGGGGAAGGTGAACGAAGGGTTTTGCAGATACTCAAAGCGGGGAAGGTCCCTCCGGCCCTGATCCCCGATGTGGTGGCCAGTGTGAGTGGGGCATGGCGTGAGTCCGTTCGCACGGAGGCAAAATCTTATCTGCCCAAAGCGGAAGTAGCTGCAGAGGTGGCAAAAGGTGTTCCAGCCATGGAGCAGCTGAATGCCCTGAAAGCCGACCTGGCAAAAGGCAAGGCCGTTTACGGGATATACTGCGCAGTTTGCCATAAGATGGATAAGGAGGGCTATGAGTTTGGGCCGAAGTTATCAGAGATCGGTTCAAAGTATGGGATGGATGGCCTTCTTAAAGCGATCGTAAGTCCCTCAGACGGCATCAGCTTCGGTTACGAAGGCTGGATCATCAAGTTGAAAGATGGGTCTGAGTTGGCTGGGATCATCGCGAGCAAGACCGAGTCGGATATCGAAGTCAGGATGCCCGGCGGTATGGTCCAGAAAGTAAAGACATCCGCCGTGAAGTCCATGGAGCAGATGAAGGTATCCATGATGCCCGCTGGTTTACACGGCGGAATGTCGACCCAGGATATGGCGGACCTGCTGGGATACCTGGAAGCGAAGAAGAAAATGTAATCATATTTTCTTCGGCCTCCGCGTCGATTCCCGCTGTATAAACTCGCCCTTCACCATGATGGTCTTTGGCTGTTTTTCTTTTGATATGATCTGCTCCAGCAATACCCTGGCAGCGGCTTCACCGATCTCTTTTGTCTTTACGTTGAATGTGGTGAGTTTGGGTTCAACGATTTCCCCCGTGTATTCGTTCCCAAATCCGGCCACATTGATGGCTTGTGGAATTTTGATGCCCTTGCTTTTCAGGTGCCTGATGATCTGCACGGCCGTTTTGTCGGATATGGAGAAGATGGCATCCACTGCGGGTTTCATGGCTAGCCAGCCATCCACGGCTTCCGTTACTGAGTCGTTGCTGAAGTTTACATATTTGACCAGTTTGGGGTCCGGTTTGATTTTCCATTTCTTGAGCATCTTCAGGTAGCCCGCCTCCCTTTTTGCCGTAATCGGAAGATATTTGGGGCCAAGTAAAATAGCGATGCGCTTGCAGCCGCTTTTCAACAGGTTTTCCGTAACCTGAGATGCGCCATTCTCATCATCCGCAAGTATCTTGGAGATCTCGAGTTCTTCTGAAACCCGGTAGAATTGGACGATGGGTATATTCCTGTTCATCTGCATCCTGATATGATCGAAGGTGGACGTCTCCAGTGTATGGCAAATAAGCAGGCCATCTATCATATTATTCATCAGTGCCTGAAGATTGGATATTTCAGAAAGAAGGGATTCGTCAGACTGGCAAATGACCACCCGGTAGCCCGACTGTGCCGCAATGTGCTGGATGCCGCTGAGCATGGATGAGAAGAAAGTGGTTTCCAGGTTGGGGATGATGACACCAAGGGTACTGGTGGACCTGTTGACCAGGCTCTGCGCAATGATGTTTGGTTGATAATTCATGCCATCTGCCAACTGCCGGATCTCATGGCGTGTTTCCTTGCTGATGTCCGGGTGATTGTTGAGCGCCCTTGATACCGTTGTAATGGATACGCCTGCGGCCTTGGCAATATCTTTCAGGGATGTTGGCCTGTTGTTGCTGTTGTTTTCCAGCTTTGATTTTCGGGTATTGTGTACCAGGGTGAAGTGGTAGTTGCAGTCTTTGCAGTAAAAGCGCTGTTTGCCGCGTATGATCCCAGATTTCAGGATCCGTTCCGTTTTGTTGCATTTCGGGCATCTGCTTCTCGGCATGGCTCAGATAATTTATATATCTATCACAAACGTTTGTGCAATGGATTGCGATAGAAATTATAGATGCGATGATAGCGAAAATGTATCTAAATGTCTAATTGTTCGATATTTTCAGCAGTGAAGAGCGGGGCATGTTTTTGCCTTTGACCGCGCTTCACTGAATTCAACTAATGTCAAATGATCATTGAGAAGGGTGTTCAGGGAAGGAAGTTCAGGACTGTCGAGCAGAAGGCTGACCTCGCAGTGATCGGGGGCGGTATTTCCGGTATATGTGCAGCGGTTTCCGCTGCCCGGTCGGGCCTGCGTGTGGTGCTGGTGCATGACCGGCCAGTATTGGGCGGGAATGCTTCCAGCGAGGTACGCCTGTGGATCCTCGGGGCTACTTCCCATATGGGTAACAACAACCGCTGGGCCAGGGAAGGAGGTATTATGGAGGAGATCCTGGTGGAGAATATTTTTCGCAACCCGGAAGGCAATCCGGTGATATTCGATACCATACTGCTCGAAAAGATCTGCCTTGAGCCCAATATCACCCTGCTCCTCAACACCGCTGTTTTTGAAGTGGATAAACGCGATGATGTGACCATTGGATCCGTCAGCGCATTTTGCAGCCAGAACCAGACCATGTATCTTATACCGGCACCCCTTTTTGTAGATGCATCGGGGGACGGCGTGCTGGGTTTTCTTGCCGGCGCTGCTTTCCGGATGGGAGCTGAGCCCGCTTCAGAGTTCAACGAGAAATTCGCCCCTTCGAAAGAGTATGGCGAGTTGCTCGGACACTCCATTTATTTTTATTCCAAGGATGCCGGTCGTCCGGTCAGGTATAAAGCCCCTTCTTTCGCCCTAAAAGACATTTCAACCATCCCCCGTTACAAAACCTTCAATGCCAGGGATTTTGGGTGTAAGCTCTGGTGGATCGAATACGGCGGCCGGCTGGATACCGTATTGGAGACGGAAACGATCAAGTGGGAATTATGGAAAGTGATCTATGGCGTATGGGACCATATCAAGAATTCGGGCGAGTTCCCGGAGGCAGAGAACCTGACCCTGGAATGGGTGGGCATGATACCCGGTAAAAGGGAGAGCAGGCGGTTCGAGGGCGACTATATCCTGGTCCAGCAGGACGTAGTTGAACAAAGACAGCATGATGATGCAGTGGCTTATGGCGGCTGGAGCATTGATCTCCATCCTGCCGATGGGGTATTCAGCGAGAAGCCCGGCTGCAACCAATGGCATAGCAAAGGCATGTACCAGATCCCGTACCGATGCATGTACAGTAAAAACATCAGCAATCTGTTTTTTGCCGGAAGGATCATCAGCGCATCCCATGTAGCCTTTGGATCAAGCCGTGTGATGGCCACCGGCGGATTGGTAGGGCAGGCAGTTGGAACTGCAGCAGGACTCTGTTTGGCCAACAATACCCACCCAAGGGGCCTGTTGGAAAAAGGACTGATCGGTGACCTTCAGCAGTTGTTATTGAAGAGGGGTGTTTTTATTCCTGGGCTTGCCATAAAGAACAGCACTGATCTATGTGCAACAGCCGACCTGAAAGCATCAAGTGCGTTGCATTTTAAAGGGTTTGAAGAATCTGATGACTTTATTTCGCTGACCAGTTCCGTAGCGCAGATGCTGCCCCTGGTTCCGGGATCCGTTCCTTCCATCAAACTTTGTTGCCGGGCATCCGAAGAGACTACACTGCATATTGAACTGCGAACCAGCGTGCATAGAACGAATCATACACCTGAGAATATACTGGAGAAGCTCAGTGTGGAACTGAAGCCAGGTTCTAATGAGCTGAAGCTGAATTTCGACTGCCTCATGACCGATGAGGCCTACGCCTACCTGACCTTCATGGCCAATCCTGCGGTCAGCCTCGCTTGCTCCCAACAGCGTGTGAGCGGTGTGCTTTCATTGTTCAACCACATCAATCCTGCGGTGTCGAATTACGGAAAGCAGGCGCCGACGGAGGATATAGGCGTAGATGCCTTTGAATTCTGGTGCCCGAAGCGGAGGCCCCAGGGTAAGAATCTGGCCGTACAGTTGGTACTGGATCAGAAGGTATTTGCTGTAAAGAATATACTGAACGGGATCGATCGTCCCACCCACCATCCGAATGCATGGGTGGCTGACCTCCACGATCCCTCACCCGTTGTAGATATGCACTGGAGCGAGAAGAAGGAGATCAGGACCATAGAGATCATGCTCGACACAGACTTCGACCATCCGATGGAATCGGTATTGATGGGACATCCTGAACATATCATGCCTTTCTGCGTACGGGATTTTTATGTGCAGGATGAACAGGGCGAGGTGATCTGGCGGGTTAATGATAATCACCATTCGCTGCAGCGGATCACACTGGATAAGCCATGTAATACAGGCAGGCTCTCTTTCCATTTTTCACATCCCGGGCCCAATATACCTGCTTCCGTATTTGCTATTCGTTGCTATCAACATTAAAAGATTAAGATGGGTCAGGTGGACTTCATAGTGCTGGTGGTTTTTGCTTTCATGATCTTCGGGATAGGTGTTGCCTTTACCCGTGTTGGCAGTAAAAGCGGGCAGGCTTTTTTTGAAGCCGGGGGCGCAACGCCATGGTGGATCAATGGTCTTTCGCTGTTCATCAGTTATTTTTCCGCAGGCACTTTTGTGGTTTGGGGATCCATCGCATACAGTTCAGGCATTGTAGCCAATACCATCCAGCTGACCATGGCCATCAGCGGTTTCATTGTGGCGATCTTCATTGCCAGGAAATGGAAAAGGACCGGTGTGAAAACGGCTGCCGAATATATAGGGAAACGATTCAATACAAAGACCCAGCAGTTCTATACCTACATGGTGCTGCTTTTGAGTCTGTTCACCACCGCGTCGGTGCTCTACCCTGTGGGGAAAATGGTGCATGTGGCAACGCCATACTCCCTGAATACATGTATCATCATTATCGGTCTCATCATCGTTTTATATACTGCTGCAGGTGGTTTATGGGCAGTGCTGGTGACTGATGTGATCCAGTTCGTTATCCTGACGGCTTCTGTACTGATCGTCATCCCACTCGCATTTAAAGAGATAGGCGGCGCACAGAACCTGGTCACCAAAGCGCCCACGGGATTCTTCGAACCCTTCAATGCGGAATATACCTTACCCTTCATGTTGGCCTTCATCGTGTACCAAACCGTCTATATCGGCGGTAACTGGAGTTATGTGCAGAGGTATACCAGCGTGAAAGATGAAAAGTCATCGCAAAAAGTAGCTTACCTGTTCACCTTCCTCTATTTTGTCAGTCCCTTCATATGGATGATCCCACCTATGGTGTATCGCGTGATGAACCCCGATCTTGCGGGCCTGGGCTCAGAAGGTGCGTACATGATGCTTTGCCAACAGATTCTTCCTACCGGCTTGATCGGCCTGGTGTTGGCTGGTATGATCTCCGCCACATCCAGTAAGGCCAATACAACCATCAACCTGGCCGCTACTGTTTTCGCTACTGATCTTTACAAGAACCTCGTTCGGAAAACCGCGTCGGAGAAAGAGCAGATCCTGGTGGCCAGGATCTTTACGCTGTTGTTTGGAGCGGGTACCGTGGGCATTGCCTTACTTGTCCCATACGTAGGCGGCATTGTGGATTTTGTACTGAGTACGGCCTCTATCGCTGGTGGTGCATTGTTCGCCCCGATTATATGGAGCCTGTTCTCAAAACGGCAGACCGCGTTTTCTGTTGTTACCACTACACTGCTGACCTTAACGATCAATCTCTTCCTGAAGATATTCGCCCCCTCGCTGCTGGACCTTAAGCTCTCCAGAACCATGGAAACCGTGGTGGGTCAGATGATCCCGCTTATCACCCTCGCTTGTTTTGAACTCTATTATCGTTTCCATAACCGGGTAGCTCCGGTACCCTCAGTTGACTTATCTGATCAGATCATCATCATAGAAGCGGAAACAGAAGCGGAAGCCGTAAAGCAGAATAGTTTCGGCATCCGTGTCATCGGCATTTCCATGGCCCTCGTAGGGCTCGGGATCGCTATTCTGGGTTTCTTTTCAGGAAGCGCATACATTGTTGCCAGTGTGGGATCCATCATTTTCCTCATCGCCATGTTTATTTTCCGCATAGGTACCAGGTCCGCCGTAAAGCCATCATTCAAGACGATCAATAAACATGTCATTCATGAATAAAGTATTTTTTGTAAGCCTGCTTGTGTATCTGTTGTGTTTTCATGGCCATGCTTTTTCTCAACCCAGTGCCATTGGCACAACGCTCGTGAACCAGGCCGGGTATAACGCAGGAGAATCGAAACGCCTTGTTGCCTGGGGCATTGCCGACGGAACCACATTCACCATTCGTTCCACCAAAACCGGCAAACCTGTTTTTGAAGGCAAGATCGAACATTTTGCAGGCGACTTCACCGCTTTTGAACCAAAGGATCATACCGATGAGTATGTGGCTGAAGCAGCAGGATTGAAACCCTCCGTACCATTTAAGATCAGGCCATTCCTGATGGAACTTCTCTCCTCTAAACTCGCCTATGATTTTTTTGTTGATGTACGCGGTTCCACAGATCCTGTTCATTCCAACGAGGCCAAAGTATATGGCGGGGGTCCTTCCCGCGATTGCGGCGCGTATACCCTGGAAACCGTTTTCGAAACCATGTTCTACGCCAGTAATCCCGCGCTGTTTGATAACTGGAAAAATGAGCTGGGAGATGGAAAGATCCCGGATCTGATCTCGTTGATCCTCTGGCACGCGGAGTTTGCCTATCACCACCATACTTATAATGGTCCTGTGAATACGCGGCATGGTTGGCTGGGTTATGAAGGCACCCCGAAAATGCAGTATGATTACTGGAATACACTCGATCAACTCGCAGCCGTTTGTGCGGCCTATCATAGTTTCCTGAAACCCTACCTGAGCGAGGAGAAGTACAAAGCCTATAGGAAAGTTTGCCTCGATAAATGGGAGGAATATGAACGCAACAAAGTAGTTCGGTACTGGACCTACAGCAATAAATGGGTCGACAGCGGCTACCAGGAGTTCAATGAAATGGGTAACGCGTTCGGTCAATCGGTATTCAGTAACCTGTTCATGTATCTCACCGAATTAAATGAGAAAGACGGACAACCCGAGAAGTTTCTTTCCTGGGCACAAGAGGGTGCATCTGATATCATCCGCAACTGGGATTTCAATAACATCCGGCACATGTGGTGGATCAGGAATGCAGAGCATATTACGCCCCAGGCACTTGGTTTTTTCCTGATGACGGCACCTGACAAAGCGCCTCCCGGGACTGCCGCCAAACTCAGCGCGTGGATGGATCATATCCTTGCCAGGTCCCAAAACCCCTGGCATTATCGTGTACACAGCGACACCGAATGGGCACATCCTAAAACCAAGGAGCTGGGCGGTTCGCCAGCACTGGGAGGAAGCCTTTTTGCTGCTGCTCATGTGTTGAACAGACCCGAAGCCAGACCCGTTGCCTGGTCCCAGATCAATTTTACATTCGGACTTAATCCCCTCGGTGCCCATTTTTCAAATAAAAGCAAAGAGAGGCTGGCTCTGAATGGCTATTGGGAAGGTGTGGAGCATGGCTGGCCAGATGCGCATCCAAACGGATATGGAATGCTCGGCCTGGTGAGGGGTACGCTTGATGGAACTCCGCTCGACAAGGATTTTCCTTCCATGAAACAAAAGTTAACTGCGGTGGAGACAGTTGTTGTTGGCGATAAGATCGGCATGAATGCGTATGCAACAGAAGGTTGGGCCGTTTCAAACCGGGGCTGGATGACCACCCTTACATTTTCTTCCCTGCACCGTATTTCTGTGGCCATTACAGATCATGCAGGTACACCACAAAAAGATTTTTCAAAGCGCTCGAAGTATTTTGCCAGCCTTCGTGCGCCGCTGAACCTGGATCCGTCCAAAGTTGAAAGCGCATGGGTCATGGTGAAGAAGGATAACCAGACCGAACAAAGGTTGATGCTGACTGAAACAGCTCCTGATTCCGGCATTTTCACTGCCCCATTGAATGTAAAGAAAGCATCTGCCATTACGGTATCCTACGGATACTGGGGATTCAGGAAAGAGGCACGAATCCACAAAATGAAGTCATGAGGAGATTACATCTATGCATACTGATGTTCCTGGCGTTTATCAGTATTGCTCCTGCCGCATTTTCGCAGGAGCCAAAGTTGGATAAGAAAGGAAACCTGGTGTCCATGGACGATGTGGATATGAGCAGGATGGTGCAGCCCCTGCCTGAACAGAACAGGTTCATCGATCCCGATTATAATATCTGGTGTGGCTCCGTAGTAAAGGGCCCTGATGGGAAGTACTATATGTTTTACAGCCGCTGGCCGAAGTCCGCTGGTCATGAAGCATGGATCACCCATTCCGAGATCGCCCTGGCAAAAGCGGATAAGCCCGGCGGCCCTTACCGGCACGTTAAAGTGATCTTTAGTCGTCGCGCAACCAGCTACTGGGACGGCGTTTGTACCCACAATCCCGCAGTGGTTGAACACAAGGGCAAGTACTATTTGTATTACATGGGAAGCACCGGTACGGTGGATATAAAGCCTCGTGCCCAGTACACGCAGGAGTGGTACCATTACAGGAATAACCAACGGATAGGCGTAGCCGTAGCGAGCCATCCTGAGGGGGAATGGAAAAGATTTGATCAGCCAGTGCTGGATGTGGCGAAAGATTCTACAGCCTACGATGCCATGCTGGTTTCTAATCCGGCAGTGACGGTTGAACCGAGTGGCCGGGTGATCCTGATGTATAAAATGGTGGAGAAGAACGGCACTTACCGGGGCGGGAATGTACGGATCGGCGTTGCCTTTTCCAAGTCCATGACAGGCCCTTTCGTAAAACACCCCAAGCCGATCTTCGAAGACAAGGCAGGAACCGGAACGAGGCCCTGGATGCTGGCGGAGGACCCTTTCATCTGGAACTACAAAGGGATCAACTACGCGATGGTCAGGGATGCATCCGGAAGGTACACAGGCATCGAAGGTGCCATTGCAATGTTCCGTTCGTCTAACGGGTACGACTGGGCGCCCACAAAGTATCCACTCGTGATCCCCAGAAGTATTTATACCGAGGCGGGGACAAAACTGGACGACCGGCTCGAACGACCCTGGATCCTGTTTGAAAAAGGCGTTCCGGTGTACCTGATCGGCGCCATGGGGATCAATAAGCGGGAACACAGCATGAATATTGCTATTCCGCTTAAATGGCAGGATCCGGCATCCAGTGCAAAGGAGGAAAGGTTGTGGTATGAGGAACCTGCCACCAGCTGGCTGGAAGCCCTGCCCCTGGGTAACGGAAAGATGGGTGCTATGGTGTTTGCTGATTTTCCTGCTGAGCGAATTCAGTTCAATGAATCTTCGCTGATCACGGGTACTGCGGAGACAGTGGGATTTTACCAGCCATTTGGAAACCTGTTTTTCAAATGGGAACATCGCCCTGCCCATGCCTACAAACGTTCGCTTACGCTCAACAATGCCGTTCATACTACTACCTATGAAGCCAATGGCACAAAGTATAAGCACGAGTATTTTGCCAGTCATCCGGATCGCTCCATCATATTGATGATCACCGCAGAGAAAAAAGGATCGGTTTCAACGGAGATCTTATTGAAAGATGCAAGGCCAACCGCCTCTGTGATCAACGGGAAGGATATTTCATTTAGTGGTAAACTCGATAATGGTGTTTTGTATGAATCCATCGCCCGGGTAATTAACAAAGGCGGGGCATTTACTTCCACCGATTCCAGTTTGAAAGTATCGAACGCGGATACCCTGATGGTTTTCCTGGTTGCCGCAACTTCCATCAAGCCTTTTTCCGGACGGGACTACCTGGGCGATCCACCTCATGCCAGACTGTATGATCAGTTGGGAAAGATCTCGGTCAAAGACTATGCTATGCTGAAAGAAGATCATGTCAGGGATTTTTCCGGCATGTTTAACAAGGTCTCGCTTGATCTTGGACCGGAGCCTGCAACATCCATCTGGGATCGCGTATTGGCATACAATAAGGGTATGAAAGATCATGCCCTGGAAGCTTTGCTCTTTCAATACGGCCGGTATTTGTTGATCAGTTCGTCAAGGCCCGGCGGGCTGCCTGCCAACTTGCAGGGGCTTTGGAACAATGAGTTCAAACCGCCCTGGTATTCGCAGTACACCACCAACATCAATGTGGAGATGAATTATTGGCTGGCGGAGCAAACCAATATTTCATCCAGCCACCTGCCCATGTTGGATTGGATCGAAAACCTCGCCAGAGTATCAAAGTCCTCTAAAGATTCCGTTCTTAATGTACCTAAAGGCTGGGTAGCCTACAGCACGAATAATGCATTGGGTGGCCCCAGCAGATGGCGCCTGCACAGACCAGGAAGTGCATGGATGAGCCGGCATTTCTGGGAGCATTATGAATTCACCCGGGATACTGCTTTTTTACGCGTAAGGGCCTATCCTTTATTGAAGGATTTGGTGGAGTATTGGCAGGGGCATCTGGTGGAGAACCCAAATGGGAAACTCATTTCGCCCGACGGATGGTCGCCGGAGCATGGGCCTGGAAAGAATGAAGAAGATAAAAGGCCTTATCCGGGTGCTTCGTATGACCAGCAGATCGTGTACGATCTTTTTTCGAACTATATAGAAGCTGCAAAGCTGCTGCAAATTGATCAGCCCTTCCGGGAGCAGGTTGAACGATCAAGGGCTAAGCTTCTTGGCCCACAGATCGGGAGATGGGGACAATTGCAGGAGTGGATGGAAGACGTGGACGACTCCACCGATCATCATCGGCATAACTCCCACATGTTTGCGGTTCATCCCGGCAGGCAGATCACACCCTTGTCCACCCCACAACTTGCTAACGCCGCGATCCGGGCCCTCAACGCAAGAGGGGAAAACAGCACTGGTTGGAGTTCCGCGTGGAAAATAAATATTTGGGCAAGGCTGTTCCAGCCTGAGAAAGCATATGCCCAGTTCCGGTCACTGTTCCGCGTGGCCAAAAAGGATGGCGGCATTGAGGTGGCTGCGGACGGAGGGTTATACAGGAATCTTTTCAGCGCATACCCGCCTTTTCAAATGGATGCCAACTTCGGTTATACATCGGGGGTAGTTGAGCTTCTTCTGCAAAGCCATGACGGGAGCATTCATCTTTTGCCTGCGCTTCCATCAGTCTGGTCATCGGGCAGTGTGCGGGGCCTGAAGGCCAGGGGAAATGTAGCGGTGAGCCTGGAGTGGAAGGGAAGTGTTTTGCATTTGGCCACACTGACACCAGCGTTCACCGGAAACTATACCCTTCGATACGGGACCCATGTTAAAACCCTTCAGCTCAACGGCGGCCAGCACTATCAGTTTGATGCCCGCCTGGATCCTGTACCGGTTAAGGAAAAATGATCGTCCACAAAACAACCCACTTTATGCTTAAGAAGTTGCAGTTCCTCTTTATGACGGTGTTTGTGATGGTAAATATCGCCATCGCCCAACCGGTAAATGTCAGCGGTGTATATCCATCACTCGCCTATTACAATACCGAAGGGGAGTGCGGTACGGGTGCCGTAGTGTCCTGGGCCGGGAAGCTTTGGGTGGTGACCTACAGTCCGCATAAACCATTCGGTTCTTCTGATAAATTGTATGAGATCGGCCCTGATCTGTCCCGCGTGGTGCGTTCTGAATCCATTGGCGGAACACACGCCAACAGGATGATCCACAAAGAAAGTAATCAGCTCTTCATTGGATACCATGTCATTGATGCAAAAGGCAATGTGAGGACCATCCCCTGGCAGTCCATGCCAGGCCGCTTGACCGGGATGGCAAGAAGTGTGACCGATCCCGCCAATACCATTTTGTATGCCACTATGGAAGAAGGATTTTATGAAGTGAATGTGCATACCCTCGAAGTGAAAGTGCTTTTCAAAGACGGGAATCAACTCGCAAAAGAAGGTGCCAAAACATATGAGAGTGCATTGCTGCCAGGCGTGCATGGAAAAGGTTTTTACTCAGGACAGGGCGTTTATGTGTATTCAAACAACGGTGAGGCGGGTGAACGCGCGAGGGTGGATCCGAAGATCCAGGCCGGTTCATTGAGTGAATGGGATGGTAAAAACTGGAAGGTGGTGAGGCGGAACCAGTTCGTTGAAGTGACTGGACCTGGTGGTATCTATGGCAATCCGAATCCGTCCGCCGATCCCATTTGGGCCACTGGCTGGGACTTCAAATCTGTATTACTGGCTGTTCGTGATAAAAACAAATGGAAGTTCTTCCGGCTCCCCAAGGCCACTAATACTTATGATGGGGCGCATGGTTGGAACACTGAATGGCCAAGGATCAGGAACATTGGTACACCGGAGAAGAAAGACCTGCTCATGACCATGCACGGTATGTTCTGGCGCTTTCCGGAGACGTTCAGGCACAACAATACCGCGGGCATCAGGCCCAGGTCTTCTTATCTTAAAGTGGTGGGTGATTTTGAGCGGTGGCAGAACAAACTGGTGGTTGGTTGCGATGACGCGGCCTTCAGTGAGTTCCTCGGCAAGCGTCCCGAGAAAGGCGGCATCGCCGGCCCCGGCCAGTCGAATTCCAATCTCTGGTTCACGGATCTGGATATGCCAGACAGGAACGGGGTGATCGACGCCTATGGTTCCATCTACCTGAAAGATACCGTTGGTAAAAATGCAACTTCCGAACCTTACCTGTTTGCCGGCTGGGCCAACAGAACGGCCTGGATCGCAAATCATGGTAAGGACGTGGTGAGGTTGTCTATTGAAGCGGACCTTGCCGGTACGGATGTGTGGAAGGTCTTTAAGACCGTTGAGGTTAAACCGGGCGCATCAATGTCATACGCCTTCAGCCCATCTGAGAAAGGGGAGTGGATAAGGATCAGAACGGATAAGGAAGCGGTCCTTTCATTTTCCCTGGCCTACACAGATGGCAAAAACAGAATGAACCGTTCAGAAGAATTGTTCACGGGGTTGGCGAAACTGGATGGCAGACCATCGATCGGTGGCATCCTTCATTCCCTGGGTGGTGATACCCGGCGTTTAGGGTTGTTGACCAACGCGGGCTACTATGAAATGGACAGCACCATGCGCATTGTCCGCAAAGAAGGAAGTGAATTCGAAGGATTTATTCGGGAGAAGGTAAAGATCCCGCCTGAATTTGCAAAGTTGGAAGACTCTTCCTACCTGATCGTAGATGTAAAGGGACGCAGGTGGAGATTGCCTCTTGGCAATCCATCGTATAGCCAGCTGATGAAAGAGCAGGCCTTGCGTATTTGCCGCGAGGTGGTAACGGAGCGCGATCTTTTCAACTGTGGTGGCACGTTCTATGAACTGCCTGCGGAGAATGCCGATGGTTATGCGAAGATCCGGCCCATTTCATCCCACGATCTCAAGATCAATGATTATGCATCATACCGCGGCATGATGATCCTCTCCGGCATTGATCCCGGATCGGCCAAGGGTAACAAACATATTTACCAGTCAGATGATGGGAAAGCTGCCCTTTGGGCCGGCGTGATCGACGACCTTTGGAAGTTAGGCAGGCCCGTGGGCCGGGGTGCCGTATGGTATAATACACCTGTAAAGGCTGGCCAGTCATCAGATCCCTATTTGTTTGGCGGATACCAGAAGCGAAGCCTTTCCTTGTCTGCTTCTTCTGACAAGGCAACCAGGATAAGAATAGAGATCGATCCTACAGGTGAGAACATCTGGTTCAATTATATGGAGAAGACAGTTCCGCCGAATGGGAAATTCGAGCATGTTTTTTCAGCGTCCACACAGGGTAAGTGGATCAGGTTTACTTCACTGGACGATGCATCGGTCACTGCGAAATTGATATACGAATGATGCTGAGATCATAACTTCTGAAGGGGTGCTTATGGCACCCCTTTTTTATTTGTTCCATCCGTTCCCGAGAAAAATATAGGGATCGTTGGAAGGATGATTCCTGGTAATTGCCATGGCGTTTAGATCCAATACTGGTAAGGGTTTCGGTATTTTGATCCATAGTTGAAATCGCACCAAGAATATGTATCTATCATAATCGTTTGCGTAATCGTTTCGATACATTATCTGCTGTTTTCAGCCGTCTCCCCCCATGCAATAAGAAATGTTATTTGATACTTTCATTCTCCAACCAAAATGACTGCAGAATGAAAAAGCGGCTAATTCATTTCTTCTATTTTTTAACCCTGATGCTGCTGTTGCATATTCAGGTATTTTCCCAAACACAGAATATTACGGGTACCATTACTGCTGAGGACGGTAAAGCAATTGAATCTGCTACCGTGTCAGTAAAGGGAGGTGCTGCATCTTCAGTAACCAATGCCGGTGGTGTGTTCACCATCAGTGCAAAGACCGGAGATGTGCTCCTGGTATCAGCTGTAGGTTATCAACTGCTTGAGTTGCCCGTTACCGGTACGGTGGTCAACGCCGTCATGCGTGTGCAGAACGAAAGCCTCGAACAGGTGGTGGTAGTAGGATATAGTAAGCAAAAGAAAGTTAACCTCACCGGTGCGGTGTCAACGATCACTGGCGAAGAACTTACCAAACGTCCCGTATTCAATACCAGCGTCGCCCTGCAAGGCACCCTTCCCGGCGTTACGGTTAGCCAGTTCAACGGTGTCCCTGGTTCGGAAGCACAGATCAGGATCCGCGGTCTGGGTACGTTAGGCAGTAATGAACCTTTGATTCTGATTGACGGGGTGGTGGCTGCTTTTGGTGACGTGGATCCCAATAATATCGAAAATATCTCCGTACTGAAAGACGCAGCCTCTGCATCTATTTATGGATCCAGGGCGGCCGCCGGTGTGATACTGATCACTTCCAAGCGCGGCAGATCTGGCAGAATGAAGGTGGATTATGACGCGTTCGCGGGCTTTCAGGCACCCGTGGACCGTCCGAAGTATCTCGATGCCGTGAATTTCATGAAGCTTCACAATGAGGCCCTGACCAATGAAGGCGCAGCCCCCAAAAGGAGGATATACTCAACTATGTTCGGTCTAAAAAAGAACTAAATGAGTATATCCGGCCTGAGAGCGTAATTAAAATTGTCCCAATAATTGAAGGAATTATCGAGAATAGAAGAAATGGTATTGAGCTGAATAATGGAAAGCAGTTTGGGGAGAAAACGGTCCTATCATATGGAACATTTCTGCATACGTTAGAAGCGTTCAATGATAATGTGATGGAATTAAATACGAAGAATATTATTAAGCTCGACACAATATCTAAATTTCATGCTTTCCTAAATGAAAAGAAATTCAAGCTTAATACAATCGGGAAACGTTTAAGCCATTTGAGAACCTTTCTAAATGTTCTTTATAGAAGGGAACTAATCGACTATAACCCTTTTACCAAATTCCGTATTACTATCCCAAATGAACCATCTGTCAGCATTGCATTAGATGAAGCAGAATTGAAAAGGTTATCTGAACTGGATTTAGCGAGCCAGCCTACGTTTGCTTTGGTTAGAGACCAATTTTTGGCCATGTGTTGGACCGGTCTCCGTATAAGTGATTTCAGGAACTTCGTCAATCTCGATTTTGGGAAAGAGGCAATTGTTACAACAATCAATAAAAAAACAGGGAAGGAAGCCCACATACCTATACTTTCTCCATTACGCCGAATTTTAGAGAAGTATAACGGAAGTTTTCCACGTATGATTAGCGAGCAAAAAATGAGGATATACCTTAAACGTATTGCCGAGATGGTCCCTGAAATGCACAGCAATGTGGAAATTCAATATACCGAGGGTTCGAAGACGAAAAGGATGATTATGAAAAGATATCAGCTCGTGCATCTGCACACAGCCCGACGGACGTTAGCTACCCTCCTTTACAGGAGGGGATTTGAAGTGGAGAAGATTATGCTTGTAACAGGGCACAGGACACTAAAATCGCTAAAAACTTATTTGAAAATCACAAAAAAAGAGGTGCTTAACGACATGGTAGTTCAATTTGAACGTCAAGTTGTTCAAGATGCTTCCGCTACTGTCTCTGCTACTGCCAGTTCTGAATAACACAAAACCCCTTGATAATCAAAGGGTTTCTTGTTAAGGTGGTGGTCTCGTCAGGAATCGAACCTGAATCCAGGGCTTCGGAGACCCTTATACTATCCATTGTACTACGAGACCAGGCAGAAATCGCGAAGCGATTTCTGAATATGATTAATGTGATCAATGTGGGAAATGTGATGAATTCGCTAATCCGCTAATTCGCCAATCCGCCAATTTATTCCCAAAGCCCCCTCACATTGGTGGTAAAGATCTTTACGGCAATGGCCAGCAAAATTACGCCAAAAAATTTACGTACGGCCAAAAGGCCGCCAGTTCCCAGCAAACGTGCGATCCTGTTGAGTGAACGCAATACCAGGTAAACGAAAACCAGGTTGGCAATAATGGCCACCAGCACCAGCCATTCGTTATACACCGCCCTCAGCGAAATCACCGTGGTCAACGTGCCCGAACCCGCGATGAGCGGGAAGGCAATGGGTACTACGGTGCCTGAAGAAGGATTGGCCTCGGACTTAAAGAATTCCACCCCCAAGACCATCTCGAGGCCCAGGATGAAGATCACGATCGATCCGCCGACGGCAAATGACTTCACGTCAACGCCCATGATACTCAGGAAACGCTCACCCACCAGCAGGAAAAGGATCATAAATGCCCCTGAGATCAGGGTGGCCCTCAACTCCCGGATCCCGCCCATTTTTTCCTTGAGGCTGATCAACAGCGGGATGGACCCGATGATATC
>Ga0315901_10004574_pt1 | contig 17194 bp, 14 predicted proteins | sample LakEriMetagenome_10_FD_203761 | JGI IMG/M metagenome (GOLD analysis project Ga0315901, IMG submission 203761) | Freshwater fungal communities from buoy surface, Lake Erie, Ohio, United States - Buoy 2 MA116 | ecosystem: Environmental > Aquatic > Freshwater > Lake | place: USA: Lake Erie, Ohio...
TGCTTCGGTATGGTTCGTTCCATACGTGCGAATATGCGCAGCTGCTTGGTCGATGTCATCAACCACCCGAACGTTTATCTCTAACACGCCATATTCAGTTGACCAATTCTCTTCCGTTGCAAGCGAAGCATTGATACCGAGATCCTTAGCCGCTGTCACGCTCTGTTGATCACCGTGAATGATGACCTTCGCATCATTAAGGGCTTTGAGCGCCATTGGTAAGAATGAGCCAGCAATCTCGCTATGTATCAAAAGCGTCTCCGCGGCATTGCATACGCTCGGCCGTTGACATTTTGAATTGATAAGGATTGGCAAGGCCTTCGCTAGATCGCCATCCTTGTCAACGTAGACATGACAGACGCCTGCTCCTGTCTCAATCGTTGGCACCTTCGCCTCATCAACAACTGTTCGAATCAGCGCAGCGCTTCCACGCGGGATGACAAGATCTACTAAACCGCGCGCATGCAAAAGTTCCGTTACTGTTGAACGATCACTCGATGGCACAAGTTGGATTACATCGGCAGGGATGCCAACGCTTACTACTGCATCGCGCATGATATTTACGAGGATCTCGTTGCTCTTCGCAGCGCTTGACGAACCGCGAAGTAACGCACAGTTTCCAGATTTGAGCAGAATCACAGCCGCATCAACGGTGACGTTAGGTCGTGCTTCATACACCATGCCAACAATCCCAAAGGGAACAGTGACTTGTTTCAAATGGAGCCCGTTTGGCAAAGTCCGTTCGCGCTTAACAATCCCAATCGGATCTGGTAACGCTTTGATCTTCCGCGCTCCACCGGCGATTCCCGCAATTCGTGCTCCATTCAATGTGAGGCGATCGATCAGGGACTCGGAAATTCCCTCACTGCGAGAGCGACGTACATCCTCATCATTCGCAGCGAGAATCTCACTTTCGCGCTCCTGCAGTGCTGTAGCAATAGCTTCGATTGCAGCATCTTTTTGAGCGCGCGTGGCATGTGCCAATACCGCTCCTGCTTTTCGAGCCGACTCAGAGAGCGCCTTAATCATGAGCAACAGCCTAACCAATGAGAGGAGCACTAGGCTTGGCATTATGTTCTTACTTCGGTGGTTGCGTCGCGCTTTCTTCTTCGTTCTGGCGTTTTACTTACTCCTTTTTAGCTTCACTCGCCTCGTCCATTACCCAGAGCCGGTTGCTGCTATTCGCCTTGGACTGGCGCCGGCACATGCGACGCCGAAATTGATGCCATCGCATTACATTCCCCCATCCAACTCGCCCAAGCCATGGAGCCAGGGTTCCGAAGAGATGCCACAAACGGTCGTGTTCGGCGGAGCGCTCGGCACGTTCGACGATTTTCTTGATTCCACGTCAACCAATGCATTCATCGTGCTTCGTAATGGCGTAATCACGTATGAGTGGTACAAAGCTGGTTTCGACAAAACCTTCCGTTTCCCCTCATATTCAGTAGCAAAGACGTTGACGTCAATCATGATTGGTCAGTTAATCGAGGACGGAAAGTTGCGCGAGAGCGATAAGTTCGTCGATTTCTTTCCAAACTTGAAGAATGGCACCTCATTCGACAAGGTAACAATCAATCAATTACTTGATATGCGCGGTGGCATTGGCGTCTCAGACAATTATCCATCGGGACCTAGCGGCTGGGGCGTTGCGATTGCCCAAATGTATGCGAGCACAGACCTCAATTGGTTCCTAGGTAACAATCGGAAGATGGCGTTTGAGCCGGGCGCTAAAGGAGAGTACCGAAGCGTTGACTCAATGATGCTTGGTATGGTCATCAAAAAAGTAACTGGCGAACGAGTGGCAGATTACTTTGGTCGAGAGGTATGGCAACCAATTGGCGCTAGCTCTGGCGCTACATGGAATGTCGATCGCCTCGATGGTCTAGAGAAGACCTTCTGCTGCTTCAATGCAACAGCGCGCGACTACGCTCTCGTCGGTCAGCTCATCCTCGATACCGGGCTTGCACAAGGCAAGCAAATCATTCCTCCTGTGTGGAACAAGCGCCTGGCTACACCAATAGTAAAACTTGATCGGGATTGGGGTTATGGCGCCCAAATGTGGCACCCCTACCCCAACACATCGATGCTCCTTGGTTTACATGGTCAGCATGTATTGATTGTCCCGGAGACAAAGAGCGTCATTATAAAACTCAGTGATGATCTCACTGAAGATAATGAAGGACCTGTTACCGATGTGATGTACAACCTCGCGACGCGCTCTTAGATAAGCGTCAGATCATCTCTATGGACAAGTTCACGCTCATACTCTGCGCCGAAAGTTACCGCTAGTTCTTTAGTGCTCTTACCAAGTAACTGTGGGATTTCATCGCTATCAAAAGCGACTAAACCTCGCGCAATGACAAGTCCCTGTGAATCAACTAAATCAACGACATCGCCCGCAGCGAAATCTCCAGTCACAGCAGAAACACCTGCAGGAAGCAAGGATGTGCCACGCTCAAGTATCGCCTTAGTCGCTCCTGCATCAAGAGTGAGCGATCCTTTCGGGGTTGAGGCATGCGCAATCCACAACGCACGCGATGGTGCGCGATGGCTTCCAGCATGAAAAATGGTTCCAACTTCATCGCCATCAACGGCGCCGCGAACATTGGCAAGTGAGGTGAGCACAACTGCAATGCCTGCCGTCGTTGCGATTCGTGCCGCTTCAACTTTTGTTGCCATTCCGCCACTGCCCACTCCTGAGTTGCCTGCTCCCCCAATGTCGGCGCTTACCAATTCCGCAAAATCTGAGACTTCGGTGATCTTGTTCGCCTTAGGCGCGGAAGGCGGCGCATCATAGAGCGCATCGATATCAGATAGCAGGATGAGTAAATCTGCTTGCACGAGGTGTGAAACAAGTGCAGCCAAACGATCGTTATCGCCAAAGCGAATTTCAGAGGTGCCAACTGTGTCATTCTCATTGACAACTGGAACTACACCGAGTGCAAGTAAACGATCGAGTGTACGTTGTGCATTTCGATAATGGCTACGTCGGACAATATCTTCGCTCGTGAGAAGAACTTGCGATGCAGTGATGGAATGACGAGCAAAAGATTCGGTGTAGCGGTGCATTAACAAGCCTTGACCAACTGATGCTGCCGCCTGTTGCAGCTCAAGTTCTTTTGGTCTGGACTTCAATCCCAATGGAGCAAGGCCTGCTGCAATCGCACCTGAAGTGACCACTAAAACATCGATGCCACGTGCCTTCGCGCTCGCTACGGCGTCGACCAAGAGATCCACAGCTTTACTATCTAAGCCTGCACCCGCACTACCCGTTAATGAAGATGACCCAACTTTGACGACGATACGTTTAGCGCGCGTGACTTCATTGCGCATCGTCCTCACTCCAATCTTCATCTTGCGTACCAATGCTTTCATCTTCGACATCAAGTTTGTGGATACCAAGCTGTACCGCTTCAACTCGAGTGTCGTGGCCACGTCGGGTATGGAAGTGCTCGACGCCAGCCTCGATTGTTGGCTCCCATTCAAATCGGGTGGCATCCTCACCCGAACCAATCATGACCTCACAGCCTGGTTCAGCGCCCAACTTAAAGAGCGCTTTCTCCACGCCTAAGCGAGCAAGTCGGTCTGCGAGATACCCAACAGCCTCTTCATTGCTGAAATTGGTCTGTCGGACCCAACGCTCTGGTTTGTCACCGATGACCACGAACCGACCATGCTTATCTTTGGTCACTTCAAAGCCAACGTCATCGACAGCCTTTGGTCGCAGGACGATCCGTGGCGCTTCAACGCTCTCTTTTGGTTTCCGATTGATCAACGCTGCCATCGCATAAAGCAATTCAATGATGCCTTCACGTGTTGCAGCAGAGATTGAATAAACCTCAAGACCGCGAGAGCGAAGATTCTCAGTCACCATCTCAGCCATCGCACGACCATCCGGCAGGTCAATCTTGTTTAGCGCAACGATTCGTGGTCGATCTTGTAGTCCACCGTAGGCGGCAAGCTCGTTCTCGATTACCTCGAAATCACGAATTGGATCTCGATCGCTCTCTAGCGTTCCGCAATCAAGGACATGCACGAGCGCGGAGCATCTTTCGACATGGCGTAAGAACTCAAGTCCAAGACCTTTGCCTTCACTTGCGCCAGGAATCAACCCTGGGACATCGGCAACGGTAAATCGATGTTCGCCAACTTCGACGACGCCAAGATTTGGCACCAGTGTTGTGAATGGATACTCGGCAATTTTCGGACGCGCTGCAGAGATTGTGGCGATTAGCGATGACTTACCGGCTGATGGATATCCCACCAAAGCAATATCAGCAACGCTCTTTAGTTCAAGCGTTAACTCGACTTTCTCGCCTGGTTCGCCAAGTAGCGCAAAACCCGGTGCGCGACGCTTTGATGAAGCGAGCGCGGAATTTCCCAATCCGCCTGCGCCGCCTCGAGCTACAACAAAACGTGTTCCTACACCCAGAAGATCCGCGATGACATTCCCATGCTTATCGCGCAACACTGTTCCCTCTGGAATAGGCAAAATTAAGTCATCACCTTGTGGACCATCTTTATGTCCACCTTGGCCATGTCGACCTGATGTTGCAGATCGATGTGGGCTGTAATGGAAATCTAGAAGCGTTGTTGCACTCGGATCAACGACGAGAATTACATCGCCACCTCGACCACCATTGCCACCATCTGGTCCACCCAATGGTTTGAACTTCTCGCGGTGCACAGAGACGCAACCATTGCCTCCGCTTCCAGCTTGTGCGAGTAACCGAGCTTGGTCGACGAATGAGACTGCTGACATATTCTGTTCACCTCTTTCCTAAATAAAAAAGCGGGCCCGTATGCGGACCCGCTAAAGATAAGTCCGTTGATTATTGAGGGAGAACGTTCACAACGCGACGGCCACGTGCATTTCCGAAAGAGACTGATCCTGCGGCGAGCGCAAAGAGAGTGTCATCTTTGCCGCGACCAACATTTGCTCCTGGGTGAAAGTGTGTGCCACGTTGGCGAACGAGAATCTCACCTGTGCGAACAACTTGACCTGCAAAGCGCTTCACACCAAGAAACTGTGGATTGGAGTCGCGACCGTTTCGTGTCGAGGAGACACCTTTTTTACTTGCCATCTCTCTACTCCTTTATTCCCTGGTTAGTTCTAAATTACTTACTGTTAATTGCAGTGACTTTGATCCGAGTCTTCTTCGCACGGAAACCTTGACGTCGACGATAGCCGGTCTTGCTCTTGTAACGGAGGATGTCGATCTTTGGACCCTTTACCTCTTCGAGAACTTCGGCGCTCACAGTGGATCCGGAGCCTGGGGTGGAAATCTTTCCGCCCTCAACAAGAAGAAGCAGCGGCAACGACACGGTCGCACCAACGCTGGCCTCTACTCGATCGATATCGAGAACTTCGCCAACGGATACCCGCTCCTGGCGTGCGCCAGCCTTAACGATTGCGTACACGATTCTCCTTGATTACATCTCTAGTTGCCGGTGAGCAAATGTCCTTCACTCCAGCTCGCTAAGGGTACGGATTGGCTCCCCTGCCGGTCAAACTGGCCAGCCATATCGGGTGGCGGTGCAGCGATCAGCCTTCAGGCGTGATGACGCCTCCGCTGCTCACTCGCCGACGTCCGCGACGGCCCGCTGGAGCGCTCGCTGAGGCAGCCGGCTCGCTCTCCACGACATCCTGCTCGCTGCTCTCAGAGCCTCCAGTATCGGCAGTATCGGCAGACTCCCCTGTGTCATCCGCGTGATCTGCGTGATCTGCAGAATCTGCATGATCTGCGTGATCTGCGCTGTCGTCCCGTGCGTATGAATTTGGCGCCATTGGCACTGGATCCATGTGAATGTGAATTCCTCGTCCATGACAGCTCTCACACGTTGTCGAGAAAGCCTCGATGAGCCCCTGGCCAACGCGCTTGCGCGTCATTTGGACTAAGCCCAATGAAGTTACTTCTGCAACTTGATGTTTGGTGCGATCTCGGCCAAGGCATTCCGTTAAACGTCGAAGAACTAAATCACGATTTGATTCAAGAACCATGTCAATGAAGTCGACGACGATAATGCCACCTAAATCGCGTAAGCGAAGTTGGCGAGCAATTTCCTCTGCTGCTTCAAGGTTATTCTTCGTCACAGTTTCTTCGAGATTTCCACCCTTGCCGATAAATTTACCCGTGTTCACATCGATTACGACCATCGCCTCCGTGCGATCGATGACAAGTGAACCACCAGAAGGTAAGTAAACCTTTCGATCTAGCGCTTTAGCTAACTGCTCTTCGACTCGATGCTCGGCGAAGATTTCTTTCGGCTTATGCCACTTTGAAATCTTCTGGACCAAATCAGGTGCAACAAAACTCAAATAACTATTGATTTCATCCCATGCATCTTCACCTTGAACATGCATCGAACGGAAATCTTCGTTGAAGATGTCGCGCACAACTCGAATGTTGAGATCAGGCTCAGCATAAAGAAGTGATGGTGCAGAAGCGCTTGGATCTTTCGCCTTCTGTTCGATAACTTCCCACTGCGCCTTCAAGCGAGCAACATCACGAGTTAATTCATCTTCACTAGCGCCTTCAGCAGCTGTTCGAACGATGACTCCAGCCTCATCTGGAACTAGACCTTTCAAGATCGATTTAAGGCGAGTGCGCTCGACATCTGGAAGACGTCGGCTGATACCGCTCATACCGCCACCAGGAACATAAACAAGATAACGACCAGGTAGGGAGATTTGGCTCGTTAACCGTGCGCCCTTCTGTCCGATTGGATCTTTGGTCACCTGAACGAGGACTGGTTGGCCAGTCTTTAGCGCAAATTCGATTTTTCGTGGCGTTCCCTCAGCTAAGCCTGCTGCATCCCAATTTACTTCGCCTGCGTAGAGAACTGCGTTACGCCCCTTGCCGATATCAACGAATGCTGCCTCCATGCTCGGGAGCACATTTTGTACCCGACCGAGGTAGACGTTTCCAACATAGGAGGAGCTTGAAGCACGATTTACGTAGTGCTCAACAAGAATCTTGTCTTCTAAAACAGCAATCTGGGTTCGATCGCCAGTTTGTCGAACCAACATCGTACGGTCGACATTCTCTCTGCGAGCAAGAAATTCAGACTCGGTGATCACTGCAGGACGACGATTGTTATGGAACGAGCGTGGGTGCTCTCTATCTCTATCTCTGTCTCTGTCTCGGTCTCGGTCTCGGTCTCTGTCTCGGTCTCTGTCTCTGCGACGCCCGCGCTTATCCAAGCGTGTAGAGCCAGAATCTTCTTGGCGAGATCGTGGTTCGCGCACTTTGATTGTCGTGACGATTCCATCTTCTACAACGGTCTGCGCTTCTGCGTCACTGGCACCTCCAGCTACGCGTCGGCGACGTCGACGATGCGTAGCCGAACTATCGTCAGATGAATCTGAGTTATCAACGTCTGACGCTTCCGACGATTCGTCACCTAATTCATTATTAGCGTTGCCATCGCCTTGGCGATTTCGACCGCGCCCTCTACCGCCACGGCGTCGATTGCGATGTCGTGATCGACCTTCGCTTGTCTCGCCCGCTCCGTCGCCATCAGAAGAGCTCGTATTTGCAGAAGTTGCCGCCTCGGAAACCTTTGCTGATTTTTCAGACTTCTTATCTACTGATGCTGAGGCGCTTTTCTTGACCGAATCCTTGGAGCGCGCCGGCGCTTGAAAAATCGGGACGGGAATTATGCCCTTCTTCGCTTTTACTGGCGCAGCTGGGCTCTCCACAACCGGAGCATCCGCAACTTTCTTTTTACTTACCTTTGCGGGCTTCTCGGATTTGGCAACCTTCTCCGGTTTCGCCGCTTTAGCAGGTTTAGTCTCTGCCTCACTTGCGCTGCCTTTTTTGGCAGTGACTTTCTTTAATACTCGCTTACGTGCTGGTGCAGCCATGCTGTCATCTCTCACGTACCTGGAATTTCAATCATCTACGCGAAGATTTACGTAAACAAATTCTAAAAACCTGGTACTAATCTCGTGTTCTACCGGAGTAGAACGAAGCTTCTATGTTTCTTTTGGTGCAGTGCAAAAAATCTTCGTCCGCGCCACCGAGTTCGAACGGGTCGAGCCCTCGAGGCTGCGCTGGCATAAGTATGGCAGAGAACTAGCTCCGAGCGCGAATATTGAGTAATAGCCCTACGCCTATCAGCGTGGCGAACATACTTGAGCCGCCATAGGAGAGGAAGGGAAGCGGAACCCCCGTCATCGGAGCAAGGCCCAACGTCATCCCGATATTTTCAAAAATCTGGAAGCCAAACCATGCGGTCACTCCAAGGCACACTAACCTTCCAAAAAGATCATTTGCTCGACGGGCAATCACGAAAGCTCGCCACAAAATAACTATGTACAGCGAGACGATAATTGCGCATCCGACAAAACCTAATTCCTCTCCTGCCACAGTGAAGATGAAGTCGGTTTGTTGTTCCGGCACAAAACGTCCATTTGTTTGCGGACCATTAAATAATCCTTTACCGAATAATCCGCCAGAACCAATGGTGATTCGCGCCTGACGTAGTTGATAGCCAGTGCTCTGTGGATCTGCAGATGGATCCACAAAAGATTGCAATCGGTTGAGTTGATATTGCGCGATGATGCCAAGTTTTATCGCCACAAAAGCGCCAGTAGCTGCTAAGGCGAGTAAGCCGACGCTCCATCTCAATTGCGCACCTGAGACGGCAATCATGGTGACAACGGATGCACCAATAATTGCTGTAGTTCCTAAGTCAGGCTGCAACACAATAAGCAGAATTGGGATCGCAGCAACGGCGAGAGCTTGAAGTACATCGATAGCCTGTGGTTCCTGGTGCGCATCATTCTTCTCCGCAAGAATCATCGCCATACCTACGATGATGGCAATCTTCGCCAGCTCTGCCGGTTGAATCTGTAAACCGCCCGGAAGTGCAATCCATGCGCGTGCACCGTTCACTGTTGCACCAATCCCAGGAATGAGAACGGCGATGAGTCCAAGAACCGTGATCCCCCACAGAAACGGGGTGTACGCGCGTAGTAATCGATAGTCAATCAGCGTGGTTCCAAACGCCAAGAGCAACCCAATAACGATGTTTAAAGCGTGTCGCTTGAGGTAATACTCAGGATCTCCACCAAAGGAAGCAAACCACTCACGTGTTGCTGCATAAACGAGAAGAATTCCAATACCCAAAAGTGCAGCGACCGCAACGAGCAGTGGGATATCAAATCGATCAACTATCGCCACGCGTTCAAATCGAGATCGTCGGGAGTTTGCTCGGATATTTGTCATGAAGTACTCACCACCGGTCGACGCGGAATTTGCGCTGGTGGTACCGATGGAAATATCGCTTGCTCTTTAACGATTTTTGACCCTTGAACACCAAAAATTGCCTCGTAAATTCGCCGCACCGATGGGCCAGATGTTCCAGAGCCAGTTCCTCCTTGGCTCACCATCATCACAACAGCATATTGAGGCGCATTCGATGGTGCATAACTTGCAAACCATGATGTGGTGTCCTTACTCGAACCATCGAGATTCTTTCCATACACCTCACCGGTTCCTGTTTTACCGCTGACAGGAATTGGCATACCGTCAAACCGCCACTTGGCGGTACCCGATGTCACAACTGCTCGCAGAGATTTCTGTAGGAATGAGAGCGTCTTTTTCGTAAGCGGAAGCTTTCCTACTTTCTGAGGCTTAAATTCCTCGACCAGATCTCCGGAGGGAGTAATAACGGCTCTGCCGACCGACGGTTTCCAAAGTGTTCCACCATTTGCAAGCGCCGCATAGATTTGTGCCATTTGCAAAGGAGTCATGGTGGTATCACCTTGACCAATCGCGAAGTTCACGGCATCTCCCGCACGAATCTTGCCGCCATCAACACAATTCTCTTTCGCAATTGCAATTAAATATGGGGTCAATTGCGATTTCTTTGCGCGCTTCTCATAATCGCAGAAGAAATCTTTATTCCGCTCGTACCAATTCGTTCGCCACGTACGATCAGCCAATCTACCTGCTGATTCTGAAGGAAGATCAATTCCAGTGCGCTTGCCCAGCTGAAATCCTGCTGCTGCTTTGTAGAAATAATCATTGAGATTTTTCTTCGGGCGCAACCCGCCATCTTTCAACCACTCGTTATATGCAATTTGGTACCAAAGCGTGTCGCAAGAGATCGCGATTCCTTCCTCCATGGTGATGCGACCAGCGCCTTTGCTTTCGTAATTGCGGAAGAAGCGATTACCTACTTTGAACTGCGCTGGACAGTCGTACTTTCCATTTAAGTCATAACCAGCCTTAGCTGCCGCCGCTACTGAGACGACTTTGAACGCCGATGCGGGAGCGAAAGTTCCCTGTAGCGCGCGAGAGAGAGCTGGCACCCCTGACTTCGCGCTATACAAGTCGCTGGCTTGCTTGGCAGTGATTCCTTGCTCCCAAATATTGGGGTCGTAGGTTGGATAAGAGGCAATAGCAAGAATCCGCCCATTCTTTACATCCATTACTACTGCTGCGCCAGCGTCGGCTTTACGTGCACCCTTTTTATCCACGGTGCCCGAGCGGGCGCGAATAATTGCCGCGAGCAATTCGCGCTCTACAACCGCCTGGAGTTTTGCATCGATACTTGTAACTAAGTGATTGCCAGGAATTGCCTTGTTATCTTTGAGCACACTAGTGGCAGACTCTTTCCTGTCTACAACAATTGTTTTTACGCCAGGTTCCCCACGAAGCGCATAATCGTAAGTCTTCTCAAGTCCAGCTTTTCCAATAGATTCATTACGGTAAAACTTAGCCGTTGATTCACTTGCTAATTCTTTCTCGCTAATTGGCCCAACATATCCAAGAACGTGAGCACCGTTGACTCCTTCGGTTCCAGGGTAATAACGAAAACCCTGCGGTGAAGCAAGAACGCCTGGATATCGCTCTGCATGTTCTACGATCGAAAGCGCAACCTCTTCGCTGGCATCAACAGAGATTGGAATCGGTTGGTAGCGCGAGCCATTCCAACAACGAGCCCCTCCAGTCAATGCAGGGTCAACTTTCTCCCCACACAATCGAGTTTTTCCAAACACTTCCTCGTAAGGCATTTTTAATACTTTGGCAGTTGCCTGCAGTGAAGCCACTCCCCGATCGGATTCTTTATCCAGAATAGATCGATCAACAGCAATCACTAAACCAACTCGGTTAATTGCAAGTGGTTTACCACTGCTATCGAGAATCATCCCTCTTGTTGCGGGTGTGATGACATTTCGACTTTGAATCTCAAGCGCTGCATCTTGGTACTTATCTGTTGCAGCAACTTGCAGATAGAAAAGTCGACCAAAGAGTGCGGCCATTAATGAGAAAAGTAGGATCTGCACGAAAATCGTCGCGTACCTGGAGCGCTCACCCATTAAGTGCGCCTATTCCGCGTGCGCCTGGTGCACCTTGCGCGAATCGTGCGAGGCGGATAATCAGAGGCGAAAGTAAAGGTGTAACAAGCGCTGACCAGAACAGAACTCCCGGAGCTGTTCGAGAGAAAGAGAGTCCTTGTTCTGCGCTAATCACCCAACTTGTGATCGCAAAAAGGATGAGGGTGAGTAGGAGCGCTCCGGTCACGGTGACCGTCAACGTCACTGGAGATTGGCGACTTGAGCGTAACTGCACACCCATTTCAGAAGTTCCGTAACACACTGCTGCGAGTACAAAGGCCCAATGTCCGATAAAACCTACCGACAAGGGGTTGAAATCAAGGAGCAATCCAGCGATGAATCCCTGTAGCGCTGCAAACTCTGGATCTTCCAGAAAAGCCCACGCCAAAACGACAATGAGAAAAATTGAAGGATCTGCAAAGGGAAACGAAATTCTCGATATCACTGCATTTTGCAGCGCAAGTGCGATGATGGCAATCGGGAGGAAGAACAAAGTCTTTCGCACTACTGATTCACTTTCTTGCTCTTGGTCGGTGAAGGCTCAGGTGATGGCGTGATGTAGACAGTCACGGTAGGGGTAGGAGTTGGTCGTGGAGCTGGTGGTAAAAGTGCATCTCGCGGGTTCACACGCACTTTCCCGGTTACGACTGCAACAACCTCTAATGAATTCAATCGTACAAAAGGTTTCACCAATGCTGTCTTAGTTAACGTTCCAGAATTTTGATCAACTGCGACAACAGTCCCCACGGGAACACCAGGCACGAATGGTCGACTATTGCTGCTACCTCGAGCCACTAATCGATCGCCAACTTTTAACGTCGAAGCTGAATCGAAAAGCGTCAGTGAAAGCTCGTCATTCCCCGTTCCGGTAACTACTCCCAGAATGCCGCTTCCTTCCATGCGGATTCCAGCCTTAAAGGTCTCATCATCAAGCAGGAGCGCAATGCAGGTCTCCGCACTCACAGAGATCACTCGTCCAACCAGGCCAGCGCCTGCAATCACTGTCATATCAGTGCTCACTCCATCGCGAGCGCCAATATCTAGCTCTACTGTGCGAGAAAAACCTGCCGCCGATCCTGCTGAAATAACTCGAGCTGGCACACTTTTATATCTGCCGGCGCCTGCAAGGTCGAGGACTTCCTTTAGTTGCTTTACTTCACGAGAGAGGACATTGAATCTACTGAGCCTCTCCTCTAGCTGAGCATTCTTTGCCTCTAACTCCTCGATTTTTTGCGAAGTTCTTCCCAAGTTCGCTGCATCAGAGACGAAATTGCTCACTGGGTCATAGAAAAATCGGAAGAACGATTGAATAGGAGCAAGTACAGATTTAGTAACTCCTCGGAATGTCTGGCCAGGCACACTGCCTCGAAGATCTAAGGTGACGATAATCAGCGCAGTGACTAAAAGTGCGATCAGAAAAAATCGTGAGCGAGACTTATCTGGTGTAGCCAATTCGTCACCCCACTCTCAGCCAAAACGCGATACGGCTGCTATCTGCGAGGCTCGGAGATAAGCACTTTCTCTAGAGCTTCGAACTCTTCAATGCATCGACCGGTTCCCATAACAACTGCATTCAATGGATTCTCTGCAATGTGCACCGCAATTCCAGTTTCGTGGCGAAGTCGCTCATCGAGGCCATGCAAGAGCGCTCCACCTCCGGTGAGCACGATGCCTCGATCCATAATGTCGCCGGAAAGCTCTGGCGGACAGCTATCAAGGGTAGTTTTTACCGCTTCGACAATTCGAGAAACCGGCTCATCAATGGCTTTGCGAATCTCTTCTGCTGTTACCAAGATTGTTTTTGGTAGGCCAGTCACGAGGTCGCGACCTCGAATTTCTGCATCTGGCTCCCCCACCGCAGGGAAAGCAGATCCGATTGCCATCTTGATCTCTTCAGCAGTTCGCTCTCCAAGAAGCAATGAGTACTCACGCTTAATCCACGCAATGATTGCTTGATCAAGCTCATCGCCACCAACACGGATTGATTGCACAGTCACGATTCCACCAAGGGAGATGACCGCGATTTCCGTTGTACCGCCTCCGATGTCGACGACCATGTTTCCCGTTGGTTCGTGGATTGGAAGTCCAGCACCAATAGCAGCAGCCATTGGTTCTTCAATGATGTAGACCTTGCGTGCACCTGCGGCATACCCAGCATCTTTTACTGCGCGCTGTTCCACACCGGTAATGCCTGATGGCACGCACACTACTAAGCGGGGCTTGGCAAAGTGGCGACGCTTATGCACTTTTTGGATGAAGTAACGAAGCATTCGCTCGGTGGTATCAAAGTCTGAAATAACCCCATCTTTTAGGGGTCTGATTGCCACGATATTGCCAGGAGTGCGGCCAATCATCTTCTTCGCCTCTAGCCCTACAGCAAGAATTCCACCAGTGTCTTGGTTAATTGCAACAACACTTGGCTCATTGAGCACAATTCCCCGGCCGCGGACATAAACCAAAGTATTTGCCGTTCCTAAATCAATCGCCATATCGCGACCAATGAAAGACATTGTCCGTGCCATTACTTACCTCCGAAGAAAAGTGCTATCTCACGTTCAGCGGATTCAACTGAATCTGATCCATGCACAATGTTCTGAACAACTTTTGTTCCTTGATCGCGCGCTAGGTCGCCACGAATTGTTCCCGGCGCTGCAACGGTTGGATCTGTTGCGCCAGCTAGTGAACGGAATCCCTCAATCACTCGATTTCCTTCGGCGATCAGCGCCACGATTGGACCGGAGAGCATAAATTCGACAAGTGGCTCGTAGAAGGGTTTGCCGACATGCTCGGCATAATGTTTCTCGAGTAAAGCGCGGTCTGCGTTGAGAAAACGGATGTTAGAGATGGAATATCCCTTGCGCTCAATCCGAGCAATTACCTCACCAATGAGGTTACGACGAACCCCGTCAGGCTTGACCAATACGAGCGTCCGTTCCATGGGGATAGCCTAATGGCTTACGGAGGGGTCAGACGAGCGCGGGCTGCCTCGCCGGCCCGCCCGACGATAATCGCGGCAATCCAGAGCGCGGCAAAAATCCCGCCGAGTACATACATTGAGGTGACGACGGCGCCGTAGCCAACCAGGGGAACTTGCAGAATCGATCCAATAATCCAACCTGATTTTCGCTTCAGTAAACCGGGGGTAAGTAGCAGTACGACGGCGAGCACGCCACCAAGAACCAGCTGCCATGTGTCCGATGAATTCATGGCAATCAGCAGCGCAAATCCCATCGTGAACGCTTCCATCACAAGAACGCTGGAACCAAGCATTCTCACGATTGCTCCCCTCGCTTGAGTAGCGCACGAGCTTGTCCGACTGTGATTACTGATCCAGTGACAAGGATTCCAACCGATTGCGTTGGATGACTTGCTTTATCGATTGCCATTTCAATTGCGCGCGCAATCGAACCTGCCGAGCTCACTTGCTCATCTTCGAAGATACTCATTGCAATTTTGAATAACTCTTCCGTGGGCATCGCTCGAGGTGAAGAGTTTTCTGTGACGATGATTTCATCAACAACATTAACTAGCTCACTCAAGAAACCTGTCACATCTTTATCACCCAAAATTGCCACGATGGCAATGATGCGATCGAATGCAAATTCTTCGCTAAGCGCCTCACGGAGTGCAAGTGCACCATGGTGGTTATGCGCCGCATCAATAATCACCGTCGGATTGCGACGCATCACTTCGAGACGACCTGGAGAGGTTGCTTGCGCAAACCCATCACGAACTGCATTGATATCAAGTTGTTGTGCGCCACCACCAAGAAATGCCTCTACAGCTACCAGGGCGAGGGCGGCGTTAGATGCTTGGTGGCGACCATAAAGCGGCAAGAAAATATCTTCGTACGTGCCACCCAAACCTTGAATTGTTAAGAGTTGGCCACCTACTGCGACATCGCGTCGAATCAGAGCGAAATCGAGCCCCTCGCGAAGTGGAATCGATTCAATCGTTGCACTCTCACGTATCAGAACTTCTGCTGCCTCCCGCGTTTGATGAGCTAACACCGATGGCTTTCCGTTCCTAAAGATTCCCGCTTTTGTGTGCGCAATTTCAGCGATAGTTCCCCCCAAATACTCTTGATGGTCTAAGCCAATTGGGGTCATGACGGCAACATCAGAGTTGATGACGTTTGTGGCATCCCATGCGCCTCCCACGCCACATTCGATGACACCTACATCGATTGGCGCATCAGCGAAAGCGGCATATGCCATGGCTGTGAGCACCTCAAAGTATGAAAGCGGATGTTCAGAACGCGCATCAACTAGTTCAATATAGGGCTTGATGTCCTCGTAGGTATAAATGAAAAATTCCGGCGTGATCAACTCACCATCGATTGATATCCGCTCACGAATATCTTCTAGATGTGGACTTGTATACCTGCCAGTGCGGATACCAAAGGAGCGCAGGAGCGAATCAATCATCCGTGAAGTAGAAGTTTTGCCATTTGTTCCAGCAAGATGAATGGAGCGAAATGTCTCTTGTGGGTTCCCCAAATAATCCAGAAGCATCGCAATTCGATCGAGCGAGGGTTCAATCTTATTCTCAGGCCAGCGCGAATTGAGCTCCTGGATAATTTCCGCTAACTTCGAATCAATGTTTCCTGACATGTCAACTAGCCAGGTAACTTTTTGAGTTGCTCAGTAATCCGCGCAATATCGCGATCAGTCTCTTCGAGGCGCGCCTTGATGGTTGTGACAACTTTTTCGGGAGCTTTGGCCATAAAGTCGGCGTTATCAAGTTTTACTCGCGCCGTTTCACGATCTTTCTCTACAGTGGCGAGGTCCTTCTCAAGTCGCGCCCGCTCTGCGGCAACATCCACAGTGCCCGAAAGGTCGAATTCGCAATTGATTGATCCGGCAACAATCGAGCCAGATACTGTGAAGTTCTCAGCAGGATCGGTGATGCGCAAGACTGAACGAATAGCCTTTTCATATGGGGCCAAGGCGCTCTTATCGATTCCATTGAATCGTCCTGGAATCGGGGCAGAACTCTTCACTCCCTGATCATTGCGGAACCTTCGTACTTCAGTGATTAGGGATTTCACTTCTTCCATCGCCGCGTTGGTTCGTTCATCGATACGACTTTCGTCAGCCTCTGGCCACGCAGCGATAACGAGGCTCTCTCCGCCAGTGAGTCGAGTCCAAAGCGCTTCGGTAATGAATGGCATCACTGGATGAAGAATTCGGAGCAGATTGTCGAGAACGTGACCAATGACAGCTTGCGCGTTCTCGGCTTGAGCGCCTCCCTGCGCGAACGAAGACTTCGCGAGTTCGAGATACCAATCGCAGAAGTCATCCCATGCAAAGTGATAAATCGCATCGCACGCTTTTGCGAACTCGAAGCCCTCAAAATAGTTATCTGCTTCTTTTATAGTTTGGTGAAGTCTCGAGAGAATCCAATTGTCAATTGCAGTTAGCGCACTTTTTTCAGGAAGCGGTCGCGCGCTCGTTGCACCATTTAACAGCGCAAACCTCGATGCGTTCCAGAGTTTTGTGGCGAAGTTGCGAGATCCTGCTACCCACTCTTCGGCGAGGGCTTGGTCAGTCCCAGGGTTTGCGCCCCGCGCGAGCGAAAATCGCAGCGCATCAGCGCCATATTTATCCATGAACTCCAGTGGATCGATGGTGTTGCCGCGAGACTTGCTCATTTTCTTGCCGAATTTGTCGCGGACTAAACCGTGTAAAGCAATGGTGTGAAATGGCGGCGTACCGTCCATCGCGAATAAACCAAAAATCATCATTCGTGCGACCCAGAAAAAGAGAATGTCGTATCCAGTGACAAGGACGCTCGTTGGATAGAACTTAGCAAGATCTCCACTCTTGTCTGGCCAACCCAGAG
>Ga0315901_10004580_pt1 | contig 17180 bp, 14 predicted proteins | sample LakEriMetagenome_10_FD_203761 | JGI IMG/M metagenome (GOLD analysis project Ga0315901, IMG submission 203761) | Freshwater fungal communities from buoy surface, Lake Erie, Ohio, United States - Buoy 2 MA116 | ecosystem: Environmental > Aquatic > Freshwater > Lake | place: USA: Lake Erie, Ohio...
CGCTACGATGTCGAAATTCAGTTCCTTATAATGATTCTGGAAAGACGGGAATAACGACTGGCGAAAACGATCGGAAAATCCAATCACACCCACGCGCACCCTTTCGTTGGCGCCGATGATGTTGCCATAGCTCTTTGCGCTGAACCCCATGCTGGCCGCATAAACGCCAGCCGAAGCCTTGATGGATGTCTTAATAAAATCCCTGCGATTCTTTGACATATAGATTTGTTAGTTGGATGATTACTTTATTTCGCGAATCTTGAGATTGCGGAATGAGACGTTATTTCCATGGTCCTGCAACAGGATATTTCCTTTGTCGCCTGCACCAAAGCCTTTATACTTCTCATATTTCGAACGTGCCACGAGCGCATTGAAAATATTGCTTTTCCTTTCGTACTCCACTACCTTAAATCCATTCAGCCAGTGCTGGACGATATTGTCCGGATACACTACGATGCGCCCCATGTTCCAGTCACCGATCTTCTTTTGAAACCGCTTATCCAGCTTTGTGGACGGGATGAGATCATACAAACTCGCCATGGTCCTGTTGCCAACAACCCCCATTTTTGCATCCGGGTGTTTCTCATCGTCAAGGACCTGGTATTCCAGGCCTATGCCCGAGCGGCCCTGAGAATCAAAACTCTCATTCACAAAATACTTCACACCGGAGTTGGCGCCTTCCGTAAGCTTGAACTCAAATGTCATTTCAAAAGCTCCGTACTGTTCTGTGGTTACGATATCGTTCCCGGTTTCTGAACCATCTGAAGGACTTACATTGATCTCACCGTTCTGTACGGTCCAGTGTGCCGTTGGCATTTTGTCGCCATGCACCGCCCTCCAGCCTGTGAAATCCTTACCATTAAAAAGCAATTTGAAACCCAATGCTTTCTCCTGCCCTGAAATATTGTTCGGAAGCAGGTTTATAACAGCGATATCATCGTAAGGACTGGGCTTCAGGTTTTCTGTCTGGATGCGGATATTCTTCCAACGCACCTTCATACCCTCCTTTACATTGCCGCCGATGGAATGCACCTGCAGGGCAATGAATCCCCTCGCCGTCATATCATCTACCAGGTGAGCCACAGGCACTCCGTTCACAAACGTACGGATCACCGGGCCGATGGCTTCGATCCGGTATTTATTCCACTGCCCAACCTTAAACGCTTTTTTACCTTCCGGATTGATGTCGGGGATATAAAGCCAGTCGCGGCGCCCTTCGTCGTATATACCGCCAGACCATGCCCGCGGGGAAGGATCAACCTCCATTTGGTAACCATGTACCCGGCCATCCTTGTACTCAGGTAATGACAGGCTTCTGAACTGGATCCCTGAGTTCATGTTCTCAATATTCAGGTCGAGCTCAAGGATAAAGTCGCCATAATCTTCATTGGTGCATAAAAATGAATTCGGCGTATTGGACACCGTGGTTCCTACGATCTCGCCATTTACCACTTCGTATTTGGCCTTACCGTTTTTCTGGTTCCAGCCTTTCAGATCCTTGCCATTGAAAAGCGACTTCCATTGCGCAGATCCACTTAAAAACAAAAGACTTTGAAAAAAGCACAAAACTGTGCATCTGACTAACAAGCGTAGGTTCATAACCGGGGGGCAGTTTAATGTTGTGTTCACAAGCCTGCTTCCTGATGACTTTCGGGAAGAATATGTAATTAAACAATAATAATTGATTTCGGCAACTCGAAAAAGGAAAACGTTAGAACAATTTCACTTGCTGAAGAATCTGCATTCTCCGCTCCATGTAACCGATACCCAACTATCCCCTGGCAGTGTCAGAAGTTTAACTTCCCCTGGTAATCATCCAGGATCCTGGTTCGAAAGATATACGCGTACCGAACCTGGGTCAGCGATACCGGACATGGTATGTCTGCCGAAGTCCCGGAAAAAATCTTCGTTCCATTCTTCAACACCAGGAAAACGGGAAGCGGCATCGGCCTCAGTTTATGCAAACAGATCATGATGCGGCACAAAGGCAATATCCAGGTTAAATCCATCGCGGGCGAAGGGACTGTTTTCTCATTGCAATTCCCCTAATGCCATCAATCATCTCTCCCAGAGATGCATTTTATCTACCAATGGCAGGAAGATCCTGCAACGAAAATTATTGCAAGGGCACGATAACATGTTTTCCCATGCTATCTGCAAATCTATTGCCATGACGATGCCCCCGGTCAGGGATTCAATTGAAGTTGATTGAACAGCTGCTGGTAGTCCGGATTAGAGGGATCCGTACGCTTAAGCACCGACGCTGGCCCGATGGCTTTTCGGGACTGTTGCTGCTGTAAATAGAACACTGCCAGGGCATAGTTGAGCGCCGCATCCCGGGGAGCAATGCCCAGTCCCTTTTGTAGCAGTTTTTCTGCCGCCGCAAAATTCCCGTTCTGCTGTTGCAGCAGACCATAGTTGTAGAATATCCTGGGATCGTCGGCACCTTTCTCAACCGCTTTCTCAAAATTCTTTAGCGCGCCGCCCATGTCCTTCATCTCCACCTGGAGAAGCGCCATGTTATAATATACCCTTGGATTGGAGCCATCTGTCACCCTGGCTTCTTCCAGTAATTTCAACGCTTCACCATTGCGACCCTGGGTATTATACAGGGACGACAGATTAAATCGTACATAGTTCATCAGGCTGTCTTTGCCCAGACCGCGCTTGTAATACTTCTCCGCATTCATCGCATCGTTCATCCGGTAATAAAAATCACCGATCAGCACATTACCCACGGCAAAATCCGCCTGGTACATGACATATTGCTCCACCTCCTTCCGGGCATTGGCAAAACCATTTCGATAATCCGCCGGGATCTGCTCTATGGGAACTTGCAACAGTACGTCCGCCGCTGCGATCCTGACAGCCCTCACCTTATCATTGAACAAGACCGACACGGCATCTTTCCATTGCTCGTAAGGGAACGAGGACAGTGCGCGAACGGACCGATACCTGACCTGCGCATCCTTATCATTCAATGCCTGCAACAATGCGTCTATCGACTGCTTCGTTGGAATACTTCGTAAATACTCTGCTGCAGTGGCCTTAATGATCGAGGGTATGGATGTGTCGCTCATCAGACGAAGCAGGTGCTTCTCCGAACCCTGGTCCAATCTGCTACCAGGAACCAGATCATCCGAAAAATGATACTTACGCTCCGGGCCAAACCATTTTACTACAGCATCGGCAGCCCATTCCGCCTTCTTATCCGTATGGCAAGTATTGCAGGCATTGGGAGTACCGTATTTCACACTCAGATCTGGCCGTGGAACACGGAAGCTATGGTCGTGCCTGAAATCATTTCCCATATAGAACTTTCCAGGCATATGGCAACTCACACAATTGACCTGCTCAACCGGAACGTTGTGTCGGGTATGCTCAAAACCTTCATACTTTTTCTCATGGCACTGCAGGCATACCAGCGTCTTTGGAAGAACCAGTTTACCCGAATGCGGGTTATGGCAGTTGCTGCACTTGACACTTCGGTGGAACATCTTGCTTTGGAGGAATGAGGTATAGATATAATCCTCATCATCCACCTGGCCATCGGCATGGAAAAATTCCGTGGTAGGGATCTCCGGGATCAGATTATTCATCACCTCGTTGGGATCAACCGCATCCCCGTTGATGTCCGCCTTACGTGCATGACAGGGAGCACAGGAGTTCACCTGCACCACATTAGGACTGTCTACCCGTGTAAGGTAAGCGAAGGGTACACGCGAGCCACTCTTGTAGCCTTCCGAGCCCACAAAATCAATATGCTTTTTACCGGCACCATGGCAGCTCTCACAGCTTACGTTGATCACATCGTAGGTAGTATGGAAACTATCTGCATCCGCGAAATAATTCTTCTTCAGATTTGTGGAATGGCAGGATGCGCACATGGTGTTCCAGTTCTGCCCGCCGGATGACCAATGCAGCCAATCGCGGTGATCGATCTTCTGCCCGCCGTACTGGTGAAACCATTTCTTTTTTACAACATCCCAACTGACCCGGGGAACCTGCATCCTGCCGCCCGGGAAGGCTACCAGGTACTGTTGCAGTGGAGTATGTCCGAAAGTATACAGCACCTCGTAATCATGCAGCTGCCCATCAGGTCCCTGTGTATTGATGATATACTTACCGTCACGCTTAAAAAAACGGGAAGTAACTCCATCCGCAGTCATGGTCTTATTACCGAAATCACCAAGCACCGTGGTATCGTTGGCTGGCAACATGGCTTTGTAATGGTCCGATTGTTGCCAAAGGGCATATTCCTTGGCGTGGCACGACTGGCATTTCTGGTCACCAACGTAACTGTTCTCCGTTTTGGCCAGCAGATCCGTTTGCTGATCTCCCGGTTTGCAGTATTCCAAAAACAGAACAGCTGCCCCCAGCAGGAAACAAATGGTGAAAGCGGTAAGATAGGAGCTCCTTTTTCTCATGTTGCAGCACGGAAATTACGAAGCTTTTCTGAGCTATCGCATGGTCCTGAAATTAATGAATGGCAGAGCATACAAGATACCGAAATACAAAAAGCAGACATGAGCCCGCAATGTGTTGGGTAAGTACGGCAATCACCAGATGGATCAAAAACCATGATAGTTAATGTGAATGCGGAATATATTCATTTAACACAGTGCCATCATCGAATAAAGTAATAATGGCGTAACCTGGAGGGGTTTGACGATACCAGTACTTACCTGCAGAGTTTTTATCTCCCTCTTCCCACCAAAAACCACTCAACGCGCCATTGCAAAAGTATTGTACACCATTATACGCCACCCCATCCTGTAAATGGATATGCCCACTTACACAGACTTTCACTTTGTCTTTTTGCTTAAAGAATAAGTCAACTAAATATTTGTAATCCGTATGCATACCCCCATCAATATGGGTACAAGCAGCAAGAAGTGGATAATGACTCAACAACAACACAGGAGTATTTGCATTTAATTTTTCCAAGTCTTGTTCTAACCATCTCCTTTGCTCCTCGTCCAGGGAGCCAGCATCCTGGTTGTTACTGTCCAAAACAATAAAATGCCAACCTTTCTTATCAAAACTGTAATAACGCTTGCTGATTCCCAGTTGCTTCACAACATAATCTTTTCCATACATCTCATCCTGCTTATCAGGAGCCGCCCACCACATATCGTGGTTACCAAGACAGCTATACATGTCATACTCCTGGAATTCACTTCGCAGTTGCTGCCAAATGGCCCACTGCTCTTTTACTCTTTCCCTTGTAATGTTACTGTAATCCGCTGCATAAATAGTATCCCCACCGTTCAGAAAGAAATCAACTTTATGTTTCTTTATTTCCTCCATGCATTTGCGAAACCTGTTGGCTGCATCAAGTTCGGGCCGCATGTGAACGTCGGTGATATGAGCGATGCGCAAGACTCTTTTTCGTCTGGAAACGCTTTGTTCTGCAGCACCAGCCAGAGTGCTTACACCACCCAACGTCATTGTTCCGGCAGCCAGACCTATATTTCTGATAAGTTTTCTTCTGTCCATTGTAGAATCAGTTGATTTAAGTTTATCCAATATCGTCGCCTGAACTATCTGAAGATTGAGCCGGGCAAATAGCCCGTCCACGATTGGGGCAATTTCTTCTTTTGCACACCAAAAAGTTTTGCAATGACAACTGAAGTATTCTTGTTGCTATTGTTCATGGTTGTCAATCCCAGTTTCTTGATTTGAGGTCCTGCAATTGCCCACGGAACTTGCATTTCCTGCATACTCACCCCACCATGACCGGTTTGGGGACTGCCGCCATGATCTGTGATGAAAAGGAAATGGGTGCCGTTATACAAATTTTCCGCCCTTAACCGGTCCAAAAAAACACCTACAGCCGTATCTGCCTGCTCTATGGATTTAATATAGGGATCAGACATCCAGCGATAATTGTGACCGGCGTGATCTGTATGTACAGTATACAAGAAAACCAAAACTGGATTGGCCCGATTCTTTACAATAAAATCAAATGCCTGCTGATAAATGCTGTCATATCTGTCGTTCCTCTGAAAGGAAAGTTCATCAATGTATTTCTTATTCATGGAGTTGACCAATTCTGGCCAGTTGTAATAAAACGCTGTTCTGGCACCCGGCACATGATCTTTCAGAACCTTAAAAATGGATGGGAAGTAACCGTCATTGTCTGTCTCCAGGGCTTGCAAAGAATGTTTATCTACTTTCCATTCGTTTGAAGTTACGCCATGTTCTTCGGGGCCAGATCCTGCTAAATGACTTGTCCAATTGGGCAAAGTAACCGAAGGCATAACTGACCGGGTGGTTAGCGACAACACTCCGTCAGCAAACATTCTATCGATATTGGGATGTTTGGCGGTTTTGAATCCATCCACACTTATACCATCAAAACCAAGTATAATGACACGCTTAGGACGGTTCTGAGCAAAAAGACTATTTGACACCATGACAACTATAGTCAACAATAAGAAAGCAAATTTTTTCATCTTAATACATGGTTATCGCTCAATTTAAATAAAATGACATTGAATCAACAGGGCAGCTTCGCCGTTTTGCGGATTTGCGGCACAGATCCACTAAAGCAAGCTTTGCAGGTCTGCCCGGAAATGCAAAACCCCGCTGTCGCGGGGCTTTGTTGATTTGTCTTGCGGTGAGAGAGGGATTCGAACCCTCGGTACAGTTTAACCCGTACGGCAGTTTAGCAAACTGCTGATTTCAGCCACTCATCCATCTCACCGTATGGTCGCTGAAGGGGGGCAAAAATAATGAACAGCAGCCAACCCCCAAAATTTGATTTAATTCAACGATGGATAGAAAATTCCTTGTAGCCCCGGACAAGACAATCAGAAACCTCGATCCCCTCTACCCTGGCACTGTCAGGCCCTTTCCGGCACCACTCCACCAGGTTGTCGACGTCTGCAAGCTTACCTTCTGCCCGAAGCATTACCCTTCCGTCGGGAAGGTTTTCCACTGTCCCGAACAGCCCCAGTTTCTGAGCCTGCCGGCGGGTATGATAACGGAAGTTCACACCCTGTACTTTCCCTTTTACGATAATCTGTTTTGCTGTGATCATAAGAAAAAATCCCGCACGGAGCGGGATGATGTTGATTTTATCATGGAGGATACCAAGCGTATTTACATAGCGGCCAGCTGAACCTTTTGCTGCAGCTCCATAACGCTCTCCCTGAACATGTTATCCGTGTCCATCAGGTCTTTAACCGTCTGGCAGGAGTGAATGACAGTGGTATGGTCCCGGCCTCCAAAATGCTCACCAATGGTCTTGAGGGAATTTTTTGTAAAGATCTTGGCCAGGTACATAGTGATCTGGCGTGCCTGTACGATCTCACGTTTCCGCGTTTTCTGCAGAAGCTTGTCGTAAGGAACATCAAAGTAATCACAAACCATTTTCTGAATCGTATCGATCGTGATCTCCTTTGAAGAAGTCTTCACAAAATTTCGGAGTACTTTCTTCGCCAAATCAAGGTCAATTTCACGCTTGTTAAGCGAAGATTGTGCCAAAAGCGAAATAAGGGCGCCTTCCAGTTCGCGGACATTGCTCTGGATGTTGTAGGCGATGTATTTTACCACCTCCTTGGGCATCTCGAGTCCGTCGTTCCGCATTTTCTTCTCAAGGATCTCGATACGGGTCTCATAATCCGGCACCTGCAGGTCTGCACTAAGCCCCCAGCGGAAACGGCTGAGCAGCCGTTCCTGAACCCCCTCAAGATCTTTGGGGGGTTTATCAGAAGTCAGGATCAGCTGTTTGCCAGACTGATGCAAATGGTTGAAGATCGCAAAGAACGCATCCTGTGACTTCTCTGCCCGGTTGAAAAACTGGACATCGTCTATCACCAGCACATCGATCAGCTGGTAAAAATGAATGAAATCGTTGATGGCGTTATTACGGCTGTGATCCTGGAACTGGTTGATGAATTTCTCAGAGCTTACGTACAACACCACCTTATTCGGATGGACCCTTTTCACCTCATTTCCAATGGCTTGTGCAAGGTGGGTTTTACCCAAACCAACTCCGCCATAGATAACCAGGGGGTTAAAGGATGTAGCACCAGGCTTCTCTGCCACTGTTTTTCCAGCCCTGCGGGAGACGCGGTTACAATCCCCTTCAACGAACATATCAAAAGTGTAGATCGGATTCAGCTGTGAATCGATCTGCATCTTCTTCAATCCAGGGATCACGAATGGATTCTTCACCGGATTATTTATAACCAGCGGAAAATCCATTTCATTATTGCTATATGTTTTATATCCGTTTCCAGGGATATCCATTGTTAGTGGCTTATCCTTTCCGTTACCACTGTCCACCATGATGCGGTATTCCAGTCTGGCCTCTTTTCCTAATTCCCTCTTCAATGTTTTCGCCAGCAGATTCACATAATGCTCTTCGAGATACTCGAAGAAGAATTGACTGGGTACTTGTATGGTGAGGACCTTATCCTTCAACGCAACAGGGCGAATGGGCTCGAACCAGGTTTTATAATGTTGCCACTCAACGATGTCTTTGATGATATCCAAGCAACTTGACCAGACTTTATCGTGAGTATTCTCCATTCTTCCTTAAGCAGTTAATACTTTAATTATTCTAATGTTTCGACGAAATATTTCACAGGATTGGTACAGTACAAATAAGAACGATCAGCGAATGTCAGGAGTTGGTGTCTGTTCCCGAAAAGTTCCGGCAGGGGGATGCCAGATTCGTTGTCGGGAGTGAGAGATTTTATAGCGCTTATCCTTTTGATTCATCGTTTTGAAAAGTACTTTTTTTTCCGGACTTAGTTCAGCGTTTTCTGAAAAAAATCTTGAACTGATTTATTTCCGGAAGGGGAGCGAATATAGAACAGCAATAAGTGAATAAAAAATTTTTCTTCTTTGGTTTTTTTAAACTAAAAGCGACCCGGAATTTCCCGAAAGTTTTCGCTTGCCAGCTGAAAATTCGTAGTCCAGCCTTCCCAGGTTAATTCCGCCCCAACCCACCTGGTTTACGATCACTTCCATACCCGCTGCATTTCGATAAACCCTTGGCTTTTCGAAGAACCTGTGTGTGTGCGCACCTATGATCAGGTCTATGTTTCGGCTTGTTTTTGCAAGCACTTCATCACTTACCTTATCATTGTCGTACTTATCACCCAAATGCGAAAGACAGATCACCAGGTCGCAGTTTTTCTTCTCCCTGAGCAGACCGGCGGTTTCATTCGCAGTTTGAATGGGATCCAGGTACCTGGTGCTGCCATACAATCCTTCTCCAACAAGGCCTTTCATCTCTATACCCACTCCCGTTATACCTATTGAAAGCCCGCCTTTTTGTATCACTTTATAAGGAAGGCATTTTTGCTCCATCGGTGTGCCGCTGAAATCGTAGTTACAAATGATCAGCGGGAAGCGGGCGTGTGTGGATAACTGAAGCGCAAGGTTCTCGATCCCGGCGTCAAAATCGTGGTTCCCGATTGTGCCGGCATCATATCCCATCATCGTCATTGCCTTCAATTCCGGCTCTCCTTTATAGAGGTTGAAATAAGGCGTTCCCTGGAACATGTCGCCTGCGTCCAGGAGCAGTACGTGCTCTTCTGTAGCCCTGATCTGTTTGATCAATGCCGCCCTGGCTGCTACCCCACCCCTGCCTTTGAGATTTCCATCGGGAAAGGGATCCAGCCTGCTATGGACGTCGTTCGTATGAAGGATGGTAAGCTTCACGGTCCGCTTCTGCTCCCGCGCATACAACGGGTGAGCCGCAAGGAAAGACGCGCTGGCAAGGGCTGTGGTCCTGAGAAATGCTCTTCTAGTTGCCGGCATAAAATCTGTTTTCCAGGTTATCACCGATCTGCTTTCCTGACCGGCCCATCTTTTTCACATAATCCTCCATGGCCGAACGGATCAGGTAATTGGTCTGCTTTGCTGGTGAACCCTTTAATATTCTTGAATTGTTGAGGCTGTAGTCAGAGTAAACGATGGTGTATTCCCCGGACGGATCCAGGAGAGTCCCGTTGATCCTGATCTCTGTAGCTTTCTTGTTGGTCACTTTCATCGTGAACCCGCCAATCCCTGCCCCATCAGCGGCAGTCTCCTGCAAGAAAGCTTCCAGCACCGTTCCCTTCACCGTTACCAACACCATCAGGTTGTCAAATGGCATGATCTCAAACAACATTCCGCGGGTCACAGGGCCGGGTTCTAGGTATGGCCTCCTGATCCCGCCCAGGTTCACAACGGCAAGATCGGCACCCTGGTCAAATTTCTCACGGGCCATGTCCAACATGGCATCACACATGAAATTTCCCAGGGTACTGGCTGGCCTCCTGACATCCATACGTTTAGACGCCGTCCCCAGCACCTCGCTCATGGTATTATCCATGCTGTCCCGGTATGGCTTCAGGTAAGAAGCAAATCCGGTATCTGAGGACGTACCCCCGGATACTGCATAACCCGAAGATCTCACTGTTGCAGGATGATAAACGGTATGGCAGCTGGTAAGAAAAAAAAGCGAAATAACGTAAACGAAAATTCTAAGGCGCATAGCTGCAAGGGTATGGGCCCAAGGTATATTTTTTTATGGCAAAAAATATCTTTTTTTCTGCCGCTAACACCTGAATTATAGCAATACCTTTGTCAAAATTTTTTTATGGCATTTGACGTAACGGGAAAGCTCATCGCAAAAATGGATACTGTGCAGCGAACCGAGACATTCCGTACCCGCGAGTTTGTGATCGAAACAACGGAAGATATTGGCGGCCGGATCATCAACAACTATATTAAATTCCAGTCCGTGCAGGACAGGACGCAACTTGTTGACCGCTTCAATATCGGCGACACCGTGAAGGTACATTTCAATATAAAAGGCACCCGCTGGGAAAAGAACGGCCAGGTGAACTATATCACCAATCTTGACGCATGGAGAATTGAACAGATGAGCATGCAACAGGACGGACCTTCTGCCCCCCCGCCACCACCTCCTGCCTCCGAGGTGTCTGACGACCTTCCATTCTAGATCGATTTGTTTTTCAGGATAGATACCTGATGCAGAAAAAATACACGATACGTCTCAAGCCTGCCGAAGCGGCAGGCAGTCACACGATCATCAGCCACCTGGCCACCGTGGAAGGGATCCCGCCATCGGATTTCACCGGCTTTTACATCGTTAAACGATCCATTGACGCACGCAGCAGGCAACCCTGGGTGAATCTTACCGTTATGGCCACCCTGCATGATCCTTTTGTTGACAGGCCAGAGGTTCCCTTCCACTTCCAGGATGTCCGTTTGGCCCAGGACCGTGTGGTGATCGTGGGTGCAGGACCGGCAGGATTATTTGCCGCCCTGGAACTGCTGCAACACGGCATCAAACCAGTCATCCTCGAACGCGGAAAAGACGTCAGGCAAAGACGTCGTGACCTGGCCATCCTGAATAAGGAAGGCGAGGTGAATCCCGAAAGCAATTACTGCTTCGGCGAAGGAGGAGCGGGCACCTATAGCGATGGAAAACTGTATACGAGAAGTACGAAAAGAGGCGATGTGAGCCGGGTATTGCAATACCTGGTCCGGTTCGGGGCCGACGAACGTATCCTTTACGAAGCCCATCCCCATATTGGCACCAATAAACTCCCCGGCATTATTACCGCCATGCGGGAACACATTATCGACTGTGGCGGCGAAGTGCATTTTGAGGAAAAACTGACCGGCTTCGACATCAGGGATGGAAAGATCATCGCAGCGAAAACCGCAAAGGGCAATCGACATGAGGCGCAGGCTTTTATCCTGGCCACCGGTCATTCCGCCCGCGATATTTACCAACTCCTGCATGACCAGCATATCCTTGTTGAAGCAAAACCCTTTGCACTCGGCGTAAGGGTTGAACACCCCCAGGCATTGATTGACCAGATCCAATACCATTGCCCGGTCAGAGATCCCTGGCTGCCACCCGCATCATACAGCCTGGTGGAACAGGTCCAGGGAAAAGGTGTTTTCTCCTTTTGCATGTGCCCCGGCGGGATCATTGCCCCGGCAGCCACTTCCCCCGGCGAACTGGTGGTCAACGGTTGGAGTCCTTCAAAAAGGAATAATCCCTTTGCCAATTCTGGCATGGTGGTAGAAGTACAACCGCAGGATGTGATCAATGGCGGTATTAATAAATTCTTTCCCTCTTTCAAAGCCGATCCGCAGGATCCTCTATTCCTGATGCATTTCCAGCAACAGGTGGAAATGGCTGCTTTCAAAGCCGGGGGTGGAAAATTTGTTGCGCCTGCCCAACGGATGGCGGACTTTACGTCCGGCAAAACATCCGGCTCATTACCCGCCTGCTCCTACCTTCCAGGAGTCATTTCCAACGACTTGAAAGAGGTGCTGCCTCCGTTCATCCGGGAAAGACTGCGGGAAGGCTTTATTGCATTCGGCAAGAAAATGAGGGGTTACCACACGGCGGAGGCCCTGGTAGTGGCCACCGAAAGCAGAACATCTTCCCCCGTCAGGATCCCACGAACTGCTGAATTCCATCACCCCCAGGTCCAGAACCTGTTTCCCTGCGGCGAGGGGGCAGGATATGCGGGAGGGATCGTGAGCGCGGCCATGGACGGTGAACGGATCGCCCTGGGCATAGCCCACTTGTATAAATAATTCTTCGGCCACCCGTAACATGTATTAATTTCAAGCAACTAATGAAATATGCAACACCTGTTAGAGATCAAAAACCTTAGAAAACATTTCTCTTCGCAGAAAGCAGTGGATGACATCAGCTTCTCCATCCAGAAAGGATCCATATTTGGCTTGCTGGGCCCCAACGGCGCAGGTAAAACAACCCTGCTCCGGATGATCACGGGAATCTTCTACCCGGACGAAGGCGAGATCCTGCTGAACGGGAAACATTTCAACCCGGTCAATGACATTTCACACATCGGCTACATGCCGGAAGAACGCGGATTATACAAGAAGATGAAGATCGGCGAGCAGGCGGTCTACCTGGCCCAGTTAAAAGGCTTGAGCAGGCAGGATGCCCGGGCGAAGATCAAAGAGTGGTTCGTCAAATTTGAAATGCAAAGCTGGTGGGACAAAAAAGTAGAGGACCTCAGCAAGGGAATGAGCCAGAAACTCCAGTTTGTCACCACGGTCCTGCACGAGCCAAGCCTGATCATCCTGGACGAACCATTTAGCGGTCTGGACCCCGTGAATGCAAACCTCATTAAAGACGAGATCTTCCGGCTCTCCAGAATGGGACATACCATCATCTTCAGCACCCATCGCATGGAGCAGGTGGAAGAGATCTGCGATCATATTGTGCTGGTAAACAAGGGGAAGAAGATCCTCGACGGCAGTGTTGGCCAGGTAAAGCAGGATTTCAAGGAAAACCTGTTCAGGATCGAATTCGAAGACCCCATCCTGCCTGAACACACGGCGATCCACCTCTTCCAGGTGATCGATAAAAAAGACAGGCAACTGGTGATCAAGAAAAATGAAGACTTCAGCACCAACGACATCCTCCAATTCTTTATCACCAAAGGGCTGCACATTCATTCTTTCAATGAGATCCTGCCTTCGCTGAATGATATCTTCATCCGTCTCGTTGAGGCCACCCCCAAAGCCAGGCAATTTGAAAACCTAACTGCATAAGAAAACATCATGAACAAAATAGGTCTGATCATACAACGCGAATACCTGACCAGGGTCAGGAACAAAACATTTCTGCTCTCCACCTTCTTGCTGCCCGTGGTGATGATCCTCTTTATTGTTGGCTCTACTTTCTTCGCCATTAAATCCCGCGAGAAAAGGAAAGTTGCCGTAGTAAATGATCCCGGCTATTTCCAAAACAACATGAAAAGCGATTCCTCATCCGTTGTTTTTTATTTTGGCACCGCAGCGGACAGCTTGAATTATGAGGCAAAAGGATTCGATGGCGTGCTTTACCTGCCCACCGCTTCCAACAATTATGAGCTGCGCTCCACCAAACAGTTTGGACTGGAGTCAAAAGGGTATATCGAAAGGCAACTGAACAAAGCGATAGAAAGCCATATGCTGCAGGAGAAAGGGATCAACAAGGCCACGCTCGACTCCATCAACAAAGCTACTGACCAGGCGGTTGACCTGAATAACATCGTAAAAGAGGAGAACGGGGCAGCCAGGCAGGCAAACGCAGGCCTTGCCTATGGCGTGGGCTTTGGAAGCGGTATACTGATCTATATCACTATGTTCATATTCGGGGCGATGGTCATGCGCGGTGTTGCCGAAGAAAAGATGAACCGGATCGCAGAGGTGATCGTTTCATCCTGCAAACCGTTTGAATTGATGATGGGTAAGATCATTGGCATTGCAGGGGTGGGTCTCACACAGTTCCTGCTGTGGATCATCCTGATCTTCGCCCTGATCTCGTCTATGCAGTTCTTTCTCCCTGCCGAGACCCTGCAACAGATCCAGGACGCGCAGGCCTCGCAGCAAAATCTCCCTGGCGGCGCCAACAACGCCATGGCCATGAAGATCATGCAGGCTAAAGCAACCCTGGTAGAGGGTGTCAACTGGGGTATGATCATCTTCTTTTTCCTGTTCTACTTCCTGGGAGGATATCTGTTCTACGCCGCATTGTTTGCTGCCATCGGAAGTGTGATCAACGAAGACCCGCAGGAAGCACAGTCGCTCATGCTCCCGATCACTATGCCGATCATCTTTGCATTCATCATACTTACCAGCAGCCTGCAGAATCCTAACAGTCCTGTTGCGGTATGGGCCAGCATCATACCTTTTACCTCGCCTATTGTGATGATGGGCCGAATCCCCTTCGGTGTGCCACAAACAGTGCCCTATTGGCAACTGGGGTTATCGATGGTTTCGCTCATAGGCGGGTTCCTGGCCACCACGTGGTTTGCGGGTAAAGTGTACAGGACAGGTATCCTGATGTACGGGAAGAAAGCGTCGTGGAAAGAAATGGCAAAATGGGCTTTTAAAAAATAGACAGGTCCTTATAGTACCAGTCATCATACACGAATGCGGCCATGAAGATGTTCATGGCCGCATTTCTTTTATCAGTTAATGATCAGTAAAAAGGATTTACCTGCGCTTCCCGAAACTCACTCCAAATCTCCCGAACAATATCCTCCGCCGGAAGGATCCCGCGGATCATGGCCGCCACCTGGCCGATCTCCAGCTCACCGTTCTCCAAATCACCTTCAAACATACCTTTCTTCGCCCTGCCCCGGCCCAGTAAAGCGATCAAGTCATCTTTCGTTGCCCCCCGTGCCTCGGCCTCTTTCACCTGTTCAAAAAAAACATTCTTCAACAGCCTCACCGGCACTACCTGCTTCATCATGAGATGGGTATCCCCTTCCCTGGCCTGGATCACGGCATTCTTGAACGATATATGGGACGATGCTTCTTCCGATGCCACAAACCGACTACCCACCTGTACCCCCTCCGCGCCCAACACCATGGCCGCCATCATCTGGCGACCCGTTGCAATGCCACCCGCAGCGATCACGGGTATCTTCACTGCCTGCCTGACCAGCGGCAGCAATACAAAACTCGTTGTCTCTTCACGGCCGTTATGCCCGCCAGCCTCAAAGCCTTCGGCCACAACCGCGTCGCAGCCCGCAGCTTCAGCCTTGACGGCAAACGCGCTGCTGCTGACCACATGCACCACCTTCACACCGTTTTCCTTTAGCATGGGGGTCCAGGTCCTTGGATTGCCGGCGGATGTAAATACGATCTTCACGCCTTCCTCCAGCACGATCTGCATGTGCTTTTCAACATCGGCATACAAGAGGGGAATATTGATGCCAAAAGGCCGGTCCGTGGCTTTCCTGCATTTGCGTATATGCTCCCTCAAAACATCAGGGTACATACTGCCGCTGCCCAGCAAACCCAGGCCACCAGCGTTACTAACGGCGGAGGCTAACCGCCATCCGCTGGCCCATACCATGCCTGCCTGTACGATGGGATACTGTATCTGGAAAAGCTGGCATATTCTGTTCATAGTCTTTGATTGGCCAATGAGCTAATGGGAGAATCAGCAAATCAGCTAATCCTTATCCCAGGTCGATCTCCGTGTTATCACCAATATTCAGCGTACGTGTTTCTCCTTTGATCTCCGTGTCGCTTCCGATGAGAGAATCGTGCAGTACAACATCATACAGTTTGGAAAAAGATCCAATGATGGAATCCCTGACGATGGAATAATTGATATTGGTTTTCTCGCCAATGGCCACATTGGGTCCTATGATGGAGTTCCTGATCTCGCAGCCCGATGCGATACTCACGGGTGGAATAATGATCACATTCTCGAAAACATGGTCCGCCGAGATAATGCCCCCGAATTTTTTCAGCATTGTGGCATTGCTCTCCAGCAAGGTTTCCTTCTTTCCGCAATCGAACCAGTTCTGAACCTTAGACGACTTGAAATGCACGCCTGACTTGATCATGCATTCGATGGCATCGGTGAGGCTGTATTCATCATTGCTGGTAACGCCTTCCCTGAGGTTGTTCTCCAGGCAATTGAACAGTATAGCACTCTGCGTGATCTTGTACAGGCCAACCAGGGCCATGTTGGACTTGGGGATCTGGGGCTTTTCAACCACCCTCGTGATGGTTCCATCCTCCTCCATTTCAGCCACGCCAAAATTCCTCGGGTCGTCCACTTTCTTCACGCCGAGCACCGACCCTTCCTGGCTGACAAAAGCCGAAACATCATATTCACAAATGGTATCCCCCAGCACAATAAACACATCCTCGTTGCCTACGATATCCCGCGTGAGATAAATCGCATGGCCAAGGCCAAAACGCTCATTCTGCTGAACAAAGTGAAACTTGTATTCTGGATAGTTCTCTTTTACGTAATCCTGGATCTTGTCGCCCAGGTAACCCACCACCAATACATACTCCCTGATGCCCGCCTCCACCAGCTGGTCAATGATGATGCTGAGGATGGTTTTTCCTGCCAGCGGGATCAGAGCCTTGGGTTGGGTATAGGTATGGGGCCGGAGTTTGGTCCCCGCCCCTGCTACCGGAATGATCGCCTTCATACCGCCAAAAGTAAGGAATTAACGGATTGACGAATTGTCGGATTGGCGGATTAACGAATTGGCGGATCGCGCGTGAAGTTCGCGTGGAGAATTAGTCAATTCGCCAATTCGCCAATTGGACTTACCTTTGCACCCATGGATAAAATAGTATTTGACATCATTCGCAAGGAATTGGAGCGCCAGCGCCACGGTATCGAATTGATCGCA
>Ga0315901_10004581_pt1 | contig 17166 bp, 19 predicted proteins | sample LakEriMetagenome_10_FD_203761 | JGI IMG/M metagenome (GOLD analysis project Ga0315901, IMG submission 203761) | Freshwater fungal communities from buoy surface, Lake Erie, Ohio, United States - Buoy 2 MA116 | ecosystem: Environmental > Aquatic > Freshwater > Lake | place: USA: Lake Erie, Ohio...
AAGCGAGCGACAGGCCGAGCACGGTGCCGCGCTGGATGAAGTGACGCCGCGAGATCCTGCCCTTGGCGAACGACTCCACCAGATCGAGCTGAAGCGGGTCCGCCTTGCGGCGGAACGGGTCCAGCTGGTTGAAATCGGTCATTCGACCTCTCCTCCCTCTGCTTCCGGGCGGGGCCCCGTGGGCCCACCCGTCTTGATGGCGGCAGGATAGTGGCTCCGGAAGGCCGTGGAGATCCGTCTCGGACTGCCCCCATGCACCCACGGCATGGAGCCCGCGGGCCACGCGGCGGGCCCGCCTCCGTCCCGGCCGGGGGCGGTAGGCTGTCCGACGCAGCCAAGGAGGGTGGAATGCGGATCGATGATCGCGTGGCGCTGGTGGGGTCGGGCTTCCTGGGCTTCGACCTGACGGACGCCTTCGACTGCCACATGTGGGCCTTCGACGCCGGCGACGAGGGCTGGGTCCTCTTCGACGCGGGCGCCGGGCGCGACGCCGACCAGGTGCTCGCGATCTGCGACCGCGACGGGATCCCCCGTGACCGCATCCGCCACCTCGTCCTGACCCATGCCCACGGCGACCACAGCGGCGGCGCCTCCCACCTGCGCGAGCGCCTGCCGCACCTGCGCGTCCACGCCCTGCCCCGCACCGCCGAGATCGTCTCGACGGGCGACGAGGACGCGATCAGCCTGACGGCCGCGCGGGCGGCCGGGATCTACCCGCTCGACTACGTCTACACCCCGTGCCCCGTCGACGAGGTGCACGCGGCGCTCGCGGAGGTCCGGTTCGGCGACCTCGCGCTGACGCCGATCCCGACGCCGGGCCACAGCCACGACCACCACAGCTGGCTGGTCGCGGCGCCGGGGAAGCGCTACCTCGTCAGCGGCGACGCGCTCTTCGCCGGCGGGAAGCTCGCGCTGCAGAGCATCTGGGACTGCTCCGTCACGGAGGCGATCGCCTCCGTCGAGCGCCTCGCCGAGCACGAGTTCGACGCGCTCCTGCCGGGCCACTTCGTGTTCACCATGACGGGCGCCCGCCGCCACGTGGACGCGGCGCTCGAGGTGATCGCCCGGCTGGGCTGCCCCGCGTCGATCTTCTAGGCGCCGGGCCCGCCGCCGAGGAGGTCGCGGGTCCGGTCCTGACGACCCGCGAAGGTCTTCTCGATGATCCCCTTGGCCATGCCCGCGAGCATCCGCGAGTGCATGTCCCAGTCGATGTGGTCCGTCAGCCGCGTCAGCCCGGGCTCGAGCTCCTCGAAGCGGTGCGTGTGCACGAAGCGCGAGAACATCTCGTTGTCGATGACCTCGTCGCGGACCAGGGTCGGAGGCTCGATCGCCGTGACCCGGATCCGCCACGGCTGGGCCGTCGGGATCGGCGCCTGGCGGATCTTCATGTCGACGACCGCGCCCACCACGAGCGGGAACTCGCCGACGATCTCCAGCACCTCCTGCTGGGGCGGCGTGATCCGCGGCACGTTGCGCGTGTCGAGGTGGAACGCGAAGACCTCCGCGATCGGCGCGGCGATCTCGACGGAGCGCTCGAAGACCGGCATGCGGCAAGCATGGCAGAGGCGGGTCGGCGAGGCCGGCCGCCTCTGGTAGGGTCGCGCCATGGCCGCCACCCCGCCCCGGCGCTCCCCGCTGCGCCTCGTCCTGCTCGCGCTCGGCGGCGTCATCGCGGTGCTCGTCGGCCTCCTCGTCGTCCTGGCCTTCGTGCCGCTCTCGTCCGTGGACCTCGCCCCGCGACCCGACCCCGCGACCGACTACGCGGCCGCCGTCGAGCGCTTCGACGCGATCGCCGCCGAGGAGGAGCGCCTCGGCGTGTTCGAGAAGTGCCGCTCGCGCCTGATGACCGACGGCGAGCGCGCCGACGTCGCCGTCGTGCTCGTGCACGGCCTCACGAACTGCCCGCAGCAGTGGGTCGAGTTCGCGGAGACGGTGCACGCGCAGGGCGCGAACGTCCTGATCCTGCGCGTGCCCCACCACGGCATCGCGAACGCGGACGGGACGGCCGTCGGCAGCGTGACGAACCTGGCCGATCTGACCGCCCCCGAGCTGCGCGACTACGCCGACACCGCCGCCGACCTCGCCGTCGGCCTCGGCGAGGAGCGTCGCGTGATGGGCCTCTCGATGGGCGGGGTGATCACCTCCTGGATCGCGCAGGAGCGCGACGACATCGACCGGGCCGTCGTGATCGCGCCCGCCCTGACCCTGCCGGTCGGGCCGCCGTGGCTGACCACCGGCTTCGAGAACCTCTTCGGGCGGCTGCCGAGCATCACCCTGCCGGGCTCCGACAAGACGGGCATCGACCACGTCTACAACGGCGAGACGACGCGCGGGCTCGTGGCGATGTACCGGCTCGGCTCGTACGTGCGGGCGCGGTCCGCCTCGGCGCCGCCCGCCGTGAAGGCGATCGCCGTCGACTGGAACCTCAACGACAACCAGGTCGACAACGGCCAGGTCCAGGTCCTGGCCCGCGACTGGGCGGAGGGCGGTGCGGACGTCACCGTGCACGTGTTCGCGAAGGACCTCGGCCTGCCGCACGACGTGATCGACCCGGCCCAGCCGACCGGCGACACCGCGGTCGTCTACCCCGTGCTGCTCGAGCAGCTCGGCTTCACGGCCCCCTAGCCGCCCGCGGCCGTCTGGTAGGGTCGCCCGAGACCCCGCCCCGGAGGCGCCCCATGTTCATCCTGCTCGGCCGCTACACGGCCACCCCCGACCAGGTCGACCCGCACCGCGACGGCCACGTCGCCTGGGTGCAGGACCACGTGGCGCAGGGCCACTTCCTCGCCGGGGCCCTCGAGGAGGGCGGCGTCGGCGGCGCCATCATCGCCCGGGCGTCGTCGCGGGACGAGGTCGAGGCCTGGACGCAGGATGACCCGTTCATCGCCCACGGCGTCTTCGCGTACGACATCCGCGGCTACGAGGTCGCCTTCACGACGCCCGGCGTCGAGGGCCTCGCGGGCTAGCCCCGGCGCGACCCGCGGTACGCTCGCGGGCATGAGCGGCCCTGACGCGGACGAGCTCGACGTCTCCCACGTGACCGCGCAGTCGCGCGCGCTGCGCTGGGCACTGACCGGATCCGCCCGCTACGGCGACGGCGCGAGCGCCGTCTACGGCACGATCCTGACCGCGTCGCTCCTGATCGCGATCGAGGGCGGCCCCGTGATGGTGATGGGGACGATCGCGCTGACCGCGCTCGTCTTCTGGCTCGCGCACGTGCACGTGGCGATCCTGCGCCGCGTGGTGCGCACGGGCGAGCACGTGCGCTGGCCCGCGGCCCGCGCCGCGCTGGTCGAGGAGTGGCCGCTGGCCCAGGCCAGCCTGACCCCGCTCGCCCCGATCCTGCTCGCCGCGCTCGGCGTCCTGACCCTCCCGACGGCGCGCTGGGTCGGCGTGGGGATCTGCGTCGTCGAGCTGGTCGCGTGGGGCGTCGCGATCTCGCGGCTCGCGCGCCTGGGCCGCCGCGGCACCGCGCTGACGATCGGCATCAACGTCGTGCTCGGCGTCGCCCTGATCGGCCTCAAGCTGATCGTGCACTGACGGCGGGGACGCCGAGGCGCACCGCCCTTCGGCTAGAGCAGCGCCTCGCCGTCGGGCGCGCCGCCCTCGTAGACGACGTTCGCACGGCCGACGATCAGCGGGTCGAGATCGCCGATCCGGTCCATGTCCTTGCCCGCGTACGGGACCCGGTGCAGCACGTAGCGCATCGCGTTGAGCCGGGCCCGCTTCTTGCAGTCCGACTTCACGACGACCCACGGCACCTCGGCGATGTCCGTGTGGAGGAACATCGCCTCCTTCGCGGCCGTGTAGTCGTCCCACTTGTCGAGCGAGGCGAGGTCGATCGGGGACAGCTTCCACTGCTTGAGCGGGTGGTTCTGGCGCTCGGCGAAGCGGCGCTGCTGCTCCTCCTGGCTGACCGAGAACCAGAACTTGACGAGGTAGATGCCGCTGCGCACGAGGTTGCGCTCGAACTCGGGCGCCTGCCGCATGAACTCCTCGTACTCGTCCTCGGTGCAGAACCCCATCACGCGCTCGACGCCGGCGCGGTTGTACCAGGAGCGGTCGAACATCACGATCTCCCCCGCCGTCGGCAGGTGCTGCACGTAGCGCTGGAAGTACCACTGGCCGCGCTCGACCTCGCTCGGCTTCTCCAGCGCGACGACGCGCGCGCCGCGCGGGTTGAGGTTCTCGGTGAAGCGCTTGATCGAGCCGCCCTTGCCGGCCGCATCGCGCCCCTCGAACAGGATCACGACGCGGGCCCCGGTGTCCTTGACCCACGCCTGCAGCTTGAGCAGCTCGACCTGGAGCCGGTACTTCTGCTCCTCGTAGGTCTTGCGCTCCATCAGGTTCGCGTACGGGTAGACGGCGTGGCGCCAGTGCTCCACGAGGACGTCATCGGGGTGCAGCGGCGGCGTCCCGTAGCGCAGGGCATGCGGCGAGGCCATCTCCTCGGCCACGCTCGAGCGGTCATCGGGCGACACGCCGTCGGCGAGCGCCTGCAGCCACTCGGCGACGGCCTCGAGGTCGGTCGGATCGGCCTTCGCGAGCGCCTCGCGGACCGTGTTGAGGAGCACCTCGTTGGCGCTCTCCGACTGCTCGGCGACCGCGAACGCCTCGATCGCCTCGGGGTCGAGATCGGGGGCGGTATCGCCGTCCTGCGCCTTGCGGGCCATGCGCGGAAGCCTAGCCGCAGGCGGCGTGTCGGCGCGGGTGGCCTCCCGCCGGTTGCCCCGGTACCGTGCGGGCATGAACCGTCGCCTGCGCTTCACCCTCCTCGCCCTCGCCGCCGCCCTGGTCGTCGCCCCGGCCGCGGGCGCCAGCTCCTTCGTCGCGCCCGTGCTCCTGCCCGTCGAGAACGGCAACCTCTGGAAGAGCGGCACGCTCTACCAGGGCACGATGCAGGCCCAGTCGGGCGGCGCGACGATGGTGCAGCTGAGCCCGGTCACCCTGACGACGGGCTCCGTGCAGCTCGGCCAGGCGCAGATCGCCACCTACGCCTGCCAGGCGGAGGACAAGAAGGTCTCCCCGGCCACCCGCGCGCTCGTGAAGCCCTTCAAGCCGGCCACCTGCACGCTGATCGGCTCGAAGGCGACGGCCATGTCCACCAAGGTGCAGGTCGCGGTGCCGCAGACGGCCCTCGGCTCCTACCTGTCGGTCCTGGTGACCGTGAACTTCCTGAAGAAGGGCGTCGAGTCGATGGTCTCGAAGTGGACCGAGGTGCCCGTCTACCCGACGAACCCGGTCTCCGCCGGGGCGCCGCTGGCGACCTCGAAGGTCTACGCGGGCGCACCGACCTCCTACCGCACGCGCGGCTGGACCGTGCCGGACCAGACGAACCCGGTCGGTGACGCCACGCAGGCCTGGGTCTGCCCCGACAAGCAGCCGAACACGAATCCGGACCCGCTCTCGACCCTGGGCTGCAACCGCGTCTTCAACGCCCCCGACGCGACGGCCGGTGACCAGGAGTTCACGCTCAGCGGTCGGATCCGCAAGGAGCACGCCGAGGACCAGTACCTCTACTACGTCGACTTCACGACGATCGACCCGGTCGGCCCGCTCGGCGAGCTGACGTACGAGATCCGCTCGCGCGGCCAGCTGATCAAGCCGATCCCCGCGCCGAAGCCGGCCTACGCCGTCGACGGGCTCACCATCTCGGCCACGTTCACGGGGCTCGAGGGCGTCGACTACCAGATCAGCGCCCACCGGACGGACACAAACCGCCAGTTCGCGCAGCGCTGCGGCGAGATCGGCAACGTCGTCAACTGCCAGGTCGCCGTCCTCGCCGGCACCTGGAACGTCAGCGTCGTCCCGCTCGGCCTGAAGGCCACGGGCACGCCGGCCAAGACGCAGCTGACGGTGGCCGCGCCCGCGAGCTAGGGGCGCGGGCTCAGTCCCGGACGGCGTCCGCGACGACCCGGTGGACGGCGGCGATGTCCGCCGGGTCGAAGCCGCCCATCGCGTAGTGCCCCCACGAGGTGCCGACGACGTGGACCTCCACGTCGGGGATGAGGCGCGCCTGCTCGACGACCTCCTCCGGCGGGAACAGCCGGTCGCCGGCCAGGGCCACCACGTCGGTGCGGCACGTCACGCGGGCCAGGGCCGCTGCGAGGTCGCCGCCGTCGGCCACGTCCGCGTCGTGCCAGCGCTCGAGCTGGCAGAGCAGGTCGTTGGCGTCCTGGCCGCCGTAGTCGGCCTCGAAGACGTCGCGGATGAAGGCCTCGTGGTCGGCGACGCCCGCCTCGGCGATGCGGTGCGGCAGGAACGCCTCATGGGTCGCGCCGAGGATGCTCATCAGGCGCGCGTGGCGGTGGCGCCCCGCGAGCGCGTCATCGTCGACGCGCCAGCCGGGCCCCCCGGTGATCGCCTCGCCGAGCGCGCGGGCGACCACGCGACCGTACGGCGTGTTGCGGGCGGTGCCGGCGATCAGGACCAGACGGCCCACCAGCTCGGGATAGGTGACCGCGAAGCGCAGCGCCTGCTGGGCGCCCATCGAGAAGCCCAGCGCGAGCCGCAGGCGCTTCACGCCGAGGTGGTCGAGGAGCGCCCTCTGCGCCGCCACGTCGTCGGCCGTCGCGAGCGCTGGGAAGGCCGCGCCGGCCTGGGCGGGTGCGGCGTTCGACGGCGACGTGGAGGCGCCCGCCCCGAGCATCGCCGGCGTGACGACCGCGCACGCGCCCGGGTCGAGCGGCCCGTCGGGCGCCAGGAAGCCGACCACGGAGTCCATGCTGCCCGAGTACATGTGCGGCAGGAGGATCGCCTCGCCGTCCGTGATCTCGCCGTGCACGCGATAGGCGATGCGCGCATCCGCGAGCACCCCGCCCCGGGCCAGGGGCAGGTCGCCGAGGGGCAGGATGTCCTCGATCACGGCCATGGGCGGCACGATACGCGACGGCGGGGTGGGCATGGCGCGCGATCGGCGCGCACCCGCCCCTCCTCCGCGCGCCGGTGCGCACCCCGCGTGGCGTTGTATCCACTATCGGTTACACCTATGATCGCGACGATGCCCCAACGCCCCACCACCACCGTCCGCGTCTACCCCGAGACGCGCGCGGAGATCGCGCGTCTCGCGGAGGCCGAGGGGAAGACGGCCGCCGAGTACCTGCAGGGGATCGTCGAGCGGGCCGCCGGGAAGGCCCTGCTCGCGGAGGCGAACGCCTACTGGGCCGCGCATCCCGACGAGGGGGGTCGGGATGCGGAGCGCCTCGCCGCGACGCTGCCCGACGGCATCGACGACGCCCCGTACCCGATCGGAGAGGCGTGAGCGCCCCGGACGCGGCCCGCGGCGAGGTGTGGCTCGCCGACCTCGATGAGGGCCGGGGACGAGAGCAGGCGGGGGTCCGCCCCGTGCTCGTCGTCAGCGCGACGGAACTCGGCACCGGGCCCAGCGGCCTCGCCGTCGTCGTGCCGCTGACCACCACGCATCGCCCGGGCCAGCCCCTGCACGTCGAGCTGCGGCCGCCGGACGGCGGCACCCGCCGGGTGTCCTACGCCATGACCGAGCAGCTCCGCGCCGTCTCGCGCACGCGGCTCGTGCGCCGCTGGGGTGCGGTCGCCGACCCCACGATGGCCCGGGTCGAGCACCGCCTGCGCGCCCTGCTCGACCTCGTCTGACCCTGCGCGGCGGGCGGGGCGCTCCGGCCCCGCCCGCCGCGCGGATCAGCCGATCCGGATCATCTTGCGGTTGACGAACTCCTCGCAGCCGAAGCGGCCGAGCTCGCGGCCGAAGCCGGAGCGCTTCATGCCGCCGAACGGCAGCTCCGGCGCGTCGGCGCCGACGACGTTGACGAAGACCATGCCGGCGTCGATCTGGTCGGCGACGCGCAGCGCCTGGTCCTTGTCGGTCGTGAACAGGTACGAGCCGAGCCCGTACGGGGTGTCGTTGGCGAGCCGCACGGCCTCGGCCTCGTCCCCGACCTTGTAGACGATCGCGACGGGGCCGAACAGCTCCTCGTGGTGAGCGATGTTGTCGGGCGTCACGCCCGTCAGCACGCCGGCGGAGAAGTAGTTGCCGTCGCGCTCGCCGCCGACCAGCGTCGCGCCGCCCTCGACGGCCCGCTTGAGCTGGTCCTCGAAGCGGTCGGCCGCGACCTTCGACGACAGCGGGCCCATCGCGCAGTCCTCGTCCGTCGGGTCGCCGGTCTCGACGGCCAGCATCGCCTCGGTGAACTTGCCGAGGAAGTCGTCGTACAGGCCGTCGGCGACGACGAAGCGCTTCGCCGCATTGCAGGCCTGGCCCGCGTTGTCGACGCGCGCCGCGACGGCCGACTCGACCGTCGCGTCGAGGTCGTCCGTGGAGAGCAGGATGAACGGGTCGGAGCCGCCCAGCTCGAGCACGACCTTCTTGAGGTTGCGGCCCGCGATCTCCGCCACGGCCGCGCCGGCGCGCTCGGAGCCCGTCACCGACACGCCCTGCACGCGGGGGTCGGCGATCAGGCCGGCGACCTGGTCGTTGGTGGCGTAGATGTTGACGTAGGCGCCCTCGGGGAAGCCGGCGTCGAGGTACATGCGCTGCATCGCCTCGGCCGACTCGGGGCACTGCGGGGCGTGCTTCAGCAGCACCGCGTTGCCGATGATCATGTTGGGGCCGCCGAAGCGCGCCACCTGGTAGTACGGGAAGTTCCACGGCATGATGCCGAGCACGACGCCGACGCCCGAGCGACGCAGGACCGCCGAGCCCTCGCCCCACGACAGGTCGATGTCCTCGTCGGCCATGAACGCCTCGCCGTTGTCGGCGTAGTACTCGTAGATCGCCTGGCAGAACTCGATCTCGCCGACGGCCTGGGCGTGCGGCTTGCCCATCTCGCGGACGATGATGGCCGCCAGCTCGTCGCAGCGCTCGAGGTGCAGCGCGCCCACCTTGCGCACCAGCTCGCAGCGCTCCTTGACGGAGGTCTCGCGCAGCCAGCCGCGGTAGGTCTCCTCCGCCTTCGCGACGGCCGCCGCGAGCTCGGCGTCGGTCGACGTCGGGTACTCCTTGACGGTCTCGCCGGTGGCCGGGTTGACAACTGCGTAGTCGCTCATGTGGTTCTCCGGGTCGGAACGGTCGAAGGGCGCGCAGGGCGCCGTGGCGGGTAGCCTAGCCGCGCCGCACGGGCCGTGCCATCACGGGGAGCGCGGGCTCAGGCGCCCGTCGACGAGCTGCCCACCCGCGGGCGGCGCCCGGCGGCGATCACGTCGCGCACGGCGATGCCGACGAGGGCGCCCGCCAGGGCCACGAGGCCGTGCTGTGCGGAGTGCAGCGCCTCGTTCGTCTCGATCGCCGTGTCGAAGGGGGGCACGAGCGACACGAGGTCGACGGCCAGCGCGACGACGCCCAGCGCGACCGCCACGTACGGGTGCATCGGCTTCGAGCGCAGCCCGTCGCGGATCGCGAAGGCGATCACCGCCACCGGGACGAAGATGGCGGCGTGGGCGACGTAGTGCGCGAGGTCCCAGCGCTCGGAGATCGAGGCGCCGACGGGTGAGATCGCCAGCAGTGCGACCGCGACCGACGCGACGACCGCGATGACGAGGCGGCGACCGGACTTGACGACAGCCCACTCCACGGACCTGATCCTAGAGGACCGCAGCGGGGCGCCGGGTCAGGCCGGGTCGGGGACGTCCACGAGGACGGCCTCGATCATCTCCTCGAGCTCGAAGCTCGAGTGCACCTCCTCGATGTGCCGCTGCGCGAGCTCCACGGCGGTCTCGACGTCGGGGGCGACGATCTCCGCGTCGCACCCCGCCTCGACGCAGGTCCAGCGCTTCGCCATCGCCCCTAGCCAGCCTCGACGCCGACCACGAAGTCGATCTCCGGGTCGAGGATCTGCTCGATGAGGGTCTCGTCCGGCGTCACGCCCATCTCGCGGCAGCGGTTGCGGTAGTGGCGCACCTTCATCGTCTGGTACTTCTCGACGTCGAGGCCCGGCACCGCCTTCTGGTACTCGACGAGGCCGACGATGTTGCCGCGGTAGGCGTCGAACACCTCGTGGACGGCGTCCTCGTACGAGGGGTCCTTCTCGATCAGGATCCGGCAGGCCGTCGTGCCGAAGGTGATGTGGCGCCCCTCGTCGGCCAGGATCAGCCGGAACCCCTTGTTCAGCGTCGGGAAGGCCTCCCAGAGCGTCGTCGTGTCGATGACGATCTCGTACGAGGGCATCGTGAGGACGCCCTCCACGAACCCGTTGTAGGCGGCGGAGAACTGCACGAAGGCGCGCTCGATGTCCGCCTCGGAGCCGCTGTGCACGGCCTCCATCAGGCGCCCGCCGTAGTCGGGCAGGGCCTCGTGGAGCACGTCGCGGACCTCGAAGCGGCCGGACGGGTCGAACGTCTTGCCGCGGGTCAGGAAGTGCGGCACGACCTCGTCCGGATCGACGACCCCGACGACGTTCTCGTGCCAGCGCATGAAGAACTCGGCGTGCTTCGCCTCCTCCATCAGGAACGTGGAGAGGTACATGATCCAGTCGAAGCGGTTGAGGGCGTGGGCGGCGGCCAGCATCGGCACGAGCTCGTCCGTCACCGCCTGCTCGCCGGCGAGGAAGCGCACGGTGACGCCGAGCAGGCCCTTCCGCTGCTCGGGCGAGATGCGCTGCCAGTCGAGCGCGTCCTGGGTGAAGTCGAGGTCCTCGACGGTCCAGAACTTGCGCATCGCCTTCTCGTACTTGCGGTAGATCTCGCCCTCCACCATCTCCCGCGAGAAGTGGAACTTGGATGCGATGTCCGCGTTGGTCGCCATGCCGGTCTCCTGTCCGCGCTCCGCGCGCGCCGCGCGCCTGACGGGACCCTACCGCGCCGCGCCCGGACGGTCCAGCCGCCCGCGCCCGGTGGGCGGGCCCACCGGGCCGACGGATCGGGCGGGATACACTGCACGGCGCATGCGACCCGGCGCCGCGCATCCGCTCACGACCATCGCGAGGGGCGTCGCCCTGGCGATGCTGCTCCTCGTCGGCGCGACCGCATCCGCCGCGGCGAGCGACGGCCTGCCGACGCCGACGCAGGACATGGGCACGTCCCTGCCGACCATCGCCGACTTCCCGGGCGCGCGGCTCTCGCCGCGTGCGACCGAGGTGTACGCGACGGACGCCGAGCGGGCGCCCTACCCGTGCGCCGCCTACGCGGCGCGCGGCATGGCCGCCACCCGCCACTGGGGCGAGTGGAACGCCACCGGCCTCGGCCGGCGCGTGATGGTCCTCGCCTTCTCGTACGGCGACGAGCGGATCGAAGCGGCCTGGTCGCGGCTGCGCGCCGGGATCGCGGCGTGCCCCCGCACGAGCCGGGTCCGCAGCGCGGACGGCACGCGGGCCGTCGCGACGCAGACCGTCGTGACCTCGACGGCCGACCGGATCCGCATGGACATCGTCACGCGCAGCGCGACCGGGCGCGACCGCGAGCGGGACCGGGCGATCGTCTACCAGCGGGTCGGCGACGCGATCCAGAAGGTGCAGGTCTCCCGCATCGCCCTCACCGCCCGCGACCGGCGGCTCGTCGGGACGATCGCGGCCGTCGCCGCCGACCGCTACCGCGCGACCCGCGCGCGGCTCGCCGCGGCGGGCGACGCCGCCGCGCCGGACCCGGCCGCGATCGCCGCGAGCGCCAGGGACGCGCTCGCCCAGACGCTCGCCGCGATCGAGCCGGGGGCCACGATCAACGTCTCGATCGGCGACTCGATGGTCTCCGGCGAGGCGGGTCGCTGGCGCGGCAACATCCTCTCCGGCCGCAACGTCGCGCTGATCGACGCCTACGGGGAGAGCGCCTACTGGGACACGCCGACGGGCGAGTCGATCGCCGGCTGCCATCGCGCCAAGGGCAGCGCGATCCACGTGCCGGGCACCGTCGCCCTCAACTTCGCCTGCTCGGGCGCCAAGACGACGAGCGGGTTCGTCTTCGCCCAGTACAAGCCCGGCATCGACGACGGCTACATCGTGCCGATCGTCGGGGTGCGCCTGCCGGGGCAGCTGACCATGCTCGATCAGGCGGCCCGGCGGGCGCGCGTCAAGACCGTCCTGCTCACGATCGGGGGCAACGACATGGGCTTCGGGCCGGTGATGGCCGGCTGCATGGCCGCCTTCGCCACCCCGTGGCCCTTCGCCTACCGCTGCAGCGAGTCGCGCGCGATCAGCGACCGCCTCACCGACGCCGCGCTCGCCGAGATCGGGCGCAAGGTGCAGGGGGCGATCGAGCGCACCCACGCGACGATGCTGGCCGCCGGCTACGCGACGGGGTCGTACGAGCTGATCGTCCAGGGCTACCCGCGCCTGATCGAGGTGCCCAACCGCTACCCCGAGACGTACGCCGATCGCCTGTCCGCCGGCGGGTGCCCCCTCTACGACGCCGACGTGCGCTACCTGAACGGCCGCTTCGCGGTGCTGATGCAGGAGTTCGCAGGGGCGGCGCAGCGGGCGTCGGCGACGACCGGCCAGCCCGTCCGCTGGGTCGACATCACGGAGCTCTTCGCCGGTCGCGAGCTCTGCGCCCGCGACGCGGCCCAGGTCGACACGATCCCCGCCGACCAGGTCGTCGCCCGGGCCGAGCGGGTGCACATGGTGCGCCTGCTGCCCCCATTCGGGCTCTCCGAGCCGTTCCACCCGAACCAGATCGGCCAGCAGGCCGTGCAGGCCTGCCTGCGCGAGGCGATGGCCAACCCGACCGTGCGGCGGGCCCGCTGCGAGGCGCCGGCCGACTGGGCGCGGGTCGACGCGACGGGCCTGCCGCTCGTCCGCTTCTCCGCCCTGCCGTAGCGACGCGGCGGCGACGACGGGCCGGCGGCCCCAGCGGAGACGGAGGGATTCGAACCCTCGATTGAGGTTTACCCCCAATACCCACTTAGCAGGCGGGCGCCTTCAGCCACTCGGCCACGTCTCCGGGTCCGCGCAGGGTACCAGCCGCCCGGTGGCGGCCGTCGGGCCTCGCTAGGCGCGCCTCGAGCACGGATTCGGCCCGGCGTTGGCTAGCGTTTCGAGGTGTCCGCCGCCCCGCCGACCGACCACGCCCGCCGCAAGTGGCGCGCCGCTTGGCTGAGCGTCGGCCTGACGTCGTCGGCGTTCGCCGCGAAGGGCGTCGTCGCCCTGATCACGGGCTCGTCGGCCGTCCTCGCCGAGACCGCCCACTCCCTCTCCGACCTCGTCGCCGCCCTGATCGCGCTCGTGGCCGTGCGGGCGGCCGATCGGCCGCCCGACCCGCGCCACCCGTTCGGCCACCAGAAGCTCGAGCACGTCTCCGCGGTGGTCGAGGGCCTCCTGCTCGTGGTCGTCGCCGGCTTCGTCGCGATCCGCGCCGCGCAGTCCTTCGGCGAGCCCGTCGAGCACTCCGGCCTCGGCATTGCCGTGATGCTCGTCTTCGCCGGGCTCAGCTTCGTCGTGGCGCGGCGCGTGAGGCGCGTCGCCCGGGAGTCGCACTCGGCTGCGCTCGAGGCGGACTCCGCGCACATCTCCGCCGACGTCTGGTCGAGCCTCGGCACCGCCGCCGCCCTGATCGTCGTCGCCGCCAGCGGCTGGGCCGAGGCCGATGCCATCGTCGCGATCGGCATCTCCGCCTGGATCGCCGCGACCGGCGGCCGGCTCGCGCTCAACGGCATGCGCGTCCTCGTCGACGAGTCGGTCTCGCAGGACGACCTCGACGCGATCCGGGACGCCCTCGACGAGGCGCGTCCCGACGGCGTGCTCAGCTACCACCGGCTGCGGGCGCGCCGCTCGGGTGCGACGCGCCACGTCGACGTCCACGTCGTCGTCGACCCCGACATGACGGTGCGCGACTCGCACGCGATCGCCGACCGGATCGAGACCGCGGTGGAGGATCGCCTCCCATCCGCCGACGTCGTCGTGCACATCGAGCCGGCCGGCACCCAGCCGGAGACGGACTCGCGCGTCGAGGGCGGCTAGAGCGCCCCGCCGGCCGCCGGCGGGGCCGTCGGGTCCACGCCCCCGCCCCCGGCCTTCGCGGCCTCGCGCGTGAGGTAGTCCTCGACGAGCAGCACGTTCGTGCCGGCGTGCTCGACGATCTTGAGGAGGTCGTTCATCGAGGAGACCTCCTCGACCTGCTCCTTCAGGAACCACTGCATGAACTGCTCGGCCTGGTAGTCGGACTCGGCACGGGCGGCGTTCGCCATGGCGGAGATCTGGTCGGTCACGCGACGCTCCTGCTCGAGCGCGAGGCGGATCGGCTCCGCCGGGTCGGCGAACTCCGAGCGGGGCTCGGCGACGCCGGGCAGCCGCACCTCGCGGTCCGTGTCCATCTGGAACTGCAGCAGCATCATCGCGTGGTTGCGCTCCTCGACGGCCTGCCGGTAGAAGAACGCGGCGAGCTCGGGCAGCGTCTGCTGGTCGAACCACGCGGCGACCGCGATGTACTGCTGGGAGGCGGAGAACTCGTTGCCGACCTGCGCGGCGAGCAGGCGGGTGAAATCGGAATCGGCCATGCACCCACCTTAGCCGTTCGGAGCCGGACGGCTCGCGGTGGATCCGCCTACGCGGCCCACTCCAGCCCGCCGTCCTCCTCCACGTCGAACCACTGGCGGACGGCCGGCAGGCGACCGGGGTCGGTCGGCTCGTCGACCCGCACGTAGTCGACGGGCAGGTAGTCGCGCAGCGGCATCGCGTCCTCAAGCGCGGCGTTGCGCTGACGCAGCGCGAGGTGCTCCGCGATCGCGTCCGTGAAGACGGTCCTGACGTTCTCGTCCGACGCCACGAGATCCTCCTGCTCGCGGTGGGTGCTGCGTGTCACGACGATACCGGGTGGGGTCCCCGGAACAGCTGTAGCGATTCCCGCCGCACCGTCACCGGACCCTCACCGGGCGGATGGGGCCCGCAGCCGGTACAGTCGCCGGGTGCGCATCGTCGGGTACATCGTCGGCGGGCTGATCATCCTCTTCGGGCTGACGCCGCTATTGCTCGGGATCGGCATCGTCGGCTACGTCCGCGACCTCGAGCCCCTCGAGATCCCCCTGAAGGGCTTCGAGGCCCCGCCCGAGGCCGTCGCCGTCGTCTCGCCCGAGTTCAGCATCGACGCGGCCGACATCCCCTCCGAGCTGCAGAACGCCCGGCTGATCCTCCAGGTGACGCCGGCCGCCGGCTCCGGTCCGCTGTTCATCGGCCTCGCCCCGGCCGCGGACCTCCAGCGCTACCTGCGCAACGCGCCGATCGCGACGCTCGAGCCGGTCGACGAGGCCCTCCCCGGTGGCGATGCGGGCGCGGGCGGCACGGGCGGCGCCGAGACCGGTCCGGATCCCCAGGTCGTCCTGGAGGGCGTCCAGGACGGCATCGACGTCGATCTCGTCCTGGAGCCGGGCGGTCGCAAGAAGGTCGCGCCGCCGGCGACCCGACAGTTCTGGACCCGGACCGTCGAGATCGAGCAGGACGGCCGCATCGAGGTGTCCCTCGCCGACCTCCAGGGCGAGGCCGTGCGCGTCGTCGTGATGCGCCAGGACGGCCGACCGGGCATCGCCACCGACGCCGCCCTCCGCTTCAAGGTGCCGATCGTGATGACGGCCGGCTGGGTCCTGCTCGTGATCGGGCTGATCTCCGTGGGGATCGGGGCGCTGATCATCGTCCTGATCGCCGTGCGCGACACCTCCGGGTCCGGCGGCCCCGCCGCCGGCGCGCCCGCCCCCGCCGCGGGCGGCCCGCCGCCGCCCGCCGGTCCCGCCCCGGCCGTGGACACGGGCCCTCCGCCGAGCGGGACCTAGCGTTTTCGACTACCCTGCGCCGTGGCCGTGCTAGGCGGGGAGCTCGCGGTTCCCTGTACCGGAAAATCCGCTTAGCCGGGCACAACCCCCTCCTTCGGGGGCGACGAGAGGTACGGGGCTCCCACCCGGAGCGTCGATGGTCAGGTCCCGCGCGATCGGCATTCTTGAACCGTGTCAGGTCCGGAAGGAAGCAGCACTCAGAGAGCCAGCCGGTGCGCCGCGGTCACGCCTGATCGGAGCGACGGGACGGGGAACCGGACCGCCTCCCGCCCACAACGGAGGGTGCACGGCCACCTCAGCTCCCCCCGGGCCATCCGGCCCGGGGGCGGCTGGTAGGCTCACGACGTGTCCGCGCTCTACCGCCGCTACCGCCCGCAGGACCTCGCGCACGTGGTCGGGCAGGGGCACGTCGTGCGCACCCTCTCGAACGCGATCGAGCAGGGCAAGGTGCGCCACGCCTACCTCTTCGCCGGCCCCCGCGGCACCGGCAAGACGTCGATCGCGAAGATCCTCGGCAAGTCGCTCAACTGCCAGGCCGCCGCGGGCCCGACGGTCTCGCCGTGCCTCGAGTGCGAGTCCTGCCGCACCATCCAGGACGGCACCGCCCTCGACGTGCTGGAGCTGGACGCCGCCTCGAACCGCGGCATCGACGACATCCGCGACATCCGCGACCGCGTCGGCCAGCAGCCCGTGCTCGGCCGCTACCGGGTCTACATCCTCGACGAGGCCCACTCGCTCACGACCGACGCGGCGAACGCGCTCCTGAAGACGCTCGAGGAGCCCCCCGAGCACGTCATCTTCATCCTCTGCACGACGGAGCCGCACCGGCTGCCCGACACCGTCCGTGGCCGCTGCCAGTCCTTCTCGTTCCTGCGGCCCACGCCCGACGAGCTCGTCGAGGCCCTGCGCCGCGTCGCCGACGCCGAGGCGATCGGCGCCGACGACGACGCGCTGCGCCTGATCGCGCGCCACGCCGGCGGCTCGTTCCGCGATGCGATCTCCACGCTCGACCAGCTCGCCGCCGCCGGTGACGGCGCCGTCGAGTCGGCCTCCGCGCAGTCGATCCTCGGGGTCGTGCCCGACGAGGTGCTGACCGAGCTGATCGGCCACGTGGTGGCCGGCGACGCCGCGGCTGCGCTGACCCTGCTCGACCGCCTCGTCGAGGGCGGTCAGGACCTCGGCCGGCTGATCCGCGACCTGGTCGACCGCCTGCGGTTCGTGCTGCTCGCGATCGAGCTCGGCGCGCCGCCGCGCAGCGCGATGCTCGACCAGGCCGCCGAGGCGGCCGTCCGCGACGCCGCGGCGCGGATGGGCGAGGTCGCGGCCGTGCAGATGATCGACGGGCTCCTCGACGCCGAGGCCTCGCTGCGGGGCGGCGGCGATGCGCGCCTCGCGCTCGAGATCCTCCTGATCAAGGCCGCCCGGCCCGCCGCCGACCGCTCGCTCGAGGGCGCCCTGCGCCGGATCGAGGCGCTCGAGGGCGGCCACCCGCCGGCCCCCGCGCCGCC
>Ga0315901_10004582_pt1 | contig 17165 bp, 11 predicted proteins | sample LakEriMetagenome_10_FD_203761 | JGI IMG/M metagenome (GOLD analysis project Ga0315901, IMG submission 203761) | Freshwater fungal communities from buoy surface, Lake Erie, Ohio, United States - Buoy 2 MA116 | ecosystem: Environmental > Aquatic > Freshwater > Lake | place: USA: Lake Erie, Ohio...
AGGGCCAGCGTCAGTGCGTTTTTCACGCTCCCTCTTCCTGTGATCCCAAGCAGCCTTCACCCCTGGTCATTATGCTGCATGGTTTCGGAGGCACGGGGCTGACAGCGGCCAAAGAAACAGGATGGTCGGAGAAGAAAGACAAGGCATCGTTCCTGGTCGGCAAGCCCAGCGATCGCCTGAAGGCAACCGAAGCGATCTGGGAATTTTTTCAGGCTCACCCAGCCACTGGAATGCCCGGGGACCAGTAGGATTCCGACAGCTGCCGTCTACCCGATCTCAGTCGTCGGCGGGAGCCCCATCTTTGAGGACAAACCGAGCTTCCAGCTTGGCGACCGTCCGTGCCAAGCCTGCCTGTTCGACGCTTTGCAGCACTTCAGGGAACGACTTGTAGGCTTCGGGGGCTTCGTCGATTGGATAGAAGCGGCAGTTGCTGAGGATGTCCGACTGTTCCAAGCTCTGGTCGATGACTTCCTGACGCAGCGCCTTCTTGGCCGCCGTGCGGCTCATCGCCCTCCCTGCACCGTGGTTGATGCTGTAACAGCTTTGGGCTGCACCAGGGAGTCCCACCATGACGGCCGATCCATCACGCGGATTCCCTGGCAGGAGGATCGGATGTCCCGTCTGGGCAAAAGGAGTCCTGGCCAGCTCGGGATGCCCTGCTGGAAAGGCACGCGTCGCACCTTTGCGATGCACCCAGGCCAACTGGCCATCCACTTCCTCGCGCCGCGCAATGTTGTGGCTGATGAAGTAGACCAGCTCACCTCGCACTCCCGGAAAAACCTGCTGGAAGGCATCCAGCACCAAGCTATTGATGAGCATATGGTTGACGGTGGCGTAGTTGGCGCCCATCGCCATATCGCAGAGGTACGCCTCGGCCTCCGGCGTGCCGATTTCGGCGTAGACCAGCTGCCGGTCTCCCGCCGGAAACGCTCGACCCATCTTGCGGAAGCGGTCTTGAAGCAGGTTGAACTGATTCATCGCCAGACCATGACCCAAGCCGCGCGATCCGCAGTGGGAGAGAAACGCGACACACCCGTCGCGCAGTCCAAAGACGTCGGCGATCTGCTGATCGCGCTGGGGATCCGCCAGCCGCACGATCTCGCACTCGCCGAAATGGTTGCCTCCGCCGTAAGATCCCAGTTGGCTACACTTCTCCGGGAATTTGTCACGGAATGCATCGCGAAGCCCATACTCCAGTCGGTGCGCCAACTGGTCTTCCGAATGGGCAGGGCCGTAGTGTCGGGCATCTTCGCATCGATCAGCCCAGTCGCCGGGAATCCCCAGTCGGCGCAGCACATTGCGGCTAGCGCCCTGTACCACCACCTCCCGCCCCAATCGCTCATCGACTAGTCGGCTCTTGGGAACGCTCCGCTGCCCCTTGCCTGGTCCGGTCGGAATCCGCTGCAGAATGGCTCGCATCAACTCCCGGCGCGGCTTGCGATCGATCAACTCCGACTCCGGCAAATCGGTCTGCAGGAGGCTCATCGAGCATTTGATATCGACCCCGACTGGACCCGGATAGATGTGGTCGGGAGCGACCATCACACAGCCCACCGGGGCTCCATACCCCAGGTGCGCATCGGGGTTCAGCACCACCTTGGTGACGCCCGGTGCCAATCGCGAGTTGACTGCCTGCTGCAGGCACTGCGCGCCAAAGGACTGGCGAATCGCCTCGTTGGCGATCACCTGGATTGGTTCCACCCCTTCTCCAACAGGAATGATCCCGGTCGCTTCGCCGGTTGGGATAATCCAATCCTGTCCGTTCGCGTCCTGCTCTCTGGCCATCGTTCAGCTCGCTTCCTTACCAAGTGCGGATCATGCAATGGCCGAATGACTCCCCTGAAGTGGTCGGCTTCATCGCAGCAGAAAGCCCCATCAATCCGAAGGAGGCTCCTGGCTACTGATGAATCAGACAGCGTTTCCAAGAGAGAAGTTCGCGCACGTTCTTGGAACTAATTCGGCCTACGACGGCAGGATACCAAAATGACCCCAAATCCCTCTTCCGTGCCTTGGTGCCTCCGTGAGAGTCCTGGAAGTTGCTCTGGACGATTGGATCTCACAGAGGCACGGAGTCACAGAGAATCGTCCACCTGGATTTGGTACAGGAAATTCCAAATCCCTCTTCCGTGCCTTGGTGCCTCCGTGAGAGTCCTGGAAGTTGCTTTGGACGATTGAATCTCACAGAGGCACGGAGTCACAGAGAATCATCCACCTGGATATAGTTCCGGAAATTCCAAGTCCCCTCTTCGGTGCCTTGGTGCCTCCGTGAGAGTCCTGGAAGTTGCTTTGGACGATTAGATCTCACAGAGGCACGGAGTCACAGAGAATCATCTACCTGGATATAGTTCAGGAAATGCCACGTCCCCTCCTCCGTGCCTTGGTGCCTCCGTGAGAGTCCTGGAGGATGCGAGCGTTCGATCAGTTGGGTATGCGGCACCCGACGCTCAGCAAGACGTTGCTCCAAAGGGCCTGATCGGCGGTCTGGATCGTCAGCACGTGGTCGTCCGACTGGACAGCTTGGTAGAAGTCCCATTTCATAATCGATCCCAGCGACTTGTCGGGGGCGTATTTTTTTAGCAGCTCCCGGTAGACGCCCCAGGCCGGTGGTTCACCCACCTTCGAATAGGGGTCGGATGGATCAATCCCCATGATATAGATCTCGTCGATCGGCACCGTCTGCAGCAGTGCTTCGAGAACTTGAGCGACGGTAGGAACCCCGGGGATCAGTTGCAGGCAGATCACTTCCGCGGCAGATCCTTTCTTGGAGGAGGCAGGGTAGTTGCCGTCGGCGATCAGGATTTTCGCGTGGTGTCCACAGCGGGCCGTGGCGGAAAGAATGCCAGGATGCAGCAGATGAGTCTTCAGCATGGAATGCGGCTCCCTTCAAAAACGAATCGACAGAAAACTCCGCCCCTATCGATCCTGAGATCGTTGGCACCAGCTCAGTCGCGGTGCATCCCGACGATTCTAAACGCTCCACCCATCGGGTATGAAGCTGCTAGGTTCGGCATCCTCGATCCAAAAGGTCAGGCGACCTGGGATGTGGTGCCGGAATCGAGCCACGAGCGAGTGGGGCCTGAAAAGACGAGGCCCGTGAGCGGGTTGTAGAGCTTGACGTGGTCTTCCTCGGCGAACCAGACGATCTGGAATCCATGGAGCGCCATCCGCCGTCCAAAGAACGAGCCATTCTGGATCAACAGAGACTCGCGAAGCGGCTCTTCGATGTTGACCCCCTGGTCGCTCACGTAGGCAAGAAATCGCTCTCGCATCGACTCGATTGGAAATTGCGGCATGAACCAACCGTACCTGCTCAAAATTCTTCAGAGTTTTCGCAAGAGTGGGGCTCGATTCCGGAAGCCCCCTTCACCTTCCCTTCCATCGGCCGAATCGGTCTATTCGGTTCAACCCTTTTTGGTGAAAGGCATGATCGCGGCCCGAACGCCGACCCCCTGAAATCTGGTCAGGCTGCACCGCTGCCCTAGCGATTGGCTGGATCTGGCTGCGTTTCCTGGTCGACCACCAGCCCCAGCGCCTGGAGTCGGGTCTGGACCCCTGGCACCCAGCGTATGGCGTTGCGATGGTAGAGGTTGCGGAGCGTTTGATCCGAGAGGTCGACGCCGTAGATCTGCCAGAGCCCTTGGGGCGGGAACTCTTTTTCTGAATAGGGGAAATACTCGTCTCGCGTCTCAAGAAACTGCCAGTATCGACGCAGGCGTTCAGCTGGCCACGGACCGTCGGTGCCGAAAAGAATCCGATCGGAGTAGCGTTCCAGGAATTCCTTTGCACTGTAAGGCTGTCGCCCTAGTTCGCTGATGCGGGAAGCGATTTCCAGAAGGAGGTTGGGATACTGGTCCAGCCACTGAGCGGCCTGCTGAAGATCCTCACCGTCGTTCCCGAGATGGGCTGCGATAAAACGGGTTTGGGGGTGTCTGGCGACTACGCGCAAACGCGCCTCCAGTAGTTCCTCCCGCGTCGGGAATCGGTCGGGCGGGAACGCCCACTGCGGTCTCCTGGAAAGCTCCTCAAACCGCTCGTTCTTCCCATCGATCGGCTCAAAAAAGGCGCTCGGGTCGGCGGTGTGCATGAGAATGGGAAACCCGAGTTTGCCGCACTCCTCCCAGATCGGGTCCCAACGTGGGTCATCCAGCCGCACCAGCGAACCGTCGGCGTTGCGGTACCCCAGCCCCCATTGCTTGAAGACCTTCATCCCACAGGCTCCCGCCTTCCTGGCTTCTCGCAGTTGCTCCACGCAGCGACGCACGAAATCCGGCTGGTTGCAGGGCCATTGCTCGGGCTTCGATTCGGGCTGGCCTCCCTGGAAATCCAGGTGGCAAAAAACAACAAAGCGGTTCGGCCAACGGCCCTCAAGCAGCCGGATATGCTCCACCAGCCGCTCACCGACACCGCCATCCAGGCTGATCGATACGGCGATTCCCATCTGGTCCATCTGCTCGACGTAGCGGGACAGCGCTTCCGGATCATCCCGAAGACGAATGCTGGGGTGGGTGTGGACATCGACGACCGGATAGGTAGCGCGCCGAGGTTCTTCACGCACCACCCGCAGTCGGGGCCGAGGCCGGAATTGGTCGAGCGGTATCATGGGGAGGGGGGAGGAATCGGAAGGCGGAGGGTCGGCCGTCGGGCGACTTTCCCGAGCCGACGGCTGTGGGCTTTCGCCCAGGGAGGACTGAGGATTGGAAGCCACCGGCTCCTGAGCCTGGGCTCGGTCCGGGAAAATCAGTAGGGTCGCGAAGACTAGAACGGCTGGAATCCGAGATCTCATCGTTTCAAACCTTCTGGGTGCAACCCATGGAGCCGGTTGTGCCGATTCCAAGGAAATACCCGGTTGCAGTTTTTCCCGCGACCGCGCTGCGTAGGATCAAACGCGGTGGGGTGGCCCGGATGGCCCACGATTTTTGGCCGACCGATCGGTTCTGGTGAGTGGAACATGCCCGAGGATTATACCCAGCATCAATCGGTGGATGAGCAATGGATGGCTGAGCAGATGAGTCTGCAGGCAGTGCATCCACCGGGGGAGGTGCCGGGCTACCGCATCGAACAGCTTCTGGGACGCGGTGCCTACGGTCAGGTCTGGGTGGGGACCAACCTCAATACCGGGGCCAAGGTCGCAGTGAAATTCTATCTGCATCGCGAAGGGGTCGACTGGTCGCTGCTCAGCCGCGAAGTAAAGCACATGGTCCGCATGTCGGCCAATCGCTTCATCGTCCAGATTCTGGAAGTGGGATGGGCTTCCGAACCACCCTACTACGTGATGGAGTATCTGGAGAACGGTTCACTGGAAGAGCTGATTCGGGTGCGCGGAAGGCTGCATGCTCAAGAAGCAGTCGGATTGATTCACGACATCGCCCGAGGCCTGAATCATCTTCATGGACGCGGCATTCTGCACTGCGACCTCAAGCCGGCCAATATCCTGCTGGATGCTGAATGGCGTCCCAGGCTGGCCGATTTCGGACAGAGCCGCACCAGTGCCGAATCGACCGCCTCGCTGGGTACCCCCTTCTACATGGCACCCGAGCAGGCCGACCTGAACGCCATCCCCGATGCACAGTGGGATGTTTACGCCATGGGAGCGATCCTCTATTGCATGCTGGTGGGCTACGCGCCGCATCGCACCGACGAACTGTCGGCCCGTATGAACAGCCTGCCAGGGATCCTGGAACGTCTGGCGCTGTACCGGGAGCACCTGAGCAAACAGCCGCCCCCGCGCGAGCATCATCGAGTGCCAGGGGTCGACAAGGAACTAGCGACACTGGTGGATCGATGTCTGGCCTTGCGACCGGAGGATCGCTACGCCAATGTGCAGCAGGTCCTGGAGTCGCTGGAGCGTCGCCGTACACGCCGCAGTCGACTGCCGCTGCTGCTGTTCGGACTGATCGGGCCGCTGTTGATGCTGATGGTGATGGGGTTCTTCTCCTCGCGCGGAATTGGTCTGGCGCAAAAGGAGTCAACCGACCAGTTGACCGACTGGTCGCTTCGCAGCAACGCCTTTGCGGCAGCACTGGCCGCCCGCTCTCTGGAAAACGAACTGGAACGACTGCTTCGGCGCCTCTCGGACGAATCCAGGCAACTCCCGTTCTGGGAATTGCTCGACGCATGCCAGAACACGCACCAGCAGGGCCTAGTGCAGCTTGCCAGACAGCCTGGAGAAACCACCCGACCCGATCTGAACTCCGTCGATTCCTTCCAGCAATTGCAGCAGTATGTCGACGGCCGTCTGAAGGCATGGAGCGATGCGGAGCAGCGGGAGGGATCCGCCACTCACTTCAGCAGCCTTCTGGTCCTCGATCGGACCGGCACCAATATCGCCGCAGCCATCGACGAACCGATCGAATCCTCCCCAGTCGGAAAAAACTTCGCCTATCGAAGCTATTTCCATGGCGGCGATCGCGATCTGGATCCTGCAGAAATCGATCGGTCGATCGAACCGATGCGGCATCCTCACATCACCCCACCCTTCGCGTCGACCAGTACCGGCCGATGGAAGCTGGCGCTGGCGATCCCCCTGGTCGATCCTGCTGCCCGAGCCGATCAGAGGCAGGTGCGCGGTGTGCTGGCGCTGACCATCAACTTGGGAGAGTTCCCTTTTCCCGGCCCCTCGCCCGCCCGCGATGCTGCCGGCTCCCCCACTGCTGGCTCTTCGGCAGGTCCGTCGCTCGATCGATTCGCCGTCCTGCTTTCGGCCCTGCCCGGACCTAACCAGGGGATGATTGTGGAGCATCCCTACCTGCGTCTGGCCAGCGATGTCGATGCCTCCACCCCCGAAACCCGCTCGCCCACCATCCCTCCCACACTTTGGAAGCCGCTGCGCAGCGGAGGGATCACTCAATACGTCGACCCCTTCGCCTCACGCGACCAAGGAACTCCTTTCCAAGGCAGATGGATTGCCGCCATGGAGCCGGTCCGCGTCGCCATCACCGCCGATCCAGATCGGCCTGAATCGGAGTTCCCGGTCGAAGCGCTTTGGGTGCTGGTGCAGGAACGCGCTGACCTGGTGACCAACCCGGTCCAGCGTCTGGGAGAACGCCTTCGCCAAGAGGGAATCATCGCCCTACTCACCTTCCTGTCGGTCCTGCTGACCCTCTGGGTGGCGGTCTTTCGGATGCTCCGAGCGAATAGGGTAAATGCGCAGAATGGGGGCTCGGGGTAATAGAAAGCCGTCTTCGATCGGTTTGCGTTTTTCGCTACAATCTGCGGCGGCAGCATCGCATTCGCTTGTACCCAGGCCAGGATTCTCCTGGCGAGAAAGCCAGCGTGTGACCCCGACGGCCGTCCGACGGTTGCGGGTGCCAGGGCTGCCAATCCTGTTGGAAGAGTTTTTCGGGAGCCGCGAAAGGCATGGAAGCGATAGAGACGCAGATTCTGGACCGCATCCGAAACCAATGCGGCGGGCAACCGAAACTCGACGATTCCCTCGCCATGTTGGGAATCGACTCGGTAGGAATGGCCGAGCTGACGTTTGATCTGGAGAAGCAGTTCGCCATCAAGCTGGGAGACGATGTTCTGGACGTCGAGACCATCCGCGACTTGGTCGACTACGTCAGCCGACGCATCGATCGCTGAGCGGTAAGTGATTCCGCGTCGATTGGGAACGAGAGCCGCCGGATGGATCCGCCGCTCCGGAATTCGGGATTGCTGCAACGGAAAAAGGAAACGGAATTCCTGAGCGATGACCTTTTTCACACGATTTCTGCTTTTCGAGATCTTCAAGCCGCTGGTGCTGCTACTGACGGCATTCACTGGTCTGATTCTGGTTGGACTGGTTCTGGAGCGGGCTGTTGCCGAGGGGCTGGTCACTTGGTCGATTGCCAAGCTGATTCCCTATCTGATGCCGATCGCGATGCAGATGACGATCCCATTCGCTCTGCTTCTGGCCGTCTGCGTCGCCTATGGCAAGCTGTCGGCCGACAATGAACTGACAGCGATCAAAAGCTGCGGCATCTCCCCTTGGGCCTTCATCAAGCCGACAGTGATTCTAGGACTTTGCCTCAGTCCTTTGGCTGTGTGGCTGACCGATCTTGCCGGTTCCTGGGGGAGGCCCGGGATGCAGCAGGTGGTGATGCACGCCTTCGAAGAAATTGTCTACCGCGTGCTGCGCACTCAGGGGTCTTACAACAACCAAAAAGGATTCTCCATCGTCGTCAGCAGCGTCGAGGGGCCGTGGTTGATCAAGCCGGTGATCACCATCTTCAACGAAGATCGATCTAGTTCGCGCGAGATCACCGCCGACAAAGCGCGCCTGGAGCTCGATCCGGTCCAAGACCAATTGCTGGTGGAGGTAGTCAACTACCGGATCGAATCGGATGAAGGGGTGTTGGCCGCCGAGGGGACCGATACCTTACGTTTGTCGTTGCAGCAGACGACGCGCAAAGGTCGGGACAACGAAGCACCCAGCCAGTATGCCCTCAGCCAAATCCGTCCGCAGGCTCAGCTGGAACGAAAGAAACTGGTCCATCATGAGCAAACATTGGCGGCGCACCTAGCGACCGCCATGCAGCTTGGTCGAATCGACCTTTTTGCGGATGGTACCAGCCAGCAGATGATCCACGCGCGGGACCAAAGCCAGCAACGGCTCAGTCGCCTCAAAAGTGAGCCCTGGCGTCGGTGGGCCGCCGGTTTCGGCTGTTTTTTCTTCGTCTGGTGCGGACTCCCTCTGGCGGTACTGATGCGGACGGCCGACTACAGCAAGACAATCCTCTTGTGCATTGTTCCCATCTTCTTTGTCTATTTCCCCATCTTCGGCCTGACGCTCAATGAAGCCAAGTCGGGCAACTGGCCAGGCTACAGCATGTGGCTGGCCAACCTAGTAGCCCTTGGGGTAGGTGCCTGGATGATGCGGCCGATCTATCGCCACTGACCGACACCGTTGGAGACTCTCCCAGACTTCGGCGATTGCATCCCCCATGGCGGCCCCCGCTACAGCCACTCCTCTGCCAGTTCCTATCGCGGCGCTGCTGGATCCTGCGGCATTCCATTACAATCAGCAGATGTCAGGAATCCCCGCCGATACCGGTTGGATCGGTTTCCCACCAAATCCTTCGGCTCCCTCCAGGAGGCGTTCGATGATTGTTCGTATGGCCCCGCCACGTGCCGCTCAATCACCTTCCACACTTTGTAGATTCTCAGGCCCGCTTATCGCTCTCTGTCTCTTCTTGGCTTCCACGGCCTTCTGGACGCTTGGAGCGCTCCCCGCCTGCTCGCAGGAATTCATCCCGCGCAAGCAAAGCCGCGTTCCGGGGCCACCGCTGACACCGCAGGAAGCGATCACCAGGATGCAAGTGCCCGAGGGGTTTCGCGTCGAGCTGGTAGCCAGTGAGCCGCAGATCATGAATCCCGTGGCGATGGCATTCGATGATCGCGGCAGGATCTATGTGACGGAGAGTTTCGAGTACCCTCGCCATGAACCAGGTCCTGGACGCGATCGCATCAAGATCCTGGAAGATACCGACGGCGATGGAGCGACCGACAAGGTGACGATCTTTGCCGAAGGGCTGAATATCCCCTCTGGGATCGCGGTGGGGCACGGAGGAGTCTGGGTCGCCAACGCACCCGATCTCCTTTTCCTGAAGGATACCGATGGGGACGACAAGGCTGATACGCAAGAAGTGATCGTCACCGGATTTGGCAGATGGGATACTCACGAACTTCCCAATGCACTGACCTGGGGGCCTGATGGCTACCTGTATGGGCTCAACGGGGTCTTCAATCCCAGTCGGATCGAACAGGAAGGAAGGGTGTACGAGTTCACCTGTGCCCTGTTTCGAATCGATCCCAAGACGCGCCGCTTCGAACTGTTCTGTGAGGGAACCAGCAACCCGTGGGGAGTCGCCTTCAACCGCGATGGTAGCGCGTTTGTCAGCGCCTGCGTGATCGATCACCTGTGGCACCTGACGGAAACTGGCTATTACCATCGTCAGGGTGGCCCCTATCCTCCGCACACCTGGAAGATCGAATCGATCGTCGACTACAAGCATCAGGCGGCTGCCTACTGTGGGATCGAATTCTTCGATTCGCCAGCTTATCCGGAAAGCTACCGGAATCGACTCTTCATGGGGAACATCCACGGAGGCTGCATCAACGTCGACCAGGTCGAACCTCAGGGATCGACCTACGTGGGCAAGGAGAATCCCGACTTCCTGACTGCCAATGATGTCTGGTTCATGCCCGTAGCGCAAAAAGTCGGGCCCGATGGCTGTCTCTATGTGCTCGATTGGTACGACCGCTACCACTGCTATCAGGATGCGATGGCCGATGCCAAGGGAGTCGATCGAGGGCATGGAAGGCTTTATCGGATCGTCTATGGAGACAGCCGCCCCAAGGCGACCTACGGAGATTTTGCGACCGCATCGGTGGACCAGTTGATGCTTGCACTGGCCGATCCCAACGTCTTCAATCGCCGGCAGGCCCAGTTGCAGATCGACCAGCGACCGGACGATCCAGAATTGACAAAGAGGCTGCTGGCCCGCGTGGTCGATCACCAGTTGCCTCAGAACGATCGCCTCCATGCCCTTTGGGCCAGCGCCCGCCGCCCTGGCATTTCGGCTTCGAACTGGCTGGACTGGCTGGATCAGGCAGATCCCCTTCTGGTTGCCTGGGCAGCCAGGTTGGCAGGAGATCACGCACAGGACGCGAAGGTGCGTCAGCAGGTGGAGTCGTTGGCGGGGCATGACGATCCACGCGTGAGGCTACAGGTGCTGGTCGCTGCGGGAAAATGGAAAAGCGATCGATTTGCCGACATCTGGTTGACGGTCGCCACCCAGCCTCGCACCGATCCCCTGCTGCCTCGTATTCTCTGGCGGCAAGGACAGGAGCTCTTCGATCTCCAGATGCCACGGTTAGTCGAGGCGATGAGAAGGTCGGATCTCAATCCAGACTGCGCGCTGCTGGAGATCTCGTCGCGCATCGCCCAGCGTGCGATCGCCACCCTTCCGGAGAATCGGGATGATGCGGTCCGAAAGGTCTCCACGAGCATCGAGATGATCCAGGCCTTGCGCGATCGACAGCCCGATCGCGCTGCCCAGGTGATGGAAACGATGGTTCAGGCTCTTCACCAGGGGACACTAGCGCGAGCCATCGCCGAAGGTGTATGGCGGGAAGGCAATCCCGCCTTGCGAAGCAGCCTCGGGAAATCCAAATCGCTCGATGATGCCATCGGCCACTGGCTGGCCTGCTCGGGAGATGTCTCATCGATCGAGCAACTTCGATTGGTCGCCTTCGATCGTCAAGCCACCGATGCAGTTCGGCTGGCATCACTCCAGTCGTCGCTCTACCACGATCCTCAGTCGCTGGAGAAGGCCACGCTCGATTGGAAGATGGAATGGGAGGAAACAAAAAAATTTCCAGCTCAGTCCAATCGATGGCTGATGGAACAGATCCTGCGTCAGGGCACCACGCAGGCCGTCGATCTCCTCTTCGATTCACTCTCGCAACTTCCCGCCGGAGATCAGGCCACTGCCGTAGCACAGGCCTGTCAGAAACCAGCAACCGCGCAAGGCTTGATCGAGCGGATCGAGGGGGGGCAATTGCCCAAGGAACTGGTGGGGCCTAATCAGCTTCGGCAACTGGCGATCCTTGCAGATCAAGCCCCCGCCAACAGCCCGCTCCGGGACCAACTGTCCAAAGTGTGGGGACGAATTCGTACCGAAGAATCGAAAAGCCGCCAGGAAGTGGTGCAGCGCATGACGCAGTTCCTCACGAAAGAGGCTCGTGGTGACCACCGCAAGGGTGCCGAGGTGTACGATCGCATCTGTGGGCAATGCCACCAACTGGAAAGCCGAGGCTACGAAGTGGGACCCAACTTGACCCGCAACGGTCGCGGGTCCTTTGACCAGCTGATCGTCAGCGTCTTCGATCCTTCCCTGGTCGTCGGCCAAGCCTACGAAGGAACCACCGTCCTAACCGAAGAAGGCCAGGTGCTGCAGGGACTCATGCTGGAAAAAAATGATCAGCAAGTTACCCTCCGCATGCAGGGGGGGAAAACGGAGACGGTTTTGGCCGATCAGATCAGCAGAATCGAGCGGGCGGCCAAGTCACTGATGCCCGAGGGAATCGAAGAACAGCTAAAACCACAGGAGATCGCCGACCTTTTTGCCTTCCTTTCCCGATCTTCGATCGACCCAGATTCGTCCGACACGATTCCGGGAACCCCCGATTCGCTCCACCAACCACGATAAATGGGATATAGTCGTTTCGGGTGGTTTTTGGGGTGGTGGCAATTCGGGGGAAAATCTGGGCACCGCCCGAAGCTTTCCCGAGCCCTATGGGTTGGAATAGACTGAACGAAGGGATCGTAGCGAGTCGCCTGGGGTGAGGGGTCATTCTGCCTGCAGCAGGAAGATTCCCGGAAGGCACATCGCGCATGCGACCAAGCGGCACTCATCTCTGCCCTAGGGCTCCTTTATTCTTCTGACATCGAATCCAAGGTGGGGCGAATCATGAGGAGCGAACCATTCGAGGACCGCAGGCCGCGCCGTCCCTCCGTCCGCCGCCTAGTATTTGACTCCTTGGAAGATCGTCGCCTGCTGGCTGGTCTGGAGGTGTTCGTCTACGACGACGACACTTCGAACATACCGAATCCCCCAACGCAGTCACCGCTGGCTGACCGCGTGGTCTATCTGGACACCGACCGCAATGGCACGTGGAGTCCAACCGAACCACTGCAGACGACGGGACTCGATGGAGTCGCTCGATTCGATGCGTTGGATGAAGGGGATTATCTGCCGGCTCTTTGGGGGCAACCGGCCGGTGAGTCATTGGAAGAATCGCTCCGCAACCCCAAGACGATCGGATTGGCGACCGACCTGAACGATCCCTCGAGTTCGATTCGATCGATCGTTCAGGATTCTTCCGGCGGGGTCTGGGTCGCAGTGGGAAGTCGACTGCAAAAGTGGCACTCCGATCCGATTGTCCCCGAGTCATCCATCGAATTGCCAGGACGCGTGCTGGATGTGGCATTTCGTGACGATCGCGCCCAGGCGATCGCGCTGGTGGAAGCTCCTTCAACCCAGCGGATGTTGGTGGTGGTCGACGCGCAGAACGCCCAGATCACGATCGTCCCCGGATCGGAAGGGATCGCGTGGACTCGCATTGGCCAAGCCGCTGGGCGATGGATGGCAGTGACCGAAGGTCGCATCGACGGGGCCCTCCTGCATCGGATCGATCCCCAAACGCTTGCGGTGGAACCTCAGATCGGATTGGATTTGGATCGCCTCGGAATCTGGCAGTGGCGAGACGATGGTCAAGCCGTCGCATGGGTCGAAGCTGGCGCAGCATCAAGCCGCATGGTGGTTTATCAGCAGGTGGCTGGAGCCTGGGTCCAGCAGCCATCGGTGACGCTGCCGGTCAAAGGTTCTTGGCAGCTTGCTTCTGGTTGGACGCTGAATCAACCCTGGGTGTTGTTCAGCGATGAATCAAGCCAAGTGGCCTGGGTCGATCCCGCCACGGGACTGCTGCTCTCGCAAATCGCCGTTCCCGCCTCCGAAATGTTGCTCGCTGCCGACGCTCGCGGCATGCTGACGCTCCATCGCCAAGGCCTCAGTCTGCTGCGCACCCAGCGCAGTGCTCCCGATGCGCCGGTGCGATTGCGGTTGCCGGAATCCGTTTGGTCGGAATCCGATGTGCCACCCGTCGCATGGAGCCTGGAGGGTGGGTATCTCTGGAGTGTCTGGGGCGGCAAGATCCTCCAGTGGGATTTGGGATCGCGCGTCGGCAGTGCGGTAACAGTCGCCGCAGGATCAACAGCCAGATCGGTGATGGGCTTGCAGCGCTGGGCTGCCAATGCCGTGCCGGTTGGTGACCCAGCCCTGTTGCAGAGATCGGTGCTGCCGGGCGAAGTAGCGGTTTGGACCAGCGAGGATCTTGGCGCAGCTTGGAGCGATCGTGATGAGGATCCGCTCCTCTGGCAGGTCACCAGGATGCCGCAGCAGGGGCAACTGGAACCGACCGCCGATGGCGGTTGGGCTTACACAGCCCCCGATACCTTCCAAGGTCGCGATTCATGGGAACTGCGAGCCTACGATGGGGTCCAATGGTCCCTGCCTCTCTCGATCGATGTGATGGCTCAGTCTTTGCCCCCGTCGCTGCAGTGGTCGATCCCTGACATCGCGGAAACTGTCAAGGCGGGCACCCAACTGGGAACGGTCTGGGTGGAAGATTCGGAAGCCGATGCCACCTACCGCATCACCACCACCGATGCGAGATTTGTCATCCAGCAAGGGAAGATCTTTGCTGCGGCCGACGGGATGTTTGACTACGAGTCGCAGGCGAGTGTAGTGATGCCACTGGTGGCAACGCGGTTGGATCGCAGCGAGTCCGAACCGATTCAAGCAGCTGCCCAAGTCACCATCGAGGATGTCAATGAAAAACCAGTCGCGATTCACCTAAGCGGCAGGTCGGTCGAGGAGGATCTGCCTGGTGCACTCATCGGCGATCTGCAAGTAGAAGATCCCGACCAAAGCGAAGTGTTTCGCTGGTACCTTTCGGATGATCGGTTCCAGGTGCGCGATGGGAAACTACAACTGGCACCGGGAGTCGCTTTGGACTTCGAGTCGCAGGCGGAAGTGCCACTGATGATCACCGCGATCGATCGTGGCGGATTCGGATACCAGGTCTCTACGCAAGTCGATATTCAGGTCACAGACCGAGACGATCCAACACGGGGTATCACTCTCGATAAGGGATTTGTGGTGGAGATGGTGCGTGGCTACCGCATCGCGCAGGTGGCCGTCATCGACCCGGATCGGAGCGAACAGTTCGATCTCACGGTTTCCGAACCCCGGATGGAAATCGAGCAAGGGCTGCTCAGACTGCGACGCGGTATCTTTATCGATCGCAGTCAAGATCTGGAACTGCCGATCCGAATCACGGCCACCAGCCAGACAACCGGCAAACAGTTTTCCCAGGATTTCCAGCTGCGCGTTATCGAGAACCAGACTCCCTGGCGCAACGCATCCAACCCGATGGATGTCGACGGTGATGGAATCTTGTCACCACGCGATCCACTTCGGATCATCAATCACATCAATCGATTCGGACCGCATCCCCTCGGACCAGCCCCCGATTCGGATGACGGCCAGCCGGCAGGCGACTATCTAGATGTCAACGGCGATGGCGATGTCAGTCCGATCGATATCCTGATCGTCATCAACAAGCTGAACCAGCAGAGCGCTGGGGGGCCCGCTTCCGGTGGAGGTAGCGGTGGTGCCTCGGGTGGCGACGCCGAAGGTCAGGATGGCGGTGCCGGCGCCGGGCAGGGAGAAGGAGAAGGCCCTGTCACGCCGCCAATGGGAATCGAAACGCATGCGCTTTCGCTACAGGAGTTCTTGAAGGAACGCGAGCGGAAGCAGAGCCAACCACTAGGCAATCCACTCGGTAACCCTCTGAGCAAGCCGCCGCAAGGACCTGTTCGCTGAACGTAGAGCACGCCCTGGACCTGCTCCTTCGCTCACCGCATCTTCGCTCAGGCCTCTTGCTGATCCTCGACCACCATCCATGGGCTGATCAAGATGCTGGTGACACACGCCACCAGACCATAGAACCAGTCTCCCGCAAAGAGCGTCAGGCCCGCACCATACATCAGCCATCCGATCCACGACCAACCTCGGATCTGCGGTACAATCCATCCGATGCAGGCCACCAGGAGGCTCAACCACCACAGGTGCGACAGGAAGTTCCCGAGGTAGGTGCGAGACAAAAGCGAGGCAGCATCGATGCCGATCGCGCGACCCGCCGACGCCATCCACCAGACCGATTCCCCCTGCCACCAGACCAGTCCCGATGCATGAGAAAGAGCGGTCGTCGCCATCCACAGCGCCAGGTGAACTTGAAGGCATCGTACCGCAAGCCCTGAGGTCCAGCGATTGCCTGCGTCGCTGAAGGCTGGGCGCCATGGCGAATCGATCTTCCCTGGATCCAGAAGCAAGTAGGGAAAAAGCCCCACCAGCAAATCTTCTCCGGGACCGGTCAATCCCGCCACTCGGTGGCTCCACCCCAGCAGCATCACCCATGTCACCGCCACGATGGCTCGCCCCCCAATTCCCAGCAGCACCAACAAACAGCCGACGGCGCTGGCGACTGCATAGGCGGTGATGGCGGTCGGGCTAGTGAGTGCGACAAGCAAGCTGGGCCGCATGGCAGCGACCGAATCTGTCAACGACATCGTCGCTTCGAAGCCCAATAGCTGGCTCACCGTCGCCAGCTCCAACGGTCCCCCATCAGCAAGCCATTTCGGGCCTTGAAAAAGCCACTGAAGCGACCAAACCAAAGCGGCGAAGGAAAGGGCGACGCGTGCCATGGAAGCAAGTCGACAGGGTATCGCTTGAGTCCAAAAGGCATTGCAAGTGGCGACAGTTGGGATGGGAAAGTAGCGGGCGAGACGCGTCATCGTGAAGGGTCCAGGCAGATCAGGGAGATGGCTTTTGGAGACTTCGGGAACTTCGGCGCGACTCCTGTCGCGGGACCCAGCTGATCTCATCGGGACCAAGCCGCACAGCATCCGCCTCAAAGCAGACTTCAGGTGCCGTTGCCTCCAGCCCTTCCTGGCGATAGATCCACTCCTCGCGCGTCTCGGTAGGTAGTCGTAGTACTCGCAGCGATTTCAGAGCAGGCAGCCGCTGCGGATAGGCTTTCGCAAGCGAAGTGGCCAACGCAAAGCCTGCCTCCTCCTGCTGGATCCCAAGGAACGCGAACTGCTTGGCGAATCGGTCTCGCAAGGGGCGCTGGAGATTCAAGGAGCTCCACGGGTACTCCGACCACTCCCCAGCCGGCGAATCGGACGTCAGAACCTCCACCCGGAATGGTCCCTCTAGCTCATTCCCCTGCGTCAATTCGAGAGGGACCTGTCCCAATTCCCAGTTGGCCGTTCTCAGATACGGTGCGAACCACTGCAGCAGCTGCGACTGCAATGCTGAGGGAGAAAGGTTTGCAGAAAGCGCGAGTGCGATCAGGGAAAAATGGACCATCGCCAGGGGCCCGATCCATCGAGTCCATCTCGGTTGGTTGCTTGTTGCCTCGGTCGCCATCGAGCCTGCCTTTGCATGGAAAGATCATCGATCGAGCTATCGATCTGGACTCCATGATAGTTGGAAGGTTGGCCGGGGGAATGGGAAAGGGAAACACCGCCTAGCGCGTCCCCTTTCGTCAACGCTAGC
>Ga0315901_10004585_pt1 | contig 17161 bp, 34 predicted proteins | sample LakEriMetagenome_10_FD_203761 | JGI IMG/M metagenome (GOLD analysis project Ga0315901, IMG submission 203761) | Freshwater fungal communities from buoy surface, Lake Erie, Ohio, United States - Buoy 2 MA116 | ecosystem: Environmental > Aquatic > Freshwater > Lake | place: USA: Lake Erie, Ohio...
GACCTTCAATACGATTGAAAATCGGGGCTTTCTGATCGTCAACCAGCGAACGGATAGCGTTCAGCAGGATTGGGCTAATCACAAACCGAGCCGATTCCGTCCAGTACTGCTGCGGCAGCGCGTAGATCAGATTGATAACATCTTTGTAGGTGATGTTGTTTGCACCAACGGTGTTGCCGTTTGTGGTGATCTGGTCATACGTTGAAACATTGTGCAAACCGCTAGTCGAGCCAGTGCCGCTTGTGCCAAATGCCGATGTGCTAAAAGTGCCGCCTGTGTAAGAGGCATTAGCGCCAGGGTATTGATCCAAGCCGCGCAGACCATCAGCGCCACCCGAGGAAACAGTGCTTCCTGTGCCGGTCTGGTCATTGTTGACGATCATGGAAATGGCTTCTTGCTGGGCGAATTCGGCCAGCATGTCATCCACCACGTTTGCTTCCAAGCCATCAATGTCGTCCAGAGCCGCAGTGCGGATCGGGAACTGCACGTTGATATCCTTCAGCACGATTTGCCAAATGCTAGTGTCCTCAGTGGTCGGATTGATGTTCAGCGTACCGTTGTTCTGGATCGCGTAGCCCCACTGTGCGCCCGCGTTGCCGGTTTTAACCCGGAACTGATAGGACGAACCATCGGTGGCAACGGTGCGAGACAAGCCGCGCAAGGGATTAGCCAAACGCAGGGCACGGAACACGGGATCGTAAGCAGTCCGACCACCCTTGTTATCGCCGCCAGCAGTCAGGGCAGATGCCTCAGACAGATATGCTTGCATTTCGGCTTCGTTGGCAAAAATCTTCAGTTCTTTTTCAAACTGCGATTTGCCGTTCACAACTTGACGCAGTTGCTCACGAACCGATTTGTTGACTTCCTTACGGACGCTGGGGCTTGTGCGCTCGATAATAGCGGGCGCTTGCAGGGTGGAAATTTTGGCTTCCAGGGCTGCAACTTTTTCGGTCAGTTCAGCTTTAGCAGCATCGACTTTGGCTTCAGCAGCCGCAGTGATTTCGCTAATTTTGGCTTCGTTGGAGGCTGCAATAGCGTCCAGCTTTTCGATGATTTTGTCAGACATGATTAACCTTTCAAACGTGCATTAAGGGCTTGCATCAATTCGCGTTGCTCAAGTGCTTCGAGAATTGCTGCTTCTTCGGTCACATCCGCATCAAGATCACCTTGATTCGGCGCAGTTTCAAAATCGTTTTTAACAGCCTCACGCTGTTCTAAAACTTTCTTGAAGGTAGATGCGGCTGTGACCGCATCTTTTTTGGATAGCCCTGCCTCGCGCAGCGCCTTCTCCAAAACTTTAAGATCGGCTGATCCGTCTTGACGGAAAAATTCCAGCTTTTGCACTTCGGCTGCTGGATTGTTGGGGTACATCACCACGGACACTTCGCGCAAGCCGCCTTTGGTGATTTGAAAATAACCTTCGTCGGCATAATCGCCAGAGGCAGCGGGCATCACTTCGCCATCTTCTTTAACCCACTGATATTGTTCAGCATACGCGCCAACCGACACGCCGCCAAACATTGCAGGGCTTTCGGTCATGACGTTATATAGGTCTGCGCCTTGATTAGTGTTCATGTACAGCCGTCCGGTAGCTGTCATGCCTTCATCGTCAAATGCAAATTCTGTCCATTCGCCAACCGGAATTTGATCTGCCGAATGATTGACAAACATGGGCAGCGGCCTGCCCAATGAGGTAAATTCTTTTGCCCAATCCATGAAGCCTTCAGGTTTATAGAAAAACCTGCGACCATCAGCACCTTCACGCGGCCCCCAAGTAGTAACTCGGGCCTCAATCTTTCCGGTTGGTGCTTTTCCGCTTTGTGCGGCCTCGGTTGCTAGTTTGGCTTCGCACAGGATCAGCATTTGCTTGGTCATGTATTACCTCAACGACTTTGGTTGTATCAATGTCGTATATTGTTTTTGGTGGCCTCCCGCGTTTAGGCGGCGGGTCAGCATGTGGCTTATATGTTGCCAGGGATGCTACCACTAAACGGAAAATTATGGACAATTTTATTTGCCAATGTTCATTTTCCGGGTTTGATTGCCGCCCCCGCCCCCGGTGTCTTGCGGGCTGCTGCCAGGAATTGGTTCCGCTGGTTTTGCGTCATTTTTCAATTCGTCGGCATTATCAATTTTACTCATGCCCAAATATTCCCGCGCTTCATTTGGTGTCATGATGCCATTCGACACGCCAGATTGAGCAAAATTCATTTGATCCAGCGGCGCACCCTTCAGGAAATTTTTGGTGTCAAATTCCACATAAAGATTTGGGTAGCCATTAAAAAGCTGCTGCTTTAATTTTTGTTGGACGTTCACCAAAACCGGATACATCGTCGATTTATAGAACTCGTCCAGCATCGTTTGCGTGTTGTTGTATTTGCTGTCACCAACGCCAACCATGCTTGGCGGCACACCATACACAGCGCAAATCCGCTTCATGGTTTGCAGCTTTAGGTTTGCCAAATCGGTATCTTGCAAGGTCAAAGGTTTAAGGGCTTCGTATTTCATGCCCTGATCGAGCAGCATCCCCTGTCCGGGTTTGCTCTTGTCGGTTTTTTGGCTTCCGACCATGCTAGACCATGCTTCTTTCAGGCGTGACGCAATTTCTTTATATTTGCTGTCGGGAATCACCTGCTCAGTAATAAACAACCCGCTGGGCTTTGCGCCGTTCAGCATGACGTAATTGGCATAAAGATCAATATCTTGATCCAGCCCGACCAACTCAGCAGCCAAAATGCCTTTGTTAAAACCTGCCGAACCTTGCCACGCCTGATCCTTAACGTGCATCACCTGATGCGCTGCCAGCGGCTCATCTTTGCTAAATCCGTAGCTTGGGGTGCTAAGACGATAAGACGGATATCGAGCAGGCGTAATCGTGACAGCAATCAACGTGCTGTCTAAGATGTACATTTCCAAAGGTGTTTGCGTGTTGCTATCTTGGTCTTTCCTCCACCACAAAGTAAAGGCTTCGCCAAGCATTTCATGCCACATCATCCACTGATACCAAAATTCGTATTGGCTTTGGAAGTTATTAGGGTTTTCCAGTAGCGCCAACACGGATTTGGCTTTTGCTTTGTCCCTTGTGCCAACTTTGTCTGAGCAGATGGCATCGACATATGTGCCATCGTCGGCCTTTGCCATAATCTTGATTGGCAACTGAGAAATGGCCCGAGCCTTGACGGAAACGCACGACATAACCGTGCTATTGCGCGACAAAAGGCTTGTATCTACCGGCCTGCCTGCATCAGTGGTGCTGCTGGTGGTTACATACAGAATCTGGGTGTTTACCGTTGGGCGCTTGTTGTCGCCTTGGTAAACGATATTATTCCCAAGCGCCGTTTGCCCATAAAGCGTGTTTGATTCATCCGCTTTTGCAGCTTTACGCTGAAAAATTTCGGGGATACCTGGGATTTTCATGATGCGTCCTTACAAGGTGCGGAAACCAAATCCACTCATTGCGGGATGATCTAAGCTGCAATGCATCGCAATGATAAGCGCAATAATACCATCTACTTTTGCACTTTTGTCTGCTTCATTCTTGCGAACCTTGACGTTTCCGTTCACATCTATATAAACCTCGCAGTTTCCCAACTGCCAGCCCACGAATGGATTGCCATCATGCTTAATCGCATGTTGCATGATGAGTTTTTCAACGTGTTTTGACGGGTTGCTAAGTACCGCCATCCCTTGCCCAACCTTTTTGACCGGCAATCCTGAATCGTGCAGCCTTGCAACCAGTGACGCTGCGTTGTATGCGTCATAGCCAATTTCCGTTACATGATATCGGTTTGATTGCTGGATGATGTAATCGCTGATTTCTCGGTCATCCATCACATTGCCTTCTGTGATGTGCAAAATGCCCGATTGCCGCGCCACACGGAAAATATCGCCGTAATGTTTTGGGATTAGGGAAAACCCTTCCTCGGGCATAAAGAATTTCCACTCGGCTTGAAAATCCGTTTCATCGTACCGCTTGAGCGTACACACCGCATTCAGGTCGCGCACGGCTGCTAAGTCAAAGCCAATAAAAACGGATTCTGGCTCCCGCTGGGTAATGATGTTGCACTTTGGGTCATCCCAATAGTTCCGATCCACCCAGGCGCTATTTGCACTGACGTACAGATTAAGGGTTTTGCACAGGAACTCATTCAGGGCTGCGGGCTTGTGTTTGGCTTCGTCTGCCCGCTGTGCAATGGCTTCCTCAAACACGCTAATGCCGTGCATGGGGTTTGCCTTCGCCCAGGTGGTCGGATCGCGCCAATCGTCGCCAGGATCAAGGCTGTAGAGCAGGCCAAACCATCTGGGGTTGTCCTCGGCCTCCCCGGACAGCATCGCTTCCAGCATCTGCATATCCTCGTAAAACTTGGTTTCCTTTGTAAAGCTGGCGGTGGTGATGTAAACCCGCAGCGGGTTTTGACGCGCCACCATGCCCGAAAACAAAACTTCAATGCTGTTGCGATCAACAATCTGCGCCGCTTCATCAATGATGGCGCAAGACGGGTTCTTGCCGTCCCCGGTCTTTTTGGTGTCCCTGCTAAGGGCTTCAAACCGGCTTTGGGCATCGCCCAGCTTTGTGATGCGGTTTCTGCTCGGGTTGAACAGTGCAGCCACATCTGGCGGCATTGCATCGACGAAACCTTGTGCCGCCGTAAACACGATGGATGCTTGGTCGCGGTTTGTCGCTAGACAATAGACTTCGGCCCCGGATTCCCCAAAGGCCAGTTCATAAAGCCCAATGGCCGCAATCAGGGTAGATTTGCCCGCCTTCCTGGGGATGTACACAATCACATCCCGCACCATTCTTTGCTTTGGGTCTTTCTTTGACCTAAAGCCATAAATGGCGCAAATCAGAAAAACTTGAAACGGCTGCAAGACCAAGGGCTTGCCAGCGTCCGGGCCTTTTGTGTGACACAACGTCCCGGCAAAATCTAGGAAATGCTCAACGTAACGGGTGTGGAATTCCCACGCCCACGCCTTATCCTCAAGCTGGTTTAGGAACCGCTGGCAGGCCAGCCGCACATTGCGGCAGACGGGTATTTCACCTTTTACGACACCGACAGCATACAGAATGCCATCTTCGTATGTCATGGCCCATTAAGCAGCTTGGAATATTTGCCGCCTTCTTGTTTGCCAGTTGCCAATCGTCCTTTGGGGGTCAGGCCCAATTCGCCCATCAGGGCAACAGCGCGAACCAATGCTTTGTCGCCAATTGCGACATGGGGGTTTGGGCCTTGTGTAAAGCCGCCCTTTAACTCAATTACCACGCCTTCAGTTTTGATATTGCGCCAGCATTCCACCCAGATTTCAATTTGGGATGCCAGAGCCGCCAAAACGTGCTTATCTTGGTCGCTGCCAATACCATATGTCTGCCAAAGGAAATCACTGGTTTCCTCAATAAACTTGGTTCGATCCCAAGCATCAGGATTATCTAGCCACGCAGCCTTCGGAACCCTTGCGCGAATTTGCTCAGGCAATGGCTGCGCTTTATGCTCGGCTTTTGTGCCATGCACCAAATGCAATTCAGCCGGTAGGCGGTTTGTCATGTCAAAACCCAGGGGGGTTGTTAATCTAGCTTAATCTTAACCCAATTTCCGAAGAAATGGGGGCGCGCTTGCTTCTAAGGGAATTGTTATTTTTTTAGTTTCTAAAAATATTTTAAGCCGCCACCCGTGTGCGGTAATCGTGTTCGGTCAGTTGCTCGACCTTATCGGGCGCAAAAAAAAGAAAGACCCCGTGTTTTTCTTGGCCTGTCTTGTAGCTATGGCATTCGGGGCACAGGCTTTGGAATATGTTGTGCAGGAATGCGTGTTGCCCTATCTGTCGCCACGGGAAAACATGGTCAACGTGCTGGGCTGCTGATATCTTGCCTTGGCTCATGCAGCCTTGGCATAACGGGTTAATGCTTAACTGCCGCTTCCTGATGCTTTTCCATGCTGGGGTTTTATAGTGACTGTCCGATTCCTTGATCGTGTATTCCTTGCCCCCGTGCGACAGGCAGAAGCTGTTTAGCTTGGATCGCGGCTCGTTACACCCCAACTCGGAACACCGCGTGTTAAACGGTGCATAAGGCATCAGTTTAAGCGTGTCAGCTTGTACAAGGTGGTCTGAGCCAGGGCAACAATCTCATCCACAATGTTTTGCAGTGCTGTATCTTGTGGGAATCCAGCCATGCGCCTATAGGTTTCCACCTTAACAAGATAGGCCCGCAGGTACACGATGGGGTCACCATCCATGATGCTGCACTGCGTTGGGAACTTGGTCAGTACCCCAGCCTTGCCCATAAATGCCTCGGCCCATTCGTCGATTAGGTCGCTTAAGCCATCGTAGAAATCGCCTAATGCCTGATGCTGACTGTAGCGGTCTGTCGTCCAGTGCATGATGTGCGTATCCGTCACAGCCGACAAACTGCACATGATGAAGTCCATCACCGGATCGGTGGGCTGCTCAATGCTGGCTACAAATCTGACCATTTCATTTCCCCTATTTGGTGCTGTCAGTAGGAATCGAACCCACAACCGCCCGATTACAAATCGGATGCGCTACCAATTGCGCCATGACAGCTTACAAGCCGTTTAATTGTATCGTTAAGCACTTCCCATTCGGTGGCTTTTTTTACCTTCCACATTCGTTGCTCACCATGAATGCCATTAAATGACCCTTGATGGCAATCCTTACATAACGGAATGCACAGATATTGACGATGCTGGATGATGTGATGCGCGTCTGATGGGCCTGCCTGCCCACACAATCCGCACGGCTGATCTTTTACCCAGGCCAAATGCAAACGCTCATTTGCCGTCAGTTTGTTTAGCATTTTTCGGTTTGATTAATTTGATTATCGTTTCTTGCGTTATGAATCGGTGCTGATTTCCGCATTCGTAACGCCTTTTTGTCGTGTTGTCGGCTTGCTGCCTTGTTTCTTTTATTGATACCCAAACCCCACAAACTGGACATTTCATCTATGCGACCTGTCTTGCATTCGATTTGTTGCTTCCTTGGTACGCCAAATCTCAATGTCCAGCCGGTGGCTTTCCAATTCCCATTTCAGCGTTTCCTCGATTTGAACCGCAGCCGCAAGCCCCTTTAGCAATTCTTCATATTCCGGATTTGCCAGCGCCTCGCGCTCTTGTGCGTTTGCTGCTTCGATTTTCAGCTTCAACGCTTCTTTCATCAACAGGGCTTTTTTGCTTCGCCTGAATTCCTCCAAGTAAACACGCCTTGCCTTGGCTTTGCCGTATTCCGGAGCCTTTGCCCGAATTTGTTCCGCGTGATGCTCTGGGGTCATTTCATGTGCCAATCATCAAACAGCATTTCGTCCGGTGCTATCACATCAAGCACTTTGCTTACCGCTTCCAATGCCCTGCGGGTTTTGACCTCATCAATCGGGAATGGCAGCGTTGCCATGTGCAGCGCGTCTTGTGCTTGCTTCAAAGCCCCAATAATTTCATCTTTTGACATGTTTTGTCCTTGATTGCATCGACTGTGCGCTGCGCTACGTTATCGCTTTCGCATTGCCCAAAAACAATAGCGCAACACCGATCCTGTTCTTCTGCTACTTCTTTAAGCATTTGCTCCATTGGCACAAACTTTTGCCAGCATTTCTTGCAAGCCCACATAATCGGGACACGCTCACCCTCTACAGGGTAAAACGTAGCGATTTCCTCATGTTTGCAAATCATGACACGCGCCAGCATCTAAAGGTTTTGTCGGGCATTACTCTTGTAATGAACTTTTTGCCGGTTTTTCGTGCATATCGGTTTGCTGCCGTTGACACGGTTTGCCGATTGACTTCTTTGGGAATTTCAAAACTGTCGTTCACTTCCATTTGAGCAAACGGAAATGTTTGCGGCACAGGAATGTGCTTATCAATTTTCATTTTTTGCGCTTTCTTATCTTGTAGGTTGTCATTTCAGGAATGTCCACCGTCATGTTGACCGGATTGGCAATTACATGTTGCGGTGCACGAAAACTTGCCGATGGGCTTGGCTCAATGTTTTGCAGCCGTTTCAGGTTTGCTTGTCTTGTTGCTTGGTAACTCAGCCTCCTTGATGTTTCTAGGTCTTTCAATGAAATTTGGCTCTTGTTGTTTTTCCAATCAAAAACACTCATTCCAGTTCTTCTTTTATAAGCACATCAACGCCTGTGCCGCTGGCGTAAACCTTGGTGATGTGCAGGCTCACAATCTGGCTGTCGTCTTTCCAAATTACCCCATTAATGCCGTCCAAGATGCTTTTTGCCAAGTTGTCAATGTCAGGCTTCTTAATGGGCTTTTCCTGGCCGCTTAAACAGGCTTCCTTGCGCTTCTTGCTGTAGCTTTGGGGGATTGGTAACCTAATGTACAGATAAACGCCCACAGGCGTTTCTAGCACTTCTGTGGCTCCCATTGCTTCCTGCGCCGCTGCTTTAACCTGCAATTCGTAATTGACGGTTTTTTTTGGGGTGTATGTACGCATGAACCCCGCACGGCTTGAGAACTTGGGCCTGCCCTTTGGCACGGGATCGCCCTCAATGTGGAAGTGAAGCATAAACGTCATTTCTTGCGCTCCAGGTTCATCAAGTGTCGCAACTCAATGGCCGCGTCCAGACCACGGATGCGCTCGATATCCGAAATTTGCTTGCGCCACCATTGGTTCGCCTGCTCTGCACCAACTTCCCGCGCCTTGTCCCGGTAGCGTTTGATCCATTCCCTCGCCTCGCATTGCTTCATGTGCATCAAGGTCGCCTGTGAGCCATAGTGCTGCATCAATGATGGCTCTTGAGTAGCTTTCGCCGTCCCTGACCCGATCAAGGATTTTTTGGGCTTGCTCATGTGTCATCAGCTTGCGATTCCAACTCAATCAGCTTGTCCAAGTAATGACGCGCTTTTTCTAGGTCAGTCACACCGCCTTTTTCGCGCCACCGAGACACATATTTAACGATGTTGCCCTCAAAGTAGCCCAACTCGTTTGCAGCAATGTAATCCCAAGGCTGAATGGGTTTTAGAGCGTAGTGCAAGCCGCCAACCTGTGTTTCGTTTGCACTCATGAGCCGCGCCTAATTTGGGCCAGCTTTTCACGAATGTGGGCAGGCATGGGAACCGTGTTTGCAATGCGCCGTTGATATTCTTCTTCCATCGTCAACGGTTTTTTCATCTCGGGAATCTCAGCCCCGTCCCACCGCGCTTGATTCAAATAGACCAACGGAGCAGGGATAAAAGCGCCGTTGTCTTTTCTCCACTGCTCCGTTGTTTTCATCCACTCCACATGCTTAACGATTTGGTCGGCTTGTGTCTCGCAATACGTCTTTGCCCACTTCGCCAAACAAGCAGCCTTGCCGCCTTTTCTTGGATGCTTGGGCCATGCTGCCCAGAAACGATCAAAACCTGATTCAAACACCTTTTTGCTCCTGTAGTTTTTTCATCAACTCTTTAGCGCAGGCTTTCCACTGTTCCGCTTGCCCCTGTGCCCAGGCCAGCCGTCTGCTTTCTACATCAGGTTGCGCCAGCCGTTCGCGTAACGCTGTGATGGTCTGCATGATTGGCGCTTTGTCGGAAATCATGCCGCTCTGCTCCAACTCATTTACCGCATAGACCGTCACCAGATCATCTAACGCCCTTTGCATCAACTCCCTGTCTGTCATGTCTTATCCCAAGTTATCCACAATGGTGCTTTCTGGTGAATGTCTGAGCAAAGCACAGCCTTACCGTGTTCACAAACAAGGTTCGCTCTGTGCTTCGTGCTTCCCGGAGCCATGCCCTCGCACTGCACTTTCCCAGACTGTTTCAACCACCGCGCTCTAGGAATTCGCCCACGCTCCCCGCTTTGGCTTGCTCGTGTAACGGGGTATCCCATGCCCAACCATCGACGTACCGCATTGGACAGTCCAAAAGCAAAAACCCCGCAAAGCACTCTGTGGTCTTGGCTCTTGGCGAGAGCAACAGCAAGGCGATTGAACTGGTCAAAAGACTCGCTTGCCGTACGACAAGACCACACAGGACTCTGCGGGGTTCTACCAGTTCCATTCGCCCAGTTGCCACACCGGACGCGGCAATCATACATCAGTTTTTTGCCCCTTGCAATGTTGATCGTACTTGTCGGGCATTTTTTCTCGCAACTGAAACGCCCTGTAGGGTGGCATCCATTCGCCCCACTGTGTCACAGCCGCACGGCTCACGCCCAGCAGACGGGCCAGCTTTGCAGCCGATCCCGCTATGGCAATGCCGTCTTGTTTGGTCATTCTTTGCATTTGTTAAGTTTAGCTGGGTTTACAACCGAGCCGTTAAACCCGACCGCTTTGTGGGGGCATTAAAAATAGTTGTTGCATGGTCTGTTAATCTAGCTTAACATTCATCCCATGCCGTAGCACTTAGCAAGCGGTCTTTTAAGGAAGCAACAATGTACACGATTGACCAACAACTTGATGCCCGCAACAACCGCCGCCATGCTGCACAGGCCCGCGCAGAGGCTCGCCGTGAAAAGCGCGAACAAGCAGCTAATGCAATGATTGGCGAACTTGCCAGCGGCATGTTTTATGTTTACCCAGTTGGTGGTCAGTACCGCGAAAGCGCAAACCGCTATGACCTGATTACCTACCTCATCAGCAAAAAATTTGCTTAATTCCGACAAAAGTGCAGGGGCATTAAAAAAGCCCTTGCACTGTTCGTTAACCTGCCTTAACATTCATCCCATGCCCTAGCACATCGCACGGGGTCTTTACTGAGGAAACATCATGAAATTCTGGTTCTACGCCGTTCTCAGCGAATCGCAGGCTTGGTACAACATCGCCATTCAAGCCGATTGCAAGCAATCCGCGATTGCATTGCTTAACAAAAAATTCCCGTATGCAACAGTCCTTGAAATTGAGCAGGGGCATTTGGTATCGCAGCCTTTTGTAACAACCAAAAATGATCCCCGAATCAATGGTTGCAATGTTGAATTTCTTGGTTCACAAAAAGCTGTCGCGGGTCAGGATTATTGAATGATGGTCTTAAATTCTTGGCCTTTCCCGCCTCCGGGCGGGCCTGTGCCTTGGACGCGCAAGCAAATCCAAGAACACGCCCGCCAGCAACGTCAGCGCGACGAACAAGACCGCGCAAAACTTCCTCCAGCACCGTTTTAAGGACACGACATGAGACAACACTACACCACCAAACCCCAAACGCCTACATGGGCCGATTTAGCCCTTGCAATCGTCATTGGCGTTGCCCTTGCCGCCGCCCTTGTTTATTGGTGGTCAACATGATGCGGAACTATTACCTGCTCCCGGCAGACTATTGCCGAGATGCATTGGCAAAACACAAAATTGCTCGTGATGATGCAATGAAAGCCAAAAAAGCCTTGATGGACAAATACGGCTGCACTGCGCTTGTGCGCCGAGGGCCACACATTGACGGGCTTGCGTATTTGTCACAAGTGCAAATGCACGGGTTCACAGTGCCGCGTTATGAGTTGGCTTTATGGGTTGTCAAGCCCAAGAAAAACACCATCAGGGGCAAGCAAGCAATTGCTGAGTTTGCCGAATGTGGCGAACTACTGGAAATTTGGCAATGGTCGCTAGAAAAATGTTTGGGTGTTTATGGGTGCGTTTTAGATCGTGACGGGTTTCACTATCTTGTTGCAACACCACTTGAAGATGGGTCAGTCATTCTGTGCGCTCCAGCAGGAAAAAATTTACCGCGAGGGCCAAACGTAAGCCGCAATTTTGATGACCCCGTAATTCCTGATTGCGCCGAACCTTTGCTTCCCGTAGATGCTGAATACAAATTGCGCTCAATGAAATGGACTAAAGAATGAAAATTAAGATGCTGCGCCATGTGCGCGAACTATGGAATAGCCCGCTGGTGACTCGGGAAATCAATCGAGCCAATCAACGGAAATGGATTCGCCAAGTGCGGATATTGGGTGACAGATGGCTGCTTGCCAAATACGTTGATAGGAAATCAAATGCAAATTAATCCTGAACACATCATCGACAGCATTGAAAAATCTGCTGGCATTCTTTACCGCGACTGTGATGCGGCTGATCGACTTGCTTGGCAGGTCGGCGCATTGACCGCCAAGATTCGTGAGTTGTCGGCCTTGCTGCAATACAAGGTTGACCAGTTGGCTGAACTGCAAGCAAAGGACAAACAATGAAAGTCTACAAAGCAATTAATGCGGTGCAACACGATCTTGCAAAAATCGGCATCAGCAAAAACAGCCGCAACACGCAAGGCAATGGCTACAACTTCCGGGGCATCGACGATGTGTACAACACACTATCGAGCATCATGGCTACTCACGGGCTTTGCATCATCCCGCGTATGTTGTCCCGCGTCTGTCAAGACCGCAACAGCAAAAACGGTGGCACGTTGCTCTATGTGACGGTGGAAGCTGAATTTGATTTAGTGTCTGCGGAAGATGGCTCTAAGCACACCGCCAGGACGTTTGGCGAAGCAATGGATTCAGGAGATAAGGCAACAAATAAAGCCATGTCAGCCGCGTATAAATACATGGCTTTCCAGACGTTTGCCATCCCAACTGAAGGTGACAACGATTCCGAAAATCAGACGCATGAATTGGCCTCCAAATCGTCTGTAAGCGCATCAACGATAGCGGCTCACATTGCAGACATTGCAGATAGCGCGAACAGCGACGAAATGGCAATAGCCTACAAACTGGCTTATGAGGCTTGCCAAGGCGAACCCCTTTGGATTGCCAAAGTTGTCGAAGCAAAGAAGGCAAGGCAAGCACGAGCACTGCGCGAAAAAGAAGAAAAGGAAAGGGCTACAAATGGATGAACAGCGCACAGACGAATGGTTTGCCGCCCGTCTTGGAAAGGTCACAGCCAGCCGTGTTGCTGACCTGATGGCAACAACCAAAACGGGTTATGCCGCCAGCCGCGACAATTTGATGGCACAACTTGTCATTGAGCGTTTGACCAATCAGAGGCAGGAAAGCTACACAAACGCATCAATGCAGTGGGGCACGGAACAAGAGCCGTTCGCCAGGGCTGCTTATGAAGTCACCACCGGCCTGATGGTTGACGAATGCGGCTTTGTGTCACATCCAACGATTGAAGGCGCAGGCGCTTCACCTGATGGCTTGGTGGGTGATGATGGCTTGGTCGAGATTAAGTGCCCCAACTCAGCCGGGATGATTGAAGCCCTGCTAACCCAAAACGTGCCCGGAAAGTACAACACCCAAATGCAAATGCAGATGGCTTGCACTGGTCGGCAATGGTGTGACTACGTTGTGTTCGATCCGCGTATGCCCGCAAAAGCACAATTGTTTGTCAAGCGTGTGCCCCGTGATGCAGACTTCATTAAAAAAATGGAAGCTGAGATTGTGAAATTTCTTGCCGAATTGGATGGCAAGGTCAACAAATTAAAGGAACTGTTCGAATGAGACAACAATACGAAATCAAATACCCCAGCCGCGAATACACATTGTCTAACGGGGAAAAGAAAACATTTTGGACTACGCACGGGTCAATCTGGGTTGATGAGGACAAAAAATCCATGTCGGTCAAGATTGATAGCTTACCGGTTGGCGACAAATTTACCGGCTATTTCAAAGCGTTTCCGTATGTGCCCAAACATCAACAAAAACAAAAGTCCAGTTATGAGGGACTTCCTGCTGATGATGACTTCGACGAAACAATCCCATTTTGAAAGGAACCATGATGATTAAACGATTCTTGGCCGGTCTTGGCATTGCGCTTGTCACTACAGGAGCATGGGCGCAATGTTCAACGCATACCATTTGGTCTAACAGTCGGGTTGTGACATGCACGACATGCTGTTATTATGGAGGAAATTGCACTACTAATTGCTTCTAATGTCAAAAACGTACTTTGCGGACCTTAGAGTCAAGAGAAAAGAGCTTGGCCTGTGTTTATCTTGTGGAAAACACCCAGCACCATGCGATTCCTGTAGATCGAGAAATCGAGAATACATGCGCCGCAAAAGAGCCGGGATTCCTGCTGAAGAAAAAACACGGCAATGGCATTCCAAACGGCACTATTACCTAAAGTACAAATTTGGCATTACAGAGCAGCAATATGATGAAATGCTAAAAACGCAAAATTATTGTTGCGCCATTTGCAAATCAACAACTTCTGGAGATAAAAGATCAACAAGGCTTTCTATTGACCATTGCCACAAAAGCGGGGAAATTAGAGGGCTTCTTTGTTCATCTTGCAATAAAGCCATAGGCTTATTAAAAGATTCTCCAGATTTATTGCGTTCTGCTATTGGTTATTTAATAAAACACGCCATGAAATGAATGGCAATTGCACAACCAACTGTTATTGATTTTTGGGCCGAAAGCTGCTGTTGGTGACTGGGGGTTCCCGGTTATGCAAACCAAACGCAGCAAGTAGGCCCACCTATCACAAGATAGGACACGACATGCAAGAAATTAAATTGGCAACACTTAAACGCGCTTTGACAATGCTGGATGCAATTGGCGCTCGGTATGCAATCATCAGCCCGGATGGAACACGATTTGGTGATTTGAAACTGGCTGACGAAAAACCCGCTTATAACTTTGCTGAAATGGGTGCTTATGTAAAGCAAAAATTTACGCACGTTGAAGTAGGCGAGGTGATAATTATTCCGGTGGATAAATTTGAGATTGACAAACTGCAAAGCGCAATCACCAGCCACGCCTGCAAAATCGCTGGGAAAGGCAGTTACACCACCTGCCGATCTAAAGACAAAACGCAAATCGAAATATTGAGGCTTGCATAATGTCGGCAAATCACATTTTGAAAGCCAATCAGGATCAATTTCCTGCGGAATTCTTACTGTGGTTTCCCGACAACCAACACATTTGGGTTGCGTTTGTTTCTGAAGCCAGCAAGGTCATCAACGCTGGTTTTAAACACTACTCAGCCAGGACAATAATTCATGTGTTGCGCCATCATTCGGCTTTGGCTGAACGGGGTGGCGAATGGAAAATAAACAACAACATCAGCCCTTATTTAGCCCGACTGTTTGCGCTATGTTATCCGCAGCACAAGGATTTGTTTGAATACCGCGTCACCAAAAAATTATTGTAAAAACATGGCGCGTTCATCTTTGCGCCGCTTATCAAGCCCCGGCAGAACCCTGCCCCCTGCTTTGTTCCAGAGCAAAAAGGCATCTGCTGCGGCTTCCCATTCGCCGCGATTTGCTTTAATGCGGATTGTGCTGCGCTGTAGGTTGCCAAGCCCTACATTAAAGGCAAAAGATACCAGAGCGTCAAAGCGGCCTTGATGCCCAGCACAGCTGGGAACAAGACGTAAAACACCGCGTTCAAAAGATGCGATATCAGCCGCGAATAAATCATCAGTTTCCTGTCGTGTCCACGCACGGTTATGCTCCGGTCTTAGCGGCATTTCTTTACGAATCATTGCCGCTGGTTTTTCATCTGATCTGGTCATCGGCAGTTTGATCTGCTCCTGATACAAAACGTGCCCATAGCCGATTGTCCAAATATGGGCAGGGCACAAATACGGGCGGTTTTTATAACCCTCGTATTTGTGCATCATGTCGGCTGCGGGCTTACTTAGCTTCATTTCTTAGACCAGTTGCGAGAACCAAACCAGAAGCCAATAATGCCGCCCAGCATTGCCATTTCGTCGCTGGAAAAAATCAAATCCGAATATTTGACAATATCGTCGATGCTTTTAATCATCTCGGGATGTTGCCAAAGATAAAACGCCAGGAATCCGTTGATAAGAATCAACTCAATGACAAACAGATATGTCACTGTCGGGCGAACCGTTCCGATGTAATTTGCCACCCAGGTGCTGGCCTTGTCCAAAATCTTTTCGTCGTGCTTTAGCGCCGCTTCCGTCATCTGCGCTTCAGTCTGCATCATCACCTGATCGGTGCGGATTTCCTCGATGCGCTGCTGCGCTGCATACCCTTGCGCTGCCATTGCTAGTTCACGCTCGTTTTGCAATCGAGCCAAAGCCAATTCGTGTTTTTGGTCGCTTTTGTTTTGGAAGAATTCAAGCAGCTTTGGCAGGCCACTGATAAGCAAGCCCCCAAGGGTAGAAATGAGTGACAGCATTATTTTGTTCCTTGTGCGGTTGCTTCCATAATAAACCAGACCGTTGCGCCAATCACGACGAACACAATCAGCACACCGATTAAAAGAATAAACAATTCGTCCAATTCTTGTTGCCGTTTTTTTGCGGCTTCTTTTTTACGCCGCGCCGCGTGTGCCGCGTCTGCTTCCATCCTTTGCGCCCGAGCCGCAATTCTTGCCCAAACGTCCATTTTGTTCGCTTGGAAAAACAACATCTTGATTTGATTTTCAAATTCTTTGGCCTGCTCAATAGCCATTTCCAGTTCAAGCGCCTTACCTAGCGCAGAACCTTTGAATTCGCCTTGTTGTGATTGCTGGACAACTTCAATGGCATCGGCTTTGGCATCAAAATATTTGCCAAGCACCGGCCCAAGTGATGTAACGTCATCAACAGTTGCAGCCACCTTTTTGACCAGTTCAACCGCCGACGATATTGCGGCAAGGGCTGTAACCGGATCAATCATGATTGTTACCGCGCAAATGCCGTATAAATCACGCCAGCCATTGACACAATCATTACCGCTGCTGTCTTGATAATGATGCCTTCAATGCGTTTCAGTCGAGCATTGATCGCGTCATAGCGAATCGCACACACTGCTTCATGCGAATTGAGCCGCGCTTCGGTTTCGTTGATCGTAGCCATGCCAAAATCCTTTCTTTCGGCATTTTACTGACGGATCAAAATTCTGAGATTGCTTTTGCTACGATTTCAGGCTCTACAAAAATCTCGCTGCGGTGCGGCAAATATTCCCACCAAAGGAACTGATTAACAGCCAAATGATCCCGGCTTTTCAACAAGTTGACATTTTCGGGATGCCCAAAAATTAGCGGGTCAGACACCGACCAAAGAACAATGCCCTTTTTCCCTTCGTCCCAGGCCAAGTGCTGAAAGAAGCTGTCGCAGGATACCCAAGTTTTGCAGTCTTGCAACAATTGACGCAGTGCAGCAATTGACAGGTTTTTGCGGAAATCTGGCACTAACTGCTGCTCACCTTCGATGCCAACCTGAATGATTGGCTCATCAATCATGGCAATCAATTCTTGCCAGTAAGGGTAATTTTTCGGATTGTTGTTGCCGCTTTTGAGCCGCTGCGCGTAGGGGCTGATGACGATCATAGGTACAG
>Ga0315901_10004592_pt1 | contig 17139 bp, 9 predicted proteins | sample LakEriMetagenome_10_FD_203761 | JGI IMG/M metagenome (GOLD analysis project Ga0315901, IMG submission 203761) | Freshwater fungal communities from buoy surface, Lake Erie, Ohio, United States - Buoy 2 MA116 | ecosystem: Environmental > Aquatic > Freshwater > Lake | place: USA: Lake Erie, Ohio...
TCCAGGATCGGGGCAGCCGGTCGGCCGATCAGCCCGAAACCATGGCCTTGAGGTTCTTGAGGGCCCGGACGCGGACCTTCACGCTCGCCGGCTTGGCCGGGCGATCCTGCAGCTCGCCGGTGAAGGGATTCTTCACGCCCTTCTGAGCCGGACGGGCCGGAACCTTGCGACGCTCGATCTTCACCAGGCCGGGGATCGAGAACACGCCGATGCCCGAACCCTTGAGGGCCTTGTTGATCTCGTGGGTCAGGGCCTCCATCACGGCCACGACGTCCTTCTTCTGCAGGCCGGTCGTCTCGGAAATGCTGCGCATGATCTCGGTCTTCGTCATGGGCTTGCTACCCGACTTCTTCGCCATCGCCGACTCCTCCAAAAAACGGAAAGGAAAATTGTGTGCGGCAGGACCCCCACCGCGCCTCGAAAACTCGGCTGAAAACGCCGAACGCGAGGGTGATTAGACTTTCGGAAAAAGAAAATGCAAGGCAAAAAGTTTGGTTTGGAGGCCGGAAACAGGGCTTTTTGTGGGCGAAGTCGGTGGTTTTGGGCTCCCGCGCCCGGTTTGTCGGCAGGCCAAGAGCCGCCGTAAGATGGCACGGATGGCACATTTCCGCAGCGGAAACGGGGCACGAATCGCCCGGCCAGCGACGCGGGCGGGCCGCGTCGCGGTCGTCCGCCGAGTCCGGAAGTACTCCATGTCCGAACGACTTGCCGGGACAGTTTCGCGCTGGGCAAGGCCGGTCTGCAGTCGTTCGTGGGCATGGCTGGCGGCCAAGATCGGCATGTTCGCGCTCGTCCTCGCGGTGGTCGGTCAGCCCGCCGCCCGTGGCGCAGAGGACGGCGAGCCCGCCGCTGCGCCGGCCGATGACGCGGAGCTCGACAGAGGCGTCGATCTCCCGACCGATCGCCAGCAGGAGCGATTGCTCGACCGAGCCCGCCGCCTCGTGGCTGACGGTGGTTGGAGCGACGCCGCGACGTTGCTCGATGAGATTCTCGGCGCGGACCAGGATTTTTTCGTCAGGTCGCGCGAGCCGCGTGCCGGCGGAAACTGGAGCAGCGTCAAGGCGGAGGCGGCGCGGCTGATCAGGTCGCTGCCGCCGGCCGGCCGGAAGGCATATGAGCTTCAGTTCCGGGCCCGCGCGGAGCGGCTGCTCACGGAGGCGATCGCGGCTGACGACTCCGCGGCGCTCGTGGCCGTCGCCCGCCGGTGGTTCGCCACGCCGGCCGGGCAGCGGGCGGCGCTGCTGGCAGCGGTCGAAGCGCTGGAATCCGGTCAGTCACTCGCGGCCACCGCCTGGCTCGATCGACTGGCCGACGGAGATGCCGCGATCGCGGCGTCCGTCGCCTTCATGCGGGCCTACGCGCGGGATCGCGCCGGCGATGCGACCGCCGCGGCGGCCATTCTGGAACGTGCGCGTGCCGGCGGACGCGGCCTCGCGCGGATCGCCGGCCGCGAGGTCGCGATGTCATTTCCTCAGGGGCGTGGCCTCGAGTGGCTGCGGGAGCTCGGCGGCATCGTCGGCCGGCCGGCCGACGATGCCGAATGGCGGCAGCCCCGCGGCGACGCCGGCCGCAATGCATTGGCGGTCGCCTCGCGGCCGTTGCTCGTGCCGCGGTATCGCGTGCCGCTGACCCGACATCCCGAGGAGAGCCGGCGGCTCGACCGGCTCCGTCGCGAATTGGTCGACCAGGGGATCGCGCAGTGGCCTGCGGCCACCCCGCTGGCAGTGGGCGGGACGATCATCGCCCACGCCCCACTCGGCCTGCTGGCCGTCGATTTCCTGACCGGCAAGCGAATCTGGCTCCAGGCTGGCCCGCGGGGCGGAGCCGACGTGACGGCGGACGAGGGCCGCGAATCCCTCGGCCGCACCTTCGACGACTTCACCAGCGGAGGCATCTCCAGTGATGGCCGGCTGGTGTTCGCCGTCGAGGCGTATCCGGCGACGTTCTCCGGCCGACCGTTGCCCGGTGATCCGTTCATGGCCGCGCCGCGGGATCCGTCCTGGCGGGGAGGCAACACGCTGTCCGCTTACGAGATCGGCGCCGGCGGCAGGCTCGCCTGGCGGCTGCCCGCCCGCGATGGCGATGGCGTTGGCCGCGCCGGTGGCCTGGCTGCCGGGGCGATCGATTCAGCGTCATGGTTCGCCGGGGCGCCGCTCGTGGCCGGCGATCGACTGTATGTGCTCGTCGAGCAGAATGCGGAACTGCGGCTCGACGTGCTCCAGGCGTTGGACGGCCGCTTGATCTGGTCGCAGCCGCTGGCGGCATTGGACGAGGAGCAGGCGATCACGGGACGCGAAGCTGTCGGCCGTCGACTCGGCGGGGCGACGCCGGCGCTCGGCGACGGCGTGCTCGTCTGTCCGCTCGGTGCGGGTGTGGTGGTCGCCGTCGACGTATCGAACCGAACCCTGCTCTGGGCATACGATTACACCCGCAGTGCGGGAGAGGGCGATCAAGTGGCGGTGCTCAACGGCCGTCTGCGGGGATTTCCCGGAGGTCTACGGGGGGCGGCGCTGGCCGATGGTCAGCCCCGCCGGCATCGCGCCGGATGGGGCGACGAAGCGCCCATCATCGTGGCCGGTCGTGTGCTGCTCACGCCGCGCGACTCCGACGAACTGCACTGTCTGAACCTCCAGGATGGCGGGCTGCTGTGGAAGGCGCCGCGGGCGAGCCGGCTTCACGTGGCGGGGATCGTCGATGGCCGGGTGGTCATCGTGGCCCGCGACGGCGTCGAGGCCCTGGCCCTGGATGGGGGCCGGCCGGTGTGGCGGCGGGCATTCGATCCGGGTGTCGCGCCCAGTGGCCGGGGCATCATGACGGCTGGTCGCCTGTTCCTGCCGCTCGACGTGCCGGAGGTCGTGGAAATCGACTTGGCCGACGGCACCATCCAGGGGCGGTCGCCGGCCCGCGGCGGCGCCGTGCCGGGCAATCTCGTCGCCTATCGGGGTGAAGTGGTCTCGCTGGGCGTGGATGCGATCGACGTCTTTCATCAGGCCGCGGCGCTCGAGGCCCGGATCGAGACCGCCACCCGGGAGGCGACCCCATCGGCCGCACAGGCTTTTTGGCAGGCACAGCTCCTGCTGGAGGGCGGCCAGGTGCGGGCGGGCCTCGAGCGGCTGCGCGACATGGCGCGGAGTGGCGGGCAGCGGCCGCCACCCGATGCCTTGGCCGCGGCGCTCGCCTTCGCGCTGGGCCGCGATTTCGCGGCGGCGGCGCCCCTGTGGCGCGACTATCTGCCGGCGGAAGCCTGGACGCCCGCGGCGCACGCCGCCATGCGCGCCGTGGTCGACGGCTGCCTCGACGCCGGCAATCTTCCCGAAGCGTGGGCCGCCTGGCGGGAGCTTTTTCGGCGCGGCCGCGACGCCGCGCCCGGCCCCGCCGCCGACGGCGGTGATGCGCGGTGCGTCGTGACAGAGGCACGTTGGCTGCGGGGCAGGTTGGACCGCATGTGGCGCCGCGTCGACGCCCCGCTCCGCGCCGAGATCGACGCCGCGTTGACTGCCGAACTGGCCGTCGCGACGGCACCGGAGCGGACGCTCGAGAGGCTCGTCACGGTGGCCGGATCGATGCCCGCCGGGATGGCGGCCCGCGAACGGCTCGTGGCCGCGCTGTCCGCGACGCTCGATGCGGCGGTCGAGAACGACGATGCTTTGCGGACGATCGCGGTGCGGCGCGATTTCCTCCTCATCGACCTCGCCCGGTGGGGCGATGAACGGCAGCGGGCCGCCGCCCACGAGTCGATCGCCGTCCTGCGTCGCGGTCTCGAGCCCGACGACGACGCACGATCGACCGTCGCAGCCACCGCGTGGCCGCTCGGGCGCGTCGCGGTGCGGCGTTCGACCGCGGAGCGAACCCTGGCCGATGAAACCCGAGCGCGGCTGGTGCCGATCCGGCTCGATGACGTGACGGACTCGTTCGTGCCCGGGCTCGCGGCGGCGTGCGATGCCCAGCAGGGCCGGCTGCTGTTCGTCGACCGGTTCGGCAGGCGGCTCGGCGATCCGATGGCCGTGAACGACGACGGCCGGTTCGGCGTCCCGATCTTCGACCAGGCGGGAGTCGGGGCGACGGCGCTGGGCCGTGTGGTCTTCGTCCGCTCAGGCGGCGGCATCGCGGCGCTGGATCTCGCGGGACGTGGAAACCGCCGGCTGTGGACGACGACCGATACCGGCCGCCTGGGCGTGCGGTTTCGGGGGCCGGGGCCCGCCATCCCGCGGAACGCCGCCGTGCCTTTGGGAATGCGGATCGTGGAGCCCGACGTCGCGGTGTCGACGGCGGCGGTCTGGGGCCGGCCGGTCACCGGAGGCCTGCCGGTGTTCGCGGGGCGTTCGCTCGCCGTGCTCGATCCGGCCACCGGGGACGTGCTCTGGGAGCGGCACGGCCTGCCGCCCGCGACGGATCTGTTGAACGACGACGAAGTGGTCTGTCTGGGCACGGTCGACGGCCGCCGCTCCCCCGTGCTGTCGCTCGTCGACGGCCGCATCCTCCATCACGTCGATCTGCCCGACCGGCGGCGTCGGTTGCTCGATTTCGGCAGCCGCGTGCTCACCATCGCCGCGAGCGACGATCCGGCCGCAGGGGACGTCAGCGAGACGGTGCGGCTGGAAGTGCTCGACGTGGTGGACCGATCCACCGTGGCGGTCGGCGAGTTCGCCGGTGCGGCGCGGGCCTGCCCGTGCGGACCGGGGCTGGTGGCCGTCGTCGATCCGAGCGGCGGACTGGCGGTGATCGACGTGTCCGCGCGGCGGATCGCATTCCGGTCCCAGCTGCCGGCCATGCCGCCGAGCATCGATCTCGTGGAGGTGCGGCCCTGGGAAGACCGGCTGCTGGTGTGCGTTGGCCGCCGCGCTGACCCTGCCGCCGAAGAGAACGATCGGCACGCGATCGCGCCGCTTCAGCAGATGCTGATCGCCGGCGTCGCGAACCAGCCGATGGACTTCAGCGTGTGGGCGATCGACGGCGGGTCGGGCGCCGCGCTGTGGGCGGTGCCGGCGACGGTGGCGCGGCATTGCCTCCTGGCGGGGCAGCCGGCGGGCCTGCCGGTGCTCGTCTTCGCCCGGCAGATCCAGCGGCATCACGACCGGGAGAACACGTTCTTGAGCGTCCTCTGCCTCGACAAGCGGACCGGCCATGCGGTGCTCGAGGACGATCGGATTCCCGCGCAGCCGCATCTCCTCTTCGGCTGTGACGTGGTCGGCGACCCCGGCCGGCACAGGATCACGGTGCGCGAGCACGGGGGCGATCCGCAGCGGGTGCTACTGGAGTTCACCGGCGGTCCGCTGCCACCGCGACCGCCGCATCAGGGCATCGGGCGGCCGGTCAAGGCCCGCGGCCTGTTCGAAGACTGGGGCCGCTGGATCGAGCCCTGGCTGCCTGGGCGGGGAACCTGACGCCGTGCTCATCCCGTCTGCTTCGTCGTGCCCGCTTGTCCGCCACGCCGCCCGCCGTCGCTGGCGCGTGGCCGGCTGTGTGGCCCTCGTGTGGTGGCTGCCCTGCGTTGGGCCCGCCGTCGCAGCCGAGCCACGGGTCGAGCAGACGGTCGCCAAGGGGCTCGATTGGCTGGCGGGCCGGCAGTCGCGGCGCGGGAACTGGGCGGCCAACGAGGGCCGCTATCCCACGGCAATGACGGCCCTGGCCGGCACCGCGCTGCTCATGGAAGGCTCGACGACGACCCAGGGGAGGTATGCCGAGCCGGTGCGGAACGCGGTGGACTACCTCGTGGCCCGGGCCCGGCCCAACGGCCTGATCGGCGACCCGAAGAACGACGATCGCTACACCTACGGCCATGGCTTCGCGATGCTCTTTCTCTCGCAGGTGCTGGGGGAGGAGGAGGACGAGCGGCGCCGCGAGGAATTGGTCCAGGTGCTGACCAAGGCGGTGGAGTTCTCGGGGCGGGCGCAGACGAAGGACGGGGGCTGGGGATACGTGAGCGCCAAGGATGGCCACGATTTCGACGAGGGCTCGACGACGATCACGCAGGTGCAGGGGCTGCGCGGCTGCCGCAACGCCGGGATCCCCGTGCCGCGGGAGATCATCGCCAAGGCGATCGCCTACATCCACGCCTGCACGCTGCCCGACGGCGGCGTGCAGTACAGCTCCAAGGGGGGCGGCGGGCGGCCGGCGATCTCGGCGGCCGCGATCGCCTGCCTGTTCAACGCGGGAGAGGAGGACGACACGCACGTGCCGCGGATGCTCGCGTACGCCGACAAGCACCTGGGCAACATCGCCAACAACAGTTTCGGGCACTGGCACTATGCCCACTTCTATTACGCGCAGGTCATGTATCGAGCGGGCGGGAGGAAGTGGGAGGCGTATCGCAGCCAGATGGAGAAGCGGCTCCTCGCCGAGGCCCAGGCGGACCGCGGGGGGGTGTGCTGGCCGCAGGGCTACATCGGCCCCGTCTACACGACGGCCACGAACCTCACGATTCTCCAGCTCGACAAGGCCGCGCTTCCGATCTACCAACGTTGATGCGACGATGACCCGCCGGGGCCGGTCCCTCGGCGCCCCCTGAACAACCGTCTCCGGAGCCCCGCATGACGCATCCCGCCGCCCCGGCCGTCGAACGCCTGCCCGCCGCCCGCGACCGCATCCTCGAGCAGCTCTCGCGGGTGATCGTCGGCCAGGGGGCGGTGATCGAGGAGCTGCTGATCAGTCTGTTCAGCCGGGGGCACTGCCTGCTGGAGGGCGTGCCGGGGCTGGCCAAGACGCTCCTCATCAGCACGCTCGCCCGCAGCCTCGACCTGTCGTTCAGCCGCATCCAGTTCACGCCCGACCTGATGCCCGCGGACATCACGGGCACGGACGTGCTCGAGGAGGACAAGGCGACGGGGGTGCGGCAGGTGCGGTTCCTGGAGGGGCCGCTGTTCGCCAACGTCGTGCTCGCCGACGAGATCAACCGCACGCCCCCCAAGACCCAGGCGGCGTTGCTGGAGGCGATGCAGGAGCGGCAGGTGAGCGTGGGCCGCATGCGGCACCGGCTCGCCGACCCGTTCTTCGTGCTGGCCACGCAGAATCCCATCGAGCAGGAAGGCACGTACCCGCTGCCCGAGGCGCAGCAGGATCGTTTCATGTTCAAGGTGTTCGTCCGCTATCCGACCTTCGAAGAGGAGTTCGAGATCGCGCGGCGAACCACGGGGCTGCCGCCCGCGGACGCCGAGCCGGTGCTTGCCGCCGCCGACATCCTGGCGCTGCAGCGCAGCGTGCGCGAGGTGCCCGTGAGCGACCATCTCGTCCGCTACGCGCTGGCCCTCGTGCGGCAGACCCGGGCCGGGGAGCGGGGCGTGCCCGAGTTCGTGTCGGACCAGCTCACCTGGGGCGCCGGGCCGCGGGCCGTGCAGTTCCTCGTCCTCGGGGCGAAGGCCCGGGCCCTGCTCCAGGGCCGGAGCCACGTCGCCGTGGACGACATCCAGGCGCTGGCCGCACCGGTGCTGCGGCACCGGATCGTGGTCGGCTTCGCCGCGGAGAGCGCGGGCGTCACGCCCGACACGATCATCCAGCGGATCATCGAGAGCACCCCGGCCAGAGAGGACGAGCTGACGCGTGACCCGCGGTTCCAGACGATATTTGCGTCCTGACGCGATCGCCCGCATCGCCCGGCTCGAACTGCGCGCCCGGGCGGTCGTGGAGGGGGTGCTCGCCGGGCTGCACAAGAGCCCGTTCAAGGGGCAGAGCGTGGAGTTCCTCCAGCACCGCGAGTACGCCCGCGGCGACGACCTGCGCCGCGTGGACTGGAAGGTGTGGGGCCGACAGGACCGGCTCACGGTCAAGGAGTTCGAGGAGGAGACGAACCTCCGCCTCACGCTCCTCGTGGACTGCTCGGCGAGCATGGACTACGTGCCGGACCAGCCCGCGGCCGCCGCAGCCCGCCTCTCGAAGTTCGACTGCGCCGCCACGCTCGCGGCGAGCCTCGCCTGGCTGGCGCTGTCGCACGGCGACGCCGTGGGCTGTGCCGTCTTCGACGACCAGGTGCGTGGAGCCGTGCCGGCGCGGACGGCGCGGTCGCACCTGGCGAGCATCGTCGAGGTGCTGGAGCGGCCGCGGGCCGGCCGGCCCACGGCCTTCGCGCCGGTCCTGCGGCAGGTCGCCGAGACGCTGCCGCCGCGCGGGCTCGTGGCGATCGTCACCGACCTGCTCGGGGATCGCGACGGCGTGTTCCAGGGCCTGAGGCTCCTGCGGAAACGCGGTCATGACCTCATGCTGCTGCACGTGATGGACGACGACGAGCTCGACTTCCCCTTCGCAGGCCCGACCCGGTTCGAAGGGCTCGAGCTGCCCGACCACGTCGCCTGCAACCCGCGGGCGCTGCGGGCCGGCTACCTGGCGGAAGTGGAGGCGTTTCTCGCCGCCGCCCGCCGGCGGGCGGCCACGGAACGCTGCGACTACGCGCTGATTCGCACCGGCGAGCCGGTCGATGCCGCGCTCGTCAAGCTGCTCGCGCGGCGGGCGAGCATGGCCGTGTAGCCGAGGGCGCCGCGAGGCGATGGTTTCGATGCCGACGTTCGATTTTCAGCCGCTGCTCTGGTGGGGATTGCCGTTCGCGGCCGCGCCCGTCGTCATCCACCTCATCAACCTCCTCCGCCACCGCCGGGTGAAGTTCGCGGCGCTGGAGTTCCTGCTCGCCAGCCAGCGGAAGTACCGAACGCGGGTGCTGCTCAAGGAGATCCTCCTCCTGCTCCTGCGGACGGCCGTGATCGCCGCGATCGTGCTCGCCCTCGCCCAGCCCCGCTGGAAGCACGCCCTGGGCACGCTGCTCGGCGGCGGCCGGACGCTGCATGTGCTCCTCGTGGACGACAGCTACTCCATGACCGACGTGTCCGCGGCGGGACGGCTCGGCGCAGCCTCCGCGTTCGACCGGGCCCGGAGCGTCGCGGATCGGGTGCTGGCGGAGCTCGCGGCGAACGGCGGCGAGCAGGAGTTCATGGTGGGCACGTTCTCGGCCCTGGCCTCCGGCACGACGGCGGCGTTCGGGGGGCCACGGCGGGCCGCGACGCCGGAGACGGTGGGGGCGGCGCGAGAGGAGCTGGCCCGGCTGGCGGCTTCCGCCCGGAGCGCCGGGCCACGCGAGGCCCTGGCGACGACGGCCGACATCCTCGCGGCGGAATCGGGCCCGGCCAAGGTTGTGTGGCTGGTGAGCGACTTTCGCGCCCGCGACTGGCTGGCCGCCGAGGAGACCGTCGCCAGCCTGCGCCGGCTCGCCGCCGCCGGCGCCGACCTGCGGCTGGTGGACTGCGCCGCGGATGCGGCCCCGAACCTGATCGTCGAGCGGCTCGCACCCGCCGCCGGCGCGGCGGCGGCGGGCGTGCTGCTGCCCTGGGAAGTGACCGTTCGCAACGTCGGCGACGAGGCGGCCCGGGACGTGCAGGTCGAACTCCGTGAGGACGGCGCGGCGCGGCCGGGGTTGCGGTTCGCCGAGATTCCGCCTCAGGCGGCCGTGACGCGGCGGTTCGAGACGCGATTCGCCCGCGCCGGGAGCCACGCGGTGGACGCGCGGCTCCCGGGCGATGCGGTGGCGGCCGACAATCTGCGGACGGCCGCGATCGACGTCGCCGAACGCCTCGACGTGCTCGTGATCGACGGTGCCTCCCCGACCGCGGGCCGGGCCGGCGACGCCTTCTACGTGGCCGCCGCGCTGGCGCCGGGCTCGGGTGCGCCCACGGGCCTGCGGCCCCGGGTCGAGCCGCCGCGGGCCCTCACCACGCTCGACCTCGCGGCCTTCGACGCCGTCTGGCTGCTCGACGTGGAGCGGCTCGACGCGCCGGAGATCGCGGCCCTCGAGACCTACGCGCGGGCCGGCGGGGGCGTCGTGTTCTTCCTCGGTCCGCGGAGCGATGCCGAGACGGTCAACCGCACGCTGCATCGCGGCGGCGACGGCCTGTTTCCGGTGCCGCTCGCCGGACCAGTGGACCTGCTGCCCGACACCGCCGTCACCCCCGTGCCCGACCTGGTCGTGGAGCAGCACCCGGTCGTCGCCGTCCTCGCCGGTCAGCGGAATCCGCTCCTCGACGCGGTGCGGGTCGGACGGTTCATGGCGGTGGCCCGCGGGCACGACGCCGACGCGGGCGTGCGCCGGCTGCTGTCGCTGCGCACGGGAATGCCGCTGGTGGTCGAGCGGCCGTATGACGCGGGCACGGTCGTCGCCGTGCTGACGACGGCGGCACCGACGTGGAACAATTGGGCTCGTGGCAATCCGAGCTGGGTCGTCGTGCTCTTGGAACTGGAGGGGCACGTCGCCCGCGGCCGGCACCGCGGCGTAACGACCGTCGTCGGCGATCCGCTGGTGGTCGAACTGGACGGCAGCGCCGACGAGCCGGAGGTCGATTTCATCGTGCCGCCTGCCGGGACGATCGTCCGCCAGGCCGCGGTCGCCACGGCGGACGGATTCGCCGCCCGGCTGCCGGTGACGGCGACTCCGGGCGGCTACACCGCTCGCTGGCGCCGACTGGACGGCACCGAACAGGAGCGGACGCTTGCGGTGAACGTGGATCCGGAGGAGGGGCGGCTGGAGCGGATCGGCCGCCCGCGGCTCGATGCCGCGCTGGCCGGCATTCGGTTTCGCTACGATGCCGCAGACGCACTGCAGCCGGCCACCGTGTCGACGGCGGGCGAGCCGCTTGCCAAGCCGCTGCTCTACGGGCTCCTCGTGGCGCTCGTCGCCGAGCAGGTGCTGGCATATGCCGCGAGTTACCACCCGCGGCGGCCGGCGGTTTCGCCGCCGCGCCGCGGTGTCTGAAGACCCATGCCCCACGCCTCGCCACCGCCGTGCCTGTTCGCCGCCGCCGAGAGCATCCGGCATACGGTGTCGAGCCGCCTGGTGGAAGGCTTCTCCGACTGGTGGGAGATGCCCATCGCGGTGGCGGTGGCCGGCCTTGGAGCGGCGTTCGCCGTGTGGATGGTGCGCCGCGACGCCGCCGAACTGCCGGCGACCGTCCGCTGGCTGCTCGCCGCGCTGCGGCTTGCCACGCTCGGGGCCGTGGCCGTCGCGGTGCTCGACTTCGAGCGGACCGCCGAGCACGAGATCGTGTCGCCGTCACGGGTGGCCGTGCTGGTCGATACCAGCGCCAGCATGACGCTGGCTGCCACGGCCGCAGGGCCGGCAGCCGCGAGCCGGGCCGACCGCGGCCGGGAGCTGCTCGCCGCGGGCGGCCTGCTCGACGCGCTCGCCGCACGGCACGAGGTGTCGCTGTGGCGGTTCGACGCAGACGCCGAGCGGCTGGTGACCCTGCCGCTGGCGGAGGCGGCGCTCGTCCCCGCCGCCGCCGCGGAATCCGCCCCGGCGTGGGCGGTGCATTTGACGCCGCGCGGCTCCGAGACGCGGCTTGGTGAGGCCCTGGCCCGGGTCGTCGATCAGGAGCCGAAAGGTGTGCTCGCCGCAGCGATCGTGCTCACCGACGGCGGCAACAACGCGGGCCTGGATCCGGTCGCAGCGGCCACCGGCCTGGCGGCCGCGGGTGTGGCAGTCCATCCGCTGGGCCTCGGATCGGAGCGGCTGCCGGCCAATGTCCGCGTGGCCGATCTCGTCGCCCCGGCGCGGGTCTTTCCCGGAGATCGGTTCGCCGTGACCGCCTATCTGCAGGCCCAGGGGTTGGCGGGCCAGACCGCGCGGGTCGAGCTCGCCGCCGGGCCGGTGGCGGATGTCGCCGGCGGTGATTCGCGGCGCGACGTCGATGCGACCGACGTCGTGCTCGGCGCCGACGGCGAACTCGTCGCCGTGCGGTTCGACGTGCCGGGGCTGGCGGCGGCCGGGCGGCGGTCCCTCGTGGTGCGGGTCGCCGCTCCGCCCGCGGACCGGACGCCGGCCGACGATGCCCAGGAAGCCGAGATCGAGGTCGTGGACCGCGTGACGCAGGTGCTGCTCATGGCCAGCGGCCCGAGCCGCGAGTATCAGTTCATGCGCAACGTCCTGCAGCGTGACAAGAGCTTCGCCGTGGACGTGCTTCTCGGCACCGCGGTCTCCGGCGTCTCGCAGGACGCGCGGCGCATCCTCGACGCGTTCCCCGCGAGCGATGAAGCCCTCGCCGCGTACGATGCGATCGTGGCCTTCGACTACGACTGGCGGCTCCTCGATCCACCGGCCGTGGCCCGCCTCGACCGCTGGGTCGCCCGGGAATCGGGCGGCCTGCTGCTGTTCGCCGGTGGCCTGTTCACCGACGCCTGGCCGGCCGCGGCGCACACGGCGGCGATCCGCGGCCTCTATCCGGTGGAACTCCGCCGTGGCCCACGCCTCGGTGCGGGCTCGCCGGCGTCCGCCGAACCCATGCCGTTGCTGTTCACTCCCGACGGTCGTGATGCCGAGTTCCTCTGGCTGGCGGCCAGCCGCGTCGCCAGCCAGACGGTGTGGGCCGAGTTTCCGGGGGTCTATGCATGCCACGAAACTGGCGGCGCGAAGCCCGGCGCCACCGTCTACGCGCACGCGGCTGCCGGCCGCGGCGGCACCGGGCAGCAGCCGGTCTATCTCGCGGGGCAGTTCTACGGTTCGGGCAGCGTGTTGTATGCCGGCAGCGGCGAACTGTGGCGGCTGCGGGCCATCGACGACGCGGTGTACGAGCGGCTCGCCGCGCAACTCGTGAGGCACGTGGCGCAGGGCCGGCTGCTGCGCGGCGGCCGCCGCGTCCGGCTGCTGGTGGATCGTGACCGGTTTCCCGTGGGCGCGAACGTGGCCGTGCGGGTCGTGATGTCCGACGCCGCCAGCCCCACGGGCGTCGAGTGTCGGGTAGTGAGACCGGACGGTGGCACGATGCCGGTGATGCTCGCAGCGGAGCCGGGGCGTCCCGGCTCCCTGCAGGGCGGCTTCGTCGCGTCTCGCGAGGGCGGCTGGCAGATCGAGGCCGAGGCCGATGGTGACGAGAAACTCTCCCGGCGCATCCAGGTGCAACTGCCCGACCGCGAACTGGCGAAGCCGAGCCTCGATCGCAGCCTTCTCGAGCAGGTGGCCGCCGTCACCGGCGGCACGGTGGCGACACCCGGGCCGGAGTGGACGGCTGCCGACGCCGCGCGGCTCGTGGCCGCGATTCCCGACAGGTCGCGCCGGGAGTATGAGGCCGGCGCGGACGACGCCGACTTCAAGCGACGGCTGAACACCGTGCTGCTCGGTTTCGGCGTCGGCTGCCTGTGCCTCGAATGGATCATCCGTCGCTGCGTGAAACTCGCCTGACCGGGCCGCCAGCGGCTCGCGCACCATCCGCCATGTCCTCCACCACCATTCACGCCCCGACCGTGACGCCCGTCAGCGGGCCGCTGCGGCACCTGCTCGCCGAAGTCCGCCGTCTCGCCCGGAGGTGGATCTGGGTCGAGTCGCTCGCCTGGCTCGCGCTCCTCGCCTGCGGTGGATTCTGGGCGTCGCTCGCCTTCGATTGGTGCGTGGAGCCGCCGCCGTGGGTGCGGGCGGCGGTGCTCGTGGCGACGGCGGCCTGCCTGCTGTGGGTGCTCGTGGGCCGGCTCGTCGTGCGGCTCGCGGTGCCGCTCCGCGACGACGCCCTGGCGGTGATCGTCGAGCGCAGCCATCCGGAGTTTCGCGACGGCCTGTCGACCGCGATCAGCCTGGCGGGGAGGCGGCGTGAGGATGTCGATCCGGCGCTCCTGGCGCGGACGACCGCCGCGGCCGAGGCGCTCGTCGGTCGCGTCGATCGGCGGCGGATCTTCCGCCACCGCAGCCTCTCGTTGCTGGCGGTCGCGGCGGTCGCGGCGGTCGCGACGATCGCCGGCTTCGTGGCGCTGCGGCCGGCGGCCGCCGGCGTGTGGGTGCGGAGGGCGCTGCTGCTGCGCGACGAGCCGTGGCCGCGGCGCACGGTCTTGGAGGTGGAAGGCTTCGTGGACGGCGTCCGCACGGTGGCCCGCGGTGCCGACGTCGATGTGATCGTGCGGGCCCGTGGCGCGGACGGGCCGCCCGCGGCGGTCGATCTGCGGGTGCGTGGCCCCACGGGCTGGAAGACGGCGCGGATGGGAACCCGGGGCGGTGTCGACGGACGGAGCCAGACGTTCGGTCACGTGATCGAGGCCGTGGGCGAGGACCTGCGACTGGAGGTCCGCGGTGGCGATGCGCGGCTGCGAAACCTTCGCCTGCTCGTCGTCGCGGCTCCGGCGGCGGAGGCGATCGAGATTCGCGGTGTGCCGCCGGAGTATCTGGGCGGGCCGACCCGCACGCCGCCGGTGTCGCGGCTGGTGAGCCTGCCACGCGGCTCACGGGTGGCCATCGACTGCCGGGCAACGAAGCCGCTGGCCGCGGGTCGGATCACGGTGCGGCCCGTGGGCACGGCGCCGGGTGCGGACACCATGCTCGTGGGCGAGGGGCCCGTCGGCCCGTCGGGAACCCTCGTCGCGGGCCTGGTCGCCGTTCTCGACCGCGACCTCGTCGTGACGGTCGAAATCGTGGACACCGACGGCCTGACGAACCGGGAGCCGATCACGTTCACGCTCCTGGCCGTGCCCGACGAGCAGCCGCAGGTGGCCGCCCGGTTGCCCGGCATTTCCACCGCGGTCACGCCGCGCGCCCGGCTGCCGCTGGAGGGCACGATCAGCGACGATCATGCGGTGGCGGCCGCGGAGGTGCGGCTGGCCGTGCAGCCGCCGGCCGCCGCTCCGGCCGGCCCGGAGCCTGCGGGCCGCACCGTCGCGATCGCCAAGGTGGCGGGCGGCTCGCCGCTGGTGGAACTCTCGGCGGACGATCCGCCGGTGGCGGTGGAGCCTTTGGGTCTCGTGCCGGGCATGCGGCTGGCGGTGACGGTCGCCGCCAGCGACGCCTGCACGCTCGACGGCGCCCCGCAGATCGGCACGAGCGACACCTGGATGCTCGACGTGGTTACCCCCGAGGCCCTGCAGGCGATGCTCGAGGCCCGGGAGATCCTGCTGCGGCGCCGCTACGAAGCCGCGATCGAGGATCTCGCGCAGGGCCGTGAGCGGCTGACCCGCGACGGCACTGCCGATGCCGCCGCCCGCTTCGGCGAAGCCGTCGCCCGGGCGACCGGCGAGACGGCGGAGATCGCCGCGGCCTTCCGCGACATCCGCCTGGAGTTCGCCAACAACGCCCTGCTCACGGCCGAGCTCGAAACGCGGCTCGTCACCCAGATCGCCGCACCGCTCACGGCGATCGCGACCACCGACCTGCCCGGTCTGGCCACCGCCTGTCGGGCCATCCCGCCCGCCGTCGAGCCGCTCGGCCGGCGTGCCGACGAGGTGCTCGCACGGATGCGGGCGGTGCTGGCCCGGATGATGGAGTTGGAGTCGTTCAACGAGGTGATCGAGCGGCTGCGCAGCGTGATCCGCACGCAGGAGGAGATCCGTGCCGAGACGCTGCGGCGGCAGAAGCAACGCGCCCGGGAGGCACTGGAATGAGCACGCGCGTGATCGTGGCCGGGAGGAAGGCGAGGATGCGCGGCGTGGCGGCGGTCGGCCTGCTCGTCGCGGCGGCGGGCATCCTGGCCGCGGCGCCCGGCGACGCGCCGCCCGGACTGGTCGACCGCGAGCAGGAGGTGCTGCGGCAGTATCGTGATCTCGAGCGGTCGTTCCTCCGGCTCGCCGACCTGCTCGCCGCGAGCGATCCGCCGCGGGCGGCGTTGCTGCGCAGCGTGTTCGACAAGGCCCGCGAGGAACAGGTGGGGGATCGGCTCGACACGATCGTCGATCTGCTGGAGAAGGGGCAGTTTCTCAAGGCCGGCACCAGCCAGGCCGGGGCGATCGAGCAGTTTCGGGCGCTGCTCGACCTGCTCGAGTCGGGCGACACGGATCGGCAGCAGGCCAGCACCAAGCAGGAGGTGCGGCAGTATCTGGCCCGGCTCGCCAAGGCGCTCGCCCGGCAGCGGGACATCGAGGGCTCGACCGAGGCCGGCGGGCGGGAGGCGGAACTGGCCGAGCGGCAGCGGGCCTTGGCCGAGGAGACGCGGGCCCTCGCGGAAGACATCCAGGGCTTCGCGCGGCGGATGGATGCCCGCGCCGGGTCGGGACGTTTCGATGCGGGCCGGGAGCGGCCCTCGCCGGAGGAAGGCGATCCGTCCGCTGCGGGCGGGACGGACGGCGGGAAGAGGTCGGAGGAGCAGGCCGCGGAGGGCGGGGAGCCGGGGACTCCCGCCCCCGGCGACGCGGCCGCCGCAGAGGCCGAGCCGCAGGGCGACGACGACGCCGCCCGCGCGCAGCGCACGCGGCAGCGGCTGGCGGCAGCCGAGAAGCGGATGCGGTCGGCCCGCGAGCGGCTCGAGGAGGCCCGGCGCCAGGATGCCCGCCGCGATCAGGAAAAAGCGGTCGAGGAACTGGAGACGGCCCGGGCCGAACTGGAGGAGATTCTCCGGCAGATGCGGGAGCAGGAGGTGGAGCGGCTGCTGGTGCAGTTGGAGACCCGCGTTCGCGAGATGCTCAAGGCCGAGCGGCAGGTGCTCGCCGGTGTCGACGGGCTGGCGGCGGGAGGCACGCCCGGTCGCGAGCGCGAGCTGGAAGCGGCGCGGCTCGGTCGCGAGCAGCAGGCGATCGCCACGGAGGCCGCCCGGGCGCTGTTGCTCGTGCGCGACGACGGCTCGGCCGTGGCGATCCCGCAGGCGCTGGAGAGCATCCGCGACGACGCGGCGCAGGCGGCCGGTCGCCTCGGTCGTGGCGACGTGGGGGGCACCACCCGTGGCCTGCTCACCGACCTGGTGACCAACCTGGAGGAACTGCTGGCGGCGCTCGAGAAGTCGCAGCGCGACCAGGAGCAGCGGGAGGCCGGGGCCGGCGGTGGGCGGCCGCAGGAGATGGGTGAGCAGCCGCTGGTGGACAAACTGTCCGAGTTGAAGATGATCCGCAGCCTGCAATTGCGGGTCAATGCCCGCACGCAGCGGTTTGCCCAACTGCTCGACGATGGGGCCGGTCGGGTGGAGGCACCGGAACTCCGGGCGGCGCTGGAGCGGCTCGCGGAGCGGCAACGGAAGATCGAGCGGGCCGCCCACGACATCGTCGCCGGCCGCACGGAGGATTGACGCGGATGCGACTGTCGGAGACCGCCGCTCCATGGGGAGCATCGTCGTTGCTGCATGGTTCCGCCCCCGTGCCCTTAAAGCCCGAGGCGTGAGCCGAGGGAATGCGGATGGCTTCGGGTGACGCGACGCGTATTCCCTTGTATCTTGCCCGAGTCAGTGGCGAGCGGCCACAGTAAGCCTTCCGCCCGTGTGTCCCGGCGTAGCC
>Ga0315901_10004593_pt1 | contig 17136 bp, 23 predicted proteins | sample LakEriMetagenome_10_FD_203761 | JGI IMG/M metagenome (GOLD analysis project Ga0315901, IMG submission 203761) | Freshwater fungal communities from buoy surface, Lake Erie, Ohio, United States - Buoy 2 MA116 | ecosystem: Environmental > Aquatic > Freshwater > Lake | place: USA: Lake Erie, Ohio...
CGTCGAGGATGATGCGGGGATGCTTGGCCTTCTGGCTGAACGTGTAGCCATACGCCGCACCCTTGAGCGTGGTGAACCGGATCAGCCACGGCTCGTCACCGTTGAGGCGGAAGTGATGGTCCTGCGTACCCATGCGTTCCACCTTGGCAGGGCTGTCAACTCTCGACCGGCCCCCACTTGCCGGCCGGGCAGCGTTCGTTTGCCCACGACAACTTGCTGACGAACGCTTTTTCGCGCACGACCGGGCATCCACACTGGCGGCAGGCGCGGCCGTCGAAGTGCTCGCACGCTTGGCAGACAGCGAAGCGGGCGTCCACCTGTTCCTGGGAACACTGCGGCATCCCGGCGGCGACGTGCTTCGCGGCAGCTGAGGCGAAGTTCCAAGCCTTGCCAAGCATTGACGGCGGCTCAATCGTGGCTGCCGCAGTGCCTCCGACGGACGGCTGGCCGCACACATGAAAGACGTGCCGCATGCGAGACTTTATCGTCACGCCGCACTCGCACACGCACCTATACCATCCATCGTCCAATGGTCTGCAGTCACAATGCTTCATGGCGTTGTCGCTCACGCGCAGTTTCCGTTGCAATCATTCCGGCACGAGGACCAGCCGAGGAACTCGTAGCACGACTGGCAAAGCGCCGTTGCTGCTGGGTTTGGGCCAGTAGATGTATCGCACGTTAAGTCGCTAACGACGCAGCCAGTAGAAAGCGTCCACTGCGTCGAACATGGGGCACTAGACCAATCGGATGTGTCGCTGCAATCGCTCATGCTGCCACCAGAAATGGCAACCTCGAACTCTTCTCCTTCGTTAACGAAACCCAAGACGTTGTCTGGGTCATTGCCAGACGCCACGCAGCCGACCTTCTTACGAAACTGAAGCGTGATAGTTGCGCCTGGATAGCAAGCCCACGGCTTGCACGTTCGTTCGCCGTTCACCTCGCAGCAGTTGTACGGCGAGCCAGGGAACGTATCTTCGCAAGGCAGTTGAAAATTAGGACAGTCTGCCGCAGTGTCACACTCATGGCACGGCTCGCACGAGAGCCCAAGTGTCCACTCACCGCACGGCCCATCCTCTGTCACGACGAGGCACTCGGCTGATTCGGGAGAAGAGAGCGGCGGGCATTCGTCACAGTCATCGACGGATCGCGTGCGCTCACATAACGAGACGTACCCGCTGCCGCCATCATCCACCGTCAAGCCTGTCACCTCCCCAAACGTCGGGCTTTCCGGGTCATCGTCAATTGTGACGGCGATGTCAGCGCCACTGCCGCCGCCGCCACCAATTACTTTCACAGACACATTTTCGATATAGGCAGGGACTGACGATTCCTCGCGGTAGTATTTGCCCTGCGCAGTCACTACGACAGCAGTCGCGGCCCCGTCGTTGTCGGCTTCTATGTAGCCCGAGGCGGCAATGCTTTCTGTGTCTCCGCTGGCTGCCGCAAACACTACGGGATCGCCAGTGCCATACCCGGTGCCTGCGGCCGTCACTGCCACCGACGCAACACGCCAACAGTCAAAGCCGCAGCCGTCTTGGTACTGCTCCAGCGTTACTGAAAGTTCAGCACCAGACCCGTCGCCGCCGGCCGCCGCCGTCACTGTTGGCGAGACGCGGCCAATCTGCGCAAACCCATAGCCGCCGCTAGTGACAGTCGCCGAAAGGATTGCGCCGCATCCAACAGTTAGTGATGCGGTCGCCATTGACCATGAATAGCAGCCGTTAGTTTGTCCGCGAATCTCCAGCGTCGGTGGGTCGCCTGCTGGCGTTGTACCGGCAGGGCACTCGCCGTCGCACTGCGTCTGCACCTTCTCGTAGCACGAGTATGTGCGAACACACTCCTCGCACGCGGCCTCCGTCTTGTATGTGCAGTCGATCTCACCGTTGCGAATGCAACGCGGGCATCCGCAGCAGCACGCTTCCTCTGTGCCTACCTTGCTGTCACGCAGAACAGGCTTGCCGTCACTGAACGTAATGAGCGTCATGCGACTGTTGATGTTGAGCAGGTAGTAACGGAGTACCACTCCAGGCACGGCCCGGTCGTGTTGTGCCCGAGTAACTGAATGTCGGTGCTGGAGTAGCCAGCAATCGTCGTCAGGTCCACGCCACCGAGGGTCAGCCGGCATGTGGCCGTTGCAGCCATCGTGATTTCCACGGCGCTGTTGGTGCCGCTTGCCTTGCCGAAAACGACATGGCCGCCGCCTTCAGCAGCGTTGCACCAGTTGTAGACACTGGCCGTGTTCGTGCTGTTTATGAGCGTAACGGTCTTCCAGGTGCCGGTTGCCCATGAGCCGGTGAACGTGGCAACGCTCAGGCGATAAGGACTGCCGCCACCACGCCCAAACGTCAGCGGCTCAGCACCACGGTCGCCCTGCTCCACCTCCCGCACGACCTTAGCAATGCGGTCAGCGGCCGGGCGCGTGAACGTCACTCGCTCAACCCGTGCCGGCTTACCGTCTGGCTTCTGGGCCACGAGTCAGCCCTCAAGCGTGGCAATCAGCAGCCGGTAGCCTTCGCCCGCAGCCTGGGCTGCGTATTCACCAGGGGCCAGCCGCATAACGGCCTGCTCGTTTGGTCGCAAAACAGTCTGGCTAACGAATGCCGTCCCGCTCATTCGACCGAACGTAAGCGTGCACGTTGCCTGCGTCGTGGATACCAAGGAACGCAGGAACGTATACCCAAGCGTGTTTACGGCTGCCGTCGAAATTGAAGTCACGGCAGTCCCTATGGTCGGAGACTGCACCTTGTATCCGGCTATAGACATGGTTGCCGTCTGCGAGTGGGCAAACGACTCCGAAACATCATTCTTATCGAACGTCAAAGATACCGTGATATTTAAATCAGACACAATAAATCTCCTAGCCTTGGACGCCGGTCACATTCATGCCGGTGTGTAAAGGAACTGGCGGGTAACGCCCAACATTGGCCGGCACTTGCTTTCCTAGCGAGCCATCAAGGGCTGGTTTTCTGTCGCGTCCTGTCTCCGCACCTATGGCGCCCGGCTGATACGTCATAGTGCCCTGCACAATAATCGCACCTTCGCGTACGCCAATGCGATACAAAAAGCTTGCCGACGAATCGCTGACTCGCCGTGGCAATAAAAAGTCTATGACGCCCTGGTCTATGTCAAAGAGAGCACCGGCGACACGATATGGCGTGCTGCCGGTAGCTGTGATCTCCGCAATAGCGGCATAAATAACGCCGGCTCGCCTTCCAACGCCTCCCCCAAACGTGACGCGCGAAATGCCGGCGTTGGCTAGCTTGGCGTCACGTTCTCGCAGTGGCGTGCCCCTAGTCGGGGCATTGCTCAGATAGAAGTTAGCGACGCCAACGTCTTTTCCGTACGTAAAATCACGATTTGTAGGCATGGCTCAGAACGGCGGTTGGCCGAAGTACAAAGAGAACGCCGCTTCTGGGTAAACGCGACGCTCGAGGATGTCGGGCCCTTGGCCGGCGGCCTTGATGTTGCCGTTCGCTTCCAAAGCAACCGGAGCGCCGCTTGCCACCTTCTCGTTGCTCTCAGGGTCAAGCACCCACGCCCGCTTCTTCTGCCCGCCTTCGAGGTAGTTCCACCCGACATTCGGCAACAGCAGGTTGTGCCCACTGCGGCGGTAGACGAGTTCGACCGTTATTTGCCAGTAGCGGATCTCTTCGTCGTTGACGACCTCAGTAGCTTGCTGCCCGCTGATACCAGCGCAGAGCCATGTATGCTTCGCACCACCCAGGTAGGTGGCGTCGTTCACGCCGTTGGTGACTGCCGTGGCGTCCGCCAGCGGAAAGTCGGCACGGTTGCCCGAGATGCTTGCGCGCACTTCGGCCTCTAACGTGGTCAGCCCCTCAAAGAAATCAAAGGCCGTGTTCTGCAGCGGCTTCTTGTTGGCGTTGCCCGCGCCGTCGTAGTAGACGAGAGCCGGCACCTGGGCACCGCCCGTAGAGAAGGACCACACATCGGGGCGCGCCAGCGGATTCGGGTCGAGGTCTTCCTGCTGCGGTACCTCGTACTTGTAGGTGACTTCCGCATGGTGCCGGTCGGTCTCTGTGACCTGGGCGTCGAGCATCCGCAGATAGCCGAACTCAGGGTGCGGCGCACCGTGAAAGATGCCGATGGCCGAGATGATGGCCTGCGTCGGCGTCGGCTCGTCCACAGTGACGGCAAACTTGATCTCCGCAGTCGGACTTTCGCCGAACTTGTGCGAGAACGTACGCGGCAGGATTTCACGGAAGCCGATGACAGCCATGGCTACGCCCCCAGGATGTCTACGGGATTCGCGCCGACCCGCTGCAACTCGCGGCGGATTTCCTCGAGCTTGCCAAGTTGCTGCCGCATCTGCTCAATGGCCGGGTCTTCGCGTCCGGTCGCCAAAGACATAAAACGCGACATGCCCTGGCTCGTTCGAACATCGCTCACCTCCAGGGCCGCTTGCGCTGGCCGGGATAACTCGCGGGCAATCTGCTTGCGGATCTCAATTCCTTCGGTAGCCAGATTCCGAAGAGCCTGGCGGGCTTCGCCGCCGTCGATGAGCTTCTTGTCAAAGGCTTCACGCACCGCCTTGAACTGGTCTGCCAGCGTGGTGGCCGGCCGCAGCAGGCTTTCGTTGATTCCGAGGGCCTGCAACTGCCGCTCGCGGTCTTGGTCCTTGGCGGCTTTCGCGGCTTCCTGTGCCAGCCGTAGTCGTTCCTTCGCATCCGCAATCCCCTTGGCGTCGCTTGCACGCTTGGCTGCCGCAAGGGCTTCCTCGGCGGCACGCTGCTCCTGGCCAATGGCCAGCAAATCTTGATTGAGCTGCAGCCGGCTCTTCTCGGCATCGCTCAAGCCTGCCACTGCCAGTTCCGCCGTTCGCTGTCGTGCTTCTTGTGCAGCCTTCTTCGCAGCATCGGCCGATTGCTTCACGGCGTCGGCGTCACGCTTGCGTTGCTCAATCAGTTCTCGCACTTGCTTCGTGAGCGATTGCGCCTCGTCGTTGGCGATCTGCAGACCCTGCCCATACGCAAGCGAATCAGTCGTGAGCGATTCCGCAAACCCTTTGAGGCTGCGAAACTTCTCGAGCAGTTCCGCCGGGACTTGATTCAGCCCGCCGAGCTCCTTGGCAAGCGACTTCACGGCCCCGTTTGCTTCGTCAATCGCCTCCTGGGCCAGGTCTTGCGCCGTGAAGCCCGGCACCTTCAGGGCTTCTTTTGCTTTGGTGCCGAACTCCTCCGTATTGGAGATAGCCAGACGCACGCGGCGGTTGTATTCGTCCATCGCCTGCTTCGGGTCTTCAACGCTGGCGGCGACTTCAGCGCCAGCGTTATCGCTGGCCAAGGCCCACTCAAGGGCAGCACCAGCAACAAGCCCGAGAGCCACAACCAGCAGGCCGAGACCCGTGCTGGCCAGAAGCCCACGAATAGCGACAGCCAAGCCAACAGTCGCGGTTGCAGCGGCACTTGCAGCACCGGCGTACCCAAACGCAGCGGCGGCGGCCGACACGAACACGCGACCCAGTAAAGCGATGCCGGATCCAATGACCTGCCGGTTGATAAACGCCAGGTATCCTCCGATGAGCGGTAGGATGTTGCCAGCCAGCGGAGCGGCTGCGTTGGCGAGAACCTGAAACACAGATCCTAGGTCTTGAATAACTTGCGTCGCGGCCGTCGCCACAGTTCGCACGTCAATGGCCGCGATAAACTCCGTCGCACGCTGGGCAGCTTGCGTCAGGGCCGGGGCGAGCTCGGCCAGTAACCGCTGCGAGAATCCCTGCAGAGTCAGCCGCGTCTTCTCGAGCGAATCGTCCAGCGCCGTGATCCCGGCAATCTGCTGCGGGCTCAGCGAGATACCGAGCCGTTTAGCTTCGGCCACCATCTGCTGCAGATATGTGGCACCTTCTTGAAAGATGGGCGTGAGTTCCACGCCACTTTTGCCGAACAGCGACACAGCAGCCGCTGCCTGCTGGGCTGGGTTGGGAAGTTTTGCGATAGCAGCGGCGACGGCCTCAAACGCCTCTTGCGGGCTGAGCCGCGACAAGTCCCGCACAGACAGCCCCAGGTCGGCGAATGACTTCACAGCCGCCGCATTCCCCGTCTGGGCTTCGCCAAGGTTAATCGTCAGCTTCTGGACTGCCTTGCCAAACGCCTCCAGACTGACGCCCGATTGGTTCGCCGCGAGCGAGTAGCCCTGCAGCACATCGGCCGAAACGCCGGTACGCTTCGCCAAATCGTCGATGCTGGCAACAGCGCCGGCTGTCCCGCCGATGAACTGAGAGAACGCCCCGGCCGCAGCCCTGACAGTCGAGAGGAACGCCCGCGAAAGCTCGATGGTCTTCAGCACCGCCACGTCCTGCGACGTTTTCTTGGCGGCGTAACCCAGCTTTTGCAACTCAACCACGCCGGCGTTGATGCCGGAAGCCATCTGCACCGAAGATGCAGAGAGGTTAAAGCCGAGTGAGATAGTGGCCATGGCTACGTCTTGCCGAGGTCTGCCGCCATGCGGCGAATCGTTTCACGGATCTGCGTTGGGTGTTGCGGTGCCTTGTCTTCGACGGGAATGAACTTGTCGGGATCTGGCACAGACTTTGAGTGCGGTGTCAGGACTGACGTGACCACCATCGCCGTTTGCTGCCAAGTGTTGTCCAGCGGACGAAACCAGCGGCTATAGGCAATCCACTGCGAGAACTCACGGGAGTCCATCGCGTCGATTTCGGTGATGGTTTTCTTGAGGTGTGAAGCCAGGGCGAACTTGAATTGCAAGGTCGGCCTGGCGTTCATTCCCCCGCCAGTTTCTTGATCTCCTCCTCGGTGAGTGCGTTGTGCTTCAGGGCTGCGTGCCAGAGTTTGTGCATCACGTCGCTCGACCGCCGCTTCAGAGCCTCGACGCCTTCGGTGCCGGGGTAGAGCAGCGTGCCTTTCTCGTCGCACAGCGTGCGGCTGAGAAGCTCTGAACGAAAATCGGGAATCGCCTTGCCTTCTCCGTCGAGCAGCTTCAGTTCGTAGGAGTCACGGTCGCCAACGCTCATCAAACGGATGCAGGCGACGCCGTCGCCACCCAACTCAGGAGCCTGCACCTTGATAATCTTGGCGTCGTTCGCGGCGTCGATTTGTTCTCTGGTCAGCGGCATGATGATTACCCGTCGAGGATTTTGAATGTCACGCTGTAACGGGTTACGCCGTTTAATTCCGGCGAGACATTCAGGCCGATATACACTGCCTTGCATGTCAAGCCAGCACCGCCACCGCTGATGGTCAGGTCATTCCGCAACCCGTAGTTGGCCGTGGACATGCCAGCGCTGCCGAGGCAGGTGAGCGTCACGCTGCCGGCATCGTCTGTCCAAACGACGCTGCGGCCCTTCGGGGGAGCACCGCAGTAGGACCACGCCAGGTCCGTGACCTCGGCAAACGTCGTGCTGCCAAAGGTGGCGGTGACGCCGGTGCTATACGTGGCCACGGAACCCTCCGAGGCTCAGGCCACCTGGAACGAGGCCGAGCCCTTATTGGAGTCGTTCGTCGCAAGCGTGATGGTGGACGACCTGCACGTAGCGGCAGCCGAAAGCGTAATGCCGCCCGTAATCACCAGCGTGCCAGTCACGCCCTGAGCAATCGGCGTTGCGCCGGCGTTGGGCAGGTAGTCGATGGTGACTTCCTTGCCGGTATCGCCAGCCGAGCCCTTGAGCGGGCGCGACATCGTGAGCACGGTGGAGCCGGCAGTCTGACCCAGGTGCGAAACGTCGATGTTGTCGGTGGCGTTGTTGTCGGCCACGGTGTACGTGATGTTCGTCACCGTGTACACGACACCAGCGAAGGTAAACGTCGAACCGGAACCATCATGCGGGGTCGCGGGCATGCTTTAGGTCTCCTGCCAGAACACGTCGTACTGCTGGGTGATTTGGAACGCCGGCGGAAGTTCCGCCCCGCCGAGCGTCACAAAATCGTCGCTCTCCTGTTCGAGCGACGTTTGCTTCACTTCTGTATTGTTAGCCGTGCCCCCGTACCCATCCAGAACAGACCGCATGGCATCCGCCACTTCGCGGGCTTGCTCATAAGTGGTGCCGAAGATGCTGTACTCCACGCTGGTGACGGGCATGCCAGACGGGCCGCCGAGAGTCTGCTGCCGGCGAATCGCCACCCGCCGCCAGGTCACGAACGGCAGCGCCGCCGTGGCCGGGGCGATGACCGGGTAGACGCGAGAGCCGATCAAGGCCGAGACGGCGTTGTTGGCCACCAGGGCGGAACGCAGAACGGCTTCAGGGGATTTCATGGCTAGAAGCCTCCAAGGTCGCCAAACCGCCGCTCGGTCTCTTTCACGGCTCGCGTGAGGGCCTTCCGCATTTCCACGTCGAGGATGCTTTGCATCTGCCCCCTGGACTGTTGGAACGCCTTCTGAAGTGGATGCCTGGCCGGCGAGCCGGCGACGGTTCCGGTGGCGATGAAGTCCTTGGGGTACTGACCACGGCCGGCACCCGTGAACTTCCCCCGCCCCTTGAACGATGACAGGATGGCACGCGGGCTGGCCTGTGCCTTGCCTCGCAAAAAGAACGTGTTGATGCGGCCGTTCACAACGATCCGCTTCCGGCCAAGCTTCGTGCTCTTGCCGGCCGTCCTCGGCTTCGTGCCGTACTCAACAAGGTGCGAGTGGAATGCCCTATTGGGCCCCTTCAGCACAGCGCCGCCTTCAAAGGCCGGCGTGGCACCCTTCTGGCTCCCCATTCCTGTTGGCCGGCGGAAGCCAACGACAACCACGCTGACGGGAAGCTGCGCCTTGTTGTTGGTGTACTTTCGCTCTGCCTTAGTGACGCTGGCCGCCAGGTTGCCCGTCACCTGCCGGATAGACCCTGCCTGTGCACGAAGTGCTTCCTGCCCTGGCTTGGCGGCCTTACGGAGAGCCCGCATCTGATACTTCAGGCTGATGTCGCGCGGCAGAAGCCTGATCGCCGCCACGATGTCATCGAGCACAGTTATGCCGTACGCGGCCTTTGCCGACTTGCCAGTGCCGACAGACAGCCTGACGAGCGAAGGCCCTTCGGCAAAGACGCTAGCCATCTCGCGTCTCCTGGCAGATGGCTTCGTGCCTGCGGCGGTTGTCGTGCTCGAGCAGGCTGACGATTTCCAGCGTGCGATTCCGCCACGCAAACCGCATTTGTTGATTGAGCCCCGGCAGGTAGCGCAGTTGCACCTTGTGCGTGACCGTCACTTCCTGCTGCCCGGCCGCCAGGGCTTCGCGCGCCGACACTCCTTCCACGCTCGCCCAGACGGCAGTGCTGTTCGCCCACGCCAGCACCGTCTCGCCCAGAGCGTTCGTCGTGCCGCTGGCGATTTGCACCGTCACACGCTCACGGAGCTTGCCGGCGTCAATCATCGGTAGCTGCCCCAGCGTTGGGAGTCAAGAAGGGATTTGACGCCAAACGGCACCTCGGTGCCGCCCATGTTGTCGGCCGACGCCCGACGCTCATACCACGTCCCGATAAGCATCAGCATCGCGTGCCGAATCGCTGCGGGCACGCTCGTGCCGCTGGGGCCGTAGCCCGCCCACCACGTCACGCTGACGCTGTTGTCATCCTGGCGATGCGGCGGCCAGGTCTGGGCGTAGTTCGTCTTCACCGCCCCCGGCGTGCTCGCCCGGTCAACACGAAAGAGGTTCGTGCTGTAGGTCGCCGTCGTGCCGTCCTCCAGCGTATATGCCACAGTCACCGACGTGGCCGTGCCACTGCTCACCACCGGCGGCCTGGGCAGTTCGATGTCGGACGTGCTGTCCACGGGGAAACGGTCAAACCGCATCACCCACTGGGTATGCACTAGCGTGCGGTCAAGGTATTCCTCAACCCACTCGCGGGCCGCCGTGATGAGCATGCCGATGTACGCGTCATCATCGGAAGTATCGACCCGCAAATGGGCCTTGGCTTCCGCGAGCGTGACGGGCTCAACTGATGGGCCGGTCTGACGGGTCAGGCTTCGGTACTGCACGGCGTCCTCGTTTGCGTGGCGTGGCGTCGGCCGTCTCGGCCTGGTGCTCGATGGTCGCTGTCTCCAGCAGTTCGCCCTGCCGGTCCTCGACGGCCACCCGTTGTGCGATTAACTGAGTGGCGAGCCCACCCGGTACGTCTACCGTTTGGTTTTTCCGGTAGGCCCGCCACGAACGTATGAACTTCAGTTTCACCATTACCCTACACTCCATGCAGTTTCGGGCTTCTTGTTCGACTTTTGGTAGTCGCTCGTGTACTGGAAAACCGGCTTGCCAAGATCCTTGCTCGGCCAGGTGATGACCCACTCGCCGTGGCCGATGCACACGCGGGGCGTCACGAAAACACGGTTGCCGCTCTCGCGCCAGTTGGCCCAGAAAGCGATGTCGGAGTCACGCCGGCCTTCGCCCCATCCGCCCTGCGGGTCGGGCCGCTCAAGGAACCAGGGTTTTTTCGCCCGTCTCAGTGCGGTCGTACTGATGATCGTGCAGCCGAAGTGCGCCGTGTCCACCTCCTGCACCGGCTCGCCAAACCACGAGCGGGGCAGCTGTGTCATCCCGTCTGCCGGCGGATTGTCCAGCGTGCCCTTGAGCGTCAGCATCGGCCTGCCGTCCTCCCGCTTTACCTGCAGCGGGGCCAGGGCATCGCATTGGAACGTCATGGCGATGGCCACTAGTTGTTCCACGTCTTCGCGGCTGAAGTACGTGTCGAAGTCAGTGACGAGCAGGTACTGGGCTGAGTCGATGAAACTCTCAAAGACGCGGGTGAGGCCCTGGCTCCAGAAAGCCCCCTGGGCCAGCGTCGGGCGAATGCCGAGCGGCAGGAACGCCTGAGCCCAGCCGAAGAGGTTTGAGATTGGGCCGAACCGTGGCCCGCTCATCACGCACTCAACGGCGATGTCAACCTCCGTGCCACCAACCTTGACGAGCATGTGCAACCTCAAAAAGAGAGCGGGCGGCCCCCGCTTGGAAGCCGCCCGCCCAGTTTGCACATCACGTCAAGTCGTCAGGCTCACAGACCGACGAGGCCGATGACCGGGCCCGCCACGGTCGAGGTGCCGAGGTTGGCGTGGGTGATCGCCACGCGAGCCACGGCACGGATGACCGTCTGGTCGCTCAGGAAGTTCACCTGGTCGCTGGAGGCGATTTCGATGCCCTGACGCACGCCGTAGTACGAGCTGTTCGCCATGTTCCCGTAGAGGGCCATGATGACGCCCGTGCTGTCCGCACCGCTCGGGAGCCGGTCGGTGAGAACCACCGGGCTGCCGAGGAAGGTGAGGCCCATGCCCTGCGACAGACCGACCGACCCGCCCTGGGCGAGGTCGAGGGCCTGCATGCAGGACGCGAAGAAGAACGGCGAGCAGAACCACTTGGCACCCTGCCGGCTGTGCTGCGGAACCGCAGCCATCATCGCCAGCAGGTTGGCCTTCGACACTTCCTCGGGGATGTCACCGGCGGCCGTCACGAGGGACGCCGCGTAGGTGGCACCAGACGCGGCGAGCAGACCGCCCGTGTGGGTCGTGACGAGACCCGCCACGCCAGGGGCGTTCGCCGGGTTGCCGCTCCACGCAGCCGCCTCAACGGCGTTACTGAGCGTCAGCCCGAGCTCGGCGGCGATCCAGTCGGCGATCGACACGATGGAGTCTTGCAGGAGCTCCGACGCGATGACCACCGCACCCGTGACCTTCTTTGCGGTCAGCGTGACCTGGTTGGAGGTCGGATCGCTGGCCGTGATCGCCGTGTTCTCGTCCACCCAGTAGGCCGTTGCACCGGCCGTCCGTCGCGGGAACAGGAGCACGTCGCTCGGCATCACCACGTTGGTGGCGTTCTGAGCGAAGGCAGAGTACTGATCCACCAGGCGGATCACGGTCGAGGAGAGAACATCGGGCACGAAGGCCGCACCAGTGGTGCTGCCGGTCGAACCCTGAGCACGAGCCTCGACGCCGTGGTCGGCACACCACCGACGCGCCTCGGAATCGCCGCCCTTGGCCTTGAACCACATGCCCACCTTGTAGGCGTCTTCCGCCTTCTCAAAGGCACGCAGCCGGCCCGAGAACGGGACCGCCTCGATGCGGACCTTCTCGCTCCGCTCCTCGGTCACTTCGGGAGCCGGGGCACAGCGGTCAACAACCGCCCGCAGGTTCTTGGCCGACTCGGCGACCGACTTCTCGAAGTCGATCTTCTTGGCGAGCTTGCCCGCGTCGGCGTTGAGCGTCTCCAGTTCCAGGTCACGCTCCGCGATCTTGTCGGCGTCGGTGCTCTCGATGGCCCGCACGGCGTCGATCCGGTTGGCGAGGGCAACGGCCTCGTCCTGCAGCTTCTTGAGGTTGTCCACGTGGTTTCTCCGCCGGCGGTATTGCCGATGGAGTTCACTGTGCCGCTACTGTGCGGCCCTCTTGCAGAACCGCACTTCGGAAAGTGTTGTTTTCACAAACACGACGCCACGCGCCCCGCAGCGTGGGCAGCGAACGTACCGCTGCCGTTCGTCACCGCACGGGCGACTGCTACGCGTCCGCAGACGTTCGCCGCAGGTGCAGCGTGGTTCAGACATGCTTGAGCCGGAGAATGGCAGACCAGGCGGCGGCGACGCCCCGCAGAGCCGAACGCGACTGGACCGCCTGGCCTGCCGGATTGGGAGTCTCTTGCGAGGCAAGCCACGCCTCATAGGAACGCATGGCGACGCCGGCCGAGGTGGCCGGGTACGCGGGCACCAGCACGGGCCCCACGTCGTACAGTCCGCTCACCTCGCGGATCTGCCGCACGGCCTTGCCGTCCTCGCCGGTGCGAAACGACTCGTTCTTCGGGTCCACCGTGAACGCGAACGAAGAGCCACGCACGTCACGCCGCTGGATGAGCTCGAGCACGTCGGCCCGGCTCACGGGCGGCGTGACCACGTACCGCAGGCCCTTCTCGTCAGACGAGAGTTCCAGCGTGCCGGAAGACGTGCGGCCCAGGACGATGTTGCTGTCGTGGTTGAACAATGCTACCACGTCGCCTTTGCCACGCTGGCGGTTCAGAATCTTGTCGAACGCACCCGGCAGAATCTCCTCGCGGAACCCACCGAGGTCGAGCGAAAGCCGGTTATAGACGGCGGCGTAACCGATGATGGCGGCCCGGCCATCGGCCCGGCTTTCCACCGTCAGTTCGTTCTCGTCCTCAAAGGCGAAGTCGCGGCGTTCAATTTCCATCGGTGCTGTCCTCCTCTTCGGCCTGGTCCTCGGCATCGTCCTCGGGGCTCGACTCGTCTTCCACCACTGGCGGCTCGGCAGCCGGGGCCGGCGGCGGTTCTTCGCCCGCCTTCTCCAGCGTGGTCATGTTCAACTGAATGAAGTGCTTGTCACCTTCTGGCCCGATAGGGTTGAGGTTCTCAAGCTCGCGGATTTCGTTCACAGTCATCCAGCCGTTTTGAAGGGCTGACACGTAGTAAGCCGACCGGCTCGCATGGTCGCCCCGCAGCAGACCGCTGACGCTGTGCTCGGCAAAGTACCGCTCGTCATCGACGATGAGGTCACGCGAGATGGCCGCTTCCCATCGCTTGAGGTGCGGCATGAGGCAGTGCTGCACGAACTCCGTGCCCTGCACTTCGATGTTGCTGTACGTGCTGCGGGTCAGGTCTTGAATCATGTGCGGCGGCACACGGAACGCCCGGCAGATTTCGATGACCTGATACTGCCGCGTCTCAAGGAACTGGGCAGCCTCGTTGCTGCCGCTGAGCTCGTGAGCCTTCACGCCGTTGGGCAGCACGGCCGTACGGTGCGAGCGGTCTGGGCCACGGTGCATCCGCTCCCACTGCTCCCGCAGACGCTCGGCCGCTTCCGCCGGGATTGGGTTGTCACTCTCCAGCACGATGCCGGGTCGGGCACCGTTGCCGAAGTACGTGGACCCGTGAGCCTCCAACGCCTGTGCCAGCCCGATGGCGTTCTGGAAAATCTTGTACGTGGGGATGGGCTTGATGCCGTCCTCGGTCGTGAACCGCAGGGCGAAAATCTGCTCCTGCGAGTACGGCGTCTGCCGTCCGCTTGGCTCACGGTAGAGATACCGCAGCCGGCCGTTCTCCAGCCGCTCGACTTCCATCCGGCTGGAATGCAGCGGCCACAGTTCCGACACGGCACCACGGGCACCAGGGCGGATCTCGGCATAACTCGCACCGTAGTGCAGGTACATGCCGGTCATCCAATCGCGGAACTCCTGGGCCGTCTGCCACGGATTCGGCTGCATGTGCAGCAGCCGGTAGACCGGGTGGCTCGTTGCCTTGGCCTTGCCGCCGCTGGCAAGCCGCTCAAAGACGTGCAGCGGCAGGGACGATACCGCATCCGATATGACACGAATGCACGCCGTGTAGGCCGAGCAAGCCATGGAGTTGTCGGCGGTCACGCGAATACCAGACGGCGTCCGATTGCTGGCGTGCTCGTTCCATTCGATGCCGCGAAGCTCGAGCATTCGGTGGTCGGCGAGAAAGTCGCTCATAGCGTGATGATGTCCCAGGATTGTTCCGGCGGCGCGGCGGTCGCCGTGGCGTGAATGCCCAGCCCCATGACCAGGGCCACGATGCCGTCGATGCGTTCCGTTGACCTCGCCTTGCTCGGCTTGATGTTGCCCTGGTGGTCGGACTGCACGGCCACGTTCGCAGCCATCCAAGCCAGCACCGGGTGATTCCCGTGCCGGATTCGCTCCGAGAGCACAAGGTTTTCCAGTTGCTTGGAAGGGCTCGACATGGAGCCGTAGCCCTGCCCAAAGCCTAGGACGTTCACCCCATCGCCTTGCAGTTGCGTCGCCAGCTGCGTGGCATTCCATCTGTCGATGCCCACCTGCCGGATGTTGTATTTCTTCGCCAGTTCGTTGATGTCGCGGCGGATCACGTCGTAGTCGGTGACGTTGCCATCGGTGGCACGAATGAAGCCGTCACGAATCCAGCCGACGTAGTCCACCTTGTCCCGCAGCGTCCGCTCGGCGGCGTTGGCCTCGGGCACCCAGAAGAACGGCAGCACGTCGAAGGTGCCGTCGCTCGCCTGGCTCACCAGCACCAACGCCGAAAGGTCGGTCGTGCTGGCAAGGTCGAGGCCCGCGTACCACTCCCGTTTCTCCAGGTCGGCGTCCAGAGGCTTGCCGCACCGGGCCCAGGCGTCAGGCGCAATCCAACGCGTGTCCTGCGTGGTCCAGACGTTCAGCCTGTATCGCAAAAAGGAGTTGAGTTTCGACGGCGACTGGTCGGCTTCGCGGGCATCAGCAGCGAACGACTCCACCGTAATCGTCTCGCCAAGCGACGGGTTTGCCTTGTGCCATGTCTTCGGGTCTTTCCAATCGTCTTCCGGCCCGGCAGCGTAGATGCACCCGAAGAATGCCGGGTCTACTCCCGGATCTGCGATGCACCGCTCGGCGTACTGGTGCTGCTCCCAGCAGATGCTCTTGCGGTCGAAGCCCGCCGTGGTGATCGACAGCAGTAGTGGTGATCTCCGAGCCGCCCCGCCGTACCTGAGTGCATCTCTTGTTGTGCCGGGCCTTCGCCCCCAGCCTCTCGGCCAGGGGCGAAAGCCCAGAGGCGGCGGTCCCTTTGCGCATGGAGTTCATCAAAGAGCAGGGCGTGGATGTTCAGGCCCTCGGCCCGGAACGCATCAGCCGAGAGCACCCGATAGAACGAGTTGCTCGCCTTGTGGACGATCGTCTTGCGGCTGTCGATCACCTCGAGGTGGCGAGACAACGCAGGCGAGGCCCGCACCATGCTGGCCGCTTCGCGGTAGATGATGCCTGCCTGCTCACGGTCGCAGGCCGCACCGTAGACTTCGGCCCCCGGCTCGGAGTCGAACGCCGTCATGTAGAGGGCGATGCCAGCCAGCGTCGTGCTCTTGCCCTGCTTCTTCGGCAACTCGATGTAGCCGACGCGATGCTGCCGCGTGCCGTCTGGGTTGAGCCGGCCGAACAACTCACGCAGGACGTGGTGCTGCCACGGCAGCAGCGTGAACGGCTTGCCGGCGTTCTGACCCTTGCTGTGCCGCAGCACCTTCTCAAAGAAGGCGACCACACGCTCGTACTTCGCCTGGCCTTCGGCCGTGAGTTCAGGCCCCGTGGACCTTGAAGAACTCCTCGACCTCGTCGCTGGGCTTTTCTTCCTTGCCACCAAGTCGCGTCCTCGACGTGGGCGTCAGCCCAAACTCACCCATTAGCGACGCCTGCAGGCTCACTAATCCGCGATATAACGGGCCAGCCGGATTCGGTTTCACGCCACCTAAGTCAGTGTGCATGACGGGTCCAGTGGCACGGAGCTCGAGCAGGCAGGCTTGAGCGGCACTGTGCACCTCGCACAACGTCGCCAGGGCCTCGCCGTCAGCGGTCGTGAGCGTGCCGATGCCCAGCAGGATGGGCACGAGTTCCTGCCACTTCTCCACGGCGACCGGGTCCACCATGAGCCGAGCCGGCATCGGCGGCGCGCCGGGCGGTGCCGGCAGGTCGGGCCGGATCGGCCGCTTGCCGGGGTTGCCGTCCGCCAACTTTTGAGCCGCTGTCTTTGGCCTACGTCCCTTCGCCGCCATGGTCACAAAACCGTAAGGTTTTCTCCTCGGGTCGATACCCGCCAGACGCAATAGGATGCCGCACAAGGTGCCGATTTTTGAGCCAACCGCCGCCGGGTGGTCCCGCCTGAAAACGGCCGCCACAGAAAACCCTGTCGCATTCTGCGGCCGCACGCGTTGGGCTAAACCGTGGGGTTTATATAGCGGCGGGGCCGGATGATTTTGACCGCCCCCGCCCGTCCTGCTGCTCCCTCACCGTCTTCCTTGCATGGCACGACCTGCATAGCGTCTGCCCATTCCTCACGTCATACCTCTCGCCGCCTTGTGCGATGGGCACGACGTGGTCGGCGTGGTTCGCCTGGTCGATGCGTCCGCAGTCCACGCACGCGAACGCATCACGGGTGAGCACTGCCTGACGCCATCGTCGGTGTGCCTTGTCGCAGTACCCACGAGCGGCAGCATTGGGCCTCGCACTATCGTCCCGGCGTTGTGCCGTACGGAGGCGTGGTGGCCTGTGCGTGGGGATACGCTGCGGCATTGCTCAAGACTTGAACATCACGTATCCGACCGTGCCCGTGCTGTTCGTGGTGGCTCCGACGATCTTCAGGAACTCGGACCCGAACACCTCATCGGGCAGGCTATAGGCTCGGCCATCCGTGCTCGATGCGGCCAGCGTCAGGTCAGCCACGCTGCCATCGGCTTTGTA
>Ga0315901_10004597_pt1 | contig 17127 bp, 8 predicted proteins | sample LakEriMetagenome_10_FD_203761 | JGI IMG/M metagenome (GOLD analysis project Ga0315901, IMG submission 203761) | Freshwater fungal communities from buoy surface, Lake Erie, Ohio, United States - Buoy 2 MA116 | ecosystem: Environmental > Aquatic > Freshwater > Lake | place: USA: Lake Erie, Ohio...
TTCCGACCCAGATATTGCTGGAAATTGTGTGGTTTGCACCTGCAATCACGAACCTCCAACGCTCTACCTGATTCACCGGCAGTTGAAGCGAAGGACGAATCACTCCGTTCACCGACATGAACGTACTCAGCGCGGGCGCTCCCGCTGCCGCACGCAACTGGCGTCCGAGTCCTGAACCTCGAGCCGCCCCCCGAATGAAGCCCTGAGGCGAGGCGAACTGTGTCAGCTGCTGAATGACCAACACGCGGTCATGAGTCAGAGCGGGGTCATTGTTCCACAGCCCTGGAACGATGTTGTCCTGATCATTGTTGGGGAGCATGACCAGCGTACCAGCCATTCCGTTCTCGACCTGAGTCGAGGTCGAACCATGCTTATGCGCGTGGTACCAGTAGGTTCCTGGAAGATGATCCTTGGGGATCTTGTATTGGTAGTTCCGGGTCCACCAGCGATTGATCGTGGGCACAAAACGCTGCAGCTCCGTCGACAGCGAACTCGGATCGGAGTCTTCTGGGAGGATCAGCAGCGTGACGTTGTCCTGCTTCGGATCGACATGCAGACCGTGAACATGCAGGTTCGTGATATCGGGACCGTTCGGAATACTGATCTCGTGGGGAACGGTTTCCGGAATCGAGTCGCCCTTACCTGGGCCGCCAGCTCCGGGCAATTGCGCATTGAAGGCGTTCAGCCAAGGGTTCTGCGCCGCATTCAGCATATTCTGGAAGCGAATTCGCAGCAGATCACCCGGCTGAAACACGAATGTCGGTCCGGGGACCATCGGCGGACTGTTCGGTTTTTGACCATCGGGAAGTGCATACGCCCGCACGCCGATGGTTTGGGGCCCATCAGGAGTTGAGGAAGGAATCTTGATCTTTCCGAACACGACCTCCAGTGGACTGTCGATCTTGCCGTTGGTCGAGATCACATTCTGCGGCTCAGGAAGCGGGACAGACTGTCCGAATACCTGCGATTGAATCGTTGCCAGCAGGATGGCAGGGGACGCGATGCCAGCCAACCACTGTTTCCAGTTTTTCATGAGAGTCATCAGAACTGCCTTCAGATCAAGAGATGAGGGGAAACGGAAGTCACTTGCCGGAACGCGTGACGCCCCGTTGAGGACTGGCCGGGGAACCGGATTGGATTGCTCCGACCCGGCGGATTTCATCGAGCAACGTACGGGTCGCCATGAACGGCTCCCGGCGGATGTTGTGCCAGACGATCTGCCCTTCTGGGCTGATCAGAAAAGTCCCGTGCAAGGGCTTCTGGTCTCGAACGTCATAAGCACCAAAGTCACGAAACGCGGTCAACGCTTCATCCGAGACAAGTCGAAACGGGATGGCTGACTCGGCTCCGGTTACTTCAAACGTTTCCTTGAGCCCCGTGACCGAGTCGGTACTAACAGCCACAATCGTGACTCCAGCCTGTTCGTACTCGTCTTTCAGCGGGGCAAACGACCGCAGCTGCTCGATGCAATGCGGACAACCCGCTCCGAGGTAGAACACGAGTACAACGGGGCGTCCCCGCAGTGACTCCAGCGAGACCGTTCGTCCGTCGCGATCCGGAAGACTCAGCGCGGGTGCGGGGAACGAACTTTGAAGCTGTTGGGTGACGGAGGGACGAGGCTTCTGATCTCCAGCCCCGATCATGATGCCGCTGCAAGACAGAATGTCCTTATCGAGTTGCGGGAACTGCTGCTTCAGCGATTCGTACTGCCGAATCGCGACATCGACGAGTTCCGCTGCAGCCAGCTGGCGAATTTGAATCAGACCACGCGCGACCGAACGTGGCCCCGCATCGAGATTGATCTGGCTCGCGGTGATGTCTTGGCCGTCGTTCGGGGGCAGAAATAGTGCCGGAAACAGTTCACCGAGCTGAGCGATCGGGCACGGCTTGACAGGAGTCCCTGGACTCGCGGCGGTGTTCGCACACCACTCCAGTTCCCGCAGAGCCAGTTCCTGAGCCGCCTGCTGCGAGGACCGCATCGAACGGCTCACCGGTCCGAGACTTTCCAGCACCTCGCGCAGTTGATCCCGCTGAGCTGCGACCGCCTCGGCATCACGGCGACTCAGTTGAGCGAGCCCGAGAGCATGAATCGATCGCCAGCGAATCTCTGGGTCCTGCGAAACGAAGTATCCACGATTCGCCAAATCCAGCAGCTCTGACCAGCGACCATGACTGACGAGGATCTCCAGAAGCTTCGATTGCCCCGTCCGTGTCGGATGTGTGGGCCCCGTCTGACGCGGCTTCAGCTCCGCCCGCATGGCGTGGCTCGAAATGCCTGCGGTGGGGCGTGGAGTCCCCGTGGTCCGGTCTGCAGCCGTGGCTCCCTCGGGATAAGGAGCTTCGATCAATCGCTGACATAAGAGAACGGCATCATGCACTCGGCCCAATAGAAGCAGCTGATCGACCTGTAGGGTGACAGTCTCCACGGTGCCCGGAACTTCAAAGAGGGGCACGCGGTCCTCATGCCGCCGGGCCTCGACCGCTGCCAGCGAGAGCTCCAGGCTGGCGAGCGCCTCGTCCGGGCGGTCCAGTGCATCCAAGATCTTTCCAGCTGTGGTTAACACGCGGGGCTGGGCGGGCAAGGCCTTCTGAACATGCAGGGCCGCTGCGAGTCCGCGATCCGGATACTGATCCAACCACAGTCTCAGTTTGTAATGCAGCGCGGGATGATCGGGGCTTTCGCGAAGAACTCGCTCGATGGCCATGTCGACCGTCGTGGTGGTGGGGAACGGCATTCCCGCATCCCGGTTCTGGATCAGTTGCCGGGCGAGAAACGCGTAGGCCTCCAGATCGTCCGGGTGCTGAGTCGCGATACGGTCATAGGCTGTGACCAGATAGGCCCGCCAGTCGACTTCCGAGGTTCCGGAGTCGAGCGAGACTCGCAGGGCGTCGATCCACATTTGCTCACGTGGAGTTGCAGTCGCTTGTCTCATAGCGGCCTGCCGGATGAAGTGAGCCGCGAGCGGGCGATCTTCTTCATTGGCGATGGCGAGTCCCCACCAAGCCATCGGACAGTCGGGTTCTGAGCGGACGGCCTGAAAGAATGACCGATCTGCCCCTGCCCGATCATCACCGTGCAGCAGTGCGACACCCTGTTCAAACCAGACCTGTGCCTCGGACTGGGTGTGCGAGATCGGAAATCGAACTGTCCCTAGTCCGTGTCGACGTGGGATCGGTATGCGCGTAATTACGGAGCCCGCGACCGGACCATCCGTAACGGCCGCCGAGGTCACTCGAGGGTTCCAGAGCAAGCTCTGAAACACTATCAAGAACACCAAAGAGCGAACGAGCATCTCAACTTTCCACAATCAGTCAAAGCGGGACATGAAACATCGCACTCGATGTCGCCTTTCGCTCCGAGAAAGAGCGCTCTTTCGCGGAGCGAAAGGCGACCATCATTTCTCTCATACCCGTCAGGGAATCTCCCCAACGGTGTCCAAACCGCTCCGAGTCAGAATGGCCTTGAGTGTGAAGCTGTCCATGTTCTCACTGAGAAACACGACTCGCCCGTCACCCATCAACGCATGAATTCCACCGACATGCAGACTCGAGAACTGCTGGCTGCGTTCGACGCTGTTGTTGCAGCTTGTGATCGGCGGATTGATTCCGGCCCGGGCACAAGCTGGGGAGGCCTTCCACCAGCGGATCACCGAACGGGCATAGCCCTGACCACCTCCACCGCCGCCACCACCACCCGTGGTTCCACGTGCCCAACCGCCCAGATCATGAGCGATCTCTGCAACCATGATGGTCTGTGATGTTCCGTCTGTCAGATCGCGGATCCGGACATTGGAACTGGGGAAAAACACACCGTCGTTGGCTCCAGATCCAGTACCAGCATTGCCCGCATAATGATTCTGTCCCCACAGTCCGTTCACCGGATCGTGATTGGTGTGCGAGGGGCACAGATATCCAGGAACTTTCGAAAGCACCGCAGCTGCATTCAGGGGATCGTTATGCGGGCGATCAAAGCGGTAAGACGCGTACAGCGTTTGCTGCTCCACATAGGGCAAGATCTGGGAGTGCCAGGTATGTAGCGGATTCGCCAAGGACGCAGTTCCGGAGTTCCCGAGGACTCCGAAGGGAAATATCTGCGTCGAGGACTCATAGTTGTGCAGCGCCAGGCCGATCTGTTTCAGATTATTCTTGCACTGACTGCGCCGCGCCGCTTCTCGGGCTTGCTGGACCGCAGGCAGCAGCAGCGCCACCAGCACTGCAATGATGGCGATCACCACCAGCAGCTCAATTAGAGTAAAACCGGGCCGCTTCATGTTTCGCATCCGTACTATTCCACGTCGAACACCAAGAGGTCGACCGCAATCGGCTCATAAGCTATGAGTGAAATGCGTGTCGATCAACCTCCTTCAACTTCATAATCTCTATTAAGTGTCAAAATGACCTCGCGAGGTTACGGGATCGGCTTCACCCAGCCGCCGCCTCCGGGGGTTTCGATTCTCAAGCGATCTCCAGCGGCAATCGAGACCTGCGCAGCAGCCCCCAGATCGGTCTCGTCGCCACTGGCGCGGATCAGTGTGTTTCGTCCGAGCTGACCGGGCTGTCCGCCATCGACACCCGGTGGCGGATACGGTCCGCGTCGCTGAGACAGGATCGAAGCATTCACCGGCCGCAAGAACTCGATCTCGCGAATGATCCCGTCGCCGCCATGCTGTCTGCCTGGGCCGCCCGAGCCTTGGCGAATGCAGAATCGCTGGACTCGAACTGGATAGCGATGTTCCATCAATTCCACATCAGTCAGGCGGGTATTGGTCATGTGGACCTGGACCGCGTCCGCTCCGTCGGTGTGACTGGTGGCGCCGCTTCCTCCGCAGATCGTCTCGTAATACCCAAATGTCGCATCGCCAAACGTCAAGTTATTCATCGTCCCCTGGCTGGCAGCTGCGAGTTTCAGAGCTCCCAGTAGTACATCGACGACTCGCTGAGACGTTTCGACGTTTCCACCCACGATCGCAGCGCATAGAGCGGGATCGTCGTGAACTGGCGGATTCAGAAGACACTCGGGGAGCACAATCGTAACCGGCTGAAGCACACCGCCGTTCAGTGGAATCTCTTCGTCCAGCAGTGCCCGAAAAACGTACAGCACAGCAGCTGTGACGATCGCGCGATTCGCATTGAGGTTCGTGGCCAGGACTGGTCCAGTTCCCGTAAAGTCGACGCAGGCCGAGTCGCCCGTAATCGTAATCGAGACACTGATCGGAGTTCCGTCATCGAGAAAGTCAATGTTGCGGTATTCGCCATCCGGAAGCGAGGACAGGGCTCGCCTGACCTTGGACGCTGCCGCTTCACGAATGAATTGCATGTATCGCTTCACGCTTGCCAGCGAGTGAGCCGCGACCAGATCGGCCAGGCGTTCAACGCCCGTCTGATTCGCCGCGATCTGAGCAGTCACATCGGCGACATTGTCATCCGGTCGCCGCGAAGGATGAGGGCCCGATGTTAAAATCTTTCGCAGCTGAGATTCCTGAAACACCCCAGACTCAACGATTCTCAGATTGCGAATCAGCACTCCCTCGTCGGCCAGCGTCCGGGAAAACGGAGGCATGCTGCCGGGAACGATACCGCCCAGCTCTGCGTGATGGGCCCGGCTGGCGACGACGAATTGCAGCGTTCCGTCGGATCCAAAGACTGGGGTCACGACTGTCAGGTCCGGCAGGTGTGAACCACCGCGGTACGGATCATTAGTCAGGATGACATTGCCGGATCGCAACACTCCGTTTGCTGGGGCCACCGAATCGCAAGGCCGGAGGTCTTCAATCGCGTTATCTGCCAAAACCCGTTTGACGGTCTCGCCCATCGCCCCCAAGTGGACCGGAATGTGAGGAGCGTTCACGATCAGCTCACCGGCATGGTCAAACAGTGCACAGCTATAGTCGAGCCGCTCTTTGACGTTAGTCGAGACCGAAGTCCGTCGCAGTGTCTCGCCCATCTGCTCAGCGATACTGGCGAACAGATTGTTAAAGATCTCCAGCTGAATCGGATCAGCTTCTTCTGGCTCCTCTCTCTCTTCGGGGGTGAGGAGTGCCGCCATTTCGGAAGCCTTCTGAACGATGATCGATCCTTCCGCACCACAGCTGGCGCGAAATCCGGCATCAACGAACAGGGTCGTCAACGATTCGTTGATCAAGGCCGGGCCGGTGATCAGCCGTTCGCCATGCTGAGCTCGTTGGAAGACTGGGATCTCCCTCCACTGTCCCCGCACACGCACGAGCTGCGACGGACCAGATCGTGCCCAGCAACTGTCCATGACGATTTTGGGGGACTCATTGATCAGGTCACGCTGCAGGATTCGAGCGGAAACGACTTCGATCGATCGCCCGACTCGCCGGAATCCAAACTCGCGTTCATGCGCAGTCTCGTAAGCCTGCGCAAAGTCGCTAGCGGTCCAGGTGACTCCGAGAGGTTCGGGGACGGTGATGGTCGATTCGATCCCGGAGTAACGGAGGTCGATGGAACGCTCGATGAAGGTGGCGGGTGCGTTTGGCAAACCCACGACACTCTCAGCGACCTCTGACACCAACTCCCCAAACACAGCCTCCAGATCAAGACTCCCATCCAGTGGCCGCAACAGTGTTCGGCTCTCATGTCGCGAGCGACAGGCGCAGGCGATTCCGTAGGCACTCAGCACGCTCGCCAGCGGGTGAACGACGATCGTCTCCATACTCAGCTCTCGCGCCAGTTCGCACGCATGCTGGGCCCCCGCGCCGCCGAACACAGCCAATGCATAGTCGCGCGGGTCGTAACCACGAGCCACTGAAATCCGCCGAATCGCGCGAGCCATGTGGCTGTTGGCAATCGCAATCAGGCCCTCGGCCAGTTCTTCCAGTAAAAGCCGTTTACCGGTTTCCTGCGCCACGCGATCGAGCAATTCGCGAGCACGAGTCTCAGACGCTGCACGATCGAGGCGGAAGGGGAAACGATCCTCGACGATCCGACGCAGCAGTAAGTTGCAGTCGGTAATCGTCAGCGGCCCGCCGCTTCCGTAACAGGCTGGGCCAGGATCGGCTCCGGCGCTGGCCGGCCCCACGGTCAACTTCACGCCATCAAAGCTGCAGATGCTGCCACCTCCTGCAGCGACGGTTTCGATGGCGAGTGTGGGAGCTGCAATCCGGACGCCCGCTTTGCGGCTTTCCGTTTCCAGCTCAAACCTTCCATCGAAGCGGGAGACATCGGTACTCGTGCCCCCCATGTCAAAGCCGATTGAGCGCGGAAACCCGGCAGCGGCCGCAGTCGTGGAGAAGCCGACTGCACCTCCAGCGGGCCCCGATAGGACGCTCTCTTTGCCGGAGAATTCGGCGGCGGGAACGAGCCCTCCGGAAGAGGTCATCAGGAGCAGATCGGGCGAAGGGAGGGGGACAAGAGACGGGTCACCAGCCCTCACCCCTGGCCTCTCTCCCGGGGGGAGAGGGGAGGAAAACGTGAGACTGGTTTCGATGCGAGCCACATACTCGTGGAGAACTGGGTTGAGGTACGCATCCAGTACGGTGCTCTCGGCCCGTGGCACGATCTTGATTGTTGGAGAGACCTTATGGGAAAGGACGACTTCGCGGAATCCCGCAGCTCGGGCCAGCTCGCCGATTTCCAGCTCGTGGACCGGGTTTCGGTACGCATGTAACAGCGCCACCGCGATCGACTCACACCCTTGATCTCGAAGCTGGGCCAGAGCGAGAACTGCCTGGTCACGATTCAGCGATCGAACGACAGATCCGTCCGCTGCCAGGCGTTCATCAATCTCAACGACCGCGTGTGTCAGTGGAGCGGGTTTGCGAATCGCGAGTTCAAAGAGGTGCGGACGGGCCTGGTCTCCGATCAGGAGCAGATCGCCGAACCCTTGAGTCGTCACGAACCCGACCTTGGCGCCGCGGCGCTCCAGTAACGCATTGGTCCCGCGTGTTGTCCCGAGTCGGACTTCGCGCGGCGGGATCGGCTCGCCTCCAGCGAGGCCGAGAATATGACGAATCCCAAGGATCGGGGCTTCGTCGGCCGTGAGCAGTTCATAAGCTGTCCCGGCCGGGATATCGATTGCGGATTCGACAACAAGGGTCCCGGTGGTGGGATCGTGTGAAACGACTCGGCATCGCTCAGGCGCGGGGAGAGAGAACTCGATGGTCGCTCCGTTCCAGAAGCCAGGCGGATCCTGGCATCTCGCCGCATCAGTCACTGCAAAATGCTCTGGCTCCCCCTGGCCACTGGGAGAGGAGTTCGAGCAGAGGAGTTGCCCGCTCGCCTGGACCACTCCTTTGGTGCGTCCGGAACTGAGAGTCTTGAAGACGCGGACCTCGCCTTCGGGACTGATTCCGACACAGTCGGTAAACGTACCACCGACATCGATCGCGAATCTCCACCCGGACCGGTTCATGCTTGCTCGATTCTCATCACACTCAGTCATCGGGGGGACGCCGTTCCGCTGGACTGCAAGTCACCCCAGAACGAGCCCGCTTCCATCAATCTGGTAAGGCACCACGTCTTCGGAGAGAGCGCTCCCGCGGTGCTTGGCCACATACAGGGCTCGCCCCATTTTACCATCTGTCTTGGTCTTGCCCATCAGGATGATCGTGTTGGCGTTCGCCAGGACGTCGCCGCTCTCGATCGGCCTTTCGATCAAGGCATCCAGCATCGTCTCGTGTGTCGTGCAGAGCAGCAGGCATCCGATGTCCGCGTGGTTGTACGCGTGCTTCTCGATCACCTCTGCGTTCTCGCGGTACTGGGCCCGGAACAGATCGCGGGCGACCCAATCCGCTTCCTTACGCAGAATCTGATGATAGATGTACTCGAACCGTTCAAACTGAAATGAGTCGCTGGCCCGGTCGGCGGGCTCCATCCCGTCGATGACGCAGCGCCGCACTCCGTGGACAAAGTTGCCATAGAAGAAGGCGATCGTCTGCTCCAGCTTGCGGTTCAGCTCGACCTTCCATTCGATCTTCTGATCGTCATCCAGGTCCGACAGCGTGACCCGCTTGCCGGTCTGTTTGAAGACATGCAGCGAGTCACGGCGGGCCTTCGAGCGATCCCACAACTCGCTCATCAGCAGCGGAACATCGGGCGACTGCTCGGTGATTGTCCAGTCGTACATCCGCTTCGCATAGTCGGCATGACTCTGCGAATCGCCGCGCGAGGTCATGTCAAAGAAGATCCCGCGCTCCCCTTCCTGCTGGGCTCCCGCGTTCGCAAAGTGAATCCCGAGCTGGGTCTTGCCGATTCCGGTGGCCCCGAGAACAACTGTCATCGTTCCCGGCAGCAGACCTCCGCCGAGCAGTTGATCGAGTTGAGGCAGTCCCGTCGAGATTCGGTGAGCAGGCATCGTTGCAGGTGAGTCTATGGAGGATCGAAGTGAGGCCAGATGGTAGTGGCTGAGGGGAGAGATTTCGCCTTATCCAACTCACTGTCCGGCCGGCAGCCACTGCACAGCATCGATAATCACGTGCCCGTCGGTGCCCGCATTGCTGAACTCCACTGAGCCAGGAGCTTCGTCGGAGAACTCGAAACTTCCCACCGATACAAACAGCCCGTCGATCGGCGGGGCCTTCTGTTGATTGATTGTCAGCCGCTGCGTTCCGCCGCGGAAGGTCACAGTCACGGACACGTTCGTGGCTCGGTTCGGGTTGGGCGAGTAGGCGATTCGCACCTCATAGACTCCGGTCTTGGGAAGCTGGGCTACAAATCGGGCCGAGTGCTTTCCTTCCGCAGAATGCCCCTCATGCCGGTACGAATCACCGACATACCGCCCCGTCGAGCTGCTGGTTGACCACTCTCCCACCAGCTTGGCGTTGCCGTCATCCACGACGACACCCGGCAGATCGGCAATCGAGACGCGGCCTCGGGGAGAGTCGTTCGCTGCCACCGGCGAAGCGTACTCCAGAATCTGACCATCCTTCAGCAGCTGGTCCTTGAGCTTCGCGTACGGCACCTCCTGGACGGCCTGATTGGCATCGATCGCCATCACAGCTGCGGTCGCAGCGGACTGGCCCAGGATCATGAACACCGGCTCCATGCGGATCGAGCCGAAGGCAATGTGTGAGCTCGACACACAGACCGGCACGAGCAAGTTCTGGCACTGCTCCCGCTTCGGAACAAGCGATCCATAGGCGATCTCGTACGGTCCCCGCAGCCCGACACCGATGTCGCCTTCATTCTGCACGTAGCCGTCCGGGGTCACGTACCGCTGAACGTTGTGCGAGTCGATCGTATACGAGCCCATGCCGACCGAATCGGGAGTCGGCTTCTTCTTGAGCAGCTCGTTCTCGGTCATCACGAATGAGCCGATCAGCCGCCGGGCCTCGCGGACGTAGATCTGATGCGGCCAGTGTCCGTTGTCGACGAACTCATCCTTCGCCAGTCCCCAATTCGACATCGCACTGCGGACGTCGTCCGGGACGCGTGGATCATTCGCAATGAAGTACAACCACCCCTGCTGATAGGTGACATGCTCACGGAGAATCTCCCGGCGGCGTTCGTAGGTCGCTTCGGGGTAGTCGTAGTTCATTCCGATGTTGTCGGTGCTGAACGGCCCGTGATTGTTCGTGTCGGTCTTGTGATTCGGAATCGGGTCGAACTTCTCAAAGGTCTCCCGCCAGCCCGCAGCGAAGACACGCAGCAGCAGCTCATACTGCTTCGCGTCATATCCCTCGGGCTTGGGGAAGGGAACGCGATTCGGCTCATGGTTCGTTAGGCACATCCGATAGCAGTAAGCCTGGACACGTTTGTCACCGGCTCCGTACTCGCCCGGGGGATGGGCACTGATACGCGGCAGCAGTCCGCTCGCCTTGTCGCCTAGAATTACGTACGGGCTGATCTTCGTCTTCACGGCTCCGAAGTGATGCTTATGGTGCAACACGCCGGTCTGAATTCCGTTCCACTCTTCGTTGTAAACAGACTTCGCCTCGCGGCCCACGTGGTAGTCGCATCCGGCTGCGGCCAGCAGATCCCCTTCGTAGGTCGCATCGATGAACATCTTGCCGGAGTAGGTCTTCCCGCTGAGCATCGTAATCGAGGCGATCCGGCCCTCCGTGAGCTTCACGCCGGTCTCGCGGTTCAGCCACTCATCGCGCTGAACGGGAATCGAGTTCTCTTTCACCAGGTCTTCGAACACCAGTTCGGCCACGTGGGGTTCGAAGATCCACTGCGTGCGCTGCGTTCCGTCGATGGCCGAAGTCCCTTGTCCCTTGCCGCCGTATTCCGACTTCTTCTGCCACTTCCACGCAGCTTCGGTGTCGTAGTGCTTCCAGACTCGGTGATAGAACTCGCGGGCCAGCCCGCCGATCACGGCCTTGTTGCCAGTGTCCGTGAATCCCAGGCCGCCCGCCGAGAGTCCTCCCAGATGTTTGTCCGGGCAGACGATCACGACGGTCTTCCCCATCCGCTTCGCCTGCACGGCCGAGGTCACAGCGGCCGAGGTTCCGCCGTAAATGACGAGATCGTACTCCGCAGCCTGTGCGGACGATGTCAGAACCAGGAGAGCAATCAGCCAGCGAATCATGGAGGACTCCTGTAGAGGAATGTCCCACAGTTTAGAGAAAAGTCCGCTGCGGTTGCGACCGGGCGCCCGATTGGGGATGCTGGGGAACCGAACCGTCTTGAGTCACAGGGCTGTTCGTTCTCCACCGTCCAGAGTCCCCGGTTTGGCGATCCAGCAATTCCAGAATGTCACGTGCCCCGTCTGTGCGTGCCTGTGTGACGACCTGTGCGTGAGTGTGGAGAACGATCGCATCGTACGTGCGGAGCGGGCCTGCTCACTGGCCGAGCCATGGTTCCTGCAGCAGAACACCCAGCTGCGTCCGGTGGCCGAGATCGAAGGCCGCCCTGCCTCCTTAGATGAGGCCCTCGCAGCTGCGCGAGAGATCTTGTCGCGATCGGTTGCACCCCTGATTTACGGACTGTCCCGCAGCAGTACCGAAGGGCAGCGGGCAGCGGTCGAACTGGCAGATCAGCTCGGCGCCACAGTCGACACGACAGCGTCACTCGGGCACGGGACCTCGGTGATGGCGGTGCAGGCCGTCGGCGAGTCGACCTGCACGCTGGGCGAGGCCCGCACGCGCGCAGATCTCGTACTGTTCTGGGGCACGAATCCAGTGGTCACGCACCCTCGCCATCTGGAGCGATACTCAGCGGAGCCCGCGAGTCAGTTCCTCCCGAACGGGCGAAAAGACCGCACCATTATCGTGCTGGATTCTCAAGTAACCGAGACGGTTCCGAGTGCCGATCAGTTCATTCTCATCGACCAGTATCGGGACTATGAAGTCCTTTCCGCTCTGAGGATGCTCATCCACGACCGGCCCTTGACCGGCAACGAGTTCGGCGGCGTCCCGCGTGCCACGCTGGAAGAGTTGAGCGAGCGCATGCGTGGCTGCAAGTACGGCGTCGTCTTCTTTGGCTTCGGTTTGAGTCGCAGCCCGCTGGGGCATCAGACGGTCGAAGCCCTGCTGCGGATGGTCTCGGAGCTGAATGCCCAGACTCGTTTTTGTGCTCGCCGCATGCGCGGGTCCGGAGATGTGACCGGAGCCGATTCGGTGCTGGCCTGGCAGACGGGCTATCCCTTCAGCGTGAATCTGGCTCGAACGTACCCGCGCTACAACCCCGGTGAATTCACCGCTCTGCACCTGTGTGAGAGACGCGAAGTCGACTCGGCGCTGTTCGTGGGGACCCACGGGCTCCGACGTTTCTCTCCGCCGGCCCTGGAATATCTGAACACGATCCCCACGATCACACTGGACGCCCCGACGGCTCAGATCCCGTGGACGCCCACCGTCCGATTCACGACGGCAACGTATGGAATTCACAGCCAGGGAACCGGCTACCGGATGGACGAGGTTCCGATCCCGCTGAAAGCCGTGCTGCCGACGAGCTACCCGACTGACGCGGATGTCCTGCAGCGGCTCTCGCCCCTACGCGTCAGCGAGTTCTTCGCTTAGCGCAACCCACTTGTCCTCAGCTTCGGTCAACTGGGCGGCGATCTTGGTGATCTCCTCGTGCAGCTGCATCGCCTTCTTGGCATCGGCGGTGTTCAGCATTTCTTCGTTCAGCTTCTTCTTCTCGCCATCCAGGCGGGCGATCAGCTTCTCAGTGGTGTTCAGTTCCTTGCGGATATCGCGCTCGTTCCGCCGGGCGGCTTTGACTTCGGCTTTGCCGGCCGACTTGCTGGCCTGGACGGGAGCCTTGGAGAGGCGATTCGCGGCCAGCTCGCGCTCGCCCTCTTCGATTTCCTTGTTCACCGAGTACAGATAGGCCTCGTAGTCGCCGTGGTAATTCACGACACGGCCATCGCGGACTTCGATGATGTGCGAGGCGACTCGCTTCATGAAGTGGCGGTCGTGGCTCGTGAAGATCACCGTCCCCTTGAACGCCAGCAGAGCTTCGGCGAGCGACTCGACCGAGTCGACATCGAGATGGTTGCCCGGTTCGTCGAGGATCAGCACGTTGCACTGGCTGAGCATCACGCCCGCCATGCACAGCCGGGCGCGTTCGCCTCCGGACAGCACCGAAATCTTCTTGTAGACGTGGTCCCCGCGGAACAGCAGCGACGCAGCTGCGTTCAGAATCTCCTGCATCTTGGTGCCGAGGGGAGCGTGCTCTTCCAGGTACTCATAGACCGTCTGCTTCGGCGGCAGGCTGGAGTAGACGTGCTGGGCATAGATCCCGATCTTGCACCCCTGGCCCCAGCGGACTTCGCCCTTGAGCGGCTGCAGCGAGTCGACCAGCGTCCGCAGGAAAGTCGTTTTCCCTTGCCCGTTATCCCCCACGATGGCTGCGCGGCTGCCATGGTCGACATCGACATTGATGTCCTTGGCGATCTCGCGATCCGGGTATCCGATCGAGAGATCGACGCAGCGCAGGGCCGTCCCCTTGCGGGCCTCGACCTGTGGTGGACGGATCGAGACGGTCGGCTCTTCGGATTCGATCTCGTGGACTTCAAGGCGTTCGAGCTGCTTGCTCTTGTTGCGGGCCTGAGCAGCTGTGCTTGCCCGGGCCTTGTTCTTGGCGATGAAGGTTTCGAGCTGCTTCATCTTCATCTGCACGGTGGCATTGGTCCGCTCCAGCGTCTGCTTGCGTTCCTCCTGGAAGGCCAGAAACGCGTCGATCTTGCCGGGGAACATCGTCAGCTTGCCGCGAGTCAGATCGAGCGTCGTGTCACAGGTCGCCCGCAGGAACTCACGATCGTGCGAGACAATCAGGCAGGCTTCCTTGTAGTTCCGCAAGAAGTGCTCCAGGAGAATCTGCGTACGCAGGTCGAGGAAGTTCGTCGGTTCATCCAGCAGCAGCAGGTTCGGCTCATGCAGCAAGAGCGCCGCCAGCTTCACACGGGTCTGCCATCCACCGGAGAGCTTGGCGATCGGACCATCCAGATAATCCCCCTTGATCTCGAACTGCCCAGCCACTTCGCCGCACTTCCAGTCTGGCTGTCCGCTGTCCCGCATCAGGAACTGCAGCGCGGTTTCGCCCGGTTGAAACGGGTCGTGCTGCCGCAAGTACCCCAGACGCAGGCGCGGATGCCGGATCACATCGCCCGTTTCGAGTTCCTCTTCGCCGAGCAGGACCTTCAGCAGCGTACTCTTGCCCGCTCCGTTACGACCGACGAAGCCGACCTTCCCATCGTCGGTGATCGACGCCTCGGCCCCATCCAGGAGGACCTGAGAGCCGTAGCTCTTGTGAGCGTCGCGAATCTGCAGCAGTACAGCCATGTTCGAACCGGTCCAGCGATCTCGCAAGTTTCTGGCTGGCCACGTGCCAAGGGCCAGAACTGCGAGCGGGGGAGTGTACTCCAAATCGGGAGATCATGAAAAAGCCCCGGGGTGACAACCCCGGGGCTTTCCGAGAATCCGTATTTTGTTACTTGGCAGGCAGTTCCGGCTTGAGCAGCGGGAAGAAGATCACGTCGCGGATGCTGCGGCTGTTGGTCAGCAGCATGATCAGGCGGTCGATCCCGATTCCCAGGCCACCCGCAGGGGGCATGCCGCAGCGGAGAGCCTGCACGAACTCCATGTCCATCTTGGCCATCGAGTCTTCTTCGGAGAGCCCGGCCAGCTGGGTGCGGAACAGCTCTTCCTGCAGCTTCGAGTCGTTCAGCTCGGTGTAGGCGTTCGCCACTTCCATCCGCTGAATGTAGAGCTCAAACCGCTCGGCGATGGCTGGGTTGTCTTGCTTGCGTTTGGTCAGCGGGCAGATGGCTGCGGGGTAGTCGATCACGAATACCGGACCGACGAGCGAGTCTTCCACGAAGAACTCGAACACTTCGCTGACGATCACATCGGGATGGACGCCATTGGTCTCGATCCCCTTCTTCTTCGCGATTTCGATGATCGCGGGCAGGTCCGAGATCTCGACGCCGACATGTTCCTTGAACAGGTCGGAGTAGGTCGCCCGCCGCCAGGGGGGAGTGAAGTCGATCTCGGTGTCGCCCCAGGGCAGCACGAGGCGCGTCTGGTCCGGCGGGGTCTCACCCTTCGCAATCGCGCGGGCGGCCTTCTCGGCCAGCACCACGCGGACGCAGTTCGTGATGATCTCTTCAGACAGGTCCATCATCGAGCGGTAATCGCCGTACGCCTGATATAGCTCGATCATCGTGAACTCGGGGTTGTGCGTGGCATCAATCCCCTCGTTGCGGAAGACGCGGCCCATGTCGTAGACGCGTTCGATTCCGCCGACCATCAACCGCTTCAGGTGCAGTTCCAGGGCGATCCGCAGATAGAGCGGGATGTCGAGCGCGTTGTGGTGCGTGACGAACGGACGGGCCGCAGCTCCACCCGCAATGGCGTGCAGGACAGGCGTTTCGGTTTCGTAGAAGTTCTTGCCGCGCAGGGTTTGCCGCACCGAGTCGATCAACTTGGTGCGGAGAATCATCCGCTCCAGCACCCCTTCGGAGTAGATCAGGTCCAGGTGCCGATGCCGCAGCAGGGTCTCGATATCGCTAACGCCGTGGAACTTCTCCGGCGGCTGGGTGAGCGATTTGCAGAGGATGGTCAGGTGCTTGACCCCGACCGTGATCTCTCCGGTGCGGGTCCGCTTGACCGGTCCGTCGACGCCGACCAGATCGCCCAGGTCGAGTTGTTCGATCAGCTGCCACACGGGCTCCGGACAATCAGCCTTGCTGACCATCAGCTGGATGCGGCCCGTCATGTCCTGGATATGGAAGAACTTGAGCTTCCCCTTGTCGTTGGCCAGCATGATGCGGCCCGCGACTCGGACCTGCTCGCCATCGATCCCGTTCTCCGCCGGTGCCTTGGCCCGCGCGTCGCGAATCGCGATGTGATCATCGAACCTTTGACCATACGGGTCATGACCCAGCTCCTGAATTCGCTTCAGCTTCTCCAGCCGGGCGGCTTCGAGACGATCAGGGGTGGAGGCAGGGAGAGACATGGGCGGGGAGGGGGTTAGAGGTTAGAGGTTCGAGGTTCGAGGTTAGAGAGCAAGACGGGGAGGGTGGAGAGAAGTGTTCTGGTCGTTCTCTAACCTGTCACCCCTGACCTCTAACCCTGTCTCCAAAAAAATTCCCCCGCAACCGTGCGGGACAGCTGCGAGGGGAATTTGTTGAGGATCGAATCCGAGTGAGTCTCGGCCTCGCGACTATTCGTCCTTGTCGTCGGACGATTTCTTGTCTTCGACAACGGCCGTCGCGATGACGCACAGTGACCGATCCAAGGCGGCCTTGGAGTGGTCCTGTGGCAGGTTGTAGGGCGTGTCGTTGAACTGAGCCGATTCCAGAATCAGGTCGACAGCCTTCCGCTCGCGAATCTGAGCGTACAGGTTCTCGATGACTCCCGACTTGATCAGCCGAGCACGGACGCGACGAGGGCTCTCACCGCGTTGGAAAGCCATGGCGGCGATTTCCTGCTCGATTTCGAGCTCAGTTACTTCCAGCTTCTCTTCCGTGGCGACACGGTCGAGGATGAAGTGTTCCTTCAGATTGCGGCGGGTCATCGTCAGCGATTGACGACGCAGATCGTTTTCCCGGGCCAGAATCTGATCCGAGGTGAAACCGGCCTGCTGCATCTCGAGGATTTCGCGACGCAGGGCGTTGTCAACCTGCTTAGCCACGAGATCCTCTGGCAGTTCCCAGTTGGCAGCTTCAGTAATCTTGTCGGTGATCTGGGTCCGGCAGGTCTGGCGCTGTTCGTACTT
>Ga0315901_10004599_pt1 | contig 17118 bp, 26 predicted proteins | sample LakEriMetagenome_10_FD_203761 | JGI IMG/M metagenome (GOLD analysis project Ga0315901, IMG submission 203761) | Freshwater fungal communities from buoy surface, Lake Erie, Ohio, United States - Buoy 2 MA116 | ecosystem: Environmental > Aquatic > Freshwater > Lake | place: USA: Lake Erie, Ohio...
AGGCCTGATGCCTTCGCCAACAGACGCAGCACCTGAACCTTGTCGAAGAGCTCCAACTCCAACGTCTGCCCTCCATCCTTGTGCTTGGTCACCTTCACGTTCTTGATCGCATACAACGCGTGCTGCTGTATCCGACTCGCCGCCTTCACCCGGACATTGCCCTCATCATCCCAATCCATAATGTCCGTGATCTTCATGTTCGCCATCGCCAACAACTGATACGCCACCGCCTCACGGTTCTGCACAATCGTTGCTGACCGCTCCAACCTCCGCTGCACACTCCTCACACCACCCCAACCATTCAGGCTGGGCAACTTCTCACCAATCTTCTTCGGCCCAGCCATACCGCCCCCTTTATTTAAATCGATGCTTCAACATGGCATCTGCTATTGCATACGCATCAGCAACCAGCATTGCGTCACCCTGCTTTTCCATTGTCTCCAATCCAGACGCACGCCATTGGTCGCACCAGTTCGCAGCCAACAACCCCTGCATCGCCTTGGCGGCAAAGTAGTCGCGCATACTCATCTCATTTACTAACGCCTCTTTTTTCATCACCCTCTCCTCAAAACGGAATCTGCTCGTCAACATCCTTGTCAACACCCTTCACCAACCCAGCCACCGCCGCCTGGCCAGCCTGGTGCTGATCCACCGGGTTCCCCAGCTGCAGACTGATCCACTCCTCCCCAGCCTGCGTCTGCTTCCTCCACCCACTCACATACACCAACACCCCATTCGGCAACATCAACTTCCCAGTCATGTCCGGGCTACGATCCGTCTTCTTACTCCGCGCCCGAAACAACTGACCCTGACCCACCCTCAGTTCGTATGCCATCACTCTTCTCCAAATAACTTGGCCTTCAACATGTTCACAAAAGCATCCTGCTCGGTAGTAGACACCCCAGCAGACGGATCGCCAGATACCAGCCTGGCAGCAATCGTCGCCTTTCGATCCTCCTCGTCTGCATAACGATAGGTCGTCGTGTCCAAGAACCTCTTCTGCTGCTCAGTCAATTCAAAATCAGGAACCAAAGACCTGTCCTGCTTGATCGCCAACCTCACCGCCTCATTCGTTGCAACCGACTGATACTCGCGTTCACTCAGCTTTGAATACGGGTTCAGTATCACTTTCCCATCCTCAGTCGCCATCCCGCTCACGTTCGGGTTCTTCTCAAAATATCGACGCTCCCCCTCATAGGGTTCGCGCATCTCGACCCCCTTGGGCAGCTTGATATATCCAAAGTCCATTTCACGCTCCTATAAAAATCATGGGAAAAATTGCGGGGAACCCCCATCGATAGCGGTGAAGGCAGGGGGGGCAAGGGTCACGCGTTACGCGGCCGCATGACGCGTCCCCCGCCCGCACGCCTAGCCGTATAGACCGCCCCCTGGTGCCGGCCATCACCGGACACGCCAGGCCACCCTGTACAAAACCCAATCGTTCGTCTGCGTTCTGTACAAACGCGAATACAGCCCCTATACGCTCCTCTCGGTGCTGGTGGCTATCTCCGGTCATCCTGCGCCCCGATCGTCGCCTGTAGCGATTCCTAGCGCCTTCTCGAGGTATCTGCCGTGCGCGGTCAGCACCGCCTCGGCCACCGACGCCGGCCGTGGGTTGGCGATGCCCTCGGCTGCGTACAGGCGCATGACCTCGTCGACCAGGCGCTCCGCGAGCTCGACCGGCACTGACTCGTTCATGATCCTGAACACCTCTTTATCAACCTCATCTATAGCCTGTACTCCTCTTGTCTTTAGACTGTTTATGCAGTCCCTTGGCTGACCATGTGGGGTGTTTACGCATTCGTCACTTTTCAGCTGACTATGTGGCCTCTTTTTGAGGCCTGCTCGGATCCGTTTGACTGCTGCCGTTTCGCCGTCTGCTGGCATGTTGTATTGCCTCCCCGCTGGTTTGCTGCCTACTGGTTTGACCACGCCGGCGATCATGTCGGCGATCATCTGCTGCTGCTTCTTCGGTGGGATGGACTGCATCTTCTTTTCGAGCTCCTGTAAGAACGGTGGCCTGCTGTCTTCGATCCTGCTGGCGATGCTGATGGCATCCGTCGCGCTGACCTGCGGGTCGTACACCACTCGGATCGTGTCGCCTGCGAATCCCCTGAATCCTCGCTTGATCACCTCGATGTACCCGTGTTTCTTCAACAGCACCATGTGCTTGTGAATGACCTGGCGCCGGATGCCTGACTCGGCCGCGATCCGGGTCTGGCTCACCCAGGTGATCCCGGCACGGTTCGCCCAGCTGCAGACCTTGGCCAGCGTCCGTAACGCTCCGTCCGTCAGCCGCCTGTCCTCGAGCGCCCTGATCGGCACCACAGCAAACATCTTCCGGCTGGGCGGCGCCTGCTTCACCTGCTTGCGCCTGGCCGGCACCTGGATGTCTATCGCTTCGACTTCCACATCTTCACCATGAGAGCTCGCAGCTGGTACGCCGCAACCTCGCCCCTGTGCTTCTGCACCTCGAGCAGGTACTTCTGCTTCGACATCGGCCTGCGCTTCGTAGGCTTGTCAGGCAGCGTCATCGCCCACCTTGCCTCGCACCACGCCCGGTACTGCTCCGAGTGACTCCCAACCGAGCGGCCATCCGGCAGGTTGATCACCCTGGCGGTGCTGTGCACGCTCCCGCATCCGTGACACGCAAGATCCACAGATCCAGCGCCGGTGCAGGCCCCCGTTTCTGATCCGCCAGGCGCCACCGTCGACGCCGCTCCGCTGTTGGCAATGACTGCAGAATCTCGTCCCATCACTCACCTGAGCACCTCGTGCGCATAGATTTCCGTCCTTGGGTCTGTACTGAAAGCCTTCTCAACCCTCAATCTGCAGACCTGCTTATCATCGTCGTACAGCACCCCGTTGCAGGCGTCCAGAACGGCCTTGGCGACGTTGTCGAGATCCGGCTTGCCCGGAACCTCATCCCCACGCTTTGCGGCCTCCTGGCGGCGTTTAGACCAGCTGGCAGGGATCGGCGCGAAGATGACGATGCGCACCGACCACGGGTGAGGCGAGGGCAGCACATTGCCCATCGCGTTGTGCGCGGCCTCGCTGACCAGCTTCTCCCAGGCCACCGTCTTGGCTGGCGTGTACATGCGCGGCCTGCCAGCAATCGTGCTGACCCTCGGCCGGCCCTTGCCGACTGCCGGGCCGTCGATCGTGAAGTAGACCGCCAAGCTCACGCACGAATTCCTTCGCGCTCGGCCCACTGACTGAGCAGCACCAGTTCAACCTCGTGAACCGCTCGCGGATCGGATCCAAGCCCCAGCCACTGCGTCAGGACGTGGGCGTCGTAGTCACCCTTCCATTCGACGTGACAACTATGGTGCAGGGTGCTCTCTCGGCTGCAACCAATCTTCCGCACGACATGCCGGGTGCCGCCAGGCGTCTCATGGCACCGCCGGATGAAGACGTATCGCTCGCCAGTACGCTTCAGGATGAAGACCTGGCCAGGCTGCAGGTTGCGCACTCGCCTGATCATCGCGCAATCCAATCGTCCATTGCATCGGCTATCGCTTGGAAGTATTGCTTTGCCACCGCACCAGGCAACACGTCGGCAATGTCCGTCAAAGTAGCCGGCCTTATGACGTGCCGGGTGCCACCAGGCATGTGTTGGTCGCGCCGGAGCGTTACCCAATGAAACATAGAGCTGCCGCAGTGCAGGTTAGCTCCCGGTGACATGTACTCGAAAATCTCTCCGTTGCTTGCCAGAATGAACAACTCGCCAGGCCGTAAGTCTTTAACAGAATTGTTCATCGCGGCCCCGCCAGCAACCGCTCGATCCGCTGATGCACGTCGCTGTAGCGGCTCGACAGGTGCGTGCGGATGAGCTCGTCGATGATGCTGGCCCGACTGCGGCGCTGGTCTTCAGCGGCCTTGTCCAACATCTCCCGTGTGCTGGGCTTCAGCCTGACCATGAAGGGCTTGTAGGGCTCGATCTCCATCGGCTTCCCTTGGTATCGTTGCGATTCCGCGATGATACCGTTTGGTCAATGGACTAGCCTAGTGTCAACGGGTTAGGTTAGGGTTTCCCCTAGTATCTCCCAGCCGATTGGGTATTTGACAAGCCGAAAAGAACCGTGCGAGTATTCGTTTCAGCGGTATCACTGTGATATCGCAGACCACCGAAAAACAGGAGTCTGAACATGCGAGTTGATCAAGCCGTCCAATCTCTGTGGAACTCTGGCTACCGTGCCAATGCCTCCACCGTGTTACCTGGCTACGTCGTAGTCCTTGACCCAGTTCTGGTCGTGTCTGGCGGCGAGCGCCGCATTGAGTACAAGCGCGTCAGTCTGCACAGCACCCAGGTCAGCAAGTTCCTGATCGACCGCAGCTGATCATGCGCATCCTGGCCATCCTCGCGTTCATCGCGCTCGGCGCCGGCCTCGGCGCCGCCTTCGCCACCGGGTCACCCTGGGCGCTCGTGCCCGTGCTCCTGCTGGCCCCGTTCGTCATTCGTTGATCCCAGATAGAGGACACTATGACCAAGTTCGTCGCTTACTTCCGCGTCTCCACCGAGCGCCAGGGCCAGTCAGGCCTTGGCCTTGAGGCCCAGCAGGCTGCGGTCAAGCAGTACGCTGCAGACATCACCCACTCGTTCACCGAGATCGAGTCCGGCAAGAACGATGACCGGCCGCAGCTGCTTGCAGCGATCGCACTGTGCAAGCGTACCGGCGCCGCCCTGCTGATCGCCAAGATCGATCGCCTGTCCCGACAGGCTGCGTTCCTTCTGACGCTCCGCGACTCTGGCGTGCAGATCGTTGCCGCCGACATGCCGCACGCCGGCACCCTCGAGTTCGGCATCCGCGCAGTTGTTGCACAGCATGAGCGCGAGGAGATCAGCCGCCGCACTAAAGCCGCCCTGGCCGCTGCCAAGGCCCGTGGCGTGAAGCTCGGGTGCCCGGTCCCCGAGCGTGGCAGCGTCGCCGGTATCGCTGCCATCCAGGCCCGTGCCAGTGCCTACGCTATGCGCCTGGCGCCGATCGTGGCCGACATCAAGCGTGCCGGCTGCACCACCCTTCGCGAGATCGCTGCCGCCCTGCAAGCACGCGGCATCGCGACCCCCCGCGGCGGCAGCAATTGGGCGCCGTCGCAAGTTCGCAACCTTCTGGAGGCCTGCAATGCGTGAGTCGAAACCCCTGTCCAAGGTGCCGATCGGCACCGGCTACCGGCCGGAGCTCCGGCACAAACCAACCTGGGAGGAGCTCGAGATCCAGCACTACCTGTTGCGCAAGCCTGGCGCCAAGCGCCGTCTGTCTGACGGCTTCATCGCGGTGCTCTGCGTCGTTGCCGTTGTACTGCTAGGGCTCGCGCTATGAGCCTCGAGGGTCGGACAATCAAAGAGCAGCAGCTGGGCCTGTTCGAGGTTCAGCATGGCGAACTGCTCGAGCGGTGCCGGGCAGCGGCCATCGTGTACGCCCGCCGGCACGGGTTTGTGAGTATCAACGAAGTGCGCGAGGCCGTCACGTTGCCGCCTGGCACGCACCCCAGTCTGCTGGGCGCGGTATTCCGCACCCGCCAGTTCCGCGCCATCGGATACACCGAGGCGCTTCACCCGGCCGCGCACGCTCGAGTCGTGCGGGTCTATGCTTTACAGGAGACGCACGATGGTCAGTAAGGTCACCCCCGATGACATGCTCAGCGCCAGCCGCCTGCCGGCGCTTATGGGCCTGTCCAAGTACCGCAGCCCGAATGATGAGCTTCAATACTCAATCGGCGCGATGCAGGGCGAGAATGTACGCACTGAAGGCAATGAAGCGATGAGCTGGGGCAACGAACTTGAGCCCATCATCCTGCGTGAAGCCGCCCGCCGGCTGCGCCTGATCGACCTGGTCACCGATCACCCCGAGGCCAAGTTCCACCCCGACGTGCCGCTCTGCTGCAGCCTGGACGGCACCGCTGACGGTGGCGGGCAGATCATCACCACCGACCCGGACGCCGGGATCTACGTCATCGGCCAGGATCAGATCGAGCTCGCAGGCATCGGCGTGCTCGAGGCCAAGCTGACCAGCGTGAGCCCGGAAGACACGCCGGCGCTGTACCGGGGGCCGATCCAGCTGCAGGCCCAGATGGATATTGTCCAGGCTCGCTGGGGCTGCATCGCCGTGCTCTATCAGGGCACCGAGCTCAGGCTGTTCCTCTTCGCTCCGCACCAGCCGCTCGTCGACCGGATCTATGGCCTGGCCACCGACTTCCAGCGCCGGCTCGACATCTGGAAGAAGAAGCAGATCGTCGACTGGTATCAGCCGATCAACAGCAAGGATGCCGATCGCATGTTCCCCCAGGCCGACGAAGCAGTGATCGACTTGGGCAGCGAAGGTGAGCGCCTGGCGCGAGAGATCCTCGAGGCCAAGAAGACGATCACCAAGGCTGAGGCTGACCGAGAGGAGGCCGAGAAGAAGCTCAAGACGATGCTGCGCACCGCCAGTCGCGGCACCGCCGGCAATCTCGAGATCAAGTGGCCGATGCGGAACTACGCTGCGACAGCCGCCAGGGTCGTGCCTGCGAAGGCCGCGTACAGCGTGCGCCAGTCCACCCTGGCCATCAAGGAGCTCAAGAAATGACAGACCTACAAGCCGCCCACGATCGCGCTGTCCGCGCCATCCTGAACGCGATGCACCTGGCCTCTGAGGAGGAAGCGACCGAGGTCGTCGACTCGATGGCCGCGCTGGTGCTCGAGACCATCAAAGCATTCCTGCCGGAAGGTGAAGAGACATGCAACTGACGAAACCTGGCCCAAAGCAATCGCTCGATAAAAGCATTGAGAGGTTCTGGAACAAAGTTGATCAATCAGGTGGCCGCTTTGCTTGCTGGCCGTGGCTTGGATCGAGAAAGGAAAAGGGCTACGGGCAGACCTACTTCATGGGCAAAAACAAGCGCACGCATCGCGTTGCCTTTGAACTGGAGAACGGTTCAGTCCCGGCCGGTCTGCTGGTCTGCCATGTCTGCGACAACCCAGCGTGCTGCAACCCGTGGCACCTGGTCGCCGCGACTGCGAAACAAAACACAAAAGATATGATTCACAAAGGTCGCGCCAACTTCTTAAACAACCTTCCGCATCAAAAAGGAGTGGCGCGATGAATAGCCTCGTCACAGTTAATCAGTCAGGGTTTGCACCAGCCAACATCGGCGAGGCCGTGCAGCTGTCCGAGATGCTGGCCCGCTCCAGCCTGGTTCCAAAACAGTACCAGGGTAAACCCGAGGATATTCTGGTGGCCACCATCTGGGGCAAAGAGATCGGGCTCGGCACCTTGCAGAGCTTGCAGAACATTGCGGTCATCAATGGCAAGCCTTCTGTGTACGGCGATGCCATGCTGGCGCTTGTCCAGGCCAGCCCAGTGTGCGAGGGAATCGATGAGCACATCGAGAACGAAGGCACGCCGAACCCCAGCGCCGTCTGCATCGCCAGGCGCAAGGGCCGGATGCCGGTCATCGCCAGGTTCAGCGTCGAGGATGCCAAGCGGGCAGGGCTGTGGGGCAAGGCCGGCCCCTGGCAGGCTTACCCCAAGCGGATGCTGCAGATGCGTGCCCGTGGCTTCGCCCTGCGTGACGCATTCCCTGACGTGCTGAAGGGCTTGATCACCGCCGAGGAGGCCCAGGACTACCCGGCCGATGAGCCCCGCAAGATGCGCGACATCACGCCCACGAAGCCGGCCAACCCGCTCGATGCCATCGCCCCGCCGGCGCCGCCACCGCCCGTTGAGGTCGAGCCCGTGGTGCAGACCAGTGACCCGATCGTCATCGCCGAGCAGATGGCCGACACGGTGGAGCAGCTGGTCAACCAGGCGCAGGAGGCCGGCATCGAGATCGTCGAGGTCGAGACAATCACCGAGGAGGAGCTCGAGCGCGAGGCCATCATCGCCGAGTCAGGCAACCCGCCTCGCCACCCAGGTTTCGCGCTGATGGTGCCGGGCAGGGAAGAGCCGCTGGCGTCGTATCCTACGATCGAAGGATGGTACGAAGCCTATGAGGCGCTGGCAGACAAGACCGCCAGGGCTGGCCGCGCTGCTGCTCGCACCAGGATGACCAAACTCCGCGAGCTCCGCGAGGCCAACGAAGGTCAGCTGGGGCGCCTGCCGCTGGCCCTGAAGCCGATTCACATGGCCAAGTACAACCAGCGCCTGGCCGCGCTGGGCGCGACCCTGACGCCCGAGGAGCGGGCTGCAGAATCAGGCCAGGCTGCTGCCTGACCCTTCGGTCATCTTGCCGGCGGCGCTGGCCACCTCGGTCACCCGCCGGCCCCATCCCTTGCCGAACGTCTCCCAGGTCGGCAGCGCCTGCAGAAACTCCAAACGCTTCGCTTGGTATTTGGACACGATCTCATCAGCAGGCATGGCCGCGACAGCCCGCAGCGTGCCAGGCCCGATCACCCCATCATCATCGGCGCCGACCACCTGCTGCAGGAACTTGACCGCACGGCCTGGGCCGCTGTTGATCCCGCAGTCGAAGACCGCGTAGTCGACACCAGCCGGCAGGTCGTCACCCCGCACCCGATCCCAGTACCGCTGCTTGTAGAGCGGCGCCACCATCTCAGGTGTCAGGCTGCGCATCTCGGCCTCGTCGACCGGGCGCTTGACCCACTCTTCCCATACGCGCTGCGTCACGCCCCTGTTAGTTCGGCCCCCTGGGTCTTTCGGGTGGTCAACGTAGCCGCCCTCGTGGTGCAGCACTGCCGCCAGCGCAGACTCGAAGTTCTCTTTCATTTCTTCGCCTTCATATCGATGATCTTCTCGAGCGTGCGGCCGCCAAAGTAGAAGGACATGATCAACATGCCCCACTGACCCAGGAGCTCGACGTAGTTCTCGTTGGTGTTCTTGCCGAACGCGCTCATCATGGCGAAGGTGAAGTAGCCCGCCAGGATCGCGATCAGCGTCATCGGCCTGATGTTCTTCGATAGCCAGCTGTCGCTGCCCATGTCGGCCTTGAGCCGCTCGGTCAGATTGTTCTGCTCGAGCTCGAAGAGCTTCGTCTCGTTGGCCATCTTCGCGAGCTCGCCGTCCTGGTGGAGCTTCGCGAGCTCGGCCTGGGCTCTCGCCTTGGCCTCCGGGTCAGGCAAGACCCTGTCGAGGATCTTGCCGCCTACCTCAAGCAGTGGGCCGAGCGGCAGCATCGTCCTTCTCCTTGCCTATCATGTTAGCCGCGGCGTAGGCACCCTTGCGCCCGACGATCCCGCCGACCGCGCCGATACACAAAAGCATCACGTCCTTGAGAATTGCCAGGAAGGCCTGGTCGATCGGGCTGATCTTCTCCATGTCGTGCTCGACGAACATCACGCCCAGGATGATGCCGACCACACTGGTCACCAGGATGCCGGTCAGCGCCAGCACGATGATGGCCCAGACGCGCACCTCGATCTCTTCTGTCGACATCCTCATACCGATACTCCTGCTAAGACGAACATCATCAGCACAACCACAAACAACAGGATGGCGATGATGGCCATGACCTCTTTCATTGCGCCGGCCACGCATCGATGATGTAGTTGACCAGGTGGTACAGGATGATTCCGCCTGTGCCGACTACGGTGACGATGAGCATCCGCTCTTTGCGCTGCTTCAGCCTGCGGGCTGCGTCTTCCTCGGCCTTACGCTTGGCTGCGATCTCTGCAGACTTGCGACGCTGCACCACTGCGTTGTGCTCGCGCTGGATCTCGTCCCAGACATCAGACTGACCTGACCAGACCAGAAACTGCTTGAGCTCCTCGGTCATCTCGCGAACCTTCTTGGCCGCGATGACAGTCTCTAGCGCCTCGCTCATGGCGCTCTTCTGCTTCTCCGGCGGCAGCTTCGCCCGCTCTTCGGTGCTGGCCTTCTGGATCTGATCCTGGGCATCAAACAGTTGCATGAACTCGCCAAGGCATTCCTTGGCATCGCGGCCTACCTGGATCGCCTGCTTGATGCCAGCGACAGCGGCCTGGGCGGCGGCGAGTGCGACCGCGACCTCGACCATGTCAGACCTTCAGCACCAGGCTGAGGAGGAGCAGAATGATCGCGCCGGCGGCGCCGATCAGAATGTGCTCGATGCGCTTGAGCCTGGCGTTGATGCCGTCATACCTGACCGCGCACACTTCCTCGTGAGTCATCAGCCGAGCCTCCACTTCGTTTGCTGTTGTCATCAATCACCTCATACCACTCAACAAACTGTCCATTAAAAGATTTGAGACGCTCATTTACATCACGGCGGTGGTGGATTGCTCGTCGCGTACGGGATGATTTCGCGTTCGATCCACTCGCGCTCTGCAGCACCAATCGAAGCCGGGCCATACAAAACGTAATTACCCAGAATCGCTACGTCAGCGCCGTCAATTTCTGGCGGGAAGAAATTGTTGTCGATATTCCCGAGAGCTCGGCCACCAATTAAGGTTCCCCAGTAAGCTGCATTGACGAAGTTAAACTGAGGATCCGTAAGCACCGCTTTGCCAAGAGAGTTAACCGTGGCAAGAGTGATGACATACAGATCAGCCTTGTCATGCACGCGCTCCCATTGCGCATTGCGATAGACGTGAATGTTCTGCACTTCCTTCCATGAGGCAGACGGTTCGTCATAGGTGTACGCGACGATGACATCCTTCCAGGCGCCGCCGCTGTAGACAGACATCCTCACGATGCCACCCGCAGCCAGAGTGCGCCGTTGGATGCAGACCCGCTCGGCGATGACGTGCTGATGGTCACCGGCACCGCGTAGGCCAGCTGGTTCGTACTGATGACCGTGATCTCGTCGTTGAGCGACAGCGCCGACAGCCCTGTGATGCTGGTGCCGTTGGTCGCCGTGAACTCGGTCGAGTAAAGCTGCACGCCGTTGATGTACACCTGCACGCTGCCGATAACGTAGCTGGTCGTGATGCTCGTCTGGCCAGCAGTGGCCAGCGCCCGGTAGATCGTGTAGGTGCCGGTTCCCATGTTCACCCAGCCGCCAGCGGTGTATACCTTCACCATTGCTGCCACGCTGTTGTAGTACAGGTCACCAGCGACACGCGCCGTGCCATCCGGCCTGGTGGTCGGGTCTGACGTGTAGCTGCCGTAGTAGAGCGTATTCGGGGCGCCGGCCGTGGCTGTCGGATTGCCGTTCGCGTCGAATGACAGATACTTGTTCGCCCTGGTCGTGCGGCCAGGCAGGGTCATGTTGATGCTGATCGGGTCTGTCTGTGGCGCAGTCAGCGCACGGCCAAGGCCTTCGGCATTCTGCTGCGCGAAGATCGTCTGCTGGTCGAGCTCGTCGTTCAGCACGTTGGCGAAAAAATCACCGCCGGTCACGAAGTCGGTGGTGCGGCTGATCGTCCGGTTGCCGACGATCGCGATCTGGGTGGCGCCTGTTGGCGTGGCCGTCAACGTGATATAGCCGGTGCCGTTGGCATTGATCGTGACTGTGTAGTCAGTAGTGAGCACCAGCAGCGTGTCGTCGCGATAGACCGCGATGTCGGTGTTCGCCAGGATCTCGAACGTGAAGTTGTACGGGCCGGTGCCGCTCGCCGCGTAGACCACGCGCCTGGTGACGTTGTTGATTGGGACGCCCATCGCTCAATCCTTCCAGTTGGTATTTGTACTCGATCAGTCCGGCTTGTAGTACATGCCATTGGCACGGCGAAGCTCTTTGAGCTCGTCGATCTTGGCCTGCAGGTTCACATCTTCCGAGAGCAGCTTCTTCTTTGCCGCGTCCATGTATCGAGAATGCACGCGCTGCACCGTCTTCTGCTGGTCGTCCAGGTTCAACAGGTCAAACCCTGGCATCTGCATAGTTTCTAACAGAATGTCTTTGACGTTGAAAAACTTCTTGGTCTTATCCTTCAGTTCTCTCTCTTCGCCGAGCTCTTTTCCGTAGATCGTGAGCAGCCGGTTGTATTGTGCCGCGCTCATTTCCACGCCGTCGATCTTGCGCTCCGGCATCCCGACCGGCGAACCGATCCGCACCAGCGCATCGTCAACCTCGCTGAACTGCTGCGGGCTCACGCGAGTCGGCAGCACCAGTTCGTAGGCCTTGCCCTGACCAGCCAGCACCGGGTCACCCCATAGGTTGAGCGCCTCGGGCAGCGCCTCGCTGGCATAGGGCAGGCGGCTGCGATACCGCTGGAAGGCCTCATAGAAGCCGCGCACGCCCATCGGCAGGTCTGGGTTGGTTCGCACGTCACGCACGGTTGGATCTATCAGCCGCTCAATGCTGGCCACCAGCGAACCATACGCGCCGGCCGGTGACCCGCCGATAACAAAGCCGCCGTATTGCTTGGCAAGTTCGTTGACGATCTTCTTGCCGTCGACCTGGCCCTGCTGGTTGGTGCCGATCAGCTTGGCGACATCAGCGACGCCCTGTAGGTATGGCTGCTCCTTCAGGTACTCGTACAGGCCATAGGTCGCGCCCATGAATACCTGCTCGATCTTGCCGGCATCAGGCTCATGCCTGGCGTATTCGGCATAGTCGGCAGCAATCGCCAGCAGCGCAGAGACAGGCTCGAGGCCTGAATAGCTGACGTACTGGTCGCCGATTTTGAAAGAGTAGGGCTTCCACCCGTCTCGCATCAGCGCCTCGCGGTCAGCCTTGCGCTCTGGGCCGCGACCGGTGATCAGGCCTTCGCTTGCTATCGCGCCAAACGTCGCCAGCACAGCAGAACCCAGCGTGACCTTGGCGAGCGCCATGTCGCGGTAGATGCCACCCTCTGCGATCTCGTTGCGCCACTTGCTGGACAGCGGCGCGAACGGCGTGCGCTCGATCACCTCGATGCCGATATTGGCTGGTGTCTTGAAGAATGGCACCAGTACCTTGAGCGCCGGGGTGTTGAAGACCTGCTGCAGTTTGTTCAGCGCCGGCGGCAGTTCTGCGGTGAATGTGCCGCGCCTGGCGTAATCCATCGCGGCTTCGTCCAGGTCGCGAGGAGGGTGCTGCAGTAGGCCGGCAACCTCAGTCTCCATCCGCGCCATCGCATCCGCTTCTGGCAGACCGTTCTCGATCGCATCACGGTAGACCTGCTTGCCGCGCCTGGTGACCAGCGTGTTCAGGTGCATCCGGTAGAACACGCCTTTGAAGAACTCGTCCTCGGTCATCATCATGCGACCGGGTAGCGTGACCGCCGTGCCGTAGTAGTCGAAGGCCTTGCCCAGCCAGGTGTCTTGGCCGACACCACTGATCCGCTGCAGGGTCTCGCCCATTGATTCCTGGGGCGTGCGCTGCAGTTCGATCTTGGTCAGCAGGTCGCTTGGCTGGTTCTTCTTGAACGCATCAGCCGCCAGCGTGAGTCCCTCGACCACGCCGTTGCGCAGCGACTGCACCATCGTCAGCGTTTCGTCGTAACCGATCTTGTCGGCCTCGCTACCAGGCAGCAGCGAGCGCCAGCTGCGCACGCCTTGCGGGAGGGTGTTGCTGTAGAACGATGCGATCAGCCGCTCGGGAATCTGGTAGAGCCCGAACATCGAGTTGCCCAGGATGTTCTTCGCGTGGCTCACCGGGCTGGACAGCAGGCCGTTGATGAACGTGGAGAACCAGACATCCTTGACGCCGGACATCATCGACTGCTCGACCAACTGGTTGCGAGCGGCACGGGTCTCGAGCGTCAGGTAGGCACGCGCCATGTCGGTCAGCGACTTGTCGCCGCCGTACTCATCGAGCACCTGGCGAATCACGTCGGCATTGCCTTCACGCGGGATGCGGAAGACAGCCAGGGCGCGGGCGGTCTCGGTCTGGATCCCTTTCACGCCCTTCTGGATCATGCCGTGCAGCGCGACCTGCTGGCGCAGCTGCAGTTTCTGGGCATCAGTAGCCTGGCCGTTGGCCACCAGTTTGAACAGACGGTCGAGCTCACCGGCCGAGCTCTCGAGCACCTCGAGCGCCTTGTAGGTCTCGACCGCGCTGCCCAGCATCTTGCCCTCAACAGGCGACACCAGACGCGCCAGGAACTGCTCGCCGATGCCAGACTCTGCTGCCTTCTTCTTGATCTCGTCGAACGTCACCCGCTTGGTCTGGATGCCGAGCGCATCAGATACGCCGGCCACCACGCCAGCCGCATCACGGTCGGCATAGCGCCCCAGGTTGAAGGCTTCCTCAGGCGGCTTGCCAGTCAGCGGGCTGAACTTCTGCCGGCGATCGACGGCACGCTCGACCTCGCCTGTAAGTTGCTCGTCAGCTTCAGGGATGACACGGAACCGACCTTCGGTCGTAACCGGTGGGAGCTCGCCTGGCTTCGCCTGGTAGGCCTCGGGGCTGATGTCGCGCACCGCTTTCGGCGCTGCTTTCCCTACAGCCTTGCGAACGACAGAACCCAAACCGGCAACCTGCACCGGCTCTTCCATCGTTGGGGAACCAGGCTCGCTGGTCAGCGGCTGGATCTCAGCGGGTTCTAGTTGCTGATCCGCTGGCATCGGTTCCAGCGGCATCTCACCCGGAGGATCGACCTGCGGCAGCATCTGGCCAAGACGCTGTTCAAGGGGAGTATTGGGGATGGCCATCACTGCGCTCCAGGCTGCGGAGCGCGACCGCCCCGAGTTACGCGAGACGTACTTCCGGCGGCAGGCTCATTTCGTCCAGGTCGTCCGGCACTCCCTCCGGGTACGCCAACCCCAGGTAGTTCTCCCGCGTTACCGGGAGTCCCGCCTTCTGGAGTAGCTGCACCACGAAGTCCACTTCCTTCCCACTCGGGGGCGCGGATTCCACCGGCTGCTTTGATGACCTCATCTCGGGCCTCGTTGATTGAGAGCTCGCCATTCCCATATCTTACCCAGATGTCGTCGATCCTGCGAGCATTGGCCGGCGTCTTGAATGTGTCAGGGAACAAGCCGCGCACAGCCTCCCAGGTGATCGACTGCATCTCCCTGGGCAGCACGCCACGCTCGGCAGCGGCGCGACGGTACGCCTCGGCATAGAGCCCGTAGGTTCCCTGCACACCGGTGATTGAACTGTTCTTCGGCCCCATCTCGCCTTTCACGCCAGAGCCGAAATTGTGCAGCACCTCGCGGCTGTTGCCGGAGAGTGGGCGCAGCAGGCCAGCAGCAACCGCATGCGTGTCGATCGTGACGTGGCCAGCAGGATCTGTCGGCGCATAGATGTTGTTGTAGAAGTTCCGCACCTTGTGCTGACCGCCAAGCATCGTGCTGATGTTGGCCTTGCTCGGATCCTCGAGGATCGAGATCGCCTTGCCGATCTCATTGAGTGAGCCCCAGGCGACCTTGAACTCCTTGCCGGCCTGGGTCTTCCTGACATCAGCGAAGTCACCTTCAGGCGTGACGATCTGGTGGCTGCGCGGGTTGAAGGCCTGGTCGAAGGTACGCACCCACAGTGCTCGCTCTGCCGGCCCCTCGAGCTCGGCCAGGCTCTTGCCACGCACTAGGTCGAGCACCGGCTTGTACTTCGGGTCAGCCCAGATCTGTGCAGCGATCTGATCCATGTCACTGTCCCAGCGGAACGCCCACTGGTTCTGCGTGATATCGATCACCCGCTGGCCGAGCGACACATTCATAAACCAGTCTTTCTGGGGCGACAGCACGGCCAGCACGCCGGATAACGCCTGGTCTGGCTGGTTGTACTCGCGGCCCCAGCGGTCGACGATGTTGCGAGCACCGTCGTACCAGAGCTTGCTGCGCTGGCGCGTGGCATCCGGCACCTGGTCGTACAGGTAGAGCAGGTTGTCCTTCACCTCGGTGATGAAGTCCTCGGCCACCTGGTTGGTGTCGGTGGCCTGCGTCTTGATGTTGGGGTAGGCCTTGACCAGGTTGACGTTGTGCGTGAACGCAGCAGGGTCTGCCTTGGCCGCATCCAGTCCGATGACCAGGTTTTGCGTGAGCGGGTTCTCGGTGGCCTTCACAGCGGTCGGCAACCTGGTGCTCACCACGTTGGCGCCGATCTTCCTGGCCAGCGATCCGACGCCGCCCTCGGCCTCGGTAGGCTGGGCAGCAATCGCAGCAGCTGCAGCAGGTAGAGCGCCAGGGATCGCCCTCGCAACGGTTCCCGCTGCTTTGGCTGCGGTGCCGACGATCGGCAGGTTCAGCAGTTCAGCCGCCTCGGGTTTCAGCCCTGCAGTGCCGCCAATGCCGCCAGCGCCACGGGTCGGCATGAACCCGTAGCTCATGTCCTCGATCACCTTGCCGGCTTCGCCGACCGTCAGATCCTTGAGGGTCACGCGGCCGAGCACCGGGATGTCGATGCCGACCTTGTCCAGCTGCACGCCTGCAGCGGTCAGCGCCTCGCCGAACTTGCCGATCGCCTGCTGGAACATGTTGCGCGGAATCGGCCCGATGCTGGCCTCCGGCTGCTGCTTCGGTTCCTGGGCGGGCAGCGTGCCTACCGTTGCCTGCATCGCGGCGTCCTGCGCCTCGGGGATCGCCGTCTCGCCAGGGAACTGGAAGTTGGACAGCCGATTGAGGTATGCGTCTTCGATCTGCATCACTTCACTCCATCGGCCTGGTCGAGCAGCTGCCGGACACGCTTGAGCTCGTTGGCGTTGAGCTTGCCGCTCCGTTCAAGAGCAGGCAGGCTATCTCGAGTGATCTTTCCTCCGGCTTTCTTGACCCACGGCGAGGTGTCGTCCTGCAGCTGGCGCTGCGCAGCCTTGGCCTCTTCTGTACCGCGACGTTGCTCGAGGTTGGTCTCCAGTTGCTGCAGGATCTGGCGCGGCGTCATCACCTTGCCATCGCGTGCCGCCTGCGCCTGGATGTCGAGCGCCTGCGCCTGGAGCTCAGACCTGCGCTTGAACTCCTCGCCCTTCGGGTCAAGCACCACCACGCTGCCAGGAATCACCGGGATGCCTGCCAGCCGGCTGATGCCACGATCGAGCTCTGACTGGTCGCGCCGGTCTTCAGACTGCAGCAGCTTGAGCGCACCGACAGCATCCTTCGGCGACAGACCTTTGCCGACCATCTGCCAGATCTGATCAGGCTGCGTGATCGTGTTGTTGTAGATGCCCTGGGTCACATTGAAGAGCACCCGTGCATTGCTTTCGCCCTGGCTCGGCGACAGCAGATCCTTCAATGTGCCGATCGGTACAGCGCCCTCGGGTAACTTCGTCAGTTCTCCGATCAATTGATTGCGAGTCGGGTCACCCTCTGGCAACGGAAAGATCATCTCGAGCAGGTTGTACGCATTGCGCTCGGCCTCGCGCTTGAGACGATCGCGCTCATTCTTCGCAAGCATCTCGCGCTG